>JAABUZ0100002114.1_pt1 | contig 34288 bp, 35 predicted proteins | sample 5562091 | NCBI WGS metagenome assembly JAABUZ01 (sample SAMN12813069, study PRJNA571459) | rock metagenome | isolation source: Antarctica rocks | place: Antarctica: Victoria Land, Linnaeus Terrace sud | collected 2015-12-21 | reverse complement strand
TGACCCGTGCTTCGGCCCCGCTATCTCGCAATGATCGCCGGGCAGAGCCCGGCCCCCTCAGATCAACGACCCGACTGGCCCAGAGACCCCGAAGTCACCCCCAAACGACGAGGAGTCCCTGAAGTTCTGCGCGAGGTGCGGCGTGAAGCCGAGATCGTCCTGGGTGTAATAGCCGATCGAGAACACGTCGCTCTCAGCGCGCAGGAAGCCGTCCATGCGGCCACCGTCGAGCTCGGTCCGGCCCCCCTCCCACGAGTGATCAGGGTCCAGGAAGCCACAGCCCTGGAAGGTCCCGGCGAGGCGATGGGTGCTGTGAACGCGGCCGCTGGAGTCGCTGTAGCGCAGACCGGCCTGGCGCCCGTCTGCGCCCGGGAGCCACCCCAGGTAGTGGTCGAATGACCGGTTCTCCATCATCAGCACCACGAACGTGTCGATCGGGAGGTTGCGCGGCGATGGCAGGTCGACCGCCCGCTGGCGCCGGGCGGCATGCGCCATAACCGCGTCGGGATGCAGCAGCATGCCCATGCCCGAGGCCAACCCCGCGTAGGCCGCAGTGCGTTGCAGGAAGTCACGGCGCGAGTGGAGCGCTTCTGGGGCCTCGTGCGCCAGGCGTTCGGACTCGTATGGGTCTCGGATGTCGGAGATCCACCCGATTTTAGTAGCGCGGGCGGGCGCGCAGTGTCGATTCTGTAAACGACCTGTGAACCGCTCTCAGCCGCGCTGCAGCAGCGCCGCGTACAGCGCGTTGGGTGAGAACGAGGTCAGCTCGGCGACCACCGTCGCCGCGGTCCGGGGCTTGGCGCCCGCCTCCACCAATCGCGCCACGGCGTCCACCGCCGGCCCCGCGTCGGCGCCCCGCGGACGGGCGGCGCCGACGACGAGCACCACCTCGCCGCGGGGCGGCTCGGCGCCGTAGCGGTCGGCCAGCTCCCGCGCCGTACCCCGCACCACCTCCTCGTGGAGCTTGGTCAGCTCGCGGCAGACGGCGACGGGGCGGTCGGGGTCTATCTCGCCCAGCACCCGCAGCGACGCCGCCACCCGCCGCGGCGACTCCAGGGCCACCACCGTCTCCGGCGCCGAGAGCACCTCCACCAGCTCGGCGCGCTTGCGCGGCAGGAACCCGGCGAAGCGCCACCGGTCGGCCGGCAGCGCCGAGGCCACGAGCGCCGCCAGCGGCGCGGACGGGCCGGGGAGCACCTCCACCGCCATGCCGGCCGCCACGCAGGCGCGCACGAGCACGAAGCCGGGGTCGGAGATCAGCGGCATGCCGGCGTCGGAGACGAGTGCGACGACCTCCCCGGCTCGCATCCGCTTGATGAGCTCCGGAGCGCGCTCGGGCTCGTTGTGCTCGTGGAGGCTGAGGAGCTTGGCGCTGACGCCGTAGCGTTCGAGCAGCACCCCGGTGCGGCGGGTGTCCTCGCAGGCCACGACGTCGGCCTCGCGCAGCGCGGCCAGCACGCGCAGGGTCACGTCCTGGAGGTTGCCGATCGGGGTCGGGCAGACGATCAGCCGGCCGCTGGTCACCCGAGGCCCCCGCTCAGGCCGTCGAAGGCCAGCGCCGCCGCCCCCACCATCCCGGCCTCGATCCCGAAATGGGCGGGCACGACCTCCACCTCGTCACGGGATGGCGGGAGCGCGCGCTCGGCCACCGCCGCCCGCGCGGGTTTCAGGAGCAGCTCCCCCGCAGCGATCACACCCCCGCCGACGACCACCACCTGCGGGTTGAAGATGTTGACGTAGCTGGCGATCGCCACCCCCAGGCGGCTGCCGATCAGCCTGATCGCCTCCACCGCCGCCTCGTCACCGTCGTGGGCCAGCTCGGTGACCAGCGGGCCGAGCAGGGCCTGGCCGCGCGTCAGCGCTCGGCCCAGCCCCGACTGCGGAAGCTCGCCGGCCAGGCGAGTCGCCTCCCGAGCCAGCGCCGTGCCCGAGGCGAGCGCCTCGACGCACCCGCGATTGGGGCAGTTGCCCTGGCAGCGCGGGCCATCCAGGTCGATGACCATGTGGCCGAGCTCGGCGGCGGCGCCGACGGTGCCGCGGTAGAGCTCGCCGCGCAGGATCAGCCCGCCCCCGATGCCGGTGCCGATCGTGAGCATGACCGCCTCGGTGGCGCCGCGCGCGGCGCCGGCGCGATGCTCGGCCAGAGCCGCGACGTTGGCGTCGTTGTCGACGAACACGGGCAGCCCCAGGCGCTCGGCCATGACGTCGGCGAAGGGGATCCCCGCCAGCGGCAGGTTCACGGCGATCACGCTCTGCCCGGTGCGGCGATCCATCAGGCTGGGGATCCCGAAGCCCACTGCCGCCACCTCGCCCCCCGCCCGGGCGCGCGCCTCCTGCACCGCCTCCACGGAGACCTGTAGCAGCGCCGACTGGTCGAGGCCCACGACGGTGCGCTGCGCGCGGCGGTGCACGGCGAGCCCTTCGTCCACCGCGCCGGCGAGGAGCTTGGTCCCGCCCATGTCGACGCCGATGGTGCGCCGGCCGGACATGTCGTCACTATATGCAGTGCCCGATGTCCGATCGTCGCCGCAATCCGACACCGTCCGAGGACCCTCCCTACCGCCTGTACTCAGGCGCGCGATCCTCCGGTGGAGGGTCCGGAGAGCGCCCCTACACCACCTACCGAGCCGGCCCGCGCGGGCTACGGGCGCTGCTGCGCGGGCAGGAGGACGCGGCCGTGCCAGGCGCGGGCGGTGGCCGACGCGATCGCCGGCCTGGCCGGAGCGGCGGCGGGCCGCGCCGGGCGTGGGGCCCCCGGAGGATCCTGAAGTCCCTCGCCCTGGCGATCGTTGCGTGGCTGCTGCTGTCGCTGGTGCTGTTCGTCATCAGCGCGCAGAACGAGAAGGGGAACCTCCCGGGCTCGGTGGGGACGGCGCTCGCCTCCGGTCCCACCATGCTGACCTCCACCGACACGGTGCTGATCCTGGGCACCGATCAGCGGCCCGTGGGCTCCAAGGAACCGGGCGCCAATACCAACGATGCCGGCAGCCGCTCGGACACGATCATGCTGTGGCGCGTCGGCGGCGGCACCTCGCGGCGGCTGTCGATCCCGCGGGACACGATGGCGGCGATTCCCGGCCACGGCACCAGCAAGATCAACGCCGCCTATGCCCTCGGGGGACCGGCGCTGGCCATCCGCACGATCCAGCAGTTCACCGGTGTGCCGGTCAACCACCTGATCGTCGTCAACCTCGGCGCGTTTCCGAAGTTCATCGACGCTGTCGGCGGGGTCGACGTGACCACGGGACGAGTCTGCTCGGACATCAGCGGCGGCACGCGCAACGGCGGCTTCTCGCTGTACCTGCGTCCCGGCGACCACCACCTCGACGGGATCCAGGCCCTGACCCTGGCGCGGACGCGGGAGAACAAGTGCAACCCGGCCGAGAATGACCTCACTCGGGTCAAGCGCCAGCAGCTGATCCTCAACGCCGTCAAGTCCAGGCTGACCTCCCCCACCACCTTCCCGCGCCTGCCCTCGGCGTCGTGGCAAGCCCCCAAGGTGCTGCGCACCGACATGGGCGGCTTCACCCTGCTCAGCCTGTTCGCCGCCGCGGAGATCGGTGGGTCGGCACCGGTCCAGGTGCTCAAGCCCACCGGGGCGGCGACGCTGCCCGACGGGGAGAGCGCGCTGACCGTCGCCCCCTCGGCGATCCGCCGCGCGGTGGGACGGCTGATGAACGGCTGAAGGCCCCGCCCCTCGCGCTCGGACGCCCTCGACGCTCGGCGGGGGACGCTCTAGGAGGAGGCGGACGTCTCGGAGGTCTTGGAGGACTTGGCCTCGGACTTGCCCGAGTCGGACTTCCCCGAGTCGGACTTCGCGGTCTCGCCCTTGCCGGAGTCGCTGCCCGCCTTCGTCTCGGAGCTCCCGGGTGAGGACTCGGACTTGCTCTTGCTCTCCGCGTGCTCCTTCTGCTCCCGGGCCCGCTTGCGCGTGCCGTAGTCCGTGTTGTAGAAGCCCGAGCCCTTGAAGTGCACCGCGACGGGGTGCATGACCCGGCGAACGGGAGCTGAGCAGGTGGTGCAGGTGGAGACGGGATCGTCGGCGATCCGCTGTATCACCTCAAAGGCGTGACCCTGCTCACAACGGTACTCGTAGGTCGGCATTCCGCCGGCAATTATAACCGTCGGTGCTTGGCACTCCGGGGGGCCGAGTGCCAAGTGTCCCGTACGGGGCGGGAAGCGCGGAGTCAGAGGACGCCCTCTAGGATCACCCGCGCGATGGCGCCGGACACCGTGACCATGGACAAGATCGTCTCGCTGTGCAAGCGGCGAGGCTTCGTCTTTCCCAGCAGCGAGATCTACGGTGGCCTGGGCTCGAGCTACGACTACGGCCACTACGGCGTCCTGCTCAAGACGAACGTCAAGAGCCGGTGGTGGGAGGCGATGCTCCAGGAGCGCGACGACATCGTGGCGCTCGACTCGGCGATCATCCAGCACCCGCGCACGTGGCAGGCCAGCGGTCACCTCTCCGGGTTCACCGACCCGATGGTGGACTGCCGCACCTGCAAGCTGCGCTTCCGCGCCGACCACATCGAGCAGGGGCACTGCGGGCGCAAGCCCTCCCGCAAGCCGGGCGAGACCTCCGACTGCAACCTCACCGAGGCCAGGGACTTCAACCTGATGTTCGAGACCACAGTCGGCCCCGTGCGCGAGGACGGTTCGACCGTTTACCTGCGCCCCGAGACGGCCCAGGGCATCTTCCTGAACTTTAAGAACTACCTCCAGACCTCCCGCAAGAAGCCACCGTTCGGGATCGCGCAGATCGGCAAGAGCTTCCGCAACGAGATCACGCCGGGCAACTTCGTCTTTCGCATGCGTGAGTTCGAGCAGATGGAGATGGAGTTCTTCGTCCCGCCCGCGGAGGCCGAGCGGTGGTTTGAGCACTGGACCGAGCAGCGGATGAATTGGTACACGGAGCTCGGCATCCGGCCCGACCACCTCAAGCTCCGCCCCCACGAGCGCGACGAGCTCTCCCACTACTCCAGCGCCACCAGCGACATCGAGTACCTGTTCCCGATCGGCTGGTCCGAGCTGGAGGGAATCGCCAACCGCGGCGACTTCGACCTGCGCGCGCATGCCGAGCACTCCGGGCAGAAGCTGGAGTACGTCGACACCGCCAGCGGCGAACGCTACGTCCCCCACGTGATAGAGCCAGCCGCCGGTGCCGACCGGGCGCTGCTGGCGTTGCTCATCGACGCCTACGACGAGGACGAGATCGACGGCGAGAAGCGCACCGTGCTGCGCCTGCACCCGCGGCTGGCGCCGGTGAAGGTCGCCGTCCTCCCGCTGGTGCGCAAGGACGGCCAGCCGGAGCTGGCGGCCGAGATCCACCGGGCCCTGCGCGGGAGCGTCCAGTCCGAGTACGACGAGGGCGGGGCGATCGGCCGTCGCTACCGCCGCCAGGACGAGATCGGCACGCCGTGGGCGGTGACCGTCGATCATCAGTCGCTGGAGGACCGCACCGTCACGCTGCGTGACCGCGACAGCCTCGCCCAGGAGCGGATCGCCATCGATGCCCTAGGTGAGGAGATCGGCCGGCGGCTGCGGGCGCCGTGGCGCTCGCCGAAGCTGAACGACTGACGGCGCGGGGAGCGCGGACGCGAGGCTCAGCGCAGTCGCGCGCTGGCCGCGACGGTGAAGCCATCCGGCGCCGGGGCGGCACTCAGCGACTGGAAGTCCAGGTGCGGGTCGGAGAAGACGGTGACGGTGGCCAGGCCGCCGAAGGGCAGATCGGGAGTGACCAGGACCTGCCCCCCGGTGGCCGCGACGGTGGCATCCACGGTGGCGCTCACGCCGAGGAGCGTGGCGCTGCCCCGCAGGACCAGCTGCCCGTTGCCCTGGGCGACTGGTTGCACCGCGTTCAGGAACGGCACAGCGGCCCGGAGGTCGCTCTCGGTTACGCGCGCCGTGCCGGTGAGCGTGTTGCCCCGTACCCGTAGGCTCGCGTCTCGTAGCCGCAGGAGCCCGGCAGTGAGCTCCTGCACGGAGGCATCGAGGCTGCCGACGCCGCCGAGCTGGTCCAGCGAGGCGTCCAGCTGCGCGGAGCTACTGCTATAGCTGCCCATCCGGATCACGACCCGGTCGGCGTGGTGCCAGAGCAGCTTGATCGCCGGAAAGGCGTGCACCTCCACGGTGCTCACCTGCCCTGACCGGGCCAGCTGATCGCGCAGCCGCTGAGTGGCGATCCCGGGCAGGAGGAGCTGTGCCAGGGCCAGCAGGAGGAGGATCACCGCCGCGCTGAGCGGCAGGGCGAGTCGGCGCATCGGCCGTGAACGTTAAGGATATCGGCGCGTTGGCCAGCGCCCGAGCGAGGCCAGGCGGTTGCCCGGCGCGGCCGTCGCCCGGGAGCGCGCATTGCCCCCAGCCTCGGCGAGCATGCACAATCCGCCATCCGCGCGATAACCTCCTCCCCCTGGCCACATAAGCACGCCACACGTGCTTATGTGGCCAAGAGCCGATGAGGGTGCGACGGTTGGCGCGTGGCGCATGGGAGAGCAGGCCCGGGTGAACCACCAGCCGCCGGGCGGAGACCGCCGGCGAAAGCAACCGCCGAGGCGGCGCACGAGCCTCAGCTGAGCACGGCCCGCGCGGCGGCGAGCGCCTGCTCCACCACCGGCGCGATCTGGAGCTCGGGCTCGCTGAGCTTGCGCACGGTGATCCCGTCGGCGAGCGCGAACAGGAAGGTGGCCAGCACCTCGGCGTCGGCGCGAAGCTCCAGCACGCCCGCCTGTGCCCGCGCGCGCAGGGCTCCCGCCATGGCGGCGCGCGTACGGCGACCGAGCTCAGCGAGCTCGGCGGCGATGTCGGCGTTGCGCTGGGCCAGCGTCATCATCTCGTAGAACATGACCACGGTGGTGTGTCCCGCGCCCTGCAGCTCCTCGAAGGACGCCGCCAGCGCGGCCCGCACCTCCTCGGCGCTGCCGGCACCGGCCACCGCCGCCTCCATCCGCTCGATCCGCACCTCGCACTCGCGCCGCACGACCTCCACCAGCAGCCGCTCCTTGGTGGCGAAGTAGTAGTGCAGCAACCCCCGGGAGACGCCGGCCTCACGCGCGACCTGGTCGAAGGTCGCCCCGGCGATCCCGCGCGCGGCGACGCTGACCCGCATCGCCTCCACGATCCGCTGGGCCTTGTCCTGAGCGAGCTCACGGGTCGCTGCCATCTCAGCTGCGCTCGCTCCGGGCACGAACCACGAGTGTAGTCCCGGCACATCCGAAGAACCGCCGCCAGGTCGACCCAATGGCTGACTTCAACCTGGTCCTTTGACAGGGTAATTCCGGTGTGTCGACCGGCGGTCGTACTCCAACCTCTCGACTCTCCGGCCACGCGGATGATCACCGTCCCCGCCAACCACCCCACCCCCCTCTGCGGGCGGCCGTTGGACTGGATCGAGCTGGTGGCGGGCAGCGTGGGAGCTGGCGCCTAGGCGCCCAAAGAGGCGCCCCCCGGAAGGGGCGCCTCGGCAATGCTCCCCCAGAAGAGGGTCTGGCTATGCGGCGCTGACAGGTGCCGCAGGCGCGGGCGTGGTGCCCGCCGGCGGCGTGTAATCGAACTCCTCCTCCTTGCCGAACAGGGCGTCCAGCACCTTGGAGCGCAGCGACTCGCTGCCGGCCAGCGCCGCTCCGCCGGCGACCCCGACGAGCAACAGCTTGCGTCCCACGCTCAGTCCCTTGCGGGCACGCTTGCGCTTGGGCGCATTGTTCAGCGCCGAGGACGCGTCACGAACGGCCTCGTAGGCCTGCCGCAGGTCCTTCTGCAGCTTCTTGTCCTCGATGATCGCCCGCTGCGGGGCCTTGCCGTTGGCCAGCCGACCGTAGGCGCTCTTGCTCGAATCGAGCGCCTGCTGCAGGTTGTCACGGAGATCTTGGTCGTCGATCAGCCGCTGGATGTACGGGTTCGCCTTGGCGATGCTGACGATGTTGGTGGCGTTCGACGCCGCCGACTTGGCGGCCTTGGTCTTCTTGGATGCCATAGATCTCCCTCGTGCGTGTGGCGGGTCTGGCGTCAGAATACCCCGACTGGCGCACCATCACCCCTTGGATTGCGCCGCGGGCGCCGAGCGGCGCTGCAGCGCCGCCTCCAGCACCTCCCCGATCTCCGAGACGAAGCGGAACGAGAGCGTCTTGAGCAGGTGCGCGGGGATCTCCTCGACGTCGGGCTCGTTGAGTGCTGGAGCGATCACGGTGCGGATGCCATTGCGTTGGGCCGCGAGGGCCTTCTCCTTGAGGCCGCCGATCGAGAGCACCTGGCCGGTGAGGGTGATCTCACCCGTCATCGCCACCTCAGCACGGACCGCTCGACCGGAGAGCAGCGAGGCCAGCGCCGTGGCCATGGCGATCCCGGCGCTCGGACCGTCCTTGGGGATCGCGCCGGCGGGGACGTGGATGTGGATGTCGTGATCGGCGAACCAGCCCTCCTCCAGCCCCGGGAGCACCTCGGAGGCGTTGCTGCGGATGTAGGAGAGCGCCGCCTGCGCGGACTCCTTCATCACCTCCCCGAGCTGACCGGTGATCGTCAGGCGGCCGCTTCCCGGCATCGCCGTGGCCTCCACGAAGAGGACGTCGCCGCCCACGGGCGTCCAGGCCAGGCCAGTGGCGACGCCGGGGCGGGCGGTTCGCCGCCGCGCCTCGGAGAAGAAGCGGCGCTTGCCGAGCAGCTCGCGCACGCGCGGCTCGGTGATCGTGAGCCGGAGGGTGGCCTCGCCCTCGGCCACGCGCCGGGCGATCTTGCGGCACAGGCTGCCGACCGGCCAGCTGGATCACCTCCATGCGATCGCGCAGGGGCCCGGGAATCGTCTCCAGCGTGTTAGCGGTGGTGACGAACATCACCTTCGACAGGTCCAAGGGGAGGTCGAGGTAGTGGTCGCGGAAGGTCCTTTTCTGCTCGGGATCGAGCACCTCGAGCATGGCGCTGGAGGGGTCGCCGCGGAAGTCCGAGCCCATCTTGTCGATCTCGTCGATCATCAGCAGCGGGTTGTTGGCCCCGCCGTCACGCAGGGCGCGGATGATCGTCCCGGGCATCGCCCCGATGTAGGCCACGTCGAGCGCCGGTGAAAAGCCCAGGCGACGGCGGGAGAGGCCGGTGCGCTCCAGGACGTCGCCAAACCAGCTCGTCCATGTCCCGTCGCATGCGATCGACGTTGGCGAACAGGTCATGCTCATGCATGAGCAACAGGTTAACGCGGCCCCGGAACCCGCCTCCTACCGGATCCGGCTGTTTACGGGCGGCAGGCGCGGGGTAACCGTTGAGTTCGTCCAAAAGGTCCAGGTACCGGGGAGGCAGACGTCCGTTGATCCGAATGTTTCCTGGCTACGTACTCCAAGGGACGCGGGCGGGGAAGCCTGTGCAGACACGTCCGTAACCCGGAGTCACCCGAAAGGAGCATCAATGAGCCACGAGCTCAATCTCGACGCGATCGACGTCGACGGCGCTGTCCGTGAAACGGCAGCTGAGGCAATGGAGGCGCTGGACGGGGACACCCGCTCGGCGTTCCTGAAGCGTGCCGGCCTCGCCGGTGGCGCAATCATGGGCGGAGGCGCCCTGCTCGGCGCCCTGGCCCCGAGCGCGTTGGCGTTCACCACGGGGGATCGTCCCCCGGCTGGGAAGTTCGGCAAGGGTGACATCGGCATCCTGAACTTCGCGCTCACGCTGGAGTACCTGGAGTCGTCCTTCTACAACGAGGCCACCAGGAACCAGCGCAAGAACGCGTTCATCTCGAACCCCCAGCTTCGGGTGTTCCTGAGGACCGTCACCGACGACGAGAACCAGCACGTCAAGGCGCTCCAGCACGTCCTCGGGCGTAAGGCCGCCAAGAGGCCGAAGTTCCACTTCAATGGCGACACCAACAACGAGACGCGCTTCAAGAACGCCTCGTTCACGTTCGAGAACACCGGCGTGCACGCCTACTCCGGTCAGGCGTTCAACATCTCGGAGCCCGCGGTGCTGAAGGCCGCGCTCTCCATCGTCACGATCGAGGCGCGTCACGCCGCGGTGATCGGGCTGATCCGCAACGGCAGCCCGTTCGGCATCTCGCCGAACCAGGCCTTCGACAAGCCCTTTGGGGCCCGGAAGGTCCTGAAGGGCGTCCACGGCCTGAACTACGGCCTGTAGAAGCGCCGAGCTGCATCAGAAGGCCGGGCCCCGCCGCGTGCGGGGTCCGGCCTTTGTCGTTGTGGACCGCCGGGCCTGAGACACTCCGTCGGTGGACAACTTTCAGGTGGCGCTGCTGGTGCTGGGCGCGCTGCTGATGCTCGGAGCCTTGGTCTCCGGCCTCGAGCGCCGGGGCTTCGTGTCGCTGACCTCGCTGTTCGTGCTGATCGGCTTCGTATTGGGGCCAGGGGTCACGGGCGCGCTGCGCTTCGACGCGCGCTCGTCGTTCGTCTCGGAGCTGGCCACGGTGGCGCTGGTCGTGATCCTCTTCCGGGACGGGCTGGAGGTGGAGGGCGAGATGCTGCAGGCGCACTTGGCGCCTGCCGCTGCGCAAGCTGGTCCTGGCGATGCCGCTGACCGCGGTGCTCGTGGCGCTGACCGCGAGGGTGGTGACCGGTCTGAGCTGGACTGAGTCCTTTCTGCTCGGTGCGCTGCTCTCGCCCACCGACCCGGTGCTGTCCTCGAGCGTCGTCACCAACCCGCGCGTGCCGCGCCTGATCCGGCACTCGCTGAACCTGGAGTCGGGGATGAACGACGGGCTGGCGCTTCCGGCGGTGCTGGCCTTCGCCGCCGCCCTCAGCACCAACGGTGGCCACTTCGTGTGGTGGCGATTCGTGCTGGAGGACGTGACGATCGGGCTGGCCACCGGGCTGGTGGTGGGTCTGATCGCCGCCCGGTTGATGCCGCGGAGCCACTCGCTGGCCGAGGGAATCCCCCGCCACCAGAAGTCGCTGTACGCGCTGGGTACTGCCTTTGCCGCCTACGGGATCGCCGTGCTCCCGCCGCGGGGCAACGGCCTCATCGCGGTGTTTGTGGCGGCGATCACGCTCGGCATCCGCCGCCCCGACCTGCGCCGGTACTTCGCCGCCCAGGCCGAAAACCTGGTGGAGATCGTCAAGCTCGGGATCTTTGTCGTGTTCGGCTCGCTTCTCACCCTCCACGGGCTCTTCGGCGACGGCTGGCGGGCGCTGGCGGTGGTGGCGATCACGCTGCTCCTGGCGCGGCCGGTGGCGGTGTTCGCCGCGCTGATCGGGACCGGCACCGACGTGGCCACCAAGGCCTTCATGTCCTGGTTCGGACCCAAGGGGGTGGCCACGATGACCTTCTCGCTGCTGGTGCTGGGCGACCGGATCGCCGCCGGCGCCCGGATCTTCAACCTTGCCGCCCTGGCCGTGTTCTGCTCGATCATCCTCCACGGCCTGAGTGACACGCCGGGATCGGAGTGGATCGCCGCTCGCGCGCAGCGGCGCGCGGAGCTCAGTGCGAGTCGCGCCGGTGCTCGCCCTGGCGAGCGGGATCCATCAGCCAGCCCATGAACAGGGCCAGCAGCACGAAGAAGATGAACCCGCCGATCAGCGGCCAGAACATGGGCAACAACATACCGTCCCCGGGGCGGGGGCGTCGCCCGTGCCCTCACGCATGCAGCGCCACCTGTTCGCTGGGGGACGGGAAGGCCCAGGCCACCTGCAGGCGACGCTCCTGGCGGAACACGAACCGCAGCTGGCGCGGCGGCCTCAACCCGTCCGGATGCGCGGGGCGGAAGGTGGCGCAGGCACCGGCCTCGCTCACCGCACACAGCAGGTTCTGGCCGAAGAAGCAGTTCTCGCAGCTCGCCTTTGCTTTCGTTGCGGCCCGCCCATCTGTCATGCGTGACGTACTCCGTTCGCGTTCGCCCGTGGTCAACTTCAGGAGGCATCAAAGCGGATCTCACCCCCCGGTGCAGCCGCAATCCCGGAAATCGCAAAGATCTTGTGACCGAGGGAAATACCTGGAAAGAGCGGGAAATTCGAGGTTCGCCACCAGAACCTGCCGCTATTTCCGTACCTTTCTGGGGCAATGAGCCCCGGCCCTCCCGCCTCTCCGCGCATCTCCCTGGCCGACTACGAGCGGGACGCCGAGCGTGTCCTTGACCCGGGCGCGTTCGGCTACTACGTCGGCGGCGCCGGCGACGAGCTGACGCTGCGTGACAATCTGGCGGCGTGGCGGCGATGGGCGATCCTGCCCCGGGTGCTCACGGGGGTAGGCGAGCGCGACCCGTCGGTGGAGGTGCTCGGCCGCCGCCGCCCTCACCCGCTGGTGATCGCGCCGATGGCCTTCCAGCGGCTGGCCCACCCCGACGGGGAGCTCGCGACCGCCGTCGCCGCCGCCCAGACCAGCGCGGTGATGTGCCTCTCGACGCTCTCCACCAGCGGGCTCGACGCCGTCGCTGAAAGCGCCCCGGAGGCGACCAGGTGGTTTCAGGTCTACGTCTTCCGTGATCGCGGTGTCACGAGGGAGATGGTGTCTCAGGCGGTGCAGCATGGGTACGAGGCGCTGGTGGTGACCGTCGACCTGCCGATCATGGGTGTGCGCGAGCGTGACCTTCGCTCGGGCGTGGACGCCGCCGCGAGCGCGGTCCCCAGCGCCCTGGCCGCCGGCGCCCGGAACTCGCTGACGCCGGCCGACTTCGCCGGCCTGATCGATCCCGATCTACGCTGGGCCGACATCGAGAAGTTGGTGGCGGAGAGCCCGCTGCCGGTGGTGGTCAAGGGCGTGCTGGCGCCTGAGGATGCCGTGCTCGCCGCCGAGCACGGCGCCCGCGGCGTGGTCGTCTCCAATCACGGAGGCCGCCAGCTCGACACCGTCCCCGCCGGAGCCGATGCCCTCCCCGCCGTGGTGGAGGCGGCCGGTGACCGGCTCGACGTGCTCGTCGACGGCGGGATCCGGCGCGGGACCGACGTCCTCAAGGCCCTGGCCCTCGGGGCTCGAGCCGTGATGGTGGGTCGGCCGGTGCTCTGGGGGCTGGCGGTGGACGGCCCCACGGGCGCGGCCACCGTCCTGCGGATCCTCCTCGGCGAGCTCGACGCGGCCCTGGCGCTGACCGGCTCGCCGCGGGCCGGCGAGCTCAGCCCGGCGGTGGTGCGCCGGACGGCGTGGGAGGTGCCCGCGCGATGAAGGTCCTCCTCAGCGGTATCAGCGGCTACGTCGGCTCGCTCCTGCTTGACCGGCTGCAGCGAGACGGCCACGAGGTGCGCGGGATGTCCCGTCGCCCCCCGGCCGAGCGCGACCTGGAGGTGGTCAGGGCCGATGCGCTGTCAGGGGCCGGTCTGGAGCGCGCACTGCGCGGCATGGACGTCGCCTACTACCTGATCCACTCCATGGAGCCCTCCGCGGATGGCAGCTTCAGCGCCCGCGAGCGCAGCGCGGCGGAGAACTTCGCCGCCGCCGCCCGCACGACCGGCGTGGAGCGGATCGTCTACCTCGGCGGGCTCGTCCCCGGAGCGCATCCCGCCTCCGCTCACCTCGGTAGTCGCCTGGCCGTAGAGGAGATCCTGCTGGCCGCCACCCCCTGTTCGGTGGCCTTCCGCGCCTCGATCGTGATCGGCGCCCGCAGCAGCTCATTTCGCTTCATGGTCCGGCTCGTGGAGCGCCTCCCGTTCCTGCCGCTCCCCGCCTGGCGCAAGAACCGCACCCGTCCGATCGACGAGCGCGATGTGGTCGAGCTCCTGACCCGCGCGGCCGTGAGCGAAGAGGTCTGCGGGCAGTCGCTGGACATCGCCGGCCCGGACGTAGTCACCTACGGCGAGTTGATCGACCGGATCCGCCACCACATGCTGGTCGATCGCCCCACCGTGACGCTTAACCATCTGACCCTCACGCCGATCGCCAGCCGCATCGCCGCCCTCGTCGCCGGCCAGGACCACGAGCTGATCGGACCGCTGATGGAAGGGCTCGACAGCGACCTGCTGCCCCGGGATGACCGCGGCGCGCAACTGCTCGACGTGCACATGCACTCGATCGACGCCGCCATCGAGCGGGCGCTGCGCCAGTGGGAGAGCCGGGAGCCGCTCGCGGCGCGCTAGAGACCGTTACTGTCTCCCCCACTCATGAGCACGGTTCAGGCCACCATCAAGATCGACGTGCCTCCCGAGCGCGTCTGGGAGACGATCATGGATCCCCAGCGCCTCGGCGATTGGGTGACGATCCACAAATCGGTGGACAAGGTCGTAGATCCGGGCCAGCCGGGGGCAACGATGGAGCAGATGCTGCAGATGCGCGGCGTGTCGTTCAAGGTGAAATGGAAGCTCGCCACCGTGCAGGCACCCCGGCATGCGGAGTGGGACGGGGCGGGACCGGCCCACTCCCGGGCCCTGATCCGCTATGAGCTGCAGGCCGACGGCGACAATCGCACGGTGTTTGAGTACACCAACGAGTTCACCCCACCCGGGGGAATGCTCGGCAACGTCGCCAGTCGGGTGGTGGTGGGTGCCGCCTCCGAGCGCGAGGCCAACAACTCACTGCGCCGGCTGAAGTCACTGCTGGAGAGCAACTGACGAGTCAGGTCGGCCTACCTGTATGGTTCACCCGCTGTTCCCGATAATCGGACATGGAGGTTTCAGTGACGGAATTCGTTGACGCGACGGTTAAGGACATCGACAACCGGCTGCGCGAGCTGCAGGAGGAAGTGAAGCGGCTGGAGGCGGCGCGTTCGGCACTGACGGGAAACCGCCGTGGTCCCGGTCGCCCCCCTGGCCAGAGCTCGCAGAGCTCACGCAGCGGCAGGCGCAGCAGCGGTCGCCGGCCCGGGCGCCCGCGCGGGCGCCGTGGCGGCAACACTCGCTCCAACCAGGCCCTGTCACTGGTGCGGGAGCGCCCCGGGGTCACGATCCCGCAGATCGCGCAGGAGCTCCAGATCGAGCCCAACTACCTCTACCGGGTGATGCCCAAGCTCGTCGCCGATGGTCAGGTCAAGCGTGACGGCCAGGGATGGCACCCGGTGCCGGAGACCGCCTCGGGGTGATCAGACCAGCCCGAGCTGCTTGACCGCTTCGCGCTCCTCGGCGAGCTCCTTGACGGTGGCCTCGATGCGCTCGCGGGAGAAGTCGCTGATCTCCAGGTCCGGCACGATCTCGTACTTGCCACCTCGGCAGCGGACGGGGAAGCTGGAGATCAATCCCTCCTGCACGCCGTAGGAGCCGTCGGAGGGAATCGCCATCGACATCCAACCCTGCTGCGGGGTGCCGAGCACCCAGTCGTGGACGTGGTCGACGGCGGCATTGGCCGCCGAGGCCGCGCTGGAGGCACCGCGGGCCTCGATGATGGCGGCGCCGCGCTTCTGCACGGTGGGGATGAAGTCGTTCTCCAGCCAGGATTGGTCGTCCACCAGCTGGGCCGCGTTCTCACCCTTCACCTCGGCGTGGAAGATGTCCGGGTACTGGGTGGCGGAGTGGTTGCCCCAGATCGTCACCTTGATGATGTCGCTGACTGCCGCGCCGGTCTTACGGGCGAGCTGCGCGATCGCGCGGTTGTGATCCAGGCGGGTCATCGCGGTGAAGCGCTCGTGCGGAATGTCGGGCGCGTTGCTCTGAGCGATCAGGCAGTTGGTGTTGGCGGGGTTGCCCACCACCAGGATCTTGATCTCCGAGGCGGCGTGCTCGTTCAGCGCCTCGCCCTGGGGCTTGAAGATGCCACCGTTGGCCTCGAGCAGATCGCTGCGCTCCATCCCCTTGGAGCGGGGGCGCGCGCCGACGAGCATGGCGACACCGGCGCCGTCGAAGGCCTGCTTGGGGTCGTCGTGGATGTCGATCCCGGCCAGCAGCGGGAAGGCACAGTCGTCGAGCTCCATGGCGGTGCCCTCCGCCGCCTTGACGGCATCGGGGATCTCCAGCAATGACAGGTGGACCGGGGTATCGGGACCGAGCAGCTGGCCGCTGGCGATGCGGAACAGGAGGGCATAGCCGATCTGACCGGCGGCACCGGTCACCGCCACGCGTACAGGGGAATCGCTCACAGGTCTTCTGCCTCCTCGTCTTCAGGTCTGGGAGCGCCCGACTGTACTCTCGCCGCCCTCGCCGAGGGGTCCTCCGCACCCGTGCTGGCAGTAGGGTGACGCGGCCGTGAACATCGTCTACACCTACACCGACGAAGCGCCCGCGCTGGCCACGCGGTCGCTGCTCCCGATCGTGCGCGCGTACGCGGCCGCGGCCGGCATCGAGATCGAGCTCCGTGACATCTCGCTGTCGGGGAGGATCCTGGCCCAGTTCCCGGAGCGCCTCACCGAGGAGCAGCAGGTGGCGGATGCGCTGGGCGAGCTGGGGGCGCTGGCCGAGACCCCTGAGGCCAACATCGTCAAGCTGCCGAACATCAGCGCTTCGGTGCCCCAGCTCAAAGCTGCCGTCGCCGAGCTCCAGGAGCAGGGTTACGAGGTGCCCGATTACCCCGAGGAGCCCGGCGACGACGAGCAGCGAGAGATCCGCCGGCGCTACGATCGGCTCCAGGGGAGCGCGGTCAACCCGGTGCTGCGCCAGGGCAACTCCGACCGCCGCGCCCCCGCCTCGGTCAAGGAGCACGCCCGGCATCACCCGCAGGAGATGGGCCGGTGGCCCTCGCAGAGCCGCTCGCACGTGGCCACGATGAGCGACGGCGACTTCCGCGCCACCGAGCTTTCGCTCACCATCTCCCAGGAGGGCTCGGTACGGATAGAGCACGTCGACGACGAGGGGTCGGTGACGGTCCTAAAAGGTTGCACGCCGGTGCTGGCGGGGGAGGTCCTCGACGGCTCGGTGATGCGCCGAGGCGCGCTCGATCGCTTCCTGGCCGATCAGATCGCACAGGCCAAGGATCAGGGGGTGCTGTTCTCGGTGCACCTGAAGGCGACGATGATGAAGGTCTCGGATCCGATCATCTTCGGCCGCACCGTGTGCGCCTACTTCGCCGAGCTGTTCGCCGAGCACGGTGAGGCGCTGCGCTCGGTCGGCGTCAACCCCGACGACGGCTTGGCCGCGCTGCTCAAGGCGATACAGAAGCTGCCCGACGCGCAGTGCCAGGAGATCCAGGCCGCAGTGAAGCGGGCGCTGGAGGAGGGGCCGGCGCTGGCGATGGTCGACTCCGACCGCGGCATCACCAACCTGCACGTCCCCAGCGACGTGATCATCGACGCCTCGATGCCGGCTGCGATCCGCTCCGGGGGCCAGATGTGGAATGCCCAGGACGAGCTCCAGGATGCCAAGTTCGTGATCCCCGATCACTCCTACGCCCCTCTGTACAACGAGACTGTGGAGGACTGCCGCCAGCACGGCGCCTTCGACCCGGCGACGATGGGGAGCATCCCCAACGTGGGGCTGATGGCTCAGGCCGCCGAGGAGTACGGCTCCCACGACAAGACCTTTGAGATTCAGGCGGCGGGGTTCGTCCGGGTCGTGGACGAGGACGGCGCCACGCTGCTGGAGCACGACGTGCAGCCGGGCGACATCTGGCGGATGTGCCAGACCAAGGACGCGGTCATCAGCGACTGGGTCCAGCTGGCTGTGGAGCGGGCTCGGGCGAGCGGTGCCCCCGCCGTGTTCTGGCTGGACGACGCGCGCGCCCACGACCGGCAGCTGCTGGAGAAGGTCAGGCCGGCGCTGGACGAGGTTGACACCGAGGGCACCACGATCGAGATCCACGACGTGGCCACCGCGGCGCGGATGACGCTGGAGCGCGCCCGCCGCGGCCAGGACACGATCTCGGTGACCGGCAACGTGCTGCGCGACTACCTGACCGATCTGTTTCCGATCCTGGAGCTCGGCACCAGCGCCAAGATGCTCTCGATCGTGCCGCTGATGAGCGGCGGCGGGCTGTTCGAGACCGGCGCCGGCGGCTCGGCGCCCCGGCACGTGCAGCAGTTCCTCAAGGAGAACCACCTGCGCTGGGACTCGCTGGGGGAGTTCCTGGCGCTGGTCCCCTCGCTGGAGCTGCTGGCCGACAAGGAGGACAACGGCCGGGCGCGGCTGCTGGCCCACACGCTCGACCGCGCCACCGGGCAGGTGCTGGAGGAGGACCGCTCGCCGCGGCGCAAGGTGGGAGGGCTGGACAACCGCGGCAGCCACTTCTACCTGGCCCTGTACTGGGCGGAGCAGCTGGCCGAGCAGGACGAGGACAAGGAGCTGGCCGAGCGCTTCAGACCGCTGGCCGAGCACCTGGCCGAGTGCGAGGAGCAGATCGTCTCGGAGCTGAGTGAGGCGCAGGGCTCCCCGGTGGACATCGGCGGCTACTACCGCCCCGATCCCGAGCGGATGGAGGCGGCTATGCGACCGAGTCAGACCCTCAACCAGGCGCTGGAGGAGCTCGGAGCCACGCCCTAGAGCGAGGTCCCGTAGACTGCGCCCAGCTTGGCCTTCAGATAGTCCACGAAGGGCGCGACTGCAATCGGGCCGCCGACGACCTGGCTCAGCAGCTCGTCGGTGCGGAACTTGGCGCCGTGTCGGTGCACCCGGTCGCGCAGCCACTCGCGCAGCGGCGCGAGTTCCCCCGCCGCGATGTGATCGTCGAGATCGGCGAGATCCTCGTGGGCGCGGGCCCATAGCTGGCCCGCGATCAGGTTGCCCAGGGCGTAGGTCGGGAAGTAGCCGATCAGGCCCGCGGCCCAGTGGACGTCCTGAAGCGCGCCGCTGGCGTCATCGGGAACCCGCAGGCCGAAGTACTCCTGAACGCGGCTGTTCCACGCCTCGGGCAGGTCGGCCACCGCCAGGCGCCCCTCGATCAGCTCCTGCTCGAGCTCGAAGCGCAGCACGACGTGCAGTCCGTAGGTGGCTTCGTCGGCCTCCACGCGGATGAGCGACGGCGCCACCCGGTTCACCGCCGCGTAGAGCTCGTCGGGATCCAGACCGTCCGGGGAGCCAAGGAACAGCTCTCCGATCCGCGGCGCCAGCACGTTGCAGAACGGGCGTCCGCGGCCGACCATGTTCTCCCACAGCCGACTCTGGGACTCGTGGATGCCCAGCGACTCCCCGTGGCCCAGCGGGGTGCGTCGCAGCTCGTCGCCGACACCCGCCTCGTAGAGCCCGTGGCCGCATTCGTGCATCGCCGCATAGATGCCTGAGCCCAGGAAGCTGGGGTCCCAACGCGAGGTGATGCGCACGTCCCCGCCGCCGATCCCGGCTGCGAACGGGTGCACGGCATCGTCCATCCGCCAGCTGTCGGGCTCGTAGCCCATCAGCGCCACCAACCCGCGCGCCAGGGCGCGCTGCTTGCCGATCTCGAAGCTGCCGTGCAGGCAGCTGTCCCGCACGGCGCCCTCGTGCTCGCGCAGCTGCGCGATCAGCGGCACGAGCTCGTCCCTGAGCTCGGCGAAGAGCGTGGTCACCTGACGGCTGCGCGCCCCCGGCTCGAAGTCGTCCAGCAGCACGTCGTAGGCGCAGTCGAAGCCATCGAAGCAGTCGACATATTCTCTCGCGAGCTCCAGGTTTCGGGTGAGGTAGGGGGCGAACTCGCTGAAGTCCGAGTGCTCGCGGGCCGCCACCCACGCCTCCTGACCGACGGAGGCCGCGCGGGCCCGCTCAGCCTGAAGGCGACTCGGAACCCGGCGCGCCTTGTCCAGGTGGCGGCGGGTGACGCGCAGCAGCGAGGCATCGTCGGAGCCGGCGTCGGCATCGCCCAGCGCCTGCTCCGCCGCCTCCAGGAGCCGGCTCGTCTCGTCGCTGACGAACAGCTCGTGGGTGACGCGCCCGAGCGTGGCCAGCGATTCCGCCCGGGCGGCTCCCCCCCGCGGCGGCATCATCGTGTTCTGATCCCAGCCGAGCAGCTCCGAGGCGGCGTGCAGGTCCTCGACCGCTGCCAGGTGCTGACGCAGATCCTCCATGGGGTTGGGCACCGATGTCACTCCAGTCTGTAACAGATGGCACGTCCGGCGGCGGGTGGTGGCGACGCCTGTGCCACCATGGCAGCAATGAGGCGAGGTAGAGGATCGATCAAGCTCGTGAACGCGTTCGGGATCCGGATCGGAGTCGATCCGGGTTGGTTCCTGACGCTGTTCCTCGTGATCCTGTGGCTCTCGCCCTCCTTCCGGCAGACACTGGGGGGTTCGGGCAGCGAGGCCTACCTGACCACGGTGGTCAGCGCGCTGCTGTTCTTCGGGTCGTTGATCGTGCACGAGCTCGGCCACGCGCTGGCGGCCCGGCGGCAGGGCATCGAGGTCGAGGGCATCCAGCTGTTCCTCTTCGGCGGACTCACGCAGATGTCCCGGGACTCGCGCTCGCCAGGGGAGGAGTTCAAGATCGCCGCCGCCGGCCCGCTGGCGACGCTGGCGATGGTGACGGTTTTCTCGGCGGTGGATCTGGTCATCGTGGGCCCGCACCGCCTGTGGCACGCCTTCCTGCTGGACGGCACCGTCACGGTGACGCCGGTGCTGCTGGCCCTCAGCTGGCTGCTGCTGATGAACGCGGTGGTCCTGCTCTTCAACCTCGTGCCGGCATTCCCGCTCGACGGGGGGCGTATCGCCCGCGCACTCGTGTGGCGCCTCAGCGGTGACAAGCGGCGCGGCACCGTGGTCTCGGCCAAGCTCGGCCAGGGCTTTGCGGTGATCCTGGCCGGCATCGGGATCTGGCAGATGGTCTCCGGCGGCGGCGCCTTCCGGGGGCTGTGGCTGGTGGTGCTGGCCTACCTGCTCGGACAGTCGGCTCGGGGCGCGCTGGTCCAGAGCGCCGTCAACGAGAAGATCGAATGCGTGCGGGTGGAGGACATCATGGATCGCCAGCCGGTGGCGATCACCGCGGGCATCTCGGTGACCCAGGCCCTGGAGGAGTACTTCCTGCGTTACGGGTGGTCCTGGTTCCCGGCCGTCGACGGGGAGGGAAGGTTCCTCGGCATCGCCCGCCAGGATCGCCTGCAGGCGGCGGTCGATCGCGGTGAGGGCTGGCTGACGGTGGACTCCGCGCTGGACCCAGCGGAGTCCGGAAGCTGGCGCGTGGAGCAGGACCAACCGCTGACCGAACTGATCTCCTCCGAGCCGCTCGGCCGGCTCGGAGCGCTGATGGCCGTCGACGGCGAGGGCATCCTACGCGGGGTGGTCACCGCCGAGCAGGTGCGCCGGGCGCTGCACTCGGCGCTGGGCCCTTCGGCGGCCTGAGGCCGGCCGATCGCCTGTGCGGCCGGCCTCAGGGCCGAGGCTCAGCCGCCGCCGGCGAGCTGGCGCAGACGCTGGAAGCCGACCAGCTGGCTCGCCGGCGGCGGGCTGATCTTCAGCGAGCCCCCGCCGGTGGAATGAACGTCCTCGACGCTGGTGATAGGGCCCAGCGAGCCGGAGCTCAGACTGGTGACGATCCGCACGAGCTGGCCGTGCCGGTTGACGTAGACGGAGATCGTCTCGCTGGTGGCCTTCACCCGCGCCAGCACCGCCCGCAGCTGCCGGACCAGGTCCGCTGGGACCGTGCCCCGGGCGAGGTTGGCGGGCGTAAACGTGGTCCGGTAGCCGAACGCCCGCCGACCGGCGATCGTGACGGCGCCGGTCGGTTCAAGCTTGCGCGTGGCGCGCAGCAGGCGCAGCGTCCGGCTGGGGTTGGCGTTCGAGACCTGGCCGATCAGCTTCTGCAGGTTCAACCCCACCGCGTTCCCGACGCGTGACAGGGAGATCAGGACCCACGGTCGCCCGCCGTCCCGGGAGGCGATGTCGGGCACCTTGATGTAGACCGTGCCCCCGATCAGCCGTTCCTCCCGGAAGCCCTGGCCGGTCTGGTTGGCGATCAGCATGCGCAGGCTCGGACGCAGCTGGGCCCGCGCGGCCAGCGAGGTCTGATGGGAGCCCACGCAGCTGCTCTGCGTGAAGCTGAACTCGTTGGGCGGATGGGCCACCACGCTACGCACGAGCGTCTTCAAGTCGGGGGTGCCGGCGGTCGGGCCGGTGGGCGAGGCCGCCGTGGCGATCTGCTCGCACCGCTTGCCGGCGGAGCTGCTGGCCGACGCGGAGCTGCTGGCCGAGGTGGACCTGGAGGTGCTGGCAGAAGTGCTGGCGCGCTTACCCGAGCCACAGCCGCCGAGCACGGTCGCAGCGCTCAGCAGAGCAGCGGTCAGGGTGATCCTCACCATGGCGGCGCCAAGGCTACCCCTTCCGGGTCATGGTGCCGAGAGCCCTCCGGCCCGCGTCCAAGAAGCGGGCGGAGCCCGCCAATAAATAGAATCGCCCTCCGTGCCCTCACACGACGTCCTGATCATCGGTGCCGGCCTCGCCGGTCAGCGGGCCGCACTGGCGGCCGCGGGGGCCGGCGCCACGGTGGCGGTCATCTCCAAGGTCCATCCCGTGCGCTCGCACTCCGTCGCCGCCGCCGGCGGCATCAACGCGGCGCTGAACCCCGAGGACAGCTGGGAGTCCCACGCCTTTGACACGGTGAAGGGCTCGGACTATCTCGGCGACCAGGACGCGATCGAGGTGATGTGCCGCGAGGCCCCCGACGAGATCCTGTGGCTGGAGCACGCCGGCGTCACCTTCCACCGCAACGGCACCGGCCGCCTGGGCACGCGCGCGTTCGGCGGCGCCTCGGCGGCGCGCACCTACTACGTCGCCGACATCACCGGCCACGCCATCCTGCACGTGCTCTACGAGCAGCTGATGAAGCACTCGGCGACGGTTGATCGCTACGAGGAGTGGTTCACCACCGACCTGCTCCAGGACGACAACGGGCGCTGCGTCGGCGCGATCTGCCGCAACCTCCGCGACGGTCACCTGGAGCTGTTCAACGCCAAGGCCGTGATCCTGGCCTCCGGTGGGGCCGGCCAGGCCTACCGGCCGACGACCAACGGCCTGATCGTCACCGGCGACGGGATCGCGCAGGCCTACCGCATCGGCGCGCGGCTGATGGACATGGAGATGATCCAGTACCACCCCACCACGCTGGTGGGTAACGGGCTGCTGATCACCGAGGGCGCCCGGGGCGAGGGCGCGTGGCTGCTGAACGCCGAGGGCGATCGCTTCATGGAGAACTACGCGCCCAACAAGCTGGAGCTGGCCTCCCGCGACGTCGTCTCCCGGGCCGAGCAGACCGAGATCAACGAGGGCCGCGGCTTCGATGACGGGAGCGTCGCGCTCGACGTCACCAAGGTGGACCGCCGCCGCGTCCTGGAGGCGCTGCGGGAGATCGTGAACATCGGCAGGGACTTCGCCGGGGTCGACATCACCCGCGAGCCGATCCACATCAAACCCGGCCAGCACTACATCATGGGCGGGGTCAAGACCGATGTCGACGGGCACACCTCGGTTCCCGGCCTCTACGCCGCCGGCGAGGTGGCCTGCGTATCCGTCCACGGCGGCAATCGCCTGGGCGCCAACTCGCTGCTGGACACGCTGATCTTCGGCCGCCGCTCAGGCGCCCATGCCGCGGGCGCCGCGCTGCAGATGTCGATGCCCTCCACCCCCTCCGCCGTCATCGCCGACACCGAGCGCAACATCGCCGGGATCATCTCCCGTGACGCCGGCGGGCGCCGGGTGGCCACGATCAAGCGTGAGCTCGGCGATGCGATGAACGATCACGTGGCCGTGTTCCGCGACGCCGAGGGGCTGGCCAAGGCGTACGAGATCGTCCGGCGGCTGAAGGAGGAGTCGCGGAGCGCGACCGTCGATGACCGCGGGGCGATCTTCAACCAGGACGTGATCGGCGCGATCGAGCTGGGGTACATGCTCGATTGCGCGGAGGCGACGATCGTCTCAGCACAGGAGCGCAAGGAGTCGAGAGGGGCTCACTCACGCACCGACTTCCCGGAGCGAAACGACGACGAGTGGCTCAAGCACATCGACATCTCCCTGGGCGGGGACGACGTGCCCAGGCTCAGCTACTCGGAGGTCACCTTCACTCGCTGGGAGCCCCAGGAAAGGACGTACTGATGCCCGAGTACACGCTCCGCATCCGCCGCTTCGACCCTCAGTCGGGCCGGGCCGCCCGTTGGGAGGAGCACCTGCTCGACATGCCCGAGACCCAATCGGTGCTGGATGCGCTGCTGAAGGTGCGCGACGAGGTCGACGGCTCGGTCGGGATCCGCTGCTCCTGCCAGCAGGCGATCTGCGGCTCCTGCGGGGTGCGGATGAACGGCAAGCCCGGCCTGGCCTGCAACACCCACCTCGGCGAGGCGTCGCGGCGCGCCCACGGCGCCGGCTGGAACCCGCCGGCGGGCAACGAGCCCGCGGTGATCGAGGTCGAGCCGATGGGCAACATGCCGGTGATCCGGGACCTGATCGTCGACATGGACCAGGTGCACTGGAAGAAGATCCAGCGCGTGACGCCCTGGCTGATCAATCAGGAGCCGGTGCCCGAGCGCGAGTACATCGTCCCGCACGAGAACATGGTCGACGTCACCCAGACGATGGCCTGCATCCAGTGCGGCGCCTGCGTCTCCGATTGCCTGGCGATGGAGATCGACCCGCTGTTCGTCGGCCCCGCGGCGCTGGCCAAGTCCTACCGCTTCGTCGGCGACCCCCGTGACGCCCAGCACCAGGAGCGACTCAAGGACCTCGCCGAGGATCCGCACGGGATCTATGACTGCACGCACTGCTTCAACTGCATCGACGCCTGCCCCAAGGGCGTGGATCCGATGGGCCAGATCATGCGCCTGCGCCGGCGCGCGGGCTCCGACCACGAGATCGAGGACCGCAACAACGGCTACCGCCACGAGCACGCGTTCGTCAAGAACATCGAGAAGAACGGCCTGCTGCACGAGGCTGACTTGCTGCCGGACTCCTACGGCGGCAAGTTCCACCCCCGAGCGGTACCGGAGGTGGTCAGCTCGCTGCCGATCGCCGCGCGAGCGTTCGCCCGCGGCAAGATGACGGCCAAGAGCGCCCTGACCCACCCGCACAAGGCCTCCCCCGAGGTCAAGCGGATCTTCAAGGTGGTCGAGGGACGCGAGGAGCGCGTGGAGCTGAACCTGTACGTCACCGGCTACGAGGACGATCCCAAGAGCACCGGGCCCGGACCGGAGGAGACAACTGCCAGCGAAAGCGAGAAGTCATGAGGGTGGCCTACTGGCCCGGCTGCGTGAGCCGCGGCTTCACCCCCGAGCTGCACGGCTCGATGGCCGCGGTGGCCCCGCTCCTGGACATCGAGCTGATAGAGCTCGATCGCGCGGCCTGCTGCGGCGCTGGCGTGCTCGCGGAGCACAGCCAGGAGCTGGCCGACACGCTGAACGCGCGCACGTTCGCGCTGGCCCAGCAGACCGACGGCGAGCTGATGATGAACATCTGCTCCACCTGTCAGGGCGCCCAGTCGGAGTGCCAGGAGCGCCTCGACGCCAACACCGAGTACCGCGAGCACGTCAACGGCACCCTCCGGGAGGAGGGGCTCAGCTACGAGAAGGGCCTGACCAACAAGAACTTCCTGTGGCTGCTGGTGGAGGAGATCGGCCTCGACGCGCTGCGCGAGCGCGTCACGCGCCCCCTCAAGGACCTGCGCGTGGGGCCCTTCTACGGCTGCTACATCGTGCGCCCGGTCAACCGGCTCGGGATCGACGAGGAGCGCCCGCGGGACCGCTACATGCACTGGGTCATCGAGGCCCTGGGCGGCACCGTCGTCGATTACGCCGGCGTCTACAAGTGCTGCGGCTTTCCCATCATCACCATGAACAAGGAGGCGTCGCTGGCCCAGGCCGGTCGCCACGTCGGCGACGCGATGGATGCCGACGCCGACTGCCTGGTCGTCCCCTGCCCGCTGTGCCACCTGAACCTGGACATGCAGCAGCCCGGCGCGGCCAAGGTCGTCGGCCGGGAGCTGGGACTCCCGATCCTGCACCTGCCCCAGCTGGTGGGACTGGCGCTGGGGCTCTCCCCCAAGGAGCTGGGGATGGGCAAGCACATCGTCAAGCCGACGTCGGTGATCGACTGGTCGAGCGCGGTGGTGGCGGGAGCGGGCGCCGACGGGGGCGGCGGCTGGTAGGCGGGCACCGGGGCCGGCGCCTTGGGCTTGCGGTTGACGCCTCCGGAGGTCATCCGCCTGCAGAACTCGACATTCTCCAGCGGATCGAAGGGGCGTGTCGTGCTGTTCAGCGTGAGGATGAATAACCCGACGACGCGTCGGCGGATCGACGGTGTTGTCGTGTTATGCAGCTCGCAAGGCTTCAGCCGGCGCTGCGAGGGCCTTTGAGCTTGGCTCACCACGCCTCGCCCCAGCGCTCGCCGTAGGCGAACTCCGAGACGGGGTTGCGGCTCAGCCGCTTCGGCCAGGGGTCGGCCCGATAGCCGACCGAGATGTGCCCGGCCAGCGCGACGTTCTCCGGGAAGCCGAGCAGCTCCCGGACCTGCGCCTCGGAGGGGGTCAGCAGCGTGGTGAAGGCCGCTCCCAACCCCTCGGCCCGCAGCCCCAGCAGGAGGTTCTGCACGAACGGGTAGACCGAGGCGCCGCCGACGATGCTCGGCCGCTGCAGCGAGCTGTCGACGATCGCCAGCGCGTCGAGCTGCGCGCAGATGACCAGGTGGACCGGCACGCGATCGAAGCTGTGGGCGAACTCGTCGACACTGCGCAGGATTCGCAGGCGACCCGAGGGCATCTCGGACGGCGGGTCGTCCAGGGAGCGCCCGCATCCCGTTCGCCCCGGTGTAGCGCCGCCAGGGCTCCTCGTAGAGCTCCCGCAAGCGGCGGCGCGTCTGCGCGTCGGTGACGATGACCACGCGCCACCCCTGGCGGTTGCCGCCGCTGGGGGCAAAGCGGGCGTTCTCCAAGGCCCGCTCCAGGGCCTCGCGCGGGACTGGGGCCTCGGTGAAGCGACGCGTGGAGGGGGCGCACCGCATGACCTCGTAGAGCTCAGGCAAGCGGCGCCGCCGTGTGCGCGCCGGCCACGAGCTCGGCGATCTGGACGGCGTTGGTGGCGGCCCCCTTGCGCAGGTTGTCAGAGACCACCCACATGCTGAGCGCGCGGGGATGCGAGTCGTCCTCCCGGATCCGGCCCACGAACACCTCATCGCGACCGGCACAACCCAACGGGGTCGGCACGTCCTGGAGCACGATCCCCGGGGCGGCGCGCAGCAGCTCGCGCGCCTGCTGCGCCGAAAGCGGCTCGCGGGTCTGCACGTTGACGGCCTCGGAGTGCCCCACCGCCACCGGCACGCGCACGCAGGTCACCGACACGCCAATCGACTCGTCCTCAAGGATCTTGCGCGTCTCGAACATCATCTTTCGCTCTTCGTCGGTGTGGTCGTCCCCGTCGGGAAAGGATCCGGCGGCGCCGATGACGTTGAAGGCGATCGGCTCCGGATACACCTCCGCTGGCAGGAAGTCCTCGCCATCCAGGTGAGCGCGTGCCTGGCGCTCCAGCTCGTCGAGCGCCTTCTTGCCGGTTCCCGACACCGACTGGTAGGTGGCCACCACCAGCCGCTCGATTCCCACCGCGCGGTGGATCGGGGCCAGGACCACCATCAGCTGCATCGTCGAGCAGTTCGGGTTGGCGATCAGGCCGCGGGCGCTCCTCAGCACGTGCGGGTTGACCTCGGAGACCACGAGCGGGACGTCCGGGTCACGGCGGAAAGCCGACGAGTTGTCGATCACCACTGCCCCCTTCTGCACGAAGCGCGGGCCCCACGACCGGGACACGCCGGCTCCGGCGGAGAAGAGGGCGATGTCAAAGCCGCTGATCGTCTCCTCGGTGAGCGCCTGGACCACGCGGCCATCCCCCAGGGCGCGACCGGCCGAGCGCTCGGATGCGAACGGGATGATCTCCGCCGCGGGGAAACCGCGCTCGTCCAGCAGCGCCAGCATCGTCGTCCCGACGACGCCGGTGGCGCCGACCACCGCCACACGCGGGCGGGAGCTCACCGCGCCTCCTGGCCGATCGGCCGCTCCTCGCGCACCTCGGAGGCCTCCAGCGCGAAGGTGCGGTGCAGGGCGCGGACCGCCCGCGGGACGCCGGCGGCGCGGATCACGCACGAGATCTTGATCGGCGAGGTGGAGATCATCTCGATGTTGATGGCCTCGCCGGCGAGCGTCTCGAACACCTGCGCAGCCACCCCGGGATGCGAGCGCATCCCCGCCCCGACGATGGAGACCTTGCCGATATCGGGGTCTCGGTCGACATCGTGGATCCCCAGCTCGGCCAGCACCGGCTCCAGCGCGTGGTCGGCGACCCGAAGATCCTCGCTGGAGATGGTGAATGACACCTCGGCGTCCCGCCCCTGGCCGCGGGGCTTGTTCTGGATGATCGTGTCGACGTTGCAGCCAGCATCGGCGAGGGCGCGGAAGATCGCCGCGGCCGCGCCGGGACGGTCGGGCACGCCGAGCAGCGTCATCCGGGCCTCCTCGGCCGAATGCGTCACAGCGGTGATCAGGGGATGCTCCATCGTCTCGTCTTCTCCGAGGACAACGGTACCGGGGCCATCCTCGAACGAGGAGCGGCAGTGGATCCTGACCCCATGCGTGCGGGCGTACTCCACCGAGCGCAGCTGCAGCACCTTGGCGCCCGAGGCCGCCATCTCCAGCATCTCCTCGAAGCTGACCGTGGACAGCTTGCGGGCCTCGGGGACGATCCGGGGGTCGGCGGTGAAGACCCCGGAGACGTCGGTGTAGATCTCGCACACCTCCGCCCCGATTGCCGCGGCCACTGCCACCGCCGTGGTGTCCGAGCCGCCCCGTCCGAGCGTGGTGACGTCGCGGCTGGTGGAGACGCCCTGGAAGCCCGCCACCAGTACGATCTGGTCATTGGCCAGGGCCTCCCTGATGCGCTCGGCCCGCACATCGAGGATCCTTGCCTTTGTGTGCGAGGCGTCGGTTACGATGCCGGCCTGTGAGCCGGTGAGCGAAATGGCGCGGTGGCCGAGGTCGTTGATCGCCATCGCGCACAGGGCGCAGGACATCCGCTCGCCGGTGGAGAGCAGCATGTCCAGCTCCCGGGGATCGGGAAAAGCCGAGACCTCCTCGGCCATCGCAATCAGCTCGTCGGTGGTCTGGCCGCGGGCCGAGAGCACGGCCACCACCCGCCTGCCGGCCTCGCGCTGGGCGACGATCCGGCGCGCGGCGCGCTTGATCCGCTCGGCGTCGGCCACCGAGGTGCCGCCGAACTTCATCACCACCGTCGCCGGATTGGACGCGGAAACTGACACGGCCACGGAGGTTACGCGGTGACCACCCCCCCGGACGAGCGCCCCCGCGACCCTGTTCTGAGCCGCACGGTGATCCGGCAGCGGCGGGTCGTGGCCGGCCTCGCAGCGGCTCTGGTGCTACTCGCCGTCGTGCTGCTGGTGCTGGTCGGCTCTCAGGGAGGAACCCCCCGGTACGTCCCCTCCGGCGCCTCTGCCAAGGTGCTCAGCCCCGGTCGGCGGACCCTCCCCAAGAGCGGCGGGCCACCGTTCAAGCCGGCGCCGGTCGCCTCCGCCCGCGCGCAGGCGATGCCGCTGGCCACCCAGGTCGCCCAGCTGTTCCTGGTCACGGTGAACGGACGCTCCCCCGCCGCAGCGGTCGATCTGGGCGCGGTGCCGTGGGGCGGGGTGATCTTCGATCGCTCCAACTTCGGCAGCGCCCGGGGGGTTGCCCGGCTGGTCCGGACGGTGGGGAGCCGGCTGGGCCACGTCCCCGGCGACGCGCCCCTGCTCGGCGCCACGCAGGAGGGCGGAGTGCAGAGCGCCTTTCCCGACCTGCCGCCGAAGGGTCAGGCGGCCCTGGGGGCCACCGGCGATCCGTACCAGGCCTACGAGCAGACGCTGCTCGCCGGGCACCGCCTGCGAGCGCTCGGGGTGAGGCTGACGCTGGCGCCGCTGGCCGACGTCGACACCCCCAGCGGCGCCCTCAGCGGCCGGCTGTTCGCCAGCGACCCGAGCGCCGTGGCGCAGTTCACGACCGCGGCGCTCTCCGGCTACGCCCAGGCCGGGGTGATCCCCGCCGTCGGTCACTTCCCCGGCTCCGGCGGCGCCTCCGCCGACCCCGACCAGATGGTGGCCACGGTCGGTGGATCGCTTGCGCAGCTGGAGGCCAGGGACCTGATCCCGTTCGCCGCGGTCGCGGCTCGGGCTCCGGTGATGCTGATGTCAAACGCCGCCTATGTCGCCTTCGACGGCGTCACCCCCGCCAGCCTCTCGACGCAGGCGGTAAAGCTGCTCCGCCAGGGGTTGCACTTCCGGGGGGTGGCGATGAGCGACGACCTCGACGCGACGCTGCAACCGACCGGCGCCCAGCCGGGAGCGGTCGCGCTGCAGGCGCTGCAGGCGGGCGAGGACCTGCTCTACATCTCGGGTCCGGCGAGCGAGCACCAGGCGGCGCTTCAGGGCGTTCTGAGCGCTGCGCAGCACAGCGCGACCATCCGGGCGCTCGTGCACGAGGCGCTGCTGCGGGTGTTGAGCCTCAAGGCGCGCTACGGGCTACTGCGCTGAGCCCTCGGGCCGTGGCTCAGACGGCGCGGCGCCCGGCGAACGCCCGCCCGAGCGTGAGCTCGTCGGCGTACTCCAGGTCAGCGCCCACGGGCAGGCCGCTGGCCAGCCGCGTCACCGACAGCTCAGGCTCGATCTGACGCAGGCCGGCGGCGATGTGCAGGGCGGTGGCCTCGCCGGTGGTCGTCGGGTTGGTGGCGATCACCACCTCGCGAATGGTGCCATCACGAACGCGATCCAGCAGCTCCGCGATCTTCAGATCCTCGGGATCGACGCCATCGATCGGAGACAGAGCGCCGCCGAGCACGTGGTAGCGCCCGCCGAACTCGTGCGTGCGCTCGACCGAGATCACGTCGGAGGGCTCCTCAACCACACAGATCACCGCCGGGTCCCGGCGCTCGTCGGTGCAGATCCGGCAGCGCGGACCGTCGGCCAGGTTGAAGCACACCTCGCACAGCCCGATCCGCTCCTTGACCTCCCGGATCGCCTCCGCCAGGGCGAACGCATCCTGCTCCTCGGCGCGCAGCAGGTGAAAGGCCAGCCGCTGTGCGGTCCGCCCGCCGACGCCGGGCAGCTTGGAGAGCTCGGTGATGAGCCGCTGAACTGGGGGTGCGTACATCCGCGGGGCGGCGGGTTCCGGCGGGCCTCTAGAGCCCCGGCAGGCCGAGCCCGCCGAGTCCGCCGGTGATCCCGCCGAGCTTGCTGCTGGCCAGCTCCTGGGCCGCGCGGAGGGCCTCGTTGACGGCGGCCCGGACCATGTCCTGAAGCAGCTCGACGTCGTCTGGGTCGACCGCCTGGGGATCGATCTTGATCGACTTGACGTGCAGCTCGCCGGTGATCTGCACGGTCACCATTCCGCCGCCGGCGGAGGCGTCGACCACCTCGTCCTTGAGCGTCTCCTGGGCCTGCATCATCTCCTGCTGCATCTTCTGAACCTGCTTGAGCATCTGCTGCATGTTGGGCTGTTGGGGCATCTACTCCTCCGCATCCGGGTTGTCGTCGTGAAGCTCCTGGGCGTCGAACTCCTCCAAGAAGCGCCGCACCAGCTCATCGCCGGAGAGGATCGCGGCCTGCGCGGGCTGCTCCGGGTTCTCCTGGCGCTCCCGCAGCTCGTAGCGGAGGGCCAGCGCCTGACCGGTAACCGTCCGCAGGGCCGCGGTGGCGATCCGACGATGATCCTCCTGCTCGGCCTTGCGCTTGAGGAAGGCCGCCTCCGGGGGGAAGGCGACCGTCAGCTCCCGGTTGTCCGCCGCCACCGGCTGGGCACCGGCCAGCAGGGCGGCGATCATCGCGTTCTCGGCCCGGACGAGATCCACCACCGCCGGCCAGGAGGAGACGATCGTGTGCAGATCAAGCGGCTGGTCGGCGGGCGTGGGCGCTGACGCGGGAGCGGCCCGCGCGACGACGGCGCCGGCAACGACGGCGGCGGGCGAGGCCCGTGCGGGGGCCGTGGATCGCGGCGGAGCCGATTCGGGATGGGCGACCCCGAGGGGACGTTCGGGCGCCCGCGTACCACCCGCGTCGCGCAGCGTCGCCTCCAGGCGCTCGATCCTGGCCAGCAGGGCAGTGGTGGACGGATCGACCTCGGGGGCCGCTGCCTTGATCAGCACCAGCTCGAGCTGGATGCGCGGATGCGCCCCGTCCGTGGTGGCCCCGAGCGCCACGCCGACGAGGTCCAGCAATCGAACCGCGTCGCCCTCCGAGAGGGCCTGCGCCTGCTCGCTCAAGCGCCGGTCGCGCTCGGGAGTGACCCGGACCTCGGGTGGCAGCTCACCGAGCACCTGCACCGTCAGCAGCTCGCGGGCGTGGACCTCCAGGTCCCGCAGCACCTGGCCTGGATCGCGCCCCGAGTCGGCGAGACTGGCGGCGGCGCGCAGGGCGGCTGCAGGGTCGCGTGCGACCACGGCGTCGACCGCCGCAAACAGCTGCTCGGCGTCGGCGACGCCCAGGACCGCGAGCACGTCGGCCGGCTGAATTCGCTCCTCGCCGGCGTAGGTGAGCAGCTGCTCCAGCGTCCCCAGCGCGTCACGGAAGCTGCCCGTGGCGTGGCGGGCGACCAGCGCCAGCGCGCCGCCGTCGACGTCGATCCGCTCCTGCTGGGCGACCCGGCCGAGCACCTGGGCCACCTGCTCTACGGAGGGACGGCCGAAGTCGAAGCGGTGGCAGCGGTCCACCACCGTTGGCAGCACCTTCTGCGCCTCGGTGGTGGCCAGCACGAAGATCGTCCGCGGCGGGGGCTCCTCCAGCGTCTTCAGAAAGGCGTTCCACGCCTGCTGGGAGAGCATGTGGGCCTCGTCGAGGATGTACACCTTGTGCTTGCCCGAGACCGGAGCGAAGGCCACCTTGTCCCGCAGGTCACGGATGTCGTCGACGGAGTTGTTGGACGCCGCGTCCATCTCGATCACGTCCAGCGAGGTGGCGTTGTGGATCGAGCTGCACGATTCGCAGGTGCCACAGGGCGTGATCGTCGGACCCTCCACGCAGTTCAGGCAGGCGGCGAGGATCTTGGCCATGCTGGTCTTGCCGGTCCCGCGGGAGCCCACGAACAGGTATGCGTGGTGGACCTTGTTCTGCCGTACGGCGTTGGTGAGCGTGCGGACGACGTGCTCCTGGCCGACGACATCGGCGAACGTGCGAGGGCGATGGCGGCGGTAGAGCGAGGGTCCGGTCGACACGGTGCAGCGAGTCTAGTGTCCCGGTTCGGGGAATTTGGTGGCACCCAGAGGCCCCTCGCCTGCCACCCAACATGGGTCTGGCGCTAGGATCGGGGGGGACCGTGCTAGGCGGGGACGTAGCGGCGCCCTGAACCCGCAATCCGCTTTAGCGGGGCTGAATTCCCTCTCGAGGGGTGCAGGCCCCGGGTCAGCGCCCTGCTCTTGGTGCTGATGGCCCGGTCCCACCGCGATGGAGACCCGTGAACCAGGTCAGGTCCGGAAGGAAGCAGCCTTAAGCGGTCATCTCCAGGCGCGGTGGGAGCGCCGGGCCGGAGCTGAGAAATGGAGTCGCTGCTCGGGAACCGACCTCGACGGAGGGTGCACGGTCGCTTGCCCCTGCGCGGGCGAGTCCGGACGCCTGCGTCGGCAGCCGCGTAGAATCGGCGTCCACCGGGCGCGTAGCTCAGCGGGAGAGCGCTCGCTTCACACGCGAGAGGTCGCTGGTTCGAGCCCAGCCGTGCCCATCAAACATCAAGGAAAGCCCTGGAAATCGCGCATGGCGGATTACCCGGGCGGCTCGGGACTTTCGTCAGTTGAGCATCGCCAGGGCGATCAGCGGGGCGGGTGAGTGAAACCCGACGCTTGGCGGGCGATCAGCCGGATCTGGGTGATTCCGCGCACGTCGTATCGCCTCCTGAGATTTCCAGCCGTCGAGAAGCCCGAAACGCTAGGCGGCGCGCGGCGTGCGCCCTCTCCTCAGCCGCTCACCAAGCCCACGGAAACGTCAGAAGCGCCGATAATATGGGCGTTGCGCCTTGGCCGGGGGGAGCCGGCGCGCAGGCTCAAGAGCAATCCCGCTGCGCCAAGGTCCTCAGCATGTAAGCCCCGAATGCGTTGAGTCGTGAGCCTTGCGCCCTCGTTCGCGCCGTGATCATCCACGCGGCGGACCCGTATGTGAAGTCCTTATACAACGGGACGTAGAGGCCTTGACGGCGGCCCGTCATGCTGCTACCGTGAGTTCAGGTCGATTGAGCGGCAACCGCGGGGGATTAAGGCGCGAGTGCCTTACAAGAAGGAGTCCGGGGCGGATGGGCTCGACTCCAGCACTGAAGCTGGTTCGCGCAATAGATAGTGGTGGCATGCGTACCGCGCACGTGTGCGTCGACGGATGGATACTAGGAGGTTTCGTGCCGGTGAATTCCCTGCCGGAGTCGCCGATGCACCTCGATCCGCAGCGTCAACGCGACGTTCTGCGCGCGCAGCTCCACCACCAGCGCCTCGAGATCCTCATAGCTGAGCCGTATTGAGTTAGCGTCGTCCTGAGTCGGCGCTGGGCGTCGGCGGGGTATGCAGGAGTCCTCCTGGTTGCAGGGAATCTTGCGAGCGTGGGGCGTCGAGGTTCATGTCCGGCCGGTGGCGGTGA
>JAABUZ0100002113.1_pt1 | contig 34293 bp, 28 predicted proteins | sample 5562091 | NCBI WGS metagenome assembly JAABUZ01 (sample SAMN12813069, study PRJNA571459) | rock metagenome | isolation source: Antarctica rocks | place: Antarctica: Victoria Land, Linnaeus Terrace sud | collected 2015-12-21 | reverse complement strand
TCTATCAGATAAGGTAATCGGGATGGCTTGAGGGCTGGGCATGGATAACTACTTCTACCAGTGGGTGACGCTGATGACACCACTATAGCCTAGCTGGTAACTTACTTTTGCCAGCCTGCACTAGTCTTCTAAATTCAGGTCTTCCTCATCGTCGATATCGTATATGACCTGCTCAATATCAAGCAGCTCTGAGATTTCTGGCTCTTCTTCCAGACCCTCAGGCGCTTGAGTTTCACGCGCTACCATGCGCCCACTTGCTGTCAACCAGGAAATCAGCGTTGACTCACTTTTTGACCGAATTATCGGGGTTCGCTGAAAGCGAGGTTCTTGATGCAGAGGATTCTTAAGCATATAAAAATAGTGTGTGAATCATTAAAATGTCCTCAGTAGCGGAAACGGCTCTTACGCTGCTTGTGCATAGCAAGGGCTTTACGCTTGCGTTTTTGCAGGGGCGTTTCAAAGTGACGATGCTTCTTCATGTCTGGAAAAATCCCCGCCTTGGAAACTTGTCGCTTAAATCGACGTAAGGCTGACTCAATTGCTTCGTTTTCGCCCAGAACTATTTGGGTCATCCTCTCTCCTTCTACAATTGACTTAATTGGTGGCTGGATAGTAGTGAGCCATCCCGTCAACCCTTAGCAAAAAAGGGCAGACTCCTTGTCTGCCCTTTAGACCTCAGAGTTAAATTCTTTGGCTAACAACTTAGTAACGTCGAGAGTATCCGCCACTATTGTTTCCCCGTCTGTCACCAGACGAACCTCTATCTGTCTTAGGCTTAGCTTTGTTAACTTTAAGGTTACGACCCATCCATTCAGCACCATCAAGGGCCTCAATCGCCGCGTCTTCTTCGGTGTCCGTTCCCATTTCTACAAAGGCAAAGCCTCGCATCCTGCCTGTTTCCCGGTCTGTCGGCACTTGAACGTTATTTACAGTTCCGTAGTCTACAAACACCTGTTTGAGGTCATCTGCTGTGACGTCAAAGGATAAATTGCCGACATAAAGTGACATAAAAACTCTCCAGAATCAGATGTTGGAAAAAGTTAGATTCGGAGAGAGGCTTGTTATTTAGATAAAAACAAACTGCACAACCGAAGTTAATCTTCAATATTCACACTAACACAAATCGGGAGATTATGTGCGCCTCTAAGATCGTCCTAGAAGTACCACTACTCACTGCGCTATGCAGGGCGGGCTTGACTTGAACAATGAAAATAGGCTAAACTGTTATTGCTTCAATTTCTAAATGGACACAATCAAGAAAATGATGCCAGCCTTGAGTGATACTTATTCTACAAACAATGAGCGCGTCCTTAGTAATGCACTGGCACAAGCTGGCGTAGAACACTTACAAAAACAGTGCCTTTATGGCTACTACCCCGGCTTCATCTTTCCTGGGCATAAGTTGGTAGTCGAGGTTGAAAGTAATAAGCACGTCGGTAATTTTTGCAACAAAGGTGAGCAGAAAGCCACCGAAGAACGAGATGCTCACCTCAGTCAAATGGGCTACCAGATAGTGCGCTACTCCCACCAAGCGGTTAAAAACTGCACAAAAGGCGTAGTACTCAGTATCCAGCGGTATCTGTTGGCTAGCTAGGGCGAAGCCTTGCCCCTCCTACCAGACACTACTTCTGTGCCAGCTTCACCTTATCTGCCAGACCGAGTCTCTGTAGCAGCTGAATTGTCATCCATGTGATGTCGGTTTCCCACCACTTCAAGCCGTGACGAGCGGAATATTGAAAGGCATGGTGGTTGTTGTGCCAGCCCTCACCATAGGTGAGTAAGGCCACCCACCAACAATTGGTTGAGCGTTCAGCAGTCTCATAGGTGCGGTAGCCAAATTGATGGGTTGCACTGTTAACGAACCAGGTGCAGTGCCAAACCACAACCAGCCGCACAAAAATTCCCCAAACCACAAAAGACCAACCACCCAGTAGGTAAAGCAGGACTCCTAAAACAACCTGGAGCAGGATGAAATAAGATTGCAAGAATTGATACATCGGCTCGTCCGCCAGGTCTTTGGTATAGCGAGGAACTTCCGATGTAGCCGGTAAGTGGTACAGCATCCAACCCATGTGGCTCCACCAAAAGCCTTGAGTGGAGTCGTGGGGGTCTGACTCTTGATCCGAGTGCAAATGATGCATTCGGTGCATCCCCACCCAGCTAACCACCCCTCCTTCGCAAGCGAGCGCACCGCAGAAAACAAAAAAATATTCTAGCCACTTGGGAGTCTGGAAACTACGATGGGTTACCAGGCGATGGAATCCCAGCGTAATCCCCAACCCACCGGTTACCCAATGAAGAAAGACAGCTAAACCCACTGCTACCCAGCTAAAGTTGCTAGGAAGCAGGGCAAACATAGCACATATGTGAACAAAAGCTATAAAGAGGATAAAAGTCCAATTTAAGCGGAGCTTAGTTGAGGTTGCAACAGTCATACAGTAACCTTGAATAGATCCCTCTTGTTATCTAAATTTTTGCCAAAAGTCCGCCATTAGACGCCGTCAGCGCCACTACCTTGTAGTCCGAAGTCATTACCGTCGGCTTAACGCTGTTGTGACAATGAGCCAGGGCGCTATGTCGAGGCGTGCTGCCTAATGGCCCATTTCTTTCATGCCGAGGGCCTCCGAACCTGTGGCAGATTAAACTTTATATGTACGCTATCAGACTAACAACTAGTGTATCACTTACGTCCACTAATGGCGAACAGCAGGAGTATTATGTGTATAGCTACCATTTAAGTGATGTGATGAAGCCTCCCCCTAACCCAAACGGCGAACCTTTCGGGGTGTTGTTTCAGGGAAGCCTGCGATTTACTATTGTTTTTCTCTCGGCTTGCATGCCGGCGCTACGAAACGTTTTACAAATCACTTAAAACTGCTATATAAATTTAGATTTGAATTTGTTACTAGTTAAAATTGCTCACTTACTTAAAGTGAATTTACGCTTAATTCACAATTAAGTAAAGATTTAGTTAAGGCAATTTTCTGAAGCAACGGAAGTCATTTTGCTTGTGTTAGGCTCTCAACATCAGCCTCAAAATTCAGAGAAGAAGGAGTAAAAAGATAAAGGAAACGATTTGCCTACTCCCTCCATACCATGGTTTTATATACAATAATTTACGTCTTACACAGACTGACTATTTTCCTGGGTAATACTTTTGGGAGATTTGAGTCTGGTCGTTGTCTGACTTTTATCTGATCTTTTTTATGTCTTTTCTGAGCATTAAGTTTGCTCCAGAATGGCTAAATTGTTTAATGATTAAGGCAAAATCGTTAGGGCAAATTTTCGAGGTGGAAATTTTTCTAGATGAAAATTGCGATCGCTCTCTCTGCAAGAAACTATCCTAAAACATAAACTTAGCAAAATCTTGACTTGTCATTAAGACTACTTACCCCTGAGGATGAGGATGGCTTCCGTGAAGTACACGTCAATGCGATGGAAGAATTCTGGTCTTTACTACGCTCTTGGCTCAGAGCCCCTAGAAAAAACTCCGACAAATTAGACAAGCATTTATTCACACCCCTTGTGGAGAAGCGAGACAGTAATGCTGATGTTGGCTTGTCTAAAGTGTCCGTGTTCATTGTAACTTCACTGCGGCATTTCTCAAGACAAACTGCCGCTTTATTTAGACAACTTTATCATTTCTCCACAATGCAAGAATTCGTGGGAAAGCTTTGCTTTGAAATCTCCTTGATTGCCTTCTCAACTAGATTCCTGAATCCATAAAGAGGTCTATTTTTTAGGTGTGTGGAAAGAAAAACAGATGCTTGGTGACGGTTTAAACGATGATGATTTGAGTATGTTGAGGCAAATGATACAGGCAAAAAAGGAAGCATTGCTTCTTCAGACGGTAATAAATTTTATCCGGTTACTTCAAAAGGAGGGGTATCATTTTTCTGATGTATTGAGAGTAGAAGCGATAATTGCCGAAGAACAAGCTTTTAAAGATCCAGAGTCAAGTGGTTCCGGGTTTACTGTCGCCCGGTACTTAAGGCTGGCAGCAGTTGCTGCCGAACAGTCAGGTCAGGAGTATCGACTCAATAATCCGGGGTAAGACTGTAAAGGGAGTGAGGTGGAAAACTAGAATTTGGGCTCTTCGTCTGTACAATATTGCTCATGACACCAACGCCGCCGACAGACCAACAGCCTTCCACCCTCTTGGCAAACATCGACCCGGAGAAAATTGCTGATGAGTCAGTCCGTCAGACCGTAATCATCCGACTCAACCACATTGAAGACCTGAGTGCAGTTGTTAATACATTAAAGGCAGAGAACCAGCAACTACGGGATGAAATTAACCGCCTTAAAGGTGAGCCGGGGAAACCAAACATTAAACCAAATCGGGGTAAGGACAGCCAGAGCAACCACTCTTGAGAACAGGAAAGAAAAAAACCGCCGCCTCGTCAAGTCGCTTCGCTCCAAGTCTGCAGTCTTCCGTCGTAAGTCGTAATTACAATTAGTAGGGGCAAGAAAGCGCTACTAATTGAATCCTACTGAATCTTCGATTTCAGTAGGGGCATGGACCCGATTCACTTACGACTGGAGACTGCAGACTTACGAATTATTTGGTCAATTTGGTCCCGGACTAAAAGCGTTAGTGGTCAGCCAGTATTTTCAGGGCAACATGACCCAGGGGAAGCTCTTGGAGTTTTTATCTGACATCGGTATATCCATTTGCGCCGGTCAGTTGTCCAATCTGCTAATTAAAGACCACAAAGCTTTTCACACCGAAAAACAGGAAGTCTATCAAGCCGGTGCGCGCTAGTTCCCCCTGGCATCACCTGGATCAGACCAGTGCTCGCGTCGGTGGTAAAAACCAAACTTGTAATGTAGTGTGTAACCCTTTGTACACCGTCTATCACACCAGCGTCAAGAAAGACCGGATGACCGTGTTGGAGGTTTTACAGGGGGGGCAGGAGCGCCAGTTTCTGCTAAACTTTGAAGCCTTTAAGTTGCTCAAGAGCTTCAACCTACCGCAGAAAATCATGGTTGGACTCCAACAGCTGCCCTTTGCCACTAAGCTGGGAGAGGAGGCTTGACTGGAACAACTGCACCGCTATCTTCCCAAATTGGGCAAGATTCAGATGTCTCGGCTCTGTGAAGCGGCGGCAATCGCTGCCTACCACGATCAAAGCTCCTGACCACTGGTGCAGTCATTAGTGTGCGACGATGCGCCCCAATTCAAATTACTCACCCAGGAATTAGCCTTGTGTTGGGTTCATGAGGCAAGGCACTACAAAAAGTTGACTCCGGCAGTCGCTCATCATCGCCAGCTTTTAAATGACTTCCTTGACAGCTACTGGGACTACTACCATCAGTTGAACGAGTACCGAGAACAGCCTTCATGGGCAGAGGCGAGCGCGATTACGGCAACAGTTCCGGGAGTTGTTTACCCCTAGAAAAAACTCCGCACATTTTGGTCTACGCACTTATTCCAACCCACTTTTGAGAGGCGAGACACGCTCTGCAGATGAGGGCGTAGACCAAAATGTCGGGGTTCGTTGTAACCCCGACGACTGGGTACTGGGAACTCGATGAGCGGATTAAACTCACAAGCGCCAAGGAGTCAGAGTTGTTGCTGGTTTTGGACCATTCAGAGTTGCCGTTGCACTTGGGACCCCGCCGAACTGGGGGTAAGAACGATGGTGCGGCGACGAATTATTAGTTATGGCACCCAGACTCAAGAAGGCACTCAAGCTTGGGACACATTTTTGTCCTTGGCGGCGACAACGCGCCAATTAGGCATCAGTTTTCTGGAGTATGTTCGCGATCGCCTGAGTCAGTTAGGACAAATACCGCCACTGGCTGACATCATTCGCTCAAAAGCACTCGCTACTCCATTGGGATTATCATGGCACGTGATCTGTGCTGCTTGCCCCTAATTTTTGAGGGGATACGCTCAGGAGCTTTCTTAAGAGCTAACCATGGTTAAACTAAGCATAGAAAGAAGGGGTAATATTGTGGGCAAGGTAATGAATCAGCATGAAAACTCTGCTGCGTCGCCGCCCGATCTTGAGCCAGTCTACGCGGAAGAGGGGCTCAAAAGAATGGGCGACTTTATTCGTAGAGCTAGAAAAAGGCTGGGGCTATCCTTGAGGGCAATGGCAGAAAAAACCGAGGTTTCGCACTATGAGATCTGGGCATTGGAACACGGGGAAGTAAAGTCACCTCAGCCTAAGATATTGGCTAAGATTGCCCCGTATACCCCATACAAAAGCTGGCAGCAGTTGCTAGCGATCGCATGTTCTGATGAGTACACCCGGACTCCCTACGCCGATAAAGTCCAAGTTGCGGAAGACTGCCTTGAGTACACAGATCAGCTATCGGATGCGGAAGCCGCCCGGTTAGGGCAGCTTTTATTTGCAAGGTTGGGACGCCTACCTAAACTGTAACGCATATTCCGCACCCTCAAAACTTAAACCCATTGACATCACCTATAACTGAGTATCCTAATAGCTGATTCAGCTGTTGGGATAATGCCTGCAAAAAGCGCGATTTCTTATTGTGCAGGAAGAAATGATCGCCAGGAAACATTTGCAGTGTGAAGGAGCTACGCGTATGGGTACGCCAAGCTTCCAGGCTATCATACCTGACTGCATTATCCTGCAAGCCTCCGAATACTGAGATCGGACACTCGAGTGGATTTTCGGGTGTGTAAACGTATGCGTCGATCATCGCAAAGTCTGCTCGCAGACTAGGCAAGAAAAGCTGCATCAGCTCATTATCCTCTAGAATTGCCTGGGGTATGGCATTGAAACGATGACGCAGTTCTGCCACGAATGCGGCTTCGGGTAACATGTGGATAGGCCGTTTCAGAATTGGTATCTGGGGAGCGGGACAACTACAAGCAAACAGTTGAACTGGGCTAGAATTATCCTGTCGGTGGAGTTGACGGGCTATTTCGAAGCCAATCGTAGCACCCATACTGTGGCCAAAAAAGGCAAATGGTATATCCAGATACGGTTTGAGGATTGGTATCAGTGTTTGAACAAGAGGCGAGAGCCTGGTAAAAGGTTGTTCCATCAGTCGGCTGCCCCGTCCAGGAAGTTGAACTGAGCAAACCTCTACATCCGCTGGCAAGTTATTTGGCCATTTGCTAAACACCGAGGTTGTGCCTCCTGCGCACGGGAAGCAGAATAGGCGAAGGCGAGCCTGCGGATTCGGCTTAGGACAAGTGATCCAGGAGTTTAAAGTTAGCCTAGCATTGAGATTATCAATCATAATAACAGGTTCTTGAAACATCAGCTTTTTGTCACAACGTAGTCCCACTAAAAAATATCAGCTGGGTCTGCCGCCCGCAGTTTACGCATGGCAATCATAGCGGAAATTAAACACATCAATATAGTCAAAGCCAGAACAAACAAGGCTCGGTTAACAGTCATAAATAATGGCAAGTTTGTAGCCGTTCTAGTCAAGACGTACAAAACCACCGAAATAGCACACGCAGGTAAATAACCTATAATTGCTAAAATTATCGCTTCTTGAAAAACAATACCAAACAAGTATATGTCCTTGTATCCCATAGCTTTAAGAGTTGCATACTCAGCTAAGTGTTCCGAGACATCGCTGTAAATAATTTGATAGACGATGACTACACCAACAATAAATCCGATGCCGGTACCCAGACTAAAAATAAAGCCAATTGGTGTGTTATTAGCCCAATAATTCTTTTCAAATTCCACAAATTCTGACTTGGTCAGGACTTTAACATCATTGGGTAAGCTAGCTTTTAGAATCGCCGCCATCTTCTGAGGGTCGATGCCTGGTTTCAGGGTAATCAACCCCGCACTGATTTCACCCGCTTTATGTTTGGGAAATAACCGGAGAAAGTTTGTGTCACTCGTAATTAAATTGCCATCAGCAGCGAAGGAAGCCCCTACGTTAAATAAGCCGCTGACCTCAATTCTACGCCCCTCGATTTCAGTGACAACTGTTTTTCCTTGTTCAATTTCTGCAATAGTAGAGCTATACTCCCCCCGCGAACCCCGGTCAAATAGGAAGCTATTAGGAAGCTTAATTTTATCTAGGTTTTGATTGACTCCGGGCAAGGTAAAAACTGATTTTTCTGGATTAAAACCTAGCACTAAGATCGGACTATTACGACGAGTCTGGGGAACCCGCCACTTTCCCGTTTCTTCAGTATACAAAGCATCAGCTGACTCCACACCTTCAAAGCTCATGGCCTGGTACAAACGACTGCGGAGGAAGCTTGACATGTTAACAATGTTTCGAGCTTGGGGACTGACGAGAACTAAGTCTGCGCGCAAACTTCGATGCATCCGAGTGTTGCTGTCGTAGAGAGCAGATCGGAAACCTAGTTGCAGAAACATCAGAATGTCGGCAAAAGCAATCCCTGCGATAGCGATCAAAAGGCGATTTTTCTCCCGACTGACTTGCAGCCAAGCTAAGGGTATTTTCCGATTCATGGTCAAAGTTTCTGGGAATATGTTGCTGGAGAAAATTCTGTCAGGGTGTATAGAAAGCGTTACAAATTAATGGCTGCCTTCACCTGTAAGTTAGTTAGACTGGCAACTTTACGGCTAGCCGCTGGGTCTAGGCGGATTTTGACTTCCACGACTCTGGCATCTGTGTTTGCTGTAGGATCAGTATCAAGAACATCTTGTTTAATAACTTGTAAGCCAATTTGGGTTACGGTTCCCTGTAATTCCCCAGTAAAAGCATTGCTGCTGATAGTGGCTCGTTGACCTAGACGCACTTTACCAATATCATTTTCGTAAACCTCTGCTACCACCAACATCTGGCTTGTTTGACCCAGATCGACAATCCCCTCCTTACTGACAACTTCTCCTGGCCAAGTGTGAATTTTCAAAATCTGACCGTCTTTGGGTGCTCGCACATAGGCTAAGTCAATGTTTGCCTGCGCCTGTCTGACTGCTGCGATCGCACTATTAACCTCTGCTTGAGCCACTTCCACATCGACCGGACGAACTTCAGCAATCCGGTTCAGGGTGGCTCTAGCCTCGTTTAACTGCTCAAGCATCGCTTTGTTTATCCGATTCAGGTTCGCTTTAGCCTCGTTTAACTGCTGTTGAACAGTTTCTAATGTCAGGCGCTTACTGTCGCGGGCAGAGGCTGAAATCGCACCCTCTTGGTATAGCGCCCGATAGCGTTGATATTCTACTTGGGCATTACGTAACTGAGCTTGCAGGCGTGCCACAGTTGCCGCTTGAGCCGTAATTTCTCCACGCCGCTCATTCTCTATGCGTGCAATGGTTGCCACTTGAGCGTTAATCTCCCCTGCTTTCGCCCCTGCTGTTACCTGAGCCATACGTGCTTGGGCAACTCTAACCTGTTCTTTGGCTTGCTCTAAGGCAGCCTGTAGGCGATCGCGGCTGTCAAGGATGGCAACTACCTGGCCAGCTGGCACCCTATCCCCTTGTTGCACCAGCAGTTGGTCAACTCGGCTACCTTCAGCAGAAGCGGGCGCAGACAGTTGAATCACTTTTTGGCCCGGCTTCAAACGCCCTAATGCAGTAACCTTAGTAATTTTAGGGACACTGACTGCCGCAGTGGGTAAGGGACTTTGCTGAGTCAACCAGGAACGTGATAGGCTGTATAAAACGGCTCCATCAGTGGCTAGAGCTGCGCCAACCGCTAGAATAGTAACCCGCCCAAGTACAGGTTTTAAATTTGACAAATAGCTTATGTTGGAATTCTGCATTATTGCTAGTTGATGGATGACTTGTGTGAGGTCAGGTTGCGACTTCTGTTACTTCCTTCACTGGGGCTGGCTCCAATTCCGCACATGTGGATGGATGACTTGGGTGAGATCAGCTTGCGACCCCTGTTACTCCCCAGATGCGTGAACCTCATCCTAGGGGGACAGCTGATCCTTGACAAAATTCGGCGAGGTACTCAAAGCGTTGTCAGCCGCCGTTTTAGTAGTGCAGTGGAAACCCGAAAATGTCTCTCAGATGTTACAACTGCGTTGTGCTTACCTCAATGGTAAACTTGCGCTTTGAAATTTCGATAAAATTAGGATGCTCCCTGTGTACTCAAAATACCTGCTTATTCTTCCGTTGTGTCATACGAGCAACAGCACCTAAAGCTCCAAACATCAATAATCCCAAGACTGACGAGGGTTCAGGTACACTTGTACTACTTACTGCCCTCAGTTCTAACGGGAAAGCACCAATAGTGTTGATAGCAAACCCGTTGTTAACGGAAAATTCAGCTTCAAGACCGTTTTCTTCAGAAACAAGCTGAATACTCCCACCAGCAGCAGCTACATCTTGTAAAAAAGCATCGGCCAACCCCGACGCTAAGGGATCTAAGCCAGCCACTTTGGACACTGGGACTGGGTCACTCAAAAAGACATTAAAATTATCCTTGTAGCTTGGTGAAGAACCGTTGTCTGCAACAAAGAAAACATCTGAATATCCCAGATTTATTATCTTGGTTGTGCCATCATAGAGGGAAAACTGAACATTATTTGGATTGGCTCGATAAATTCTTTCCTCAATAGGTGAATCCGGCCTGGCGAACCAATCTTGACCGAGCTTATCTTCACCCAAATTCCACGATTTGGTAAAGTCTAAGCCACTTTTTTGACCATAGCCAAATCCAATACTACTGGGAGAAATATTGTGACTGTTTACGTAGTTTAAAAAGTTAGGGAAGCCCGTGCTCCCCTCTAAACTGGCTGATCGGGTGGCATTTGGATCAGAACCGGCCTCCCGACCCGCTGTATAGTAACCAGCGAAACCTAACCCATTCACGGATATGTTTGTATGACCATGATCTGGGGCATTAGAATCTAGATTATAGGCAGTTATCTATCCCTCATTCCGAGAAAGATATCCAAAAAAGTCGAGTCTATCATTAGATTCAATAGGTCGTTCCGCCCAATGTTCAACTTTGCTATAGTCAAAAGTTGCAGCTTGAACAGTTATAGGTGTCAAGCTTGTGACGGTAGCTGTCAGTCCTAGAAATAGATAAAGGCAAGCAGGGTAAGAGCGTCTCAATCAGGCTTGACACAAGGAATCAGCAGGATCTAAGGTATTGTCAATGAAACAAGAACTGAGAACTTGCAGCATGTAATCATTATCCATAGCGGCTCGTTTACTTTTTTGTCTGAGACTGCGTTTGTAAGTCGGCTCGCGGTTAAGAGCATTGAGAGCGAGGCGTCGGAGAAGGGCAAAATTCTGCGGACTATGGAAGGAGCGCTCTTCGGCAAGCGTCCGAGCGCAAAAGTGACGTCAAGCGTCCAATGAGCCTCGTTTTCAATGCCCCAATGGCGGCGGATGACCCGACCCAGAAGTTGAGCATCACTGGTTAAAGAAGTCAGATAAAACTGCACTTCACGAGTTGTTTTGTTCCAGAGATGACGGACGCGGACGACCATGACAACGCAATGGATTCCGGCCCAAGGTTGGGGTTGGTAAAGCTCACCGATGGCAGCAACTGGCACCGACCAAACTTCCCGGATTTCCGTGCGATGATGTCCTTTTTCAATGCGTTTATCATAACTGACATCAATCCCGGCAAACTGCATAGCTTGTCGTGCTAAGACCATTCTTTGACCTGACAGTATAAAGTTGGATGATTGGCTTTGAGTGCCAGGACATAATTGGCTTTTTTGGTGATAATCTTGTCGGCAATCGCGGTTTGGGTGCCCATGGCATCAATGGTGATGATTGCACCTGTGAGGTCCAACAACTCTAATAAGGCAGGAATCGCCGTGATTTCATTCGATTTATCCTCCACTTTCAGTTGTGCCAACACTCTTTCGTTGGTCGCTGGCCCAGGCACTAATGACATGCAGTGCTGATTGACCTTGGTTACGGTCATAGGAACCTCTAATCGTCTTGCCATCGATCGGGATAATCTCTCCTCCCATCTGCGTCACCAGGGTTTCAACCCATCGCATAAAGCAGCGATGCAGCGCTTCTGGATTAATGAACTCAAACACACGGGCGTTAGGTATCATCTGAGGGAATGCCGTTTGGCAAGGCCAAGAACTCGGCTAACCATTTTTGTTTGCTGATGCCATAATTCTCAATGTCTTCCCATCCCTGCGCCCCAGCGATGATGGCGAGAATGGCGATGACTAGGATGTCTGTGAGTTGATGTTTCTTCGTCCGCTCAACTCTCGGGTCTTTGATGTCGCCGAAGTGCTTGACTAAACTCTGTTGAATCTCGGCGATTTCTGCCGCTGCTGTTGCCTTTTGCGGCTGACGAGCACCTTTTTTGGCCTTAGTCGATTCAGTTTCAAAACCCTTAGACATATCAGCGTGTTCTTTGAGATTTTCCACATGTCGCAATGCTAGTCATCTCACTTATCAAACTCAAAGCTGATTCGTCAAGTACAATTTATACCAAATTAGATGAGCTTACCCTGTAAAGGCAAGAATTACGCATAGTTTGAACAAACTCCTATGAACTTAATAGAAGTGATAAGATTTTGAAAAAAAAGAGGACATCGAGTCCTCTTTTTTTCTCGCCCTGGATAGTCGGGGAAAAAAACACATCGCTTTGATCGTTTTATGCACCATCGTTGAGACTTACACTGGCATTAATCGTATCCCAGTCAGGCAGCCTTACGCTTCCGCATTCTCCAAACTAGTGCTGCACCAGCCGTCAAGATTGGCAGTGCACCGTCAGGTTCAGGAACCGAGGTGGCACCAGCCTCTACAAAACTCCTGTAGCCTCGAGCATCGATAATCTCCAAACCTGCAGTCGGCTTACTTGCCCCAGCCGCCACAAGATAATTGCTGAAATCTTGAGATATCTTCAAGCTTACAGGTTCGAGCGTCCAGGTTTGACTATTAAGATCAACAGTGGGATTACCCGATGAATCCACATCGAACAGACGCAAACCATTGGCTACCGTACCTGTAGAAAAAAAGAATTTATAATCAGGACTAAAGGCGACTGAGAGGTTTCCCAACTTCAGTTCAGGAGGAAGGGCAAGCTTAGTAGTGTCTACGTTGAATACTAGGCTGCCACTGAACTGTTCTATTCCACCCAAAGGAATGTAAGTCTTTGTTACATCATCGTAGCTGAAGGCAAGGGTAGTACCTCGAACACTAGGATCTGAACTGGGAGGGAGTAGTCCAAGGCCATAAGTGTAACCGGGATCTGGCTCGGTTGTATCCTCTGGCGAAGCCAAAGATAGGCCCAGGGACTTTAGCTCATCAAATCCCTCTGCATCAAACCTTATGCTATCTTCACCAGACACCTCTTGATAGACTTTCGCTTCAGCCTTAACAGGTAGAGGTACCCATACTGCCACAGTGGTGGTCAGACCGAGAAGTATTGAAAGCAGGTAATTGCGCATAGTTAAAGTTCCAAGTTGTGAAGTTATCAATTTGCAACACACTTCAGGATTGTGCCGCTAGCGATTGCCGGTTTCATCAGCCATTACCTCGCAATCTTCTGTTTTTTCAGGGAAGAAACTGCACCCCAAGCCCCAACTATCAATAACCCCAATACTGAAGAGGGTTCGGGTACTTCTGCAATGGGACCCGCTCGAAGTTCGGTCGGGAATGAAATATTCAATGCACCGTATCCGTTTCCGCTTGAAAATTCAACGCCGGAACTTCCTAATTGCTCGGAAAATACCTGAACTCCACCACCAGATGCAGTAACATCTTGTAAAAAAGCATCAGCCAAGCCGTCATCCAGTGAATCTAACCCAGGCACTTTCTTTGCCGTAACTACGTCAGTAAAATTGCTCTCAAAATCATCCTTAAATTCCGTTGTAGCACCGTAATCTTCAACTGAATAAAGATTAGAATACCCTAAATTAATTATTCTAATTGTGCCATCGAATAAGGATATTTGAACATTATTTGGATTCGCTCTATAAATTCTTTCCTCAATAGGTGAATTGGGATTAGCCGACCAGTCTACGCCGCGAGTGTCAGAGCCTAAATTCCACGTTTGCTTAAAATCAAGACCACTTTTTTGGCCAAATTCAAAGCCAATATTACTTACCGGAATTCCGTTATTTTTCAGGTAGCTGTTAAAAGTAGTAAAGCCAGTGGTAATTCCATCGAAAGTGGACGTTCTGGTAGCACCATTCGAAGGAAGAGGACTTTCTGGCGCACCACTCGTGTAATAAGGGGCATTATTAGGGATGGGTGGAGGAGCTGTGCCGCGCGAATTCAGGCCAATTTCTACATGACCATGGTCTGGGGCAGCGGGATCTAGATTGTAGAACCCTACAGCCCCCTGGTTCTCGGATGGGCTGCCTTCAAAATCCAGAGTGTTACTAGAGTCGATTGGTCGTGATGAAATAAATTTCAAGTTGTCGTTGTAGTCATAGTTGAACACTGCGGCCTGAACAGGTCGAGGTGCGCATAAGGCGACGGTGGCGGTCAGGCCAAGAAGTGTTGAAAAGTGGTAATTACGCATAATTAAAGGTTGAAATTGCAAAAACAACGGTTTTGAGCGTGACATTCTAGCGTCGGAAGTCTCTTCGCGCTCCCCAAGCCCACTCTCGGTTGTGCTTCAGAGAAATATGGGAGGCTATTGCGTCCGTACTATGCTCAATTAATATTAAAGATACCAGCAAATTCAACTGCGCAATTGTAAAGTTATCAAAAAGTTAGCAAAGACTTTTTGCAACACACTCGTCAGAGAGTGTACCACTAGCGATCGCCGAGATTCATCAGCCGTTAACTCGCAACAGTAATCACAAGTTTGCCATTCTGCGTAAGCTCCTCCGAGCAGGCTCTCAAGGCTTCCATAGAGCAGATATCCTTTCTGAAACGCGTGACGCTCTTGCCCACTTCCACGACTTCTCCCGAAACGTCAAAACCCAAGATGAACGGGAATTTGTTTCTAGTTAAGGATTTAAGCAGTCCGCTTCTGTTCTTCCAATCGATAGGGTTGACGCTGGTGGCACAAACTTTTACCAAAGCCTCGTTGCTCCTGATTTGAGGCTTTTCGACAGCTGCCTCCTCCAAGACTTCAGCCCCGCCATACCTGTTGATAATTACTGCTTTCATAGAATTCCTCCAACCCATATGATTTTGTGCTGTTCCCTTTGAAATTTTGAATGCCTTTTTCGCTGCAATTCCAATCTCTGTATATATTTCAATTTTGTTCCTCTGTGTTAGTTTTTTTATTTATAAAAGCCTTTTAACAAGGGTTAAACTCATCCTCTGTTAACATGGTAGAATAATCCTCTTTTTATTCTGCTTCGTTATGTAAAACATAAATATTATAAATATCACTACAATCAAACTAAATATGTAATGCTTGCCAAAAAATCTCAGGGGTATGGAGGAAAGTATAGGTCCAGCGGTACAGCCGGAACTATATACTGCTGTGAAAAGAGCGCTTCCAGAAGATAATTCATCCCTGGAAAGTTTTTCTCCAATAAGTGTAAGTGTTAAGGGAAAAACTGGACTAATGCTAGCTCCAGCAATAAAGGCAAATATCTGGGTAGCAATGGGGTTGTCGGTCAATGAAAGAGACAGCATAGAAAATACTACAATACACGCACAAATAAACAGAATCTTTAATCTGCCAAATCGATCTGCCAAATGGGTAACTGGAACGGTAGCGAGCAGACCTCCAACTACGAATACAGAAAAGGTATAACCTATCTGCTCCACACTATAGTGCTGTCTCAGCAGATACACTGGATATAGGGAAACCAGAGTAGATTCAGCAAAACCAAAAGCAAATGCACCCTGAAGAGGGAGTGTAAGCCTTTTGAAAATCCCGGTACGTGACGGTTGAAAAACGACAAGCCTTTCGGGCAGACCTATCCAGACAACAACTATGCCGCTGAGTACCAAAATACTACCCAAAGAAAAAGTAAGTTTTGGGGAAAGGTTATAGAGGGCGGAACCGATGACGGGGCCGATGCCGAATCCGAAGCTAAAGGCCATAGCATGCAGACCGTTGACGATTGCCCGATTACTTTCATGGCAAAAGTGGTTTAATGCAGTTTGTCCACCGACTAAGTACAAACAGCAAGCAAAACCCATGACAGCGCGTATTACAAACCACAAGGGCAGTTGCGTGGTTAGGGGAAACAGGGGAGCGCTCAAACCCATAAGCGCTAGGCCAAGCATCATAGTTCGACGGAGTCCTATTGGTTGCAATATCTTTGCCACCACGGGTGTTCCCAAGGCCATGGCGAGAAAATACTCCGTGGAATTCGCTCCTATCCATATGTCATCAACTTGATTTTGAGCCATTAGCGTTGAGATAAAGGGATTAAAAAGCCCTATGGAGATACCGGACAAGAAAGCAATAACATACAAAGCTGGTAATCCAGTAGAAAAGGGAGAAGTTGACACCAATTTGGGCGCAACAGAACCTCCATTGGGGAACAGATCATCTGGGGGAATAGGCAGCTCATTTACTACGGTTTTTGCCGCATTTTTATCCTTTTTCGCCGTTCCAAAGCTGTCCTCGTATTCTGGTGTCACCCGGTTGGGGGGTCTGATCTCCGTGGGTTCCTCTTGTGGTGTCACCCGGTTGGGGGGTCTGATCACCGTGGGAGCCTCTTGTGGTGTCACCCGGTTGGAGGGTCTGATCACCGTGGGTTCCTCTTGTGGTGTCACCCGGTTGGGGGGTCTGATCACCGTGGGAGCCTCTTGTGGTGTCACCCGGTTGGGGGGTCTGATCACCGTGGGAGCCTCTTGTGGTGTCGCCCGATTGGGGGGTCTGATCACCGTGGGAGCCTCTTGTGGTGTCGCCCGATTGGGGGGTCTGATCACCGTGGGAGCCTCTTGTGGTGTCACCCGGTTGGGGGGTCTGAGCGGGGCTCCAAGTCTTTCCTCGTAGTAGTTCTGCATGGGGAAAGCGAGGCTTTGTAGCATGGCTTTAACCCCTTGGATAAAACTATCTGGCCCACAAACATATACTGTGCGTTCCCAAAAGTCCGGGGCAATCGCTAGCAGCATTGCTTCATTCAGTTTGCCAGTCAAGCCCAACCAAGCTTCACTAGGCTGTGACTGGGTCGTGGTAATTGCCAGACGAAAATTAGGAAAACGTGCCGCCATCAGCTCTAATTCCCGCCGGAAGATGATATCCTGGGGTCTACGGGCGCTATGGAAAAAGACAATATCGCTCTGGGCTGATGTATCGTAAACCCACCGCGTCATTGACATGATCGGGGTGATGCCCTTCCCATCTGAAATCATCAACAGTTTATGTGACGGCTTGGCAACACAGGTAAATTCCCCCATCGGACCGCCGATTAAGTTGACCGAACTGCCGACGCTAATGTGGTCGTGCAACCAGTTGGAAACCAAAGCCGATAGGCCATTGGGGGCGTCAGTAGGCCGCAAATCGCGCTTGACGGTAATTTCCAGGCTGTGGGCTCGTGAGGGCGTGGAGGAGATCGAGTAAGAGCCTCGCACCGGTTCCCCATTAATTTCCACCTCCAAGGTGACAAACTGACCAGGCTTATAGGCAAACAGCACTGCTGGGTCAGCGACAAAGCAAAACGTCTTTACGTCCGCAGTTTCATCGATCACCCCTACACATTGGACTGTAAAATCGCCCTTTGTCCACTGGCGATCGCTATCTCCTCCCCCGCCGAAAGTGGCGGATTCACTCGACAAAGGCGTCTCCACCGCTTCGATCAGGAGGACAAATCCACCGATGCGGATAACGTCATCTTCTTTCAGAACGTAGCTCTGCTTGCCGACCTCTTCGTTGTTGATTCGGGAGGTACCTTTACTACTTAGGTCAGTAAAGTAATACTCTCCCCTTTGGAAGACAATTCTGCTGTGTACACGACTCACCTCAGGGCCAACCAGAACTAAGTCACAGCTAGAGGCTCGTCCAATAGTATACTGGCCTTGAATTCTCGTTTCTGGCGTCAGAGCTATTTCGTGGATCTCGCCAGTTTGGTAATTGAAAACTTTGATTTTGAGCATTTACTACATCTCCTCATCTGATCACCGTGGGTTCTTCTTGTAGTGTCACCTGGTTGGCGAGTCTGAGTACCGTGGGCTCCTCTTGTGGTGTCACCTTGTAGCCGAGTCTAAGCACCGTGGGTTCCTCTTGTGATGTCACCTGGTTGGCGAGTCTGAGTACCGTGGGTTCCTCTTGTGGTGTCACCTGGTTGGCGAGTCTGAGTACCGTGGGTACATAGTCTAATGTTTGTCCCTGACATGGAGCGAATAGATCTGGGTTCTCTGTGCCAAGATGTCCATTGGTGAACAGATCAGTTGAGGGAATAGATGGCTCCTTTACTGCATTTTTTGGCGTATTTTCCTCGTCTTTCGGGGCTCCAATTCTTTCCTCGTAGTAGTTCTCCATGGGGAAAGCGAGGCTTTCTAGCATGGCTTTAACCGCTTGGATAAAACTATCCGGCCCACAAACATATACTATGCGTTCCCAAAAGTCCGGGGCAATCGTTAGCAGCATTGCTTCAGTCAGTCTACCGGTCAAGCCCAGCCAAACTTCACCAGGCTGTGACTGCGTCGTGGTAATTGCCAGACGAAAATTAGGATGATGTGCCACCATCAGCTCTAATTCCCGTCGGAAGATGATATCTTGGGAGCTACGGACGCTATGGAAAAAGACAATATCGCTCTGGACTGATGTATCGTAAACCCACCGTGTCATCGACATGAGCGGGGTGATGCCGTTCCCATCTGAAATCATCAACAGTTTCGGCTCTGGCTTGGCAGCACAGGTAAATTCCCCCATCGGACCGCCGATTAATTTGACCGAACTGCCGACGCTAATGTGGTCGTGCAACCAGTTGGAAACCAAAGCCGATAGGCCATTGGAAGCGTCAGTAGACCGCGAATCGCGCTTGACGGTAATTTCTAGGCTGTGGGGTCGTGAAGGCGTGGAGGAGATCGAGTAAGAGCTTAGCACCGACTCCCCATTAATTTCCACCTCCAAGGTGACAAACTGACCCGGCTTATAGGTAAACAGCACCGGTGGGTCAGCGACGAAGCAAAACGTCTTTACGTCCGCAGTTTCATCGATCACCCCTACACATTGGACTGTAAGGTCGCCCTTTGTCCACTGGCGATCGCTATCTTTTCCCCCTCCTAAAGTGGCGGTTCCACTATCAGTCGGCGTCTCCACCGCTTCGATTAGGAGGACAAATCCCCCGATGCGGATAATGTCATCCTCTTTCAGAACGTAGCTCTGCTTGCCGACCTCTGAGTTGTTGATTCGGGTACCACCTTTACTACATAGGTCAGTAAAGTAATACTCTCCCTTTTGGAATATAATCCTGCCGTGTATACGACTCACCTCAGAATCAACCAGAACTAAGTCACAGCTAGAGGCTCGTCCAATAGTACACTGCCCTTGAATGTTCGTTTCTGGCGTCAGAGCTATTTCGTGGATCTCGCCAATTTGGTAATTGAAAACTTTGATTTTGAGCATTTCCTAAATCTCCTCGTTTTACCTTTGACTTTGATATAAGCTTGAGCATGCTCCTTTGACAACCACTGTAAATTGGGGTTCTATTGCGAAGCTGAAACTTGTGAATCTTTATTGCTTCATCAGGCCCAAAGTCAGGTATTCAGCAATCTGTTACAAAACTTAACACTAAGTTTATGCAAGGTAAACGAAGAGAGTAGGGTCAAAGTAAGTCTGATGTCGTAAGTCTGATGTCGTAATTAAGATGAAACAAAATAACTTCAGTTGTGGGTTTCAAGCCCATGGCTGTCTTCCGTTGGGTACTCACTTACGACTTACGACTTACGACTTACGACTTATTTCGGCAAGCATGTCATGCATAAGCTCCAAGTATTGCTCGCCAAGTTGGCAGATGGTCGCACTCAAATGGAAATTGCGAGAATATTCGATTTCTAAGTGGAAGGTTCCATCGATGATGGAAAAGAAAAACTCTAGCAAGGTTGTGCGTTTCTGTTCGGGAGGGGACAAACGGCGATCGCGCTCTGACTCTATGAACTCAAACAACTCAAAAGAGGGTTGAGTGCGATTTCCTAGGTAATTGGCGCGTACTGGTGTCAGATTAGTATCAGGATAGTTATAACTGGGCAATCGGTCGGATATCCAATCAAAAGTGGTACCGTTCATAGGCAGCCCGTCAAATCCGTCTGTGATCTGCTTGATGGTTTGCTCCCACTTCTCCTCGTGCTGTACACTAATCCCAACGGGAAAATTGACAGCGAAGTCACCGAAGCTTTCCCAGAACATCTGGTTATCACCCAGGTCTCTGCCGTGGCTGCGATGACTGATCACTACCCAAGACTTGCCACACCAACCGGCCATCAGTTGGTACAGAGGAGCGAGTAAAACAGTATACAGGTTGCAACCGTAGTGGTGTTTGGCGAGGCGTAACAGTGTATCGTTGTTTCTGGTCAGGGTAAATCCTTCAATAGAGGCAGAAGCCTCGATGTTAGCCCCTTTGAGATGGTCAAAGGGAACATGGAACGTATATTGCTCAGAAGGAAACTGGGATTTCCAATAATCAACATGACTCGCTAAGGCTCCACGTTTGTCTTCTTGCAGGAGCAGACGCACATAATCTACATAGGACGGCGGGGAGGGGTTGTCAAAGCTAAGAACACCACCTACCAACATCTGGTTATAGGCGTACCAGAGTTCCTTGAATAGCACACTGGTACTTAACATATCAGCGATGATATGGTGCGCAATCACGGTGATGTCGTAGCACGATTCATCGACCTTGACCACAATTGCTGCCAGTAGCGGCCACTCATCGATCCGAAGTTTTTGACTGAATTGCTGTACCATGGAGCGGATCTCGCGATCGCGCTCTTCAGGTGTGAGACTACTACCATCATGGAAGTGTACAGTAAGTTGCTTATCCAGACCCATCACTTCCTGCTGCAATTGTCCATAACGCAAGACAAATACAGTACGCATGGCAGGATGACGCTGCATCATCAGGTTGAAGGCTTTGTTGAAAATGTCCAGATTTAAGGATTGGTGGTATCGAAAACGTGTGTACCCCGTCCACTGGTAAGGGGGTTCGAAGTATGCCACCAGCCAGCGCTGAGCCGGTCCTAGCGGCAAGTATTCATGAGATACATCAGGAACTTTCTGTTCCGTCGGATGACTCGGATTGAGCTGAGCCTGTAGAGCTTTACGATCCAGCTTGCCATTATGATTCTTGGGCAAGGTTGGCAGCCATTCCACCCGTTGAGGAATCATGTAATCAGGCAGCTGTCGGGAGAGATGTTGCTTGATTTGTCGATTGTCCACCTTGTGTCCAGACAACCAGGCTACCAACCTTTTCTGCCCGGCTCCATAATCCACAGCCAAAACTGCTGCCTCATGCACTGCTGGGTGAGTATTAAGAACACTCTCGATTTCTCCCAGTTCTACACGAAAACCACGGATCTTGACTTGGTGGTCGCTCCGTCCGTGGTATTCAAAACTACCGGATGGCAATTCCTTCGCCAGGTCGCCGGTGCGATAGAGATGCTCTGTGGGAATCTCGGGAAACGGATTCGGGTGAAAGGCTTCTGATGTGCGCTGCGGGTCATTCAGGTAACCCTTAGCCAGTTGTACACCTCCAATCCAAAGTTCTCCCAGCTGACCAGGCGCAACCGGCTGCATTTTCTCATCTAAAATTCTGATGTAGACATTGTCAATAGCTTTGCCGATAGGAATACGGTCTGCCACCTTCTCATCAGGGCGCTGACTAATAATATGGGCGGTCACATCGATGGACGCCTCCGTAGGTCCATACAAGTTTGCTAGCCCAGTACCCATTCCATACTGGTCAATCCAACGTTGGATAAAAGGTAAGGGTAAAGCTTCACCACTAAAGATTAACCAGCGCAGGTCGGGAAAAGCCCAAGATTCCTCTGACAAAGCACTGATAAACTCTCCAAACAATGAAGGGACGAAGTGCATAATATTGATTTGCATGTCCTTCATCCACTGTGCAAATTCCCAGGGATTTATCACTGTTTCCCTTTCTACAGGGCAAATAGTGGCTCCCTCCATCAAGGTCCAGAATAATTCCCAGACCGATATATCAAAACAAAAAGAAGTTTTCTGAGCCACGCGGTCTCCAGGATGTAACCTGAAGGTATCTTGCATCCACTTTAGGCGGTTCATATAGCCCCGATGGTTTAACATTACCCCCTTAGGCCGACCGGTGGAGCCAGAAGTATACAGAACCGTCATCAAGTCATCAGCGTCATCGGTGTAGGGCGGATCTTGATCTGAGAAAGTAGACCAAGTGTTCTTACTCACTTGCGTCAATTCTTTTGCGTAATTGAAGGGTTCCCCTTCGTCTAAGAACATCAGGGTATGCAACGGTAACTTCGCATCCAAGCATTCTACGAGTTTGTCAGTCAACTGGTACTCAGTCAGCAAAGTGCCAATCTTGGCATGGTCGAGAATGTATCGGATGCGTTCCCCTGGGTAGGAAGGATCTAAGGGGACGTAAGCTCCGCCAGCCTTGAGGATACCCAAGATTCCTACCAGCATCAGAGGCCCGCGCTGTGTCATAATACCTACCAGAGTGTTCGGCCCTACACCCTGAGTACGCAAATAATTGGCAACCTGATTAGAAAGGCGATGCAAATCTGCGTAAGTGAGTTTGGTTTCCCTATGCAGGACAGCTACAGCGTCAGGTGTTTGCTGAGCCTGTTCAACAATCTTCAAGTAGGGAATTTCTGCGATATTGCTCATTTGAATGATTTCCTGGTGATGTTTCAAATCTGTTAGCGTACTCGTGCAACCACTCGCTCAGTTTGCACCTAAGTGTTATCAACAACGAACCTCTAGCTGTTTCCCTAATTTGCCAAGTGTGGATGCCATTTCCTGCAAGCTCCTACAACTCAGCAAGGCTTGGCGATCTAACTTCCCGTGCAGCTTTTCCAGGCGGGTAACGACGCGGATGCGCTCTAGCGAATCCATCCCTAAGTCTGCCTCTAGATCTTTGTCCATCTCATCAGGAGTGATGGGGCAATGACAGATTTCCTCCGCTATCTGTCGAAGTGTGGACTCGATATGGGCATCCCCTTGTGATACCGGAAGCGGTTGTGTTGCTTGCTGGGGTTGAATTGTCAGTGAGGTCAATTCCTCGATCTGAGCAATGTATTCCCTGATTAAGTTATCAATCAGGGATAGGTTGAAAAATTGGTAATCGTAACTTGCAAACAAATGCAGACAGCCATCGAATATCTCTTGTAAGATATCTAGCGTTCCAGCAGCGTTTATGCCACCTGCTTGATAAGCAGTCACCTCTAGAGGACCGTACTGAGTTTTAATCTGCGTGTGTCCTGTGTAGGGAAAGTATAAATTGGATTTCAATGCGCCCTGAAACATAGATATGCTATGTTCAGGTATTTTCCCGTCTGACAAAGCTATATTTTCCCGGAAAATCATGCCTATCTGGCGGGTCTGAGCTCGGTCAAGACCGCTGGCTATTCCATTTTGGACTTCCCGATGAACGCGGTTTAACAGGACTTGCCAGTCTTCGTCCAGCTGCGATGGCGCAAAGCTAAGCGCTAAATTCTGAGCGAAACTACTTACTACGTTAGTAGCATCCGCCCCAGGATAGATTCTACCGCTTGTGGGGACTTGAATGATAACGGCTTTGGAGGACTGCTCAAACTTTACAACCGCTCGGAGAAAAGCTCCCATTAGCAGGGTATTTACAGGCAATCGCCAGTCACGGGTTATGGCAATCAGTTTGGCAGTGGTATCGCGTCCGAGGCGGTACTGCTGGCTGTGGAATTGGGGGCGAGGGTAGTCAACACTCCCGCCTTTTGGGTTCCAGAAGTAAGAATCCTTGCCCTGGCTGCTAGTATACTCTGCAAGCGCCCGGTCTGACTCTGGATCGTGCCAAGCATTCATGGCTCGGACCAATTCACAGTAATCTTTTAGCGTGGTGGGTGGAGACAGAGTAGGCTGCTGATTGCAGATACGTGCGCTATAAATTTCCATAAATTCGCGCAAGATTACATGATTTCCGAGAGCATCAGAGATCAGGTGTTCGTTGCCTAAAAAGAGCTGATAGACCGAATCTTCGAGGCGCAATACAGAAAATCGATGCAGTGGCCATTCAGTCAGTGGCCACTCGTAATTCAACCATCGATGTAACTCCTCCTTTACGGCCTGTTCTTTAGCATCACTGTCCAGATGTCTGATATCGGTAAGCGGGATTTCAGGGGGAGTTGGATCTTCGAGAACTTGCATCTGGTAGTCTTTGAAGCGAGTGGCACCATCTGGTACATGGAAGCGCGATCGCAACATGGGATGCCGAGAAAGCAGGTCTTTCCAGCTCTGCCAAGCAACGTTTAAGTCGAAAGGCCCCTGCAAACGCAAGGTGGAAAATAGGCTGTTTGAATTGACGAGCCAGTGCCCCATCAGGTGAAAATACTGGCCATGAAGCATTTCCACGGAAGATGAGAGGGCTAGGGGGCTCTCCTCAAATACCTGAATGACTTGTCTCAGGGTCTGCAACTGCATCAGATGCCGCAAAGAAAACTTGCTACTAAATGCCGCCTTTTGAGCTTCTGGAATCAGTTTGATTAGGCCGCTCATTAGTTGCGTCATCATGATAGAATCCAAACCAAGCTCTCCTTCCAGGGACATATCTAGACCTAGTTGGTCTCGATTAAGTCCGGTTGTCTTGGCGACTAGAGAAAGGATGCGGTCCTCTAGATTCGTATCAGTGATGCTGGTGGAGGGAATCTCTTGCTTCTGGACTTGAGCTTGCTCCTGGCTTGAGCCTGTCTCGGCTCCTTTGGTTTCAAACCAGAAACGTTGGCGCTGGAAGGGATAGGTAGGTAGGGGTACTCGGCTGCGTAGGTAATCCTGGTCAAAGCCAAACCAGTCCACCTCCACGCCGTGTACATACAGCGAACCCAAAGTCTGGAGTAGCTGTTGCCAATCCTCCTGCTCTCGGCGCAGGCTTGGTAGCCAAACACCTGCTCCCTCCGGCAAACACCCTCGTCCCATCTCTAGCAGAACCGCACTCGGCCCAATCTCCACAAACAGCTCATAGCCCTGTTCGTGCAGCGTCTCCATGCCTGCCGCAAACCCCACTGTCTGCTGCACATGCCGTTGCCAATATCCCGCTTGGCCAACCTCTTCTCTGCGTGCCAGTTGTCCTCTCACATTCGAAATCAGATCTATACGGGGCTCGGCGTAGGCAACCTCAGCCGCGACGATCTCGCCCCCCTGAGGTAGGGTCTGCATCAAACGCGATCGCTCCGCCACCAGCTTCAGGCCATCTTCGAGGCTAAACACCCCGGCTACACAAGCCGCCACGTATTCGCCCACACTGTGGCCGAGAACCGCTGTCGGGGTGATGCCCCAGGAGCGCCACAACTCACTCAAGGCATATTCCAAAGCAAACAGGGCTGATTGGGTGTAGGCTGTTTGATCCAGGGGGGAGTTTTCACCGGCTGCTGGATATAGTACAGACAACAGGGGCTGCTCCAGATACGGGCGTAGGATGGCGTCGCAGCGCTCCAGAGCCTGGCGGAAGGTGGGCTGGGTGTCGTAGAGCTGGCGACCCATGCCTACGTACTGGGAGCCTTCGCCAGTGAACAGGAAGGCCACCTTGGGCCGACGGCTGTCCTTAACCTGCCCCTTGAGTACCCCAGCCCGATTGTGACCAGCGGTAAAGGCCGCAAGCTGATGGTAGAGTTGGGCAGCGGAGTTAGCTACCAACCCCAGCCGATGAGCAAAGAGGGAGCGACCGGTGTTGGCGGTGAAGCAGACGTCCGCCACGTTCAGGGAGGGATGGGCTGTCAGGTAGGTTTCAAACCGGCTGGCTAACTCCTGCAATGCCCCTTCACTTTTTGCCGAAAGGCTGAGTAGATGCAGGGGGCGTTCCACTTCCACCGGCTCAGTCTGGCGAACCGGGGCTTCCTCGACCACTAGGTGAGCATTGGTCCCACTCACACCAAACCCACTCAACCCCGCGATCCGAGGTCCGTTTGGTGAGGGCCAGGGGGTGAGTTGGGTGGGGATGACCACAGGAAGTTCTGCCCAAGGGATGTAAGGATTGGGGTTTTTCAGGTGTAGATGGGGGGGTATCTCTTGATGTTGCAGTGCCAGCACCAACTTGATCAGCCCTGCCACCCCAGCTGCTGACTCTAGGTGACCAATATTAGTTTTTGCCGAACCAATGATTAAAGGCTGATCTTTGGACCGTCCCCGACCCAGCACTGCTGCTAAGGACTCTACCTCGATAGGGTCTCCTAGGGATGTCCCTGTGCCGTGAGCCTCGACGTAGCTCACTTGTCCTGGCTCTACCCCAGCTCCAGCCAACGCGTGGCGGATCAATGCTTGCTGGGCTGGTCCATTGGGAACCGTAAGGCCACTGCTGGCGCCGTCTTGGTTGACCGCCGAACCCCGAATCAGAGCCAAGATGTTGTCCCCGTGGGCAATTGCATCACTGAGGCGCTTGAGGACCACGACCCCGCAACCTTCACCCCGTGCAAAGCCGTCGGCAGCGGCATCAAAGGTCTTGCAGCGCCCATCGGGGGCTAGCATCCGGGCTCTAGAAGTAGCAATGGTGCTAACTGGTGATAGGATCAGGTTCACCCCGCCAGCCAGGGCTAGATTACACTCTTGGCTGCGCAGACTCTGGCAGGCCAAATGAATGGCTACCAATGACGATGAGCAGGCCGTATCCACTATCATACTTGGACCCAAGAGACCCAGGGTGTATGACAAGCGACCAGCCACAGCGTTGAGGCAATTGCCTGTGGTACTGTAGGCATCAATGGAGGTGCGGTCACCGGACGTGATCTGGAGTTGCAAGTAGTCATTGGTGGTAATCCCTACAAACACCCCAGTTTGGCTGTTCCTCAGCTGATCTGGTGCAAGTCCACCATGCTCCAGCGCCTCCCAACTAACCTCCAAGAGCAGCCGCTGTTGGGGGTCCATGCTCATAACTTCTCGGGGGATAATTCCAAAGAATTGGGAGTCGAACTGGTCTACCTGCGTAAGAAACCCGGCGCAGCGGGCATACATCTTCCCAGGTGCATCAGGATCTGGGTCGTAGAATTCATCGATGTCCCACCGATCTGAAGGAACCTCTGTGATGGCATCCACTCCATCGTGCAGCAAAGACCAAAAGGTTTCTGGGTTGTTAGCACCACCAGGAAATCGGCAACCCATGCCAATGATGGCAATAGGCTCTGTCTTTGAACGCTCGATAGCGTCAAGCTTGGCTCGCATTTCCCTGACTGCAAGAAGTGCATTTTTCAAGCGAGCGCGATGGTCGATAGGTTCTGAAGTATTGCTCATTTCCATGATCTCGCAATGGGGTTTAAAATATGTACTAGCTATTTCCCAACTAGGGTTCCTAGCTCCTCGTCCAGTAATGATGCCAATTCGTCTTCGGAAAGTTGTTCTAGCTCAGTCGTTGCTCTTGACGACTCATCACTATCTGGATGCAAATTTGAAAGAGATTCTGCGGGTGGATTTAGGGATAGAACCTCGCTAGCCAAGTAAGTAGCAAGAGCCTCAATGTTGGGATAGTTAAAGGCCAATGTTGAACTCAAGGAATGTCCTAGGCTGGCTTCGAGGCGGTTCTTTAACTCCACAGCCATTAAGGAGTCCATGCCTAGTTCGACAAATCCCTGTCGCACCTGTATCTGCCCCTTTGGATCTAGGCCCAGAACTTTAGCAACTTCACTTTGAATGTGAGCGACTAAGATGCCTTGGCGTTTGTTTGCAGGGACGGCTTCTAATTGCTGTAAAAGCTCAGGTCGTTGTGCTGGCGGCAGCTCCACCAACGCCAGTGGCTGTGTTCCGATTTGTTCCAGCAGCGATCGCTGTCCCTTCACTTCATAAATTGGTTTGAGGATACTCCAGTCAACCTTAGCTGCCGTCGTCTGAGCAATGTTCGTACCCAGAAGGTGTGCCAAGACTGTCATGCCTTCCTCCGGCTGCCATGCCTCCACCCCCATCCGCTTCAACAACGTCTGGGCTTCATTCGATGCCATCCCACCGCCAGCCCATGGTCCCCAATTGATGCTCAAAGCTGGTAATCCTAGGGCGTGGCGATGATGGGCGATCGCGTCGAGAAAGTGGTTGCCAGCCGCGTAATGCGCTTGTCCTTTAGAACCCCACACTGAAGCGATTGAGGAGAAGCAGACGAAAAAGTCTAGGTTCATTTCCAGACTGAGTTGATGCAGAAGCCACGCGCCCACCACTTTAGGCCGCAAGGTGGACTGAAACGTGTTCAGATCCATGGCTTGTATAGTCTGATACTCAGCAACCCCAGCTGCATGGATCAGCCCTCGTAGGGGGATCTGGGTGTTGCGCAACTGTTCAAACACTGAAGACATCTGAGCCTGATCGCTAACGTCAGCCTGAGCCACGACTATGTCGGCTCCCATGTCTTCCAAGGCTTGAATCGCCCTAACCCGTTCCCAGGTATCGGTGTCGTGTGGCAAGCTTGCCCACTTAGCGCGTTCGGGAAGTCCTCTGCGCCCTATTAGCACCAAGTGCCGTGCGCCTTGCTCTACCATCCACCGAGCAACCCTGAGTCCTAAACTGCCCAGGCCGCCAGTAATCAAGTATGTGCCATCAGCCTGCAAGCGCAGAGGCTGCGGTTCAGGTATGCTCGCACTCCTTAGGCGGGCAACATAGCGTTGTCCCTTGCGGAAGGCCAGATGATCCTCACCATCGGGCTGCCAAATTTCTGCCAGTAGGAGCCCCGCCTGTCTGGTTCCTCCCTGATCCGCTCCAGGCTCAGGGTCTAAGTCCAGCAGCCCTCCCCACACTTCGGAGTGTTCCAGCGCAATCACCCGACCTAATCCCCACAACGGTGCTTGAGCCAGTGCCAGGGGAACAGGCGTTGGTCCCACTGGCTGGGTGCCACGGGTCACTAACCACAATCGGGGGGAGGTCACCCAGTTAGCTTGAACCATTGCCTGAACTAGGTGCAGCACACTGCCACAGCCTAATACCTGAGCATCCTCCAAAGAGGTTGGTGTAATCTGGTCGAGAAGTGCCGCGTCTAAGCTCCACAAGTGTATCACCCCACGACACGGTAGTCCATCAATCCCTACCTCCTGCAACAGCCGCTGAAAGTCCTCGGGGTTCGTGGGGTTTATTCTCCAATGTCCTTCTGCTAAAATTGAGTAAGCTTCGCCGCGAGAGACCATGACACAGCTCTCACCACGCTCTTGCAGAAGTTCTGCTAACGCCTGTCCCACACCACCTTGGTCAGTGAAGATTAGCCAGCGGCTCTGCTGGTTTGCCTGAATTGGCTCCGAGACCTGCTGGGATGCCACACGCCCCTGGAGCCGCCACTGGAACTCGTACAATGAATCACTGACGTACTCGGGGGTTACGTGCTGTTGATTTTGTTGGAGCAACTGTTTAAGCAGCTCATGCCTTTCTGGAGAAAGATTGGCAAGACGTTCAGAAAGGTTAGCAAGATGCATGCTTTGCAGTAGTGATTTCACTTGGTCTATTGGAAGTTGTTCGACTATTTCCAACTTCCCACCAAGCTGTTGAGTGTCTCCAGGAGTTAAAAGATCATAAATTGGGTTGTCAATTGGGTTGTGAGCACCGTTACGAGATAAGCCTGTCATCTCTTCCTTGGGCACAGATGACTCAACCCAATACCGCCCTCGCTGGAAGGGATAGGTGGGCAGGGGCAGGCGGCGGCGTGCATAGTCCCCGTCAAAGCCAGACCAATCCACTTCCACGCCGTGCACAGACAACGACGCCAAACTCTGGAGTAGCTGTTGCCAATCATCCTGTCCTCGTCGCAGGCTTGGTAGCCATATCCCCGCTCCCTCTGGCAAACACCCTCTTCCCATCCCTAGCAGAACCGGACTCGGGCCAATCTCCACAAACAGCTCATAGCCTTGTGCGTGCAACGTCTGCATCCCTGTGGCAAATCTCACCGCCTGCCGCACATGACGACGCCAATAGTCCGCTTGACCAACCTCGGTTCCCCGTGCCAGTTGTCCAGTTACATTTGAAATCAGTTGCATATGCGGTTCGGCGTAGGCGACTTCAGCCGCTCGCTGCTCAAAAGCCGCTAGCATTGGCTCCATCAAGGGAGAGTGAAAGGCATGGGAGACTGTTAAGGGTCGAGCCTCAATTCCTTTGGCCTCCAGTCTCTGGAGTACCGCCTGCACCGCCACCCCCTCACCGGAAATGACGACGTTTTTCGGGCCGTTAAGCGCCGCGATCGCTACCTTCTGAGAGTAGGGAGCCACCGCCGCCCGCACAGTGTCTTCTGATGCAAACACTGCGGCCATCTCGCCCCCTTCGGGTAGGGCTTGCATCAGGCGAGAGCGCTCGGCAATCAGCTTCAGGCCATCTTCGAGGCTAAACACCCCGGCTACACAGGCTGCTACGTATTCGCCGACGCTATGACCGAGAACTGCTGTCGGGGTGATGCCCCAGGAGCGCCACAACTCACTCAAGGCATATTCTAAGGCAAAGAGGGCCGGTTGGGTGTAGGCTGTTTGATTCAGGGGGGAGTTCTCCCCAGATGCTGGATAGAGTACAGACAACAGGGGCTGCTCCAGATACGGGCGGAGGATGGCGTCGCAGCGCTCCAGAGCCTGGCGGAACGTGGGCTGGGTGTCGTAGAGCTGGCGGCCCATGCCTACGTACTGGGAACCTTGACCGGTGAACAGAAAGGCCACCTTGGGCCGGCTTTCTGGAACCTGCCCCTTGAACACCCCAGTCGGGTTCTGCCCAGCGCCTAGTGCGCCTAGCTTGTCGCACACCTGCGCTGATGACTCCGCCACCAACGCTAGCTGATGGGTAAAGTGCGACCTGCCTGTGTTGGCTGTGAAGCAGACATCTGCCAAGTTCAGTGAGGGATGCGCTCTGAGCGCGATGTAAAAGCGGCTGGCGAGCTGCTGTAAGGCGTCTTCACTTTTCGCCGAAAGGCTAAGCAGATGCAGGGGGCGTTCCAATTCCACCGGCACAGGCTCCCAGGCTGGGGCTTCCTCCACCACCAGGTGAGCATTGGTTCCACTAAAGCCAAAGGAACTCAATCCCGCGATCCGAGGTTCGTTTGGTGAGAGCCAGGGGGTGAGCTGGGTGGGGATGACCACTGGAAGTTCTGCCCAAGGAATGTAAGGATTGGGGTTTTTCAGGTGCAGATGGGGTGGTATCTCTTGATGTTGCAGTGCCAGCACCAACTTGATCAAACCCGCGACCCCGGCGGCTGATTCCAGGTGACCAATATTGGTCTTTGCTGAACCAACTACCAGGCGCTGGTCTGGCGATCGCCCCTGGCCCAGCACTGCCCCTAAAGCCCGCAATTCAATCGGATCTCCTAAAGATGTCCCTGTGCCGTGGGCCTCCACATAGCTCACTTGCCCAGGCTCTACCCCAGCGTTAGCCAGGGCTGTGCGGATTACTGCTTGCTGGGCTGGTCCATTGGGAACCGTAAGGCCGCCGCTGCGACCATCTTGGTTGACCGCCGAGCCCCGAATCAGGGCTAAAATGTTGTCACCGTCGGCCATTGCATCACTGAGGCGCTTGAGGATCACTACCCCGCAACCTTCACCCCGAGCGTAGCCATCAGCAGCGGCATCAAAGGTCTTGCAATGACCATCTGGAGCCAGCATCCGAGCCCGGCATTCATTAATAGTCCCCACAGGTGTTAGGATCAAATTCACCCCGGCAGCGAGAGCCAGATTACACTCTCTCGTCCGTAAGCTCTGGCAGGCCAGATGGACGCCCACCAGCGACGACGAGCAGGCTGTATCTATCGCCACGCTTGGCCCCTGCAGACCTAGAATGTAAGACAATCGACCGGAAGTAACGCTAAAGGCGTTGCCTGATGCAGTATGGGTATCGACGAGGTTGGGCTCGGTAGCCAGTTGGAAATAATCCAGGTTCATAACCCCTACAAAGACCCCAGTTTGACTGCCAATTAGCTTGTCTGGCGCAAGTCCTGCATGCTCCAGCGCCTCCCAACTGACCTCCAAGAGCAGCCGCTGCTGGGGGTCCATATTCACAGCTTCCCGAGGGGCAATCCCAAAGAACTGGGGGTCAAACTGGTCTACCTGCTCTAGAAACCCGCCGTTGCGGACATACATTTTCCCCAGGGCATTAGGATCTGGGTCGTAGTAGGCGTCGATATCCCATCGCTCCCGTGGTACCTCTGCAATGGCATCTACACCATTGCGCAACAGCTGCCAGAATGCTTCTGGATCATTGCTCCCCCCTGGAAACCGACAGCCTAAGCCAATGATGGCAATGGGTTCTGTCTTCGAACGCTCGGTAGCGTCTAGCTTAGCTTGCATTTCCTTCAAAGCCAAGAGCGCACGCTTTGTTGGAGATAGAGATTTGGTATCTTCAAAGCTATTACTCATACATCAAATTCCTTTAATCTGAAGGTATATCAGGCGGGCAGCGATAAACTGATCTACCAACTCACGTCGCAGCTTTCCGCATTCTTTGCCAAATATATTTACCTAGAAGCTATAGCTCTAAGGGATAGGTGAATAGAAGAAGTCTTCCGACTTCTTCTATTCACCTCTCACTTCGTAACACTAGTCTCCTCAGCTAGGCGCTGGGCAAGCTCTGCAATGGTTGGGTAATTAAAGATCAAAGTTGGACTAAAGTTGCGTCCGAGCCACTTTTCCAGCTTTCCGAGCAGGAGCATCGTCTCGGTTGAATCTAGGTTGTAGTTATCCAAGGGCTCGTGGACATCTATATCATCGGGTTCAATTTCAAGTCGCTCGGCAAACTGGGCAATTAACCAAGCTTCAATCGTCTCTGCATTCCGAGACTGCCGCTCGTTTGGAACAGGAATGGGTTGGTTCATTTTCATCAAGTAGTCGTGTTTTGAGTGTGTTTGACTGCAACAGAAGCAAGTTTAGTTTCCAGTACCTGCTGCCGCCAAGTTCTCAGCTTTTTTTAATTTGTTTACGAGTTCTAAGGCACTAGCGATTCCACTTTCATGGAAACCATAAGAATCGATTCCTCTTTTTTTGATATGAAAATAGGTTCCTGAAAAATAAACAGGACCTGTCTCATTCAGTTTATGCAGCTGCTTTTGAGCTTTTAGAGTGTTCATATCATACTCAGGGTGTTTGTAATTTATCACCTTGATAACTTTGGAATCGTCTAGTTCAAGAGGAGGTGTATCGAGAGATACAAAATAATCTTTTTCTGCCGTGAAATTATGCACCATATTAGCGTAATAAGTGACAAATGTGTGGAGAGTTTCATCTCTCTTCACCTGTCCATAGTTCCAGGATTTCCATTTGCTTCTATCACGGTTCATTAGGACGGAATCAGTATGCAATGTTACATCAGTTTCATGATACTTAAAGCAACTGAGCAATTCTCTTTCTAAAGCTGTAGGTTCCTCCAAAACTTGCAGCGCTTGGTCAGCATGGGTGGCAATAATGACTTTGTCAAATACCTCTTCCCCAGTTGCACTCTTAACAATGACTTTGTCTTTATCCCGTTTAATAGAGATAACCTTTTGTCCAGTTCGGATAGGTCGCTTCAGGAGGGATTTGACTTTTTCTACATATCTTGTACTCCCGCCAGTAACTGTTTCCCACTCTACCGATTTGCCACCTAGTCCGGCTTTATCGTGAGTCATAAAAAAGCTAATAAAGGTAGACGCTGGAAAATCCATCAGTGAACCTGTGGGAATTGACCAGACAGCTGACCCCATCAGCATAACAAAGTTATCTCTGAATTCCTGAGTGTGATTATTCTTGTCTAAATAATCTTTCATAGGAATTCTTGTGTTTCCTTCCCAAAAGTCATTTCTAGCTTGAGTAAAGAAACGATTGGCTTCATCATACAAGTTGACAAACGAAGCCGAGTTTTTCTGCTCAACTTCTTCTCTATTTAGCTCAAAATCATCAGAATTGAATTGTATTCCTGAATCCAGGTTATAGAAATTAAATCCTCCTATATGCTTTTGAGTTTGAACATTCAGATTCCTAAAAAATTCTGTTAGGCAGGGATAATTTGGTTTATTGAAGACTACAAAAGCCGTATCTATAAAAAGACTTCTGTCTCCCTCAAATACCTCAATTGTGTTGGCATGTCCACCCACTCTGTTACTTTGTTCGTATATCTCAATATCGTATTGATCTTGAAGGTAATACGCTGCTGGTGTTCCTGAAATGCCCGCACCTACAATAGCTAACCTTTCCATAATTCCTCCAGGTAAACTTGTGAATCTCTATTGATGTCATCAAGTCTGGAGTTAGGAATTACTGATACAGTTACAAAACTTTACATTAGACCCTGTCTGTCACCGAGGCTGATTGACTGACAAAACTAAGCAGGGTAAGCGCATCTAATTTTGTGTAAATTGTACTTGACAAGGGTGGGAGAGGCTGATATATCAGAGCATGAAGCAATGCTACCTTTGAAAATCTCCAGGAACACGCTGATATG
>JAABUZ0100002112.1_pt1 | contig 34316 bp, 27 predicted proteins | sample 5562091 | NCBI WGS metagenome assembly JAABUZ01 (sample SAMN12813069, study PRJNA571459) | rock metagenome | isolation source: Antarctica rocks | place: Antarctica: Victoria Land, Linnaeus Terrace sud | collected 2015-12-21 | reverse complement strand
GGCGTAGATGCCCGCCGCTACGACGGCGAGGACGCCGGAGACGTGAAAGAGTTCGGCGCACAGATAGATCGCATACGGCGAGACGAGCGAGATAATGTTGTCGATGAGCGGATCGCCGAGCGAAAAGCGGCGCATACCGATGACGAGCCGGACCAGCATGTATTGCAGGACTAGCCCGATGGCAATGCCGCCGAGGGCGACAAGAACGAATGCGAAGCTTGCGTTCGCGAGCGAAAACGTTCCGGTAAGGACCGCCGCGATCGCGAACCGGTAGATCACGAGGGCAGTCGCGTCGTTTACCAGCCCCTCGCCATCGAGAATGGCGACGATGCGACGCGGCACGGCGAAACGCTCGAAGACGGCGCCGGCGGCGACGGCGTCCGGCGGCGAGATGACTGCTCCGAGCACGAACGCACTGGCCCATGGCAGATTCCGCACCAGCGCGTGAGCCGCGATGGCGACGGCGCCGGTGGTCACGCCGACGAGCCCGATTGCGAGCAGGCCGATCGGACGCGCGTTCTCTTTGAACGTTTTCCAGTCGGTATTCCATCCGCCCGCGTAGAGCAGCGGCGGTAAGAAGATGAGGAAGACCCAGTTGGGATCCAGCACGAGCGCCGGTACGTTCGGCACGAACGCCAGCGCCGATCCACCGATAACGAACGCGATCGGATACGGCAGTGCGAAGCGCTTCGCGATCACGGCGACGACGACGATGGCCGTCAGCAAAACGAAGATGAGCGAGGACTGATGCACGTCGCATCGCTTCGCTCGGACGGGGCGGGCATCCGGTATCGGCCTCTCTAGCGCATGCGCCGTGGTTGTGATATGATAAGGAGCCGGCATCGGCCGGCATCACACGGATCATGGGGCTGAGCAGCTTCGACGGGTTGATCCGCGGTCAGTATAAGCAGGCGGAGTTGCGAGCCCTCCTAAAACGATCGCAACGCGTATACACGCGAACAACAACTACGCACTCGCTGCCTAATTTAGGTTAGCGACGGAGCACGAGGGGGTAGCCGGATCCGTCTCGTCTCCGTCATCAAATCCGGCTAGGACGTGGAGTCGGCTCTGCGAAGCGTTCGAGATCAGGGAGCTGCTGTTAACGGAAGTTTGGTTTCGAAACGTCCGCTAACTCAAGACAAACTCGAAGCTGAGCCTGGAGAAAGTGCTGGTCCGGCGATTCGGACTCGGGGGGCAGTTCCCCGACAGCTCCACCACGATTTTGCTCTATCCCAATGAATGCGTATCCTATCACAAAGAGCCATCTCCGTTGTGATAGGAAATCTCCCTTGGATAGCGAAGGGCCGCCTTAAAATGGCGGGCCTTCTTTTTTTGTTTCTTGACGATGCTTGAATCAATGCTCGCTTCAGGAGAGGTCTTCCGTAGGGCTTTCAGGCCTCGCTTGAAATAATCTGCTCACACCCCATCACTCTGGGCGGTGTCAAATTTTCATCTCATTGGCCATGCGATTCGCCTCGGCACTAAATTAGCTCCCCTGGCGACACCACTCCTAAAACGAGTTGATTGGCAAGATATTTCGGAACGCACGCTGGGTACGAAACTGCCGGCGGCGTTGCACGCGGAAGCAAACGTTGTCGACGCCTTGAACGCGTCGATCGGTGAAAACAGAACGCCGTGGTCGACAACAAGCCTAGCTATCTTCATTCTAGCTCATACAAGAGTCGACGATGAAAACGAACATAATACCGCGAGCACGACGTGGCTGAAGACTCCTGAAGAAATTGTCTCGTTCTTATTACAAAACAGTTCGCTTTCTGGCGATGATCTCGAATCGCTCAACACGTTGCTCGTAAAACAATGCTCTGAAATAAGAGATATCCCAGTCGCGTTGCTCCCACACGCTACGCTGAAAATAAGCAAGAATGATGTTGCTGGCGTGGCAGACGCTGAGTCAAAAAGCGAAGGCGACCTGGCTGTGACGGAAACGATTGTCGAACAATCGGCAAAGGTTGACTACGCTCAACGTATTGCGAGCATCGCAAAAACATCATATACCTCAAGTTCAGAAATTGTTATGCGACAGCGAAATGCGCTAAGACAGCGTAAAGTTATAAAGTTGTTTGCGATGTCTCTCGTGAGCGCAGGTTACTCGACTCGACAGTGTACGGATTTACTTCAGAAGAACAATTTTGCATCAACAAATGTGGAAGCTGTCTTGCGCGAAGACCTCACCAAAGTTTAGATAAATGACCAAAACGCGGCCAGATTTTGTCCGCGATTGATTCCATGAGAAAACAAGCAATTATGCGAAGCGCTGCAAAGATCGGCAAGGCTTAGTTTGGATTCACCGATGAGCCCGCTTATGCACAGCATGGGTGTGACTTGGTATGGATACGGTCGGTGGGAGGCGCCATACTGGTTCATCGGGCCAGAGCCAGGCCATGCCAAAGATGAGACTGATAATCTCGACGAGCGTTGTAACGCGTGGAGTCGTTTGGGTGGGACCGAACTCATTGATTGCCTCGATCATCATCGTGAGTTCAAGCGGCACAGCCCGGAAAAGCGTGTAGAAGCGGTTTGCTCCAATTGACGTCAGGAGCGCCGCGGTCGACGGTCCAATCTCTGCGCATGAAGCGCAAACGAAAGGATTCGATGACGATTCCCAATTTGACGCTCGAGCAGCGGACGGCCTTTGCCGAGCTGCTCGCCTCTAAGGATCAGGACGTGCTCAAGGAGATGCTGTCGCTGGTCTACGATGCGGCGATTCGCGCGCAATTCGACGAGCATATCGGCGCGCAGCCCCACGAACGAACCGATGAGCGCCGAGATCTGCGCAACGGTAGCCGGATGCGCGGCCTCAACACACGCGCCGGGTCGCTTGATCTCGAGATTCCGCGCGCCCGCAATAGCAACTTCCGACCGACGGTTATCGACCAATTTCGTCGTAGCGAACGGGCCTTGGTCACTTCCGGCGCCGAGACGCAGACGAATAAATACGGGCATGACGAAATCCGAGGTTGAAATTGACCAGCAACAACTGTACCGGGTGCACCGCACTGGCGCGACTTGCAAATTATTCATCAGACCGCAAATACTTGAGAAATGACCACATGATAATGTGTCGCGGCGATATCATTCTAGCGAGTAAAATGCGAGTTGCCCAGGACCAAAGCATTCGCTACAATTCGCCGGGATACGAAACCCGCGAAAAGACGCTAGCGGTCTCCGAGTCACCAATCACTCGGAGACCTTCACGTACATCACTGGGAAGTAGACACGGGAGCCCCGGTGACTTCGTTGACGTCCGAAGTTTAAAAAAGTGGCTTCAAGAAATGCTCGGCTGCGTCCTCGGGAGAAATGGCGGCTACGGGGAGATTGAGATGGCGCCCGATCACTTGGGCGATGGCGCGGATCGGGACCTTGCCATCTTCTCTCGGATACAGGCCGACGAAAGCGAGCACAACATTCAGCTCATCGCGGCGCTGGAAGTGAAGGCTCCAATCAGAGGGGTCCGCTTTGCCGAAATGAATGCTTACGTGAGCCGATCACACTGAGATGGACCCTGTCAGTAGGGGCCCAGATTCAGAAAGAAACTGGTACCGCCGAATCTCGGCGTGAAATCTACGCCTCATCGAACCACCTCATGAGAGTCTTTGAAAGTGGTCATCAATGGACACCGAGCTCCGAGCAAAATGAAGGAGATCACCACCATTGCGGCTCTTGGTGCCGCGCTCGTATTGTGCAGCCTGCCATCGCTCGCTCGAGGCCATCACTCAAGTAGCGGCGGCTATCACTCCAGAGGTGGTAGCCATCACAGCGGCGGCCACGTCTATGGTTTCGCAAGGGGCCATTGCAAATCGTCGAGTTGCTTCGCGAAGCATCCCGATGGAGTCTATACACATCCGTTGACGAGTCGAAAGCATCAACGCTAACTAACTTTATCAGACAGTCGTAGTATACATTGGCGATTGCTCAAGTCAATTCTTGTGACAAAGTTGACGCGTTCTCGCCGCTTCGCGTTCAAGATCAGTCGTTGCGGCATCATCGGAAGTGCCGGCCGTCCTAATTCCGCCCGTCGCACTTTTTGCGGCTTTAACAAGTGGCTTCACTGCTGCTGGGCAAGAAGCTAAAGCTGCATCGACAGCCAATCGCCAATAGCGGTTCCGGGCGAGGTGTAAGGCTATCAAGTCGATGTCACCGGTCTCGTCATCTCTTAATACAAATCGGGTTCCCGGCGGTGGTTCCTCGTTGTCTATGGAATCACTAAGGCGCGCGTCCTCCTGACGCAAAATACGCATTCGCTTCTCAAGGATAGTCGATCTCCGCGGCCAAGCCGCGTTCCATTCATTGATGAGCGTTTTGGCCCGTTGCTCAAGCTGAGCGAGGGCTCTAAGCTGGGCCGTATCGAGCGAGTGTTCGTCGATGCATATCTCGGACTGCTCGTCCTGTGTACCGCCCGAGCTTGACATAATGTGCGGATCATCACAAGGTATCCGCTGAGCGTCAGCGGCGACGAGCGAAAAGGTCCAAAATGCAGCGAGCGCAACAAACGCCACTTGTGAGAAAAGGTGTGGCTTCATAATACCTTGGTTGCCGCCTTCGACCAACCAGGTCGACGGTGAAGTGACTCACCGGGAGCTGGACGCGCGATAATATGGGCGACGAAATCAGCCGGTACAATGAGAGGCGCCCGCATACCGTCCAGGAACCGCGGCGTTAATTCATTGGCGGCAAAAAGCGACCATCTAATGGAAAATCGACTGCACTGGGACGCCTTATCGTGCGCCGTGGTGCGTGGCTGGGCCAAAAAGTAGGCGTTCGGCCCAATCAGGTTGCTCACCGTACCTCCGGCTCCACGAGTATTCGAAATTGATGCGGATAGAAAACGCGTACGCCGTGAGCGTTGAGGTGCTGCATTACTGCGGGCTCGTGCAAATCCGAATCTCCAGATACAAGGTACGGCGCTCTCGCAGCGACCGCGGTTTCAATGAAGTAATCATCGTCGGGATCGCTTGAAACAAAAGGCGGGGCTTGAATCTCGATTATCTGTTGGCGCCGGGATAAGATGGACCCAGTGTGGTCGCGTTAAGGCGAACCCACCTGGAGGGCGGTTTTCCGTTTTGCGACACTGGTCCCTTGCGTCTTGGCGCGCATGCGGTAGGTGTCGCCTTTAAGGCTCAAGACGTGGCTGTGGTGTAGGAGCCGATCGAGCAACGCGCCGGCGAGTGTCGTATTGGAGCACGCACGCCAAGGCCGATTGAGAGATGCGTTTTACCAACGCCCGGCGGTCCGAGAAGGACGACGTTTTCGGCGCGATCGATGAATGCGAGCGACTGTAACGCCGCGACGACTAAACGGACAAAGTTCGTCAAAGCTTAAGCGCATCGTAAGGCTGCGGCCGTAGAGTAGGAAGCGCCATGCGCAAAACGTTTTTTCTCGGCTTGCTGACCGTCCTTGCCGGTGCCGCCGCGATCGCAACTCCGGGATTCGTTACGCTGCCGACCGAGTGGCATCTCATGCCGCCGACAAGCACCGTCGTGCCGACCAAGACCTTTCCTGAAAGCGCGGTGCGCACGTCCGATGGTGCACACCTCATCGTCGTCGAAGGCGGTGCCGGGTCGCCTGGAATCGGCATCTTTGCAACGCGTGACCTTTCGCGCGAACGCGACGTCGCGCTCGAGAACGTCTATGGTGTGCCGCTCGCAGACGTAAGCGGAAGCGGGTTTTGGGTTGGGACCGGGGCGGACGACTCACTCTTGCACGTCGACGCAATGACCGGAAGGGTGGATCGGACGATCGCGCTGCCGCGGCGTTTCTGGCCTGCCGGAATCGGACGCGCGCCAGACGGCAAGACGCTTGCCGTGAGCGGCGATCTTGCCGGCACCGTCGTATTGGTCGATCTCGTGACCTCGAAAGTCAGTGCGCAGATCCGGGTCGGCTCGCTGACGACGAGTGCCACGGACGCCGCTCACGATGAGAGCGGCGTCGCTCGCGGAGCAGAGGCGGCGGGCGATCACCCCGCCGGGGTCGTTTTTTCTGATGATGGGAGAACGCTCTTCGTTGCCAATTGGGCGGCGGCCACGGTAGCGATCGTGGACACAACCGCGCGCGCGCAAAGCGGTACGATCGGCGTCGGTAAGCATCCCGAGTCTCTGCTACTCTCGCGCGACGGCTTGCGACTTTTCGTCACGGAGCCCGACGATGATACGATCGGTATCATTGACGTTGCGACGCGCAAGCGAGTGGCGGGCGTAAACGTAGCGCCGTACGACGGTGCATTATTCGGAGCATCGCCGAGCGCGCTTGCGCCTTCGGCTGACGGCAAGCGGCTTTACGTGACCCTCGCGGCGGCAAACGCGGTGGCCGTCGTCGCTGTCGACGGCGAGCCGCGCCTGCTCGGGCAACTTCCGGCAGGGTGGTATCCGACGGCAGTCTCCGTTGAGCCGGACGGCTCGGCGCTCGACGTCGTAAACGGAATGGGTGAGGGAGGACGGCCGAACCCGGACTTCAAGCCGTTCGAGCGGTCGGCAGATCGTGACGCGTCGGGCTACGTTGCGACGGGCATGATCGGCAGCATCCGTCGCATACCGATTCCCGGCGACGCGTCGCTCATTGCGGAATCGCGCACCGTGCGCGCCGCGGCGGGACCGGCCTTCGCGTCGCACCTTGCTCCCCCGCCCGGTACGATCGTACGGAGCCACGGTCCCATCGCTTACGTGCTGTATATCGTAAAAGAGAACCGGACCTACGATCAAGTACTGGGCGACATCGCAGGCGCGAACGGGGATCCCGCCCTCACGCTCTTCGGCGAACGAATCACGCCAAACGAGCACGCCATCGCCCGGCGGTTCGGCGTCCTAGACAACACGTACGCGGACGCAGAGGTGAGCGCCGACGGGCACAATTGGTCGATGGCCGCATTCGCGAACGATTACCTCGAACACATGTGGCCGCAGAACTACGGCGGACGGCGAAAACTCTACGACTTCGAAGACGGCGCCGTAGCGTCGACGCCGCATGGCGGTTACATCTGGGACAACGCAGCGCGACATGGCGTGTCGTTGCGCAACTACGGAGAATTCGTCAGCGATCCCGACCGTGCGGGGAACGTCGTTTCGCACATGCCCGACTTGGCCGCAGTTACCGACCCGCGCGCCCGAGGGTTCGATCTCTCGTACGACGACAACAAACGTTACACCGAGTGGGCGCGCGAGTACGATGCCTACTCGGCGCGCGGCACGCTGCCGCGACTCGAGATCCTACGCTTGCCGAACGATCATACGGCGGGAACGAAAGCCGGTGCGCTGACGCCGACGGCGTTCGTCGCCCAAAACGACTCTGCAGTGGGTCGCGCCGTCGAGCATGTTTCGCACGGAAAGTACTGGCGCAATACGGCGATTTTCATCGTTGAAGACGACGCGCAGAATGGGCCCGACCACGTCGACGCGCAGCGCATGACCGCTTACGTCGTCACGCCGTACGCGAAAGGCGGAATTCTGCACCATCATTATTCGACCGCCGGTGTCGTGAGTACGATCGAGCGCATCCTTGGTCTTCCTCCCATGTCAGTCTACGACGCCGCAGCCCTACCCCTGTACGATGCCTTCGGGACCCGCGCCAATCTACGCCCGTATACGGCGCTTCCAGAAACGGTCGACGTTCACGCCACGAACCCGCCTTTCGCGTATCGCGCAAAGGACGCGGCGACCCTTCGCTTCGATCGCGAAGACCGCGTTTCGAACGCAACGCTCAACGACTTGATTTGGCACGCGGTGCGTGGTGCGCGCGCGACCGCGCCGCCCTTCGGTTCGTTCGAACGGTAACGTCTCAGCCAAGCATTAAAAGAACGCGCCCGAAACCCGGCGCCTGCTGCGGACTTCGTCAAGCTGACAACGCCTTCACTTTAGCTCCGTAGCGATGGCCGAATATCGGATCGTTGAGACGGGCGAACCGCGGATGCACCTGTTGCACCGATGCTCAACAGAGCAGTCGTCGGCACAACAGGTGGTTCGAGAGAAGCGTAACGAGTGCGTTCCCTCGGATGCGTTAGTTGAGACCGTTCGGGAAAAATGGCTTAACGATGGCGATGACTTCAGCTACCGTGCGCGTCTGCGCTGTAAAATTCGTCGCCGCATTTGCGGGGAAGTACTGAGCAGCGCTCGGCAGAATGTCTTTCCCGTCGAGTGCGCCAGGTGGCGTAACGGAGATTCCTTGTTGCACGATCAGCGTGCGAATCGAACCGGCGTGATAGGCCTCCACGGCCAGAATCGTCGCGGCAGCGGTAAGGATAGTCGCATTGTCGACGAGTCCACCCGCCGCACCGCCGTATGCGGTGACGCCCGTGTCTTCAAAAGCGCGCGAGAGGACGAGGAACTGGTTCATCGCGCCGGTATTGGCACCGAGCGCCGCGAGATTGATGGCCGGCTTTGCAACTGCGGACGTTCCGAGCACCGACCGCAGAAGCGTGACATGTCCCTTTTCGTCCGTGTAAATCTCGCTCGCGATTTGCCCGGTCACGGAATCGGTAAAGTTAACTGCGGTTCCGCCCGTCGTTGCGCCCGCATTTCCCGTCCCGGACGTCATGCCGGCTGGTAGGTTGCCGTTTCCTGTCGCGTTGGAATAGAACTCGGCTTCGAGATATTCGAGCTGGAGGGCGAAGTTCAAAATGGCAATATCGTTCGTCGTCAAGCCGCCCGCGGCTTGCACGGGCGTCACGTTACCATTGCTCGCACACGCGACGCCGCCGATCAACACGCCGCCGAGCATGCTGCTCAAAATGGTGAGTCGCGAGATGCCGCTGCGAATTTGCGGCGTGATTGCCGGGAATTCTGTTATCAAGTCTCTCCTCATGAATGTCTCCTCAAAATGTTGCAATTCGGTAAATCATTTGCCATTTTTCCATCTGAGAAGTTCTTCCACAACGGGCGCTGCTCGAAACTGAAGGAAGCCGAAGCTGGACGAACCGATCCCGAGTGCCGTCGCTGATTCAACGGGGAGTCGCCCGATTTGCTTACAAGCGCGGAGCGTTCAACTGGAGCTAATCTCGATTAGCTCCGATGTCACGGGATCGGTGAGTCGTATCGCGAGTTGCACAGTGGTAGCGATTTTAAGTAGGCGTTGGTGCGCTAACTCGACGCAACCGTGCAAGGCGCTGTCGGTCTGAGCTTGTCACCCGCCGTGGCCGGCGTGGTTCTGCGCCGCCACCGCGAAGCGCGCGGCGCGCTGAGCGTCGGCGACGAGTATGCTCGGCGCCGCCAAGCTGCGGGGTCCGCTGGCAGTCCAGCGTGCCCGGACGTTGGCGTTGCGGTCGAGCATCAGCTCGGTTTCGCCGCCATCGCCACCTGAACGGAACAGTGCCAGCGACTTGGTCACATCAGCCGACACGCCGACGACGTAAGGTGGTTTCGCGCCGCCCCGTAACGGAATTTTGATATTTCTTAGCCCGACCGCGATCACCGTCAATCCGCCGGCGGCGAGACGCGGTTGCTCCGCCGCGAGTTGCCGCAACCGCGCGTCCGGCACAGGGTGCCCATACAGGATCAGCAGCACTGGCCCGTTTTGCAGCGTCTGGCTCAGGGTGTTCTGGGCGCCATTTATCTCGAAGGCGAAGTCGAGCACCTGAGGCGCCGGCGCGCCGGTCACGTCCGGTCCAACGCTTTTCGCGAGCACCCCAGCGGAGTGGGCGCGGATGAAATGGATGACGTTCCACCGGTCGGTCGGCGTCAGAACGTGTTCGAAGCCGGGCATCACGCCGCCAAGGCCATGGCCGATCCACCAGTAGAGATCGCCGACGTTGTGCGCGAGGAGATGCGGCTCGGTCAAGTCGGCCGGCTTGATCGAAAGGCTATTGGCGGCCGGACCATCGCCGCGTGCATCAGCGCCGTGACAGACGGCGCAGTTCTGTGCATAGACGGTAGCGCCGCGGACGACCGCGCTAGCATCGTAAGACACGGGCGAGGCGAAGAACGTGGTCGGATAGGCCGGCTCGATCGCCCGACGCAGCGGGGCGCTGGCAAAGGCAGCAGAAAGGGTGAGCCCGACGACGGGTGCGACCAGTAGCCACTTCCGTCTGCCGGCGAGCACGACGATCCCGAGCGTGACGCAGCCGCAAAAGGCGGCGAGGGCGACGGCTAACGGAACTCGGTCGCCCGTCAGGAGCTCGCCCGTATCGATGCGGAACGGCAGCGGCCAGACGGGCTCGGTGTGGAGGCCCGGCGGTAGAATGCCGAGCACGCCCACGATAGCGAGAACGCCCAGACCGGTTGCGTTCTCCAGCAGCGCGTTACGCCGTATCTGCAAGATCGCTTGCCGAGCGCTCGCGTCGGCGTCAAGGCGCGGCGTGAGCTGCCTGCGGTTGATGTTGGCCACGTATAGCATGGCCGCGAACAACGCGATTTTGAGCAAAAGGAGTCGGCCGTAGGAAGTGCCGAGCAGCGCGGGGACGCTGCCGGATAGAAACCAGGTGTTGATAATGCCGGACACGAGCAAAACGCCGACGCTGGCAACAGCGACCGTGGAAAAGCGCCGCGTTGCGGCGCGCGCGATTGCGACGGCGCCCGGGTCTCGGGCGTGCTGTGCTGCCGCTAACATGAGTGCCAAAGGTACGAGCGCCCCGAGCCAGGTGCCGGTCGCGAGCAGATGAAGCAGATCGGCGGCAACGTGAATGTTGCCATTGATCTCTTCGTCCGCTGCACCGTGCCCAGCCCAAGCGAGCGTGACCAGTAAGAGCGAGCTGAGCCCGAACGCCGCCCATTCGACCGCTGCCGCAAGGCGCGCCCGTCGTTTCCAGGCGATGAGGCAGGCGGCGAGCAAGACGGCCACCGCCAATCGCAGCAGCCAGACCTTGCCGATGCGTGTTCCGGTTAGCACGATCGAGATCGTCGCGGAGGAAGTCAACACCGCGCCGAGCGGCTTGCCGCTCATATTGGCGGCGACGCCAACGAGCCACGCGGCGCCCGAGAGGAGCGCCAGCGCTAGGCTCGTCCAGGCCAGGACGCGTAGCTGCGAGCGCAGCGCAAACGTATTCGCCCACTCGGCGTCATTCGCGCGCAACACCCTGCGCGCAACGAGACACTCAAATGCAAACACACCGGCGAGCGACACGCACGCTGCAAAGTGCAGCGTGCGTGCTACGACGATGAACGCGTCCCCTGCGTTCAGCGGCGGGTTACTTCGAAATTGAAGTGCCCATCCGTGATATGGGTATCGACCGAGACAACATGCCACTGTACCGTATAGGTGCCCGGCGGGAGCTGCTTGAGTCCGATTTGCAACTGTGTCGGCTGGCCCTGCGGCACCTGTACGTTGTCGAGATCGACGCGCTGGCTCCCCTTGTCCGTCACCGTCACGGTGCAGAACGCCGGCTCGAGGTTCTGAGTGAACCGCAGGTTGACGACTGTCGGCGCAGCCGGCACCGAGCTACCGACGGCTGGATTTGCGTGATCGAGAAAGGCATGTGCCCACGCGGCGTGCGGCGTGAAAGCCAGCGACGCGCTCACTGCGACGGTTGCGAGAATTTGCTTCATGATTTCTTCCCTAAGATGGGCTGTCCGATGCTGTGCGGGAACAGATCGTCGAGGTAAAAGTGGAGCTGGAGTAGGGCGCCCAAGCCGCGCCCGGACGCGCCGTTCGCGGGGATGATCGCCTCCGCGCTGATCTGGTAATTTTTTGCGGACCAGATGACGCCCGGTTGAATCGTCCCGGTCGTTCCGAGGCCCGCGTTGCGGCTGACGGGCCTCGAGAACGCCATCTCGACCAAGGGAATCATCTGGCTGAAGGGATGGCGTAGGCCGACATCCTTTACGCAGCACTGGAGATACGGCAGGCTGTACTCGACGGCGAAGGCGTAATTGAAGTTATTCGGGTTGGGCGTGCCGGCGCTCTGCGCTCGTGTCGGAAAATCAAAGCTCAGGTTGCCGGTTACCGCGAGCGGGCGAAAGAATTTTAGCGACGCCGGCAGCTCGCCCAAGCCTTTGCCGAAATCGAACGTCGGCGTGAGGGTCGTGAAATCACGCAGGCCGCCCGCCCAGCTCGTATTGAGCCCGACGAGCCCGATCGATTCGCGAGGGGCGTTGACGAAGAGCTGGTACTGGAGTCCCGTTGCGAGCCCAGCCCAACTGGTCGTGGCCGGCGCGCCTACCGGTTGTACATGCGCCCATCCGGTGCGCAGCGTGAAGCCGAGGTTGCTCGTGATGCGCTTTGCGATATCTGTCCCCAGGTCGAGCTCCTGAGAGCCGTCAGCCGCCGTCGGGTTGGACGTGATCGTCGGCAGCGATCCTTCGTCCGCGACGAAGGGATCGTCCGTCAGAACGGTCGCGGGGAAAAAACGCTGGCCGGCAAAGCCGTGCGCCTGGGCGGTGGAATTCACGGCAAAGAAAATAGCACTAACGACGACGCCCGCACGCGATAGCGTCCGATTCACGGTCTTGTGGGGGTGGCGGCGATCAAAGTGAGCGCGGCGACGATTCAAAACGACGCCCGCTGAACGTTGGTAGTTCATCGAATTCCTCCAGAAATTGGCTGTGCAGAAATTCCGCACGCCAATAACAGAGGCGCGTGCGGAGAGCTAGCCGATAATAAGAGGAGGAGGTCGCTGGAAGCGACGCACTCCGGCGCAGATCGCAAGGCTCCGAGCTGCGTCGATGGGAAAGCGTACGCGTCGCGTCGAGGCGTCGGGTGATTGCATCCGCTGCGCGTACGAGCAGAGTATCGCCGCAGCGTAGCGCTCGACGACGCTGCAGAAAAGAGCGATGGCGACGGCCACCAGAAACGCCATCAAAACTTCGATCCCGCAGCCCACCGCATTCGGCGCGCTACCTTCGAGGAACTCAATCGTCGCGAAACCGGCGATTTGCAGCGATGCCACGATAATCCAAAGTTGCAGTAAAGGCGGCAACGCTTGCATGCGGCGGAGGCCGCGCGAAGCGATGGCGCGGCCGACGATGAGCGCGCAGCCCAAGAACACCGACGCCAAAACTACCTCGAGCATCGGCGCAAAGTAGGCGTGGTGCCCGTCGGCGAGACTACGCCCCTCCAGAGTATATGCGATGGCATGCCCGAGCAGCGTTCCGCCCGTGACAACGCTGGCAATCCAAGCGAGCTGGAGCCATTTCGACATATCTGACCATAATTCGACGTTATGGTACGCTGCCCTGGGCGTCACGTCTCTCCAATCGCTTTACGGGGAACGAGGCCGATGGCCAAACACCCCATGGCTCGGAGAAGCGAAGCGCGCCGCGTAGCACGGCAGGTAAGGAGTATCAGGGCGGACGAGCGGTAGATAGCGGGCCTCTTACGCCAAGTTCTATGGTCTGCGATGTCGGGACGTTATGATGAAAACTTCGCATGGATTGCTTTAGGTCGATAAGACGATAGAAGTTTCTCTTCGGCCGGTCACCGATGCCGACCGCAATTTTATCGAGCATGTGTACTTTGAAACGCAGCGCTGAATTCTCGAAGTGCTATTCGGCTGGCGTGGCGATACCGAAGAACGAGAGAAGTTCTGGGAATCGTATGATGGTGGTCCAAATACGCAGATCATCGTGGTCGACTGCAACGACGTAGGCTGGCTGACGGTCCGACGCGGTACGGATATCTACCTCGATTCCATCTATCTGGCGCAGGGAATGCAAGGCGCCGGCGTTGGCGGCTTCCTTATTAAAAATCTGCTGGACGAAGCGCAGGCGGGCAACATGAAGGTGAGGCTTAGCACGGCCAAAATAAATCCTGCGCGGAAGCTGTACGCTCGGCTCGGATTCGCCGTCGTCGGTGAAGACCAGTACAAGGTCTACATGGAGTACCGGCGTCCTGATTGCGAATTCGGAAGTTGAAACACGAATTCTCGGAGGTCTTCAGTATTGCCCGAGCGCTACGCGTCGTGTCTCCACAACGGATCGTGAAATCGACGACTCATTGGAAAGCGTTTTCTATAGACGACGAGACGTATGCGAAGTAGCGTTTCGATTCGCTCCGCAATTTGCGTCGACTTCGACTACCTCTGAATCCGTTCGAGCAGGTGGGGGAAGGAACGTATCGGAGCAGATCAACGAAATGCAAATAACGTCCATGTAACGATCGAGCCGATGATTGCGATGACTGCCGCGATGGCGATCGCACTGGCGTCGGGCATCGCCGTATTCGTGCCGGCACGAAGCGCGCGCGCGCTGGCGATATAACGATAGGCTCCATAACCGGCGCAGGCCACGCCGGCGAGAGCCATCGCCGTTCCAAAGATGGTCGAGATCGCGGGCGATGTCTCGCGAATGTGGGCGACCACGGCGACTTCTCGCGTGAAAAGAGAGAAGCGCGCGATGACGAAGCCGAAGCCGATAAAGGCCAACGCCGTCCGCGCGTACGCCAGAAACGTCCGTTCGTTCGCGAGCGTGTCCGTCGCGCGTTGCTGATGAGGATTCATCGCTGACGGTGGATTATCAGAATGGCGGTTTTCGCCTCTTCCACCCGACGCACGTGCAATCCGGGATCGCACGCAAGATCGATCGAGCCGAACACTGAAGCGCACGCTTGAAGATGGAACCGTGTCAGTCCCGGGGACGACGTAGGACATGAATGGGTCGGACGATATCGCCCTGGCGGCACGCTGTGCCGAAGCGATGTTCGCGCGGGACCGCGCTTCCCAGCAGCACGGCATGCGTATCGGTAAGGTCGGTCCGGGTCGGGCGGCCGTTACGATGACCGTGACCGACGATATGTGCAACGGCCATGGCACGGCCCACGGCGGGGCGATCTTTACGCTCGCCGATAGCGCGTTCGCCTTCGCCTGCAACTCGCGCGACGTCGCGACCGTCGCGCAGCATTGCACGATTACGTTCGTAACGGCGGCGCGTGCCGGGGAGCGGCTCGTGGCCGACGCCGTGGAAGTGTCGCTGGCGGGACGCTTCGGTATCTACGACGTGATCGTACGGGGGCCGCACGATCGCACGGTTGCGCTGTTTCGCGGCAATTCGGCAGCCGTGCGCGGTCGGGTCATCGGCGAATGAAGCTCGGCGTAGTCGCGACGTATCGGACCGGCGCAGGATTCGGCTCGTCGGCAAATCGGAAAGAACGTACATGAGGCAGGCGTATCTTCGCGACGACATACGAACGCCGGTTTTCCGCGGCGACGCGGCGCGCTCGCTATGACCAACCCGATCGAACGCGCGAGCCGCGCGGAAATCGCCGCGTTGCAACTCGAACGGATGCGCTGGTCGCTGCAATATGCGTACGCGAATGTCCCGCACTACCGTGCCGCCTTCGACGCGCGCGGCGTCGGGCCGGAAGATCTGCGTGAACTCGCGGACCTCGCTCGTTTTCCGTTTCTTTTAAAGACCGATTTTCGTGCGAATTACCCGTTCGGTCTGTTCGCGGTTCCCCGCGAACGGCTGGCACGGCTGCACGCCTCGAGCGGCACGACCGGGAAACCGACGGTCGTCGGCTACACGCGCGCCGACCTCGACGTGTGGGCCGAACTCGTCGCGCGATCGATCGCGGCAGCCGGCGGCCGGGCCGGCGATATCGTCCACGTCGCGTACGGCTACGGGCTCTTCACGGGCGGCCTCGGCGCGCACTACGGTGCCGAACGGCTCGGCTGCACCGTCGTCCCGATGTCGGGCGGTCAGACCGCGAAACAAGTGCAGTTGATCTGCGATTTCCGCCCGGCGGTCGTCATGGTGACGCCGAGCTACCTGCTGGCGATTTTCGACGAGATGGAGCGGCAACGCATCGACCCGCGCTCGTGCGGCCTGCGCGTCGCCATCTGCGGGGCCGAGCCGTGGACGACCGAGATGCGTGCCCATATCGAAGCGCGCGCGAACATCGATGCGGTCGATATCTACGGACTTTCGGAGGTTATGGGCCCGGGCGTCGCGAGCGAATGCGTCGAGACGAAAGATGGACCGGTCGTCTGGGAAGACCATTTCTATCCCGAAATAGTACACCCGGTTTCGGGCGACGTGCTGCCCGACGGCGAATGGGGCGAACTGGTGCTCACCACGCTCACGAAGGAAGCGCAGCCGGCGATTCGGTATCGCACGCGCGATCTGACGCGGCTCTTGCCGCCAACGGCACGCTCGATGCGCCGTCTCGACCGCATAGCCGGCCGCAGTGACGACATGCTCATCGTGCGCGGCGTCAACGTGTTCCCGACGCAGATCGAAGAGCTCGTGATGCGCGACGCGCGCTTGAGCGCGGACTACCGGATTCGCCTCGAGCGTCACGGTCCTCTCGACGAGATGACCGTCGTCGTCGCCTGCGCCTCGAGCGACGCTGACGGGCAGGCGACCGCGGCACTCTTGCGCGAGCGCATCAAGACGCACGTCGGTCTAACGGTCGCAATCGAACTCGTTGCGCCCGGCTCGTTCGAAGCGTCGCAGGGCAAAGCGAAGCGCGTGATCGACGAGCGGCTCGGCTGAGATTCACGGCGCAGCGTGCGCTCCTTTGATTTCGGCGTGCGGCAGGCCCGGGCGCGTCGCTATCGGTAACGAAAGGCGATGCCTCATCGTCAGTATCTCATCGCCGTCGCGACCATCACCGCTGCGTTGACGACATTTCTATCAACGCCTTCGGCCACGTCGGCGGCCACGCCGCTGTCGGTCGAAGTCGGCGCGCAATTTCCGCTTGCCGATAGCGGTCGCAATGCCGGCGGTACTTCGCGAACCGCGCTCGGCCTCGACTACGACTTGGGCCCGCAGACGCTCATCCCGATACGCGCGTCGGTGCATCTCGACGATGCCAACGGCTCCCGTGGAAACGGCCGGCTCAACACGTTCGGTGCCGGGCTCGCCGCGCGCCTGACGACGCCGATTTACGCCGGCGCCGGTCTCTCGCTCGTGACCGTCAATGCACGGCCGGATGTGCCGAATGCGGTGACGACGAACGCGACGGGCATCGCCACGAGTTACTTCTTCGGCGAACGGCTCTTCAGCGTTCCCGGTGGCACCAGCGTTTCGCTGCAGGCGACCTTCAAGAAGTTTCCGCGCGTCGGCGGAGTCGACCCGAGTGCATTCGCGCTCGGCGTTCGGGTGCAACTCTAGAAAGCGGAGCCTAGAGGTTCGCCGGCGTTCGCTCGTCCGGCGCGTCTTCTGCAAACGCGACCCGGTCTTTGCCGGCGCGTTTGGCCGCGTAGAGCGCCGCGTCGGCACGTTCGAGGAGCCGCTCCGCGGTCGTTCCATCTGCCGGGTAGCGCGCGACGCCGATGCTCGCACGCAACGAGTAGCCCTCGGTCGCGGTGGCAATCGGTTCGCGCATACCGCTGACGAGGCGATCCGCCAAGCCTTCGGCATCGGCCCGCGTTTCGGCGCCGAGTTGCAAGACCACGAATTCGTCGCCGCCGATTCGCGCCACCGTATCGCCGTCGCGGACCGCTGCGCTCATCCGCAACCCCGCCTCGCGTAGCATCGAATCGCCCAGCCCGTGCCCGCCGTTATCGTTGACGGCTTTGAGGCCGTCGAGATCGACGAAGTGCAGCGCAAAAGGCGCAGCGTTACGCGAAGACGCTGCGATCGCGCGTTCGAGGCGATCCGCGAAGAGGCTCCGGTTGGGGAGGCCGGTGAGCGTGTCGTAGAACGCGAGGAAGTCCAGGCGTTCGCGCTGCGCCGAGCGCTCGAGCGCCGCGCCGATGAGGGCGGCGATGAGACGCACGAAATCGCGATCGACTGCCGTAAATAGTTCGCCACGCCTCTCGCGTGCGGCAAATCCGATGAGTCCGTACGGCTTTCCCGCAACGGTGAGCGGCGCGACGATGAACGATCGATACGTGATGGCACCCGGCGCCGCCGTCGCGAACGGTACGCCCGACGCGTCGTCGTATGCGATGACGTCCGTTATGGCGAGCGGTTCTTCCAAGCGCGTTCCGTTGAGCGCGAACGTCGCTCCGACCGCACCGAGCGGCTCGCTCCCGACGCTGCTCGCGAGCGTCAGAACCTCGCCCGCAACCGAAGCCGCGAAACCGCACGTCAAGCCGAGGTTGGACATGCCGACGTCCAGAGCGGCGTCGATCTGCGCGCGTGCAGTTTTCGCTTGCGACGAAGCGATCGTATAGAGTAGGCGCGTCCGCTCCGCCGCAAGTGCCAGCTCGCGCGCATTGCGGCGTTCTTCGGTGACGTCGCGCAACGTCGCGATCCAATACGAGGTCGTGATGCCGTCACTGCAGACCGGCCGCGCCTGCAGATCGATCTCGTGAAGGGTACCGCCGCGGTCGTAGAGTGCCAGTGACGCGTCGGCCGCCTCGTTTGCAGCGACTTTCGCGCGCAACAGCGCCGTCACATCCGGATCGGTGGCAGGACCGTACAGCACGGGTATGCGTTGGCCGACGATTTCGTGCGCCGCGTAGCCGAACGTCGTCGTAAAGGCCGCATTGACGTAGGTGATCGTCGCGGAGCGAGCCGACGCCGGTGCTTCGTGAATGACGATCGGCTCGGCGGCAAATTCCACGGCCGCCGCGAGCGCCTCGACGCGCGCGCGTTCCGTTCGCGACATCGACGTGCGCGCTTCGACCAGATCGACAGCGGTTGTCGCAAGCAGCGCAAGGTTCGTGCGTTGCTCCTCCGTGAGCGAGCGGGGTACGCGGTCGATAACGCAGAGCGACCCGAGCGCATGCCCGCCGTCGTCGATGAGCGGAAAGCCCGCGTAGAAACGGATCTTCGGCGCGGCGACGACGAGCGGATTATCGGCGAACCGGCTGTCGCGCGCGGCATCGCTCACCTCGAAGAGACCCGTACCCAGGATCGTTCGGGCGCAGAACGCGTCGTCGCGCGGCGTCTCGAAGCCGCGCGGTAAGCCGACGCTCGCCTTCGCCCACTGACGCGCAGCATCGACGAAGCTGACGAGCGAGATCGGCACGTCGCAGACGCGCGCCGCAAGCTGGGCTATAGCGTCGAAGCCGGATTCCGGTAGAGAGTCGAGGATGCCGCGGTGCGCCAGAGCGATGATTCGATCTTTCTCGTTTTCGGGCTCGAGCGACTCCATCAGGCCCGTTATAACCGATGGGCATTGCGAATTCATTACGGGAAGAAACGGCCGACGGAGCGCACTGGATGCCTGCGATGATCTCCCAAAGCGCTCGAGCGACCGATTCCGACCCCATCGAAACGCACGAATGGCTCGATGCCCTGCACGCCGTCATCGATACGGAAGGCACCGAGCGGGCGCGTTTCCTGTTGGAACGCCTTGCGGGCGAAGCCCGCGAGTTCGGACTGGAGCCGCACGGCGCGCCCTTCTCGGCGTATTGCAATACGATCCCGCTCGAGCGTCAGGGCCCGTATCCCGGCGATCTCGCGCTCGAAGAAAAAATTACGGCGATCGTGCGTTGGAACGCGCTCGCGATGGTCGTCCGTGCGAACGAAGCGTACGGAGAACTGGGCGGCCATATCGCGAGTTACGCCTCCGCGGCCGAGATATTCGAAGTCGGATTCAATCACTTCTTTCGCGCGGCGGACGGCGAGCGGCGCGGCGATCTCGTGTTCTTCCAACCGCATTCGGCCCCCGGCGTCTATGCGCGCGCGTTTATGGAAGGCCGGCTGGAGGAATCCGCGCTCGCGAATTTTCGGCGCGAGCTCGGTGGAAACGGGCTGTGCTCGTATCCGCATCCGTGGCTCATGCCGGGGTTTTGGCAGTTTCCAACGGGCTCCATGGGCCTGGGACCGATCAATGCGATCTATCATGCGCGTTTCATGCGCTATCTCGACCATCGCGGCATCGCCGCAACGGGCGGCCGTCACGTGTGGGGCGTCTTCGGCGACGGAGAGATGGACGAGCCCGAAGCGCTCGGCGCGCTCGGCCTTGCGGCGCGGGAGCGGCTCGATAACGTGACTTTCGTCATCAATTGCAATCTGCAGCGACTCGACGGACCGGTGCGCGGCAACGGTCAGATCGTCCAAGAGCTCGAAGCGCTCTTCGCCGGTGCGGGCTGGAACGTCATCAAAGTGCTGTGGGGCTCCGAGTGGGATGCCCTTTTCGCGCGCGATACGCAGAACGCATTGCTGCGTCGCTTTGCCGAGACGGTGGACGGTGCGTATCAAACTCTCGGCGCCAACGACGGCGCATACAACAAGGCGCATTTTTTCGACGCCGATCCCGAACTGCGAATTCTCGTGCAAACGATGAGCGCGGCCGACGTCGAAGGCCTCAAACGCGGCGGTCACGATTTTCGAAAGTTATACGCCGCTTTCGCCGCGGCAAGAGCGCACGCGGGGCGACCGACGGTCGTGCTCGTGAAAACGAAGAAAGGCTACGGGATCGCGCGCGCCGAGTCGCGCATGACCGCACACCAGCACAAGAAGCTCGATCTCGACGGCTTGCGCGAGATGCGCGACCGGTTCGCCTTACCGCTCGACGATGATGGACTCGCCGAGATGCGTTTTTACCGTCCCCTACCGGAAAGCGCGGAGGCGCGCTACCTGCACGAACGACGCGCAGAGCTCGGCGGCTACTTGCCCGCACGGAGCGCCACTACGCCCGTACTCGCGGTTCCGCCGCTGTCCGCGTACGCCGCCTTCGCCGTTGCCGGAAGCGAGAAAGAATCGTCGACGACGATGGCGTTCGTGCGAATTCTCTCCGGCCTCATTCGCGATCGCGAACTGGGCCCGCGGGTCGTGCCGATCGTCGCGGATGAGGCGCGCACCTTCGGCATGGACAATCTCTTCCGGCAGATCGGTATCTATGCGCCGCTCGGCCAGCTCTACGAACCGCAGGACGCGAACTCCATGCTTTTCTACCGTGAAGCCAAGGACGGCCAACTGCTCGAAGAAGGCATCACCGAAGCGGGCGCGCTTTCGTCCTGGATCGCCGCCGCAACGTCGTACAGCGTGCACGGCACGCCGATGCTGCCGTTTTATATTTATTACTCGATGTTCGGTTTTCAGCGCGTCGGCGATCTCATTTGGGCCGCGGCCGATCAACGTTCGCGCGGCTTTCTCATCGGTGCGACGGCCGGACGCACGACGCTCGGCGGCGAGGGGTTGCAGCACCAAGACGGCTCGAGCCACGTCACCGCCGCCACGGTACCGAATTGCCGCGCGTACGATCCCGCCTTCGCGAGCGAACTCGCCGTCATCGTCGATGCGGGAGCGCGCGCGATGCTCGAACGGCACGAAGACGTTTTCTATTATATTACGGTGATGAATGAAAACTACGCACAACCGGCGCTGCCCGGCGGCGCCGAGGAGGGCATCTTGCGCGGCATGTACCGCCTCGCTGCCCACGACGTAACGGCGGCGGCGGGGCGCGTCCGGCTCTTGGGCTCCGGCGCGATTTTGCGCGAGGCCATTGCGGCGGCGGAACTGCTCGCAGGCGATTGGAACGTCGCGAGCGAGGTTTTCAGCGTAACGAGTTATTCCGAACTGGCCCGCGACGCGCGAGCGTGCGAACGCTGGAACGTCTTGCACCCGCTCGCGGAGCGGCGAACCTCTCATCTGGCGACGCTCTTGCCGGGCGAAATGCCGGTCGTCGCGGCGAGCGACTACGTCCGCTCGCACGTACAGACGATTGCGACGTATTGCGACGCGCCCTTCGTGGCGCTGGGCACCGACGGCTTCGGCCGCAGCGATACGCGTGCGGCGCTGCGGTCGTTTTTCGAAGTCGATCGCCAACACATCGCACTTGCGGCACTGAGCGCGCTCGAGCGGCGCGGAGAGGTCGCGCGCGCGACGCTCGCCGCGGCGATCGAACGGTATGCCATCCCGTGCGACGCGGCGGAACCGTGGCTGCGCTAAACGTGAACCCGGTCGACGAAGGCCGTTTTAGTAGTCGTCGTCCGGTAGCGCCGTCGAGGCGCTGCGTGCGGCGAAGTAACGGGCGTCGAAACGCGTCGCGAACGGGACGAACGCTTTGCCGCTGCCGTTCGTGAAGTCGAAGCAGTCGGAAAGATCGTCGGAGCGCACGTCGGTCGTACCGATCGAATCCAAGCCGAACGCGCGCTCGGTGAAGCGCAAGATGCTCCCGAATTCGTGCGTGGCGTGAGAGACGTACCCCCGTTTGGCATACGGGGAGACGACGAGCAGCGGTACGCGGAATCCGAGTTCGTACGGCCCGTACACGCGCGGAACGACGTGATCGTACCAGCCGCCCCAATCGTCCCACACCACGAAGATCGCGGTACTTTTCCACGCTGGCGAGCTGCCGATCGCGTTGACGATCGAAGCGACCCACGACGGTCCGCTGCCGTCGTTGCCCCTGGCGTGATCGGAGGCAGCAGCAGTTGGTATCACCCAGGAGACGTTGGGGAGCGTGCCGTTGCGCGCGTCGGAAAGGACTTGCGTGTTATCGAAAATGACGTTATTCCAGCCGGGACCGTTGCGGATGTGCGCGATCGAATTCGGTGCCGCCCAGATTCCGATATTGGGCGTGTAGTAACGCCAGCTCAACCCTTTGGCATCGAGCAGATCCATGAGGGTACGGTGTTCGAAGCACGGATAGACGCTCTGCGCTTCGCTACCGGCAAGATCGATCACGGACACGCGGGCATCCGCGGGAGCGGTGCAGCCGGCCTGGCTCGTATTCTCCGACACGAGCAGGTTGCTGCCGTCGGCCGGCTCCGACGTCCCCGAGATCAGATACTGGTGGGCGGGATAGCTCGGGCCTTCGTTCGTCTGGAACATACGATCCGCGAACGTATACTGCTGCGCCATTTGCATGTACGGGGCGTTGTCGCTTGCAGGCACGTAGCCGAACTCCGGGTGCGCGTAAGGACATGCCGTTCCGCACGAAACGCGTTCCTGGTCGGAGCGATCGTTCTTACCGCCATCGTAGGCCGTCACGAACGCCGTATGCGAGTGATCGATATCGTACGAGTTCGCAAGCGGAATCGGCTGCAGCGCAACGGTGGTTCCGTCCGAAGCGACGCCGCTGTTCGCGATGTCGGCGCCGGGCAAGCCGTGGAAGAGATTGTCCGGCGACCGGTTTTCTTGCACGATGATGACGACGTGTTGAATCTTCGTCGCCGCGTTGGAAGTGGGCGATGGTGCCGACGTCGGAGCGTTCGTTGCGGGCGGCGTCGCGCCCACCGATGGGGCAGCCGGAGCGTTGGTCGAGGAGCCGCCGCCACCGCACGCCGTGGTAGCGGTCAGCGCGAGTACCAAAAGGAAAGGACGCCGCACGAAGACCCGCCTTTACACCACATGAACGGCACCGGTGCCGTTTATGAGTCAACGATACGCGATCGACGCTCGCGGCCGCATTATTACCGCATTAGAGTCAGCGTAAGCGACGGCGCTAGCGTCGTCGGCAGGTCTCCGATGTGAACGATTTCCAATCGCCGTCCTCGTAGCGCTGGAACTCGCGTTCGAACGCGTTGGCACCGAGCGAACCGTAAATCATGCGGACGGGTAAGCGCGAATTCTCGTGCGGCACGCTGCCGACAAAGGTCCAATTCGTCTGCTTCCATGGGGACGCTACGCCGACATACGCGTTGCCTTGCGTGACCGTGGACCACTGACCTTTGCTCTTATCGAAGCGGTACGTTTCGTCGATCGCGAACACTTTTTTTGCGATGAGCAGTTCGTTGTGGAGTTTGATCGAGCCGTCGGCGTTACGCGTGTAAACGTGTTTGGCGGGATCGCCGGACTTCGTAGCACACGACCACGCTCCGCCGACGAGTGAGAACGCCCGGTCGCGGACCGGCGCCGTCGCTGCCGGCGCATGCTGCACGAGCGCCACGTGCTTCGCCGTTGCGGCCGCAAACGGGGCCGGGGTGCGCGGCTGGCGCTGTGCCAGGACCGGCGCTGCGATGCGCTGCGGAAGGACCGGTGCTGCGATGCGAGCGGGCGCTGCAGTCGCGAGCGTGGACGCGATCGGCAAGCCGTTCGCCGGGGCCGCAGCGCCGGCCGTGGAGGCGGGCGCCGTCGGGGATGCGAGGTGAGGAGCCGGCGTCGCTCGCGGAGTCGCCGTCGGCCGCGGCGTCGGCACGGGCGTCGGACGCGGCGTCGGCAGCGCTGTCGGCTCGGGCGTCGGACGCGGTGTCGGACGCGGTGTCGGACGCGGAGTTGCCGGCGGACGTGGGGCCGGGGTCGAGGTCGGCACGGGCGTCGGTTGCGGGGTGACGGCGGTGGCGATCCGGCGCGGCGGCGGGCTCGTCGAGTCGAGCCGGGTCGGTGCGGCCGAGGGCAGGCGCAGTTGCGCGACCGTGGCTGCATTCGCGCGGCGGCATACGTACTGGCCGTCGTTCTGCCAAGCGCCGTCCTGTTGGCGCTGATGTTCCCGACGGAATTCATCGCCGCCGACGAGCGTATAGACGATTCGGACGGGACGGGACGCATTGCGAACGATTTCCGTTCCGCTGAAGATCCATTGCGTGCCGATCCACGAACTCGCGCTGAGCCGCATGCCACCGAAAAATTGATTCGACGACGCGCTCAGGAGCCACGAGCGGCGGCCTGGATCGTAGGCGAACGTTTCTTGCACGGTGCCGGACGCGCCGGTGGACGTATGCACGTCGTTATCGAGCACGAGCGATCCATCCGACGAGCCGGAATACGTTTCGATTGCGGTGTTGCCGGGATCGGAGCCGACGCACTCCCAGGAGCCGGTCAGGCGGCTGGATTCGAGTCCGACGGTTTGGGGAGGCGGGGCCGCCGGGCCGGCAACCGGAACGGCGACGAACGCCCCGATTGCGAAAAAAAGAAACGCTCGCATGCTCCGCCTAACGTTCCCACGGCGGAAAGTATTCCGGCACACCGTTGAATCGCTCCGCGTGGACCGTCACACACGCGTACTTCGATCGCTGCGGAACGCTCGCTGCGTTTGAACGAAGACTGCTCGTGCGGTCCGCGAACGCGTAGCGGCAATGTTGGAATTCTTGCGTCGCGCGCTCGCCGCGCGCGTTGTTGTGGCGCTCGCATGCGGCGTGCTCGTGCTTCCAGCGAGCGCAGCCGGTGCATTCGCCGCCGATCCGACGCCGTCACCGGCGGGCACCTTTGTGCCGGGACCCGGCGCGAGCGCGTCTCCGACGCCGGCACCTCCGGTCGGCGCATCGCCGGGCGAGCCCACGCGGCCGTTACGCGCCGACCGTACTCGCGCGGGGATCGTACCGGGGAATTCGCTTTCGATCGCCGTTGCCGGCGGCACGGGAGCGATCGGCGCCCGCTCGTCGAGCGCGAGCGTCGACGTGACGTACGACGCCGCGACGCGGCGCGCGCTGCTGTTCGCGCGCGCGCCGGGCACGGCGGTGGTCACGGTTTTCGATGCCATAGGGGGACGAGCCGATATCGCGGTGCTCGTCGCGCCGCCTGGCGGCACCGTGCCGGCCGACGTGACGCTTCAACTCGGTGGAAACGTCTCGTCCGCATACGCGCTGGCGCGCGTCGACGCGCGGATCGCGCACGACGCGCAGCTGCAGCCGGGCGCTACCATCGACGTGCACGGGGTGACGCTTGCAAACGCGCTGCGTGCCGGGGAGCGGCTCGATACGGTGGCGCGCGTCAAGATCGACGGCGGCGGCGCGTTCGTCGATGCGGCCGGAACGACGAACGTGCACGTGCGCGTGGACGCCTATCCGAAACTCGATCCGCAAGTGCTGCTCTATAGCGACGATCCCGAACGGCTCACCGCTGCAGCAGACGGCGTACTCTATCGGGCGACCGTCGCTGCGGGAGGGTCGGCGCGCGCGTACGTCTATCACGTTTCCGATACACCGGACCGTCGACTCTACCTGGTTCTGCAGACGGTGGGGACGGCCGAGCGCGTGCAGATGCTCGGATACAGCGCCGGGCCGGAAAACGCTTTTAGCTTCGTCGGCCATCGCGCCACGCTGCAATACTTGCTCGAACGCGGCGCGCAAGAAAGTACGATCGTGGACGTACCGGGCGATGCGCCCCTCGCGATCCCGCTCTCCGGGCGTGCCATGCGCGCCGGCGATTTGATCGCCTCGATCTTCGATCTGCGCGCGCTGGGAGGTGTGGCCCTGACCGTCACCATCGTCGCCGTGAGCGGCGACCGCGATCCGCTCGAAGTCGTGACCGGCCCCGAACTCGCCGGCGACGGCCACGGGCGGCGCGGCGAGTTCTCGCTGCTCGACGTGCCGCCGCTGGCGCTCGCTTATACCGCGGGCGCGCCGGAACCGGTGCCGTTTGCGATCGGTGCGCCGACGCTGGGGAACCTGCGGCCGGGCGGTCGCGCGCTCGGCGGCGATTACGGCGTGCTCCGCGAGATCGCACTGCAGTTGAACAATCCGACGCCGAGCCTCGCCGACGTGTATTTCTACGAAGCGGCCGCCGGCGGTAACGCGACGACCTCGCTCTGGTTCACGGGCGATCCGGCGCCGACGGAGATTGCATGCGTGCGCGTTCCCACCAATCGCTATGCCATCAAAGCCTTCGAGCTTGCTGCCGGTGAGACGCGCACGGTTACGGGTGAATACATGACGGACGGCACGTCGTACTTTCCGCTGTTATTCGGACTGACCGCGACGCCGCCGTCGCCCGCGCCGGGCCCGTATTCGCCCGACGCCTGTACGCCCAAGTCGCCGCCGACAAGCGCGCCGTCGCCGCTTCCTACGCCAAGCGCCGTCATGACGCCGGCCGCTACGCAGCGGCCGTGACGCTGTGACGGAGCGGCTGTTCTACGGAAACGAGCCGGAAAATTATGCGATAGCGCTCGCGACGCTGCTCGGCATCGTCATCGCGGTCGCGCTACTGGGGCGGTACGGTCCGTTCACGCAAGCGCTCCGCCGGCGGCGCGAAGGCGCCCGCGCGAGCGCGTTCGATACGTACTTGCTCGGCCAAATCGAAACGACGTTCGTGCCGCTCGCCTACGTAGCGGCCGTCTTCGTCGCCTTTTCAACGCTGCATCTGGATCACGTGGCCCGGCACGTTCTGCGCCAGACCGGTATCGGCGTTGCGACGTGGGCGCTCGTCCGCGTCGGTCTCGGACTCTTTCGTTTTTCGATCGAGGCGTCGATCGCACGCAGTTCCGAGCGTGGTCTCCCCGGCGCGGATCTTCGTTCCGTCGTTCCGTTCGTCACGATCCTGGCGTGGGGCTTCGCGCTGGTGTTCGTGCTCGACGAGTGGGGCCTTCACGTCTCGGCGATCGTGGCGGGGCTCGGCATCGGCGGCGTGGCCGTGGCACTGGCGGCGCAGTCGATCTTGCGCGATTGGTTCGGCTACATCGCGCTCGTGTGGGACCGGCCCTTCGAACTCGGTCAGCTCGTGCAAGTCGGGACGGACTATATCGGGACCGTCGATACCATCGGCGTGCGCTCGATCCGCATGCGCAGCATCTCCGGTGAAGAGGTTACGATCCCCAATAACGACGTGGCGACGGCGCGCTTGCGCAATTTCACGAGGATGCGAGAGCGGCGCGTGCTCTTCACGTTCGCCGTCTCCCACGCGACGTCGGGGGAGCACTTGCGCGCGCTTCCCGAACTCGTGCGCCGTGCGATCGAAGCGCAAGCGCTCGTTCGATTCGAGCGCTCGCATTGGCTCGCGTTTACCGAAACCGGTTTCGTCTTCGAGAACGTTTATTTCGTGCTCTCGTCCGACGTCGATACCTACATGGACGTGCAGCACGCGATCAACATCGCGCTCGTCGAAACGATGCGCGCGCGCGCGATCGAGCTCGCCGGGTCGCCCTCAACGGCGGCAGTTACGAACCCGCCGTCATCCGCGTAGCGGCGCAAAAGACCGCGTCCCAGGCGGCGAGGAATTTTGCGAGTCCGTAATGCGCGAGGACGTGCTCGCGCGCGCGAGCACCGACGGTTCGCGCATGTGTCGGGTCCGACATGAAGCGCCGGATGCCGTCCGCGATAACGTCCGGACGGTTGCTGACGACGCCGCATTCCGGCGGGACGGCCGCGGGTACTTCGGTCGTGGCGAGCGCGACGACCGGCATGCCGCACGCCATCGCTTCGAGAAGCGCGAGCCCGAGCGACGTCCAGCGGAACGGATGCACGTACACGCGCCGACGCGAAATGCTCGCATAGAGTTCGGACTGCGGCAGATCGCGCTCGCTGCCGATTCCGTACAGATCGATCGGTGCGATCGCCGCGATCGCCGGTAAGAGATCGGTTCCCGTTACGCGCGCGCGCCGCTTCGCTTCGTTGATGACGACGGCGCAGCGTTGCAATTCGCCCGTGTAGAGCGCGCCCGGATCGGCGACTCCATGCTCGACGACGGCCGTGCGCGTCGAGCCCGTCGCCCAGAACAGTGCGTTGAAGTGCGTCACGTGCACGATCGTGACGTCGTCGCGATCGGCGAAAGGATGGACCATCTCGTTGACGCGGCCTTGCGGGGCGTTGTGTTCTAAGAAGATCGTCGGCACGTCCCGGCCGGGTATGCGGCCGCCGAGATAGTCCACCACTTCGTCCACCTCAGCGAGGCGTTGCAGCACGATGACGTCAATCGTTTCGTCGCGGGCCGACTCCGGCGTGATCTCGACGACGCTGGCGGGCCAATGGACGCGTCGCCGCCCTGCGGCGCTGCCGTCGCGGACGGGCAAGAGGTAGCGGTGCGCGCCGCGTACGAACGTCTCGACATAGGAGCCGTGCACGTGCCAAATGAGAACGCCGAGCGGACGCACTGGGCTCCCTCGCGGCTAGTCTTCGACGGCCAGCACGAGCTTACCGAAGTTTTCGCCCTTGAAGAGCATCAGCAACGCCTCCGGAAACGTGTCGAGTCCCGCTACGATATGCTCCCGCGTCTTGAGCTTTCCGCCAATCAGCCAGTCGCCGAGTTGGCGGACGCCTTCCGCATAGCGTGGCGTGTAATCGAAGACGACCATCCCCGTCATCGAGGCCCGGTTGACCAGGAGTGAAAGATAATTGCTCGGACCCGCGACCGGCGTCGTATTGTTATACTGCGAGATCGCCCCGCAGATGACGATGCGTGCGCGCATCGCTAAACGCCCGAGACACGCGTCGAGCGTCTTGCCGCCGACGTTATCAAAATAGACGTCGATGCCGCTGGGGCAAAGCTCGGCGAGAGCCCGAGCGATATCTTGCGATTTGTAATCGATCGCGGCATCGAAGCCGAGTTCGTTCGTGACGTACGCGCATTTTTCGGCGCCGCCCGCAATGCCGACGACGCGGCAGCCCTCGATCTTCGCGATTTGTCCGACGATGGCGCCGACGGCACCGGAGGCGCCCGACACGACCACCGTTTGGCCCCTTTGGGGCTTGCCGATTTCGAGCAGGCCGAAGTATGCGGTCAGCCCCGGCATGCCGAGCGTGCTCAAATAGACGGGTAGGGGCGCGAGCTTCGGATCGACTTTGGTGAAGTCGGCGGCGCGGCCGAGCGCGTAGCGCTGCACGCCCGTCGTGCCGACGACGCTGTCGCCGACGGCGAGCGTCGGATCGTTGCTCGCGACGACGGTGCCGACTCCGCCCGCGCGCATGACGTCGCCGATTGCCACGGGCGCAATGTACGATTTGCCTTCGTTCATCCAGCCGCGCATCGCCGGATCGAGCGAGACGTACGCGACCTCGACCAAGACGTCACCGGGACCCGCCACGTCGACGGGCGCATCGACGATCTTCCAATCGCTGCGCTTCGGCATGCCGACCGGCCGGGCGGCGAGCTTGACCTGGCGGTTCGTTGCGTCGGCGATCACCGCAACGTCCCTTCGTGCGGCATGGCTGGTCGCCTCCGAATGGGAATGCGTATGGCCATGCCAGCCGCCAGCGCTCCGACCGTCGCCGCAATTCGTTCGCACTTCCCCGCGCTCGCGCGCCAAGTCGCGGGCCGACCCGTCGCCTATTTCGATGGGCCCGGCGGAACGCAAGTCCCGCAAAGCGTCGTCGATGCGATCGCATACTATCTGATCAATACGAACGCCAACGACGGCTGGACGTATGCGACGAGCCGCGAGACCGAAGCGTCGAACTCCGCCGCGCGTACGAAGATCGCAACGTTTCTCAACGCCGCTTCGACGGACGAGATCATTTTCGGTGCGAACATGACGACGTTGACGTATCATCTCGCGCGCGCCGTCGGTCGAGCGCTCGAGCCGGGGGACGAAATCATCGTTACCGATCTCGATCACCACGCCAACATCGATCCATGGGTCGCGCTCGCTCGCGATTACGGCGCGACGATCATCCGCGTTCCGTTGCACCGGGCGCAACCCGTGCTCGACCTCGTCGCCTACCGGGCGGCACTCTCCCCGCGCACGAAGCTCGTCGCCGTCGGTATGTCCTCCAACGCATTCGGCACGATCAATCCCGTTGCCGAGATGATCGCGGACGCGCATCGCACGGGGGCGCTCGTCTACGTGGATGCCGTGCACGCGGCCGCGCATCAGGCCCTCGACGTGCGGGCGCTCGATGCCGACTTTCTGTCATTTTCCGCATACAAGGTCTATGGCCCGCACGTAGGTGTCGCGTACGTGCGCGATGCGGTGCTCGAACGGCTCGACATCCCGAAGCTCGCGCCGCAAGCGTCGTACGGTCCCAAGCGTGCCGAGAGCGGCACACAAAATTTTGAAGGGATCGCGGGCACCGCGGCCGCGCTCGACTTCATTGCAAATCTTGCGCCCGACGGGGCGGCGTCCTATCGCGAACGGCTCGTGTCGTCGCTACGCGATCTCGCGCTCGAAGAAGCGGCGATCTTTCGAATGCTCGTCGACGGTCTGCGTGCGATCGGCGGCGTGACCGTCTTCGCTCCGCCGGACGGCGTGCCGCGCCATCCGACGGTCGCGTTTGCGGTCGCCGGCGTCCCGGCGGACGTCGTCTCGCGGCGTTTGAGCGACGAATGCGGCATCTTCGTTTCGCACGGCGATTTTTACGCAGCGACCGCCGTCGCCGCCGTCGCGCCGGCCCTTGCTCAGGGCGAAGGCGTCGTGCGCGCGGGCATCGCGCTGTATACCACGGAGTCCGATGCCGCGCGGCTGGTCGCGGGCGTCGCCTCGTTGCGTTAAGTCTCGTGCGGTGGGACGTGGCGCTCCGCAAGCCGCGACGCAGGCCCGTGCTCGCCGGCATTGCGCTCGGGGGTGCCGCCTTCGGCATGCCTTTCTATCTCGCTGGCGGGCTGAAGGTCGTATATGATCTCATGCTATTCGCAACGTTTCGACGAGTCGCGCTTCCAGCGGAAGCGGATCCGTCGCGCGCCGAGCCGGCGTGACGAGCGGCGTCACGTCGAGCAGATCAGGACAGGCGACACCGCACACGGTCTCGATCGCATCGGCATCCGGAGAACCGAGCCCGCGCCGGAGCCGCAGCAAGCCGCGGCTGCAACCGCGATAACCAAAGGTTGGGGCGGCGCGGGCAGATGCTTGCGGGCGACATGTACCGCGTCGGCATCCCGCTGACGGATTTGCACGTCACCCTCGACGGCGTGAGCTGGCTCCGGCGCTCGCGCTCGGATACTATGCGGCTTTCAAAGCCGAACCGCAGGGGACGATCGTCGTCGGCGATCTCGTGCTGCTCGAATCGGAGATCGGGCCGGTGATGAAAAGTCTGCAGAGTTCCGGCTTCCGCATCACCGCGTTGCACAATCATTTACGCAACGAGTCGCCGCACGTGATGTACCTGCAATTCATAAAAGTCGGCCAAGCCGACGAATTCGCAACGGAGCTGCGAACCGCTCTCCGTTTTTCAAAGGCTCCGCTTCAAGCGCCGGCGGTGACGACGGCACCGGCTATGCCCGCAGCTACGCCTGCCTTCGAAGAAGCCGTCGAACGCGGGCTCGGAACCAAAGGGACAATGAACGGGCCGGTGCTTTCGATCGGTATCCCGCGGACTGAAGCGAACACCGTGCAAGGCATGGCCATGCCGCCGGCGATGGGCGTCAATGTCGCGATGAACTTCCAGGATGCCGGAAGCGGGCGCGTTGCGACGACGGGTGACTTCGTTCTGATCGCATCGGAAGTCGATACCGTCGAACGGGCGCTGCGTAGCCGCGGCTTCGACGTGACCGCGTTGCACCAGCATATGCTCGGAGATTCGCCGACTCTCTGCCACATGCACTTCTGGGCGGTAGGCGCACCGGGCACGGTGGCCGCGGGCCTCAAAGACGCCCTCTCGCACGTAAACGTGAAAGCGTCGTAAGCGTCTCATGAGCGCATCCATCGCCGGTACCGCTCCGCGTCATCCGCGGCGCCGCCTTTCCGTCGTCGTGCTAGTCGTCGTGCTGGTCGGCGTCCTGCTCGGGATTGGCTGGCGGCTCGTCGGGGCGGCGGGACCACCGCTCGCCTTTAAGGTCGTCGCCGACGTGCCGCTCACCGGCGATACCTCGCGACTCGACTACGAAAGCTTCGACCCGCGGACCGGCCGGCTCTTCATCGCGCACCTCGGCGCCGGGAGCGTCATCGCCGTCGACACGAAGACGGAGCGCGTTGCCGGCACGATTGCCGGTACGCCGTCCGTCCGCGGCGTGTTGGCCGTTCCCGAACTCGGGCGCGTCTATGCCGCCGCGGCGGGATCGGGCGACGTCGTGATCATCGACGAACGGACGCTTGCCGTCGTTGGCCGGATCGCAGACGCCGGCGACGTCGATGGGCTCGCCTTCGATCCGAAAACGCGCCACGTGTTCGTTTCTGATGAGAGCGGTAGCCGCGACACGGTCATCGATACGCGAACGGATCGAATCGTAGCACGCGTCGCTCTGGGCGGCGAGGCGGGTAACACGCAGTACGACCCCCGTTCGGGCCATATGTTCGTTGCGGTTCAGACGCGAAATCAATTGGTCGAGATCGATCCGCGTACGAACGTCATCGTCGGCCGGTACGATCTTCCCGGTTGCTTACACGCGCACGGTGTCGCAATCGACGTGGACGCTCGTGCCGCTTACGTGGCCTGCGAGATCAACGCGACGGTCGTAAAGCTCGATCTACGCGGCCCGCGCCGCGTCACGGCGAAGTCGAGCGTCGGCATCGGTGTCGATGTGCTCGCACTCGATTCCGGCCTGCACCGGCTCTACGTTGCGTCGGAGAGCGGCATCGTCAGCGTTTTCGACGTGCGTGCCGGGCAGTTTGTGCGAATCGCCCAAGCGTTCTTCGCACCGAACGCCCATATCGTCGGTATCGATAGCGCCCACCGGCTCTATTTACCGCTCCGCGATATCGATGGTCACCCCGTCCTTCGGATCGTCATACCGAAAAATTGAAGCGACGTTAAAACCGGATACCCGGGCGGTTGAGAGCGCATCTTCCCTAGATCGAGGATTTGTAAGTGATCCGATTGACGAGCTGGTACGTGTCCACCGTGTGCTACCACCTAACTTGGCTCGAATCTGGTCGCATCGTTGCCGGTCGTCCGACAGCGTGATTGCGTCGCAAGCGCGTAAATGCGGCGTACCTTCGAACGGAAGGCGTTTCGCGCAAGCTATCGATTCGTGAAATGAACGGCGTACTTATGAATTTGCGGGAGTTGCGAACCGGTATGGTAGCCGGCGTCGCAGGCTCGATCGTCAACTCCGGTGCGACTGCCGGCGCCAAAGCCGCCGGCCTCGAGCCCGGAACCGGGGCTTACCACGGGGCCGATTACCAATCACGTCAACATCGTGCGCAATGCAAAGGGCCAGTTCGCATACGTTACCATCGGCGGCCTCAACGAAATCAAGGTCTACACGACAACCGCGCGTCCAGAACTCGTCGCGACGATCCCAACCGGCGCGTTACCGCACGGACTCTGGCCCTCAGGCGACGGCAGCCGCATTTACGTTGGCCTCGAGAACGCTGACGACGTATTGACACGCTCTCGAACACGGTCGTCGCTACGATCGCCTCCGGGCAAGCTCCGCAAGGAATGGTGTACTCCCCACGCCGTTTCGACGGGCAGTGGAACCGAGAATCTCGAACCGCTCGGAGCCGCAGGTCTCGCCGATCATCTCGCGCTCGGCGCACCGGGTGCGAGCCTAGCTTCGACGACGGTTACGATAAACAACCAGGGCCTTGTCGATATTTTGGAAGCAGCCGTGACGAATCTCGAACCGAAGCACGCATATACGCTCGCGCTCGCGAACCAGGCCGATGGAAAGGGACCGTTGCAAGCCCTCTCGAGCTTCAAGACAAATGCCGCCGGCGCAATGATCGTTTCCGCCGTCGCCCAGTTGCGCGTTGCCCTCGCGCCACAAAACGTGACGCCTGGCCGTCGATATCTCGTAATCCTCGAGGGCATGCCGGGCAGTGGCGGCGGCGTGGTGCAGATCCAGCGCTAACATGGCGAATTTTACAGAAAGCGCGCCCGAGCGCCAGCGGCAGGCACCGGGCATGCGTCCCGCTGCCCGAACCAGCGGTAACGGTTTCGTGTTAGCAAAAGGTAGACGCGATCACGCAGCGGCGCCGGAACTGCGAAGAAGAAGTGGGACGGGTAGTTGGAGTCGATGCCAGCGCTCTTCCAGAAGCGCGCGCCTTGCGCCAATTCGAGATCAGCGAAGAATAAATGCGTTCCCGCCGACAAATTGCCGCCCTTTCAATTGCGGACGCCGCGTCATAGGCGT
>JAABUZ0100002111.1_pt1 | contig 34322 bp, 28 predicted proteins | sample 5562091 | NCBI WGS metagenome assembly JAABUZ01 (sample SAMN12813069, study PRJNA571459) | rock metagenome | isolation source: Antarctica rocks | place: Antarctica: Victoria Land, Linnaeus Terrace sud | collected 2015-12-21 | reverse complement strand
GGCCGAGCCGATGAGGCCGAGCCGATGAGGCCGAGCCGATGAGGCCGAGCCGATGAGGCCGAGCCGATGAGGCCGAGCCGATGAGGCCGAGCCGATGAGAAAGAGGTGGGCATAGTGGTCTCCAATCTTCAAGCGAGTGATGAAATGAACGTACACGCGATGCCTCGGAGCGGGGCCTAACTTGCCGGCGGGCCGGGAGGTAGTGTCATCATATCACCTTTTGATCGGATTGTCAACTAAGGCAATATTAAATTTATGTTAAGCTTTTGCCTCGGTTCAGCCGCAGGAGTGGCGGAACCGCGCGAGGCGGCGGCGCAGGTCGGGCAGGGCTTGGGTGATTTCGATCAGCGGCCAGCGTCTCGCCCAAGCGCCGTCAGGCTCCATGTGGTGTTCCATGACGCTGTCCCACAACACGCCGAACGGCCGATGCGGGTCTGCCAGGCCTTCCTGAAGCGTGGACACGGGAACGGCCAGGGCTTCGGCAAGCGCAGAGACTTCCATTGACCCGGCACGTTTCGTTTGCCGCAGGAGTCGCAGGATGCGCCTGGCCCGGAACCGGGCGGCGACGGCCGCCGGCTGCTGGACCCAATGGGCCTGGCCTGAACGTCCCATTTGGCCCCATTCCCGGAGCTGGGATGACAGGCCGAGCGCGGTGCGGCCTTCCTGGCGCGGCGACGTGCTGACCCGGACGGCAGGAGAATGGCGAATGCGGGCGTCTATGCGCCGCAGGGCGTCTCCCAGCGCCACATCTTCCAGGCACGGCAGGGGAGGCAGGCCGCCGGCCGCGCGGTAGGCCGACGCGGTAATTCCTAAACTGCCGCCGAAAAACTGGAAATGGCGCGGCCACGGGTCGGCAGGATCGGGGTCCAGCAGATGCTCCAAACGCGCCAGGCCGCGCTGATACGCTGTGTCCCGAAGGCAGTAAAGCCGCGCGTCCCGGTCTTCGCCCCGCTGCCGCTCCACCCGGATGCGCCCGCCGACCGCGTCCGCTCCGCCCGCGATTGCCGCCAGCATTTGCGCCGCCCAATCGGGAGCGGCCCGCGTGTCGCCATCCGTGGACGCAATCACGCCGCGACTCTGGCCGCAGTCAAAAAGGCGGCAGCAGGCGAGGTCCATCAAGAGCCGCCGGGCGGTTCCGACATGGGCGACCTCCGGCGGCAGGGAAATCTCGGCAACATGCAGCGTCAGATTGGGAGTGCGGCGGGCAAAGCAGCGAGCAGCTTCCGCCGTTTCATCCGTGCAGTTGTTCGCCAGCAGCAGAACTTCGTAAGAAGCCGGAGAAAGCGCGGCCCCGGCTAAATCCACTTGACACGCCAGCGATGCCAGCGTTTTCGTCAGCGCTTCAGCTTCATTACGGACGGGAATGACAACCGAGAGGCATAGCTGCACTTTCGGCGGCGGCAGCCGAAGTGCCGGCGGCAAATCGGCGGGATTGAGAAGATTCTCCATAAAAACAGGTCCTATTTCGCCAAGCACAGGAGGCCCGCTTCCGGGTACAAAATGCGTTCGGGGCGACGCCACCAGCCCGGCATATCTAAAATTGGCGAGTCATACGTTCCCCGCAATGCCAGCGTTTGCAGCATGTCGGAGAGGGCAGTCGGACACGGTGTTGAGCCGCGCATCTCGAAAACGCCGGCTTCGTAATGGCCGTCCATGCGCGTGACCAGGCTGTCCCAATCGTAGCTTCCCAGCAGCGCCCAGGCGGTGACCGCCCGAACATCAATCCCTTCGCCGCGTGCCTGCCGGGCCGCCGACCAGAGTTCCCAGAACCACCGGACACGCTCATTCTCGCTTGCGCCGATATGCGCCTCGGTGACGGCAATCGGCAGGCCGTACCGCTGCCAGACTTCACGCAGCAGCGACGCAAGGCCGTGAAGCCCAGCGGCGCGGACCCGCACCGCCTCGACATCGGCGTACCGTTCCCGCACATTCCCGCCCAGCACGGACGCCGGGTACTGCTCGGTGCGATCATCTAAATACCGCTCGCTGGTGACATAGTAGTCAATGCCGAGAATGTCCGGGACGCAGGGGTTGTCCTCAAAGAACCGCAGTTCGGCGGCGCTTACTCCCAACCAGCGCAGGTAGTGGGCCATCGGGTGGCCGGCATGGACATGGCCGCAGAGCAGGTCGAACGCCAGCCAGCGCCGCTCGTTTTCGAAGTCGGCCTGGTAGGCAAGCGACGGCGTGCTGTAGGTCGTGCCGATGTCTTCGTTAACAATCAGCTGGGCATGAGGCGTGACTTCCCGGATCGCCTGCATTGCCAGCACGATAGCGCGGCACTGGTTCAGCAGGATTTTGGCCCACGAAAGGCTGTCGCGCTTATGCGGATGCCAGTGACCATACAGGCCGCTGAAGCGGGCCGTGGTCAGCGGCTCATTCACCGGCAGAAAGCGCGTCACCCATGGGTAGCGCCGGGCGACCGCTCCGGCATAGGCCGCGAACTGCTCCGGGAACGCCGGGTCCAGCAGGTGCGTCGTGGCCGGCCCGCTGCCGTGATGCAGCAGGCCGACTATCGGCTCCATGTCAAGCGCCCGTATCCGTCCTAAACGCGCATCCGCCCAGCGCCAGTCGGCGCTGCCGAGACCGGTCGGCGCGGTGCGCTCCCACAGCACGGGGTAGCGCAAGGCGCTCAGGCCAAGCCCCGCAAACAAGTCTAGGTCTTCAATGCGCCGGTCATGGCCGTCACGCTTCATCGCATCAAAGCAGCGGTCACCGACTCGGTTGACTGTGCATTCCACGCCGCCCCAAAGCTCCAGCGGCAAATCATTTTGCTGTGTGCGGATCACGCGGCATCCGCTGTGGCACGCAGGCGCGGGCGAGACTCGGAACGCGGCGGCAAAGCAATACGCTCCGGGCGGCTCTCGCTGAACTTGTCACCCATGATCTTATCAAATGTCGCCAGGGCCTGACCGACCACCTGGTCCATGTTGTAGTACTTGTAGGTCGCAAGCCGCCCAACAAAATGGACGCCGAGGGTGCTGTCCGCAAGCGCTTTATATTTGGCGTAAAGCGCGGTGCATTCCGGCTTCGGGATGGGATAATACGGGTCGCCTTCCGCCTGCGGGTACTCGTAGACAACGCTTGTCTTGTCGTGCTGCTGCCCGGTGAGCTGCTTGAACTCGGTGATGCGCGTGTAGGCATAGTCGTTCGGGTAGTTCACGACGGCGATGGGCAAATGCTGCTCGGTATCCAGCGTTTCATGCTTGAACTCAAGCGAACGGTACGGCAGGCGGCCATAACGGAAGTCAAAGTATTCGTCTACCGGGCCGGTGTAGATCATCTCGCGGTGCGGAACCATCGCCCGGACTTCTTTGTAATCCGTGTTCAGCATGATCTTGATGTTGGGGTGATCCAGCATCTTTTCAAACATCCGCGTGTAGCCGTGCTTCGGCATAGACTGGAACGAGTCTTGAAAATAGCGGTCGTCGGTATCGGACCGGGTCGGGACGCGGGCCGTGACCTGCGCGTCCAGCTCCGACGGGTCCAGCCCCCACTGCTTGCGGGTGTAGCCGCGAAAAAACTTCTCGTACAGCTCACGCCCGACTTTGCCGACGACGACATCTTCCGACGTGACCGCGTGACCGACCGGCTCGGCGCGGGACTCAAAGAACGCTTCGCATTCAGCGTCCGTCTCTAGGTTCAAGTTGTAAAGCGTGTTGACCGTCGTGCGGTTAATGGGAATTGGCAGCAGATGACCGTCTACCGAAGCCAGCACCCGATGCTCATACGGACGCCATTCGGTAAACTGGGACAAATGCTTGAAAATGCGCTCGGCATTGGTGTGAAAGATGTGCGGCCCGTAGGGATGGATCAAAATGCCGTCGTCATTGTAGCGGTCATACGCATTGCCGCCGATATGGCTTCGCTTGTCAATCAGCAGAACACGCTTGCCGGCCTGCGAGGCCAGGCGCTCCGCCAGAACGCTTCCGGCAAACCCGGCCCCAACAATCAGATAGTCGAACAACTCCCGCTCCTTGCTAGTTAAGCCCCGTCAGGGGTGTGTTAATGAGAAATGGCCGCGTCAATCAGCTCCGCCATGCGGCCCCAGGTTTTGTCCCAGGACAAATCTGCTAAAAATGCGTCCGCTTTCTGCAATCGGCTACCCACGTCTTCCGCGAGCGCCGCCTCGCAGGCGGCGACAAACTCGTCCGGCGTGTCCGCGATCCGCGCCAGGCCCAAATCGCCGTAAGGCCGGACAACGTCGCGGATGGAAGTCGAGACGACCGGGCGGCCTGCCGCCAGATACTCCGGCGTCTTGGTCGGGCTGATAAAGCGCGTGGACTCGTTCCGCGCAAACGGCAGCAGGGCCACGTGCCAGCCGGAAAGATAGGCCGGCAGCTCGGCATACGGCTTGCCGCCCAAGTAGTGAATGTTCGGCAGGGTCGGCAAGGTCGCCGGGTCAATTTTTGATACCGTCGGACCGACGATAATCCATTGCCATTCGGGGCGCAGCGCGGCGGCAGCGCCCAGAAGCGCGACATCCAGCCGCTCATCCACGACGCCGTAGAAGCCCAAACGCGGATGCGGGATATTTTTCTGATCCTCCGGCTCCGAGGTGATGGTACGCGCCGTCCTGAAAAACGGCACGTCCACGCTGCTTGGGAACGCATAGACGGCAGGGTGGCGACCCTGCTTGGCCTCGAACAGCGTCTGCCCGCCGGTGAACACGAGATTGGCCCGCTCAAACAAGCGTTCCTCGCGCTCGCGCAGAGCAGGCGGGGCATCGGCAAACGCCGACAGCTCATCCATGCAGTCGTATACCGTCGCCAGCGGCATCAAGTCTGCCGTCCAAGACGCCATCATGGGCGTGTAATACCAAGACACATACTCGCTGATCTGGCGCTCCTGCATGAACGTCTTGAGCAAAGCCCGGTACATCTCGCCGTGCTGCTCTTCCGTCGGTCCCCACGGCAGGTGCGCGACCACTACTTCCACATTTTTTTGCGGCCGCTCGGTGACATCTAGGCGCGGCTCCGGCGAATCGAAGACCGGCTCTTCCACAAAAAACACCCGATGCTCCCGCCCAAACCGCTCCATGAGGTGCTGCGGCCGCTGGTAAACAAAATCCCAGCGCAGGTGCGAGAAGCAAAGGAGGTCGTAAGGAGAGGGCATTCAGGTCTTCTTTCGCCGTATCAGTGTCGTGCTTCCGCATCATGCAACGCCTTTATATATGCCCCAATTTCGTGTCAACAAAACGCAACAGTTAGCAGATTATGTCATAAAATTGTATGACAAGATGACCGCGAAACGAAAAAAAGCCACGGAATATATTCCGTGGCTCTCGTGTCTTCTTTCTATTTCACTGCGTAGGACAACCCCAGATAGTTATCGGCTCCCGCCGTCAATGTCCGGGCCGCTGCCGTCCGAATTGTCACGATCTAGCGCATCCGCAGCCAGCGCCCCGCCGCCGAGGGCGCTGGTATCCACGCTCATCTGGCCGGTTTCCGTGTCTGTGCCACTCGGAAGCCGGTCGGTTTTCTGCGTCTTCGGGTCATTGATGTCGTTTTCAAGAGCAGCGGCTTTGTCTTTGCCGTCCGGTTCAACTGCCATTGTCGTTCTCCTTAAATATAAATCTTATACGTCGGTATACCCAGAACCGGGCCGATAATCGCCCAAAGTGCGCCCATCGTGTAATCGCCCAAAATCAGGCCGAGAAAGAAGGGAATGGCCCGGCGATGCAGGCTGATCCCGCCGTACCGGATAATCAAGAACTTCAGCGCCCAGGCAATGAAAATCGGCATCCAGAAGTATTCCATCGCATACGACAGGGCAAGCGCGTAGCCTGCCGGGTGGAACGGCCACCAGACGAAGTTAATCCGCATCAGCGACAGCGCAATCGTGAACGCGAAGCCGGCGGCGATGTAGTAGAGACCGGTGGAGGCCGGCGGAACCGGCTGGTTCAGCCAGCCCGCCAGACGATTGTAGCTTTCCGCGCCGACAAAGCTTTTAAACCCGACATCTTTTGCTTCGCCGCCGTAAGCATACAAAACATGCAGGTGCGCCCAATAGGTAGACAGCAGACTGATGACTGAAGCAAAGGCCAGCACGGCGCACAGCTTCCCGACCCCAACCGACGGCTTGCCGTCCATCATCTTAAACGCTTCGAGCTGATTCGGCATCGGGTGGTTGCGGTAGCCCCGGTTGAACCAGTAGAGCATGGACAAGAGGGTCAAATCCTGCGCCCCCAGCGCCCGCGAGCCGAACAGCGTCAGCAGCACCTGCACCGGGTTGACCCAGACAATCTCATGCGGCGAACCAAACTCCGCCCGCACCCGCGTGATGACAAACCCCAGAAAGAACACGATGAAAAAGAACGCCAGCGCGACCCAGCCGCTCATGCCGATCAGCGCGGAAAACAGCGCCAGCAGCAGGCCGCCCACGATGAGGCCGCCAAACGCCGTCCGGTAGCGCCGAGCCTCTACCGGGTCTGCGGAACGCGCTCCGAGCCAGGCCGACTCGAAGACCTGCCGCCAGTAGCCGCGCCCGGCATAGAGCAGCATGAGGCCGAGGCCAAACCAGGCCCCCGTCGCCTGCTCGCCGAAATACGGGAACGTGCTGGTCTGCCCGCTGTTCTGGTTCGCGTCCCAGCCGTACACATCGCCGACCACGCGGAACACGCGGGCCAGCACATAAAAGAACCAACAGGAGAACGACAAATCCAGCGGCATAAAGTAGCCGAGGCCAATAGCAAACGGATAAAACGAGGACTGCGTGGACCCAATCGCGCTCCACGGCCGGTTCACAATGATCGAGCTGAGGTCAAACAGCTTGACGTGCAGCTCTGGAATCGACGGAAACAGCGTGTGCAGGCCATTCAAGAAAGACACCGAGAACGCCGCGCCGAAGCCCGCCCACATGACCGGGTTCTGGAAGAAGTTCGCGCCGGCATTTTCGGAAGTCATTGCCAGCGGGAGCTGGACAATCGGGAACGTCAGCTTTTCGTTTTCGATCCAGGCCCGCCGGATCAGCACCGTGAGGCACAGATACATACCGACCAGGGTGAGAAAGAACAGCCCCCACGCTGTCAGCGGCACGATCCAGGCCCGCAGGTAAACCAGGCCCTGCGGGCTGTACAAATTGACGTTGCCGTGGTTCATGCCGGTCAGCGCGTCTTTGTCGGTGATCAGCAGCCATTTGGGAAGGTACTGGAAGAAAAGCGACTGCCACTTGTTTTCCGGCGTCGCATTCCAATACGGGTAAGTGATGGAGCCGAACATGTTTTGGAGCGTGTCATGCCCGGCGAAGGTGCAGGACGTGACCAGCATGACATACAGCAGCAGCAGCTCTTCCTGCCTCATGGGGTTCGCCCGCGGCAGGACTTTGCGCCAGGCCAGGTTCATCAGCACGACAATAAACAAAATGAAAATCGGCGTGATGAACAGCGGCAGCGAAGTGCCGTCGAGAGTGTACCAGCGGACTTCAATCACAATTGTCCAAAACACGTTGATGGGAATGAGCAGCAGCCCGAGAATGAGCGTCCGCCACAAAGAAAGCGGTTTTGCTTTCTCCGCTGCCGGATCGTCGGCGCTGTCATTTCGGTTGGGGGAAGTTGTTCGAAGTGCCATGCTTTATTGTTCGCCGCACCCCGCCGATTTTCCTGCGAAGCCGAAATTTTTGGTTCGGCATAATGGGTATAACCAAAACGTCCTGCGCTTACGTGAGGAAGGAATTTATCCTGTGATGGAACATGAATTGTTTACGCGCTCCGAGCTGAACCCGATTATCAGCCCCAGTGACATGCCCTACCCCTGCGACTGCGTCTGCAATCCGGCCACCCATCTGGTGAACGATGAAGTGCTGATGCTCATCCGCGTGATTGATCAGGAAGGCAGCTCGCACATCACCGTCGCCCGCTCCAAAGACGGGCTGACTGACTGGCGCATTGAGGACCGCCCGTTCATTGCGCCGAACGATAGAAACGCGCGCTGGCCGGTGGCCGACAGCCCGTTTGACACGCCGTTTGAGGCTTACGGCTCGGAAGACCCGCGTTTGACGTATCTTGAAGATCGCGGCGAGTACGTCATTGCATATACCGGCTATTCCAGCCTCGGCGCGGGCGTCTGCCTCGCCACGACCACGGACTTTAAGAGCGTCAACCGTTTCGGGCTGGTGCTGGCCCCGAACAACAAAGATGCGTCGGTGTTCCCGCGCAAGATCGGCGGACGCTACTGGATGCTGCACCGGCCCGCCCTGGGCGACATGGAGCATATCTGGCTGGTGGAAAGCGAGGATTTGATCCACTGGGGCCGTCCCTGGTGCATTATTGAAGAGCGCGGCGGCCCGTGGTGGGACGGCGACAAGGTGGGGGGCGGCCCGCCGCCGATTGAAACGCCCGACGGCTGGCTGGTGATCTTCCACGGCGTCAAAAGCACGTCTCACGGCCCGATTTACCGGGCCGGGCTGGCCCTGCTGGATTTGGAAAACCCGCGGCGTGTCATTCGCCGCCTGCCCCGCTGGGTCTTCAGCCCGAAAGAGTCGTATGAATCCACCGGCTTCATCCCCGGCGTCATCTTCCCCACGGGAACAATTATCAAAGGCGACGACCTGTATTTGTATTACGGCGCGGCGGACACACGCATTGCCGTAGCCACAACCAAAGTGCAGACGCTTTTGGATGCGCTCAAAGAAGAAGGAAAATAACGCAGAGCAGCGGGAATCAAGCAGGATTGTTCGGTAGAAACGGCGCATATTTCATGGACCATACCGTAAAGGAGAAACGCCTCATGTCCCGTCCACTCGTGCTTGCCGCCCTTTCTGTTCTCACCGCGCCCACTTCCGTTCTCGCCGCGCCCGCCGCCGCTCAAGCGCAGCCCGCTTACTATTACAAAACGGCCCTGCTGAAGAATATCTCGCCTGCCGCTATTTTGGCGACACTGCACTGGAACACTCAAAACTCCGTGCTGCCGCAGGGCATTCGGCGCATCTACGCGCTCCAAAGCAGCCATAGACTGTTGATTGAAGGAATACCGGACGGCTACCAGCGTGTCAAGGCTCTTGTCGCGTCGCTGGACGTTCCCGCGCCAAAACCGCAGCAAAAATAGACAACTTTGGTGCTTCCCTGGCCCCGGTCTGGAAGTGCGCCTGCACTGAGACCGAAGCCAATCACATTTACCGCTTCTTTATTTGGCGCTTCTTTCAAGGAGAACCCTACCATGCGCTTCTTCACTGCCGCCTTGCCTTTTGCCGCGCTCCTGCTGTCGCCGATTGCCGCATCCGCGCAGACTCCGCCGCCTACCCCACAGAAAATAGTCAGTTTAGACGCGAAGACCGCCGATCTCCATTCTCTTGCAGTGATGCTGGAGCGTCATGCCGGCATAAAAACACGCATCGCAGATGGCGACAGCCCTTATCGGCCAATTTCAGGGCATTTCGTCAATGTCCCGCTTCGCACGGCGATAGAGGGCATTGCGGCAAGCGCCGGGGCAAAAGTCACACAAGACACGGCTGGCGTTTATGTGTTCACGCCGAATGCTTCGCTGCTGAATGCCTATTCTCAGCAACTTCAATCTCAGCAAGTGCAGTTAAAAACATTCTTTGCAGGGCTTCCGCCGAATCAAACGCTGACGGTTGATCTTTCTCATCCTGACCAAGCCTTGCTGCAAATGTACGAGGCGGGCGCGGTTTTCTCGCCGACATCACACATCATGGCAAGCCCGAACGCACCGGCCGCGATCTCGCTGGGTTGGCGCACTCTTAGTGAACGCCGTTCTTTAAGTATACAGCTCATCAGTACGAGCACGGTGGTAGCGCCGCTTCTTCTGCATGTCACACCGCGCGTCAATTCCGATCATTCCGTCACGCTGAACCTAAGCTTTGACCAGTCGCCTGCATCGAAAGCGGCGGCTCCTGACGTGCCGGTTATCATTCCCAGAGTCGCCTCCCGTACCGCCGCCAGCGGCAGCATGACGGTTTTTGATGTGACTGGCGCATTCCCAAGCGCATATCGCGTGTTTCTATTTGTCACACCAACACTAGTCAGCGCAGGCGCGAATGATGGTACTATGAACAGCAAGCCTTGAAAGGAACAACAACGATGACGGAACTGAAAACTCGAACGGGCGGATTTGCGATTGGATTTCGGCGGGGCGGCGGGGCCTGGCAGCGCGAGATTGCGTCGGCGATTGAGTGGGCCAAGTCGCACGGCTTCGGCGCGATTGATTTAGGACGCGGCAACACGCCCGACGCGGCAGCGGTCAAAGACGCCGGGCTGCGGCTTGGCTCGGTGGACCTTGCGGGCGGACGGGGCCTCATCTCGCCGGACGCCGGGAAACGGGCGGAAGCGGTCGCGGCGTGCAGCCAGTATATTGCGGAGTGCGGCCCGCAGAACTTTTTTGGCGTGATGCTGCCGGAAGACCCAAGCTTAGGGCGAAAAGCGAACTTCGGCTTTATGGTCGATTCGCTTCAGGGGATTTCGGGAGCACTGGAAGCGGCAGGCGGGCGATTAGTGATTGAAGGCTGGCCGGGGCCGGGGGCGCTGTGCTGCACCCCGGAAAGCTGCCGGGCGACGTTCCGCGAGTGCCCGTCACAGGCCATCGGCATCAATTATGATCCGTCGCATCTTTTGAGAATGGGAATTGACCCTATTCGGTTTCTCCAAGAGTTCGCCTCCCGCGTCGGCCATGTCCACGGCAAAGACACGCTGATTTTGGCCGATGACCTCTACGAGTATGGCACCGAGCAGTCGGCGACGTTTAAAGAGAACCCGTTCTGCGGCGCGTCGGCCTGGCGCTACACCATCCCCGGACACGGCGGCACGCCCTGGACCGAAGTCTGCCGCATTCTTGTTTCGGCAGGCTACGCCGGCGTCATTTCGATTGAACTGGAAGACGCCGACTACCACGGCAGCGATGCCCTAGAGCAGCAGGGCATTCTGGACGCTGGTTTGTTTTTGGCTTCGTGCTGATTTCGGGCTACGAAAGCATGAAATGAAAAAGCGAAAGCTTCTGCTCTTAGCTTCTCTGGTCGGCGTGATAGGCGTTGTCTATGGGAGCTTGCTGTATTATGGCAGGCTTCCACTTCGCACTCTCGCTTGTCCGGGAGAGGTCGCGCAAATGCGATTTTCGCCCGACGGTCAATTCTTGGCAGCCTCGGTGAGAGGAAAAGGAATCTTCATTTGGAACACCAGAAATTGGAAGCGTGTCCAAACAATTCCAGGCGTGCTTGACGCTGACTACTTCCTGCCTGACAGCCGTACCCTCATCGCGGAGCGGAGTTATAGTAGCGGCACTGGCCCACTCGCGGACAAAATCAATCACGGAGAGGGTTTGACGATGGCGGAGTGGAAGCAGGAAAACAACACAATGCAGTATCGCCTGCAGCGCTGGGATGTTGTGACCGGTCAGGCCACTCAAACAGTTGTCCTGACTCAAAGTGCAATAGAAGCCGCTGCTCCGAAAGCTGACCGGGTTGTTTTGCGCCGTTTCGCTCCAACGGCAGGAATAAGTGTCCGCGATACAAGAGACGGGCATGAGGTCCATTTTTTACTCACGGCTCCAACTATCAGCGCAGCAGTTTCTCCCGACGGCAGATGGCTCGCTTTAGTAGATTACGCTAAACCTCAAGGGAAGGTCATGCTTTGGAATACTCAGACATGGCAGCCAAAGACACTTCAGTCTTCTCCTGGGCCGAACAGCGCTAATTTTTCTCCTGACGGTAAGCTTCTGGAAGCTTCCAGTGCGCGAGATGTCACAATCTGGCGCGTCTCAGACTGGCGGCGTATCGCGGTTTTGCCCACTAACTTCGAGGAGGCGGGACGGTCACAATTTACGTCAGACGGCAAGCAAATCGTCGCCGACGGTTCGTGGAAAAATATCGTACCTGGAACACCTAACACGGCGCTGATGATCTGGGATGTTGAAACGGGTCATAAGATAGCAACATTGACGCATCTGGAACTTATTTTTTGGAGCATCACCACCCGCGGCTTGATGATCCATGACACTCGTACTTTCAGCAGCCATCTGCTGGATCCGGCAACCGGACGGCAACTTTGGCAGGGCTGTGCGGGGTATGGGTCCGGGACCTATGCTGCTGCGAGCGGGGAGATATTGGTAACCGCGCACCCCAATACTCAAAACCCAAAAGACGGAAGTGTAGTTGAGATACGGCATTTGCCGTAGTCTTAGACTAGGCTAAGACTACGGCAAAGGAAGCTAAGTCACACAACCGGGTGCGGGATGACGCTCAGGTACGAGTGGACGGTGTAGCCCAGGACAGCCAGAAACGCGGCGAGGCCGAGGTAGGCGGCTCCGAACTTCCAGCGGTCGGCGGCAGTGGCCTGGTAGTAGGGGCTGTCTTCGGGCTTGGCTTTCCAGCCGGAAATGATGCGCGGTAGGCTCATCAGCGCCAGCACGAGGATCAGCGGGTTATAGCGAACCAGGAACAGCAGCAGGACCGCGCCGACGGCCAGCAGCTTGGGCGAGAACAGCGGCGTAATCCAGCCGCCGTCGAGCGGCGGGGTCGGCGCAAGATTGAACAGGTTCATAAAGAAGTTGACCTGGGCCAGCGCCAGCCAGAACGGCGAATGGCCGGGCGTGACGGCATACAGCACGAGGCAGCCCAACCCGGCAAGTGTGCCGAAGACCGGCCCCATGATGCCGATAAAGGCGTCTTCCACAATGCTTTTGCCGTAGCGGCCCGTGGTCACAAACGCGCCCATCAGCGGCACAAAGACCATGATCCCCGTCGGGATGCCGCGTCTTTTCGCCGCGAAGGCGTGGCCGCATTCGTGGATGAAGATCATCAGCACAATACCGACGCCGAACTTCCAGCCGTAAATCAGCCCCCAGACCCACATGGACAGCAGCATCGAGCCGCCGCCGAGCAGCAGCTTCAGCCCAATCAAGAGGAACTTGAACTTGGCAAGCAGGGTCAAAACAGGCGCGGCGACTTTTGCGATCAGCAGCAGGAACGACGCGATGCCGCCGAGGACGCCGCCTTTGGCCTTCCAGCGCTGCAAGAGCGACGGCGGCTTGGCGAACGCATAGTCGGGCGCGGCAGGCGGCGCGGCATAATAGGGCGAAAACGGCGGATTGGTCGGCGGCGGCTCGGTAGTTGGCGGCGGCGTGTCGGTGCGTCCGCCGTCGGCAGTGCGGCCTGACAGCAGGCGGCTTTGGAGTTCTTCTTGTCTTTTGGTTTCTTCGGTTTCGTTTTGAGTTTCGTTCATAGCTTCTTTATATACGTTTATGAAAGACAAACCATTCCACGAGCAGCAGGATAAGTGCGGCGGCGGCGAGGGTCGGCCAGAGATCGTCTTTGGCCCGGCGGGACAGCGGCAGATGGATTGCGGCGATCTGCGGCGTACCGGGATGGGTGAGATGCGGCGGCTTTTGTGCAGCCAATCGGCTCTCGTCGGCGCTGTCTAAGTTGACGGCGAAGGGATAGTCTGCGCTGCCGACGCGGGCATGGTAGATGCCCGCCTGGCGCGTGTCGTCTACTAAGACCACGCCGCCGGTTTCTGGGGCATTGACAGCGGTTTTGCTGCCGTCAGGCCGGGTGATGGACACGCTGGACTGGCCGGGCGGGACAGCCACCGACGCGACGCCGCCGGTGGGCGTTTCCGGCGTACTTGCGCCCAAGCCGCCTGCCGCCGTCAGCCAGCGGACGGAGTTTGTCAAAAAGATCGGGAACGAGACGCGCAGGGGCCAGTCGGAATCGCTGAGATTGAACGAGACCGAGACGACGCGCAGGCCGTTATGCTCCCCGGCGGCAATCAGCGGCCCAGAGTCCGCTTCCGCCAGGCTTTGGCCCCAGGGCTGGGTCTGCGTGTGCAGGGCCGTCCGCAAATGCAGGCCCTCTAAATCCACAAAGCGCATGACCGGGTGTGTCCGGTTCTCGTCAATGTAGGTGGGATTGTCCGAGCTGCCACTGGATGTCACGGGCATCTGGGCGCTGTCCGCGCCGAAGACCAAATAGTTGCCCGGCGGCAGCGGCGTCGCCGGCAGTGCGCCGTCGAAGACCACCATGCCGTAGCCGACGCCGTTTTTGCCGACAGTGGCGAACTCGTCCGGGGTGCATTCCGCTAGAACCACATCGGGGTCTAAGTTCAGGCCGCGCTCCAAAAAGATGTTGCCGTCCGTGACCAGCAAGACGCGGCGCGGGCGCGGCGGGGCCAGCACGAGCGAGGCTTGATTGTCGGTTGCGAGATCGTCTTTCACGTCGTCCAGACGGGCCGTGATAATGCCGCCGTCTTTCAGCAGCGGGCTGTCGAAAGTCTCAACCTGCATGTTGTTCGTGAAGCTTAAAGCGCGGGCGTCAATCAAGCGCCCGTCTTTGAGCAGCGAGAGCGTTCCGCCCGAATGCGGCCTGCTGCCGAGGTTCTGCACCTCGGCAAAGACTTCGTTGACCCCCGTCTGCGGATTGCGCCGGCCGTCCAGCCGTGTAATCGCCAGATTGTCCGGCGACGCGGTTCCCACGGAAGTCAGCGCGACATCCGTGCCGCCATAGGAGAGAGTTCCCAGTTTCCGCAGGTCGTCCGCCGAGTACGCGCCGTCGGAGAACACCCGGATTTCGGCTCCCGTGCGCGTTCCGACCAATGACTGCGCCAGAGTCAGCGCTCCGGGCATGTCCGCGACGGTATCCGTGCCGCCTGCCCCGTCAATGGCCGCGTGCAGCCGCCCGCTGTCCCCGGTGAACCCGGACAGAAGTGACTGCGGCTTGGACAACGCCGACAGCACGGTTGCCACATCGCCGCCGCGCATTTGCCGGTCGACAAAATCATCGGCGGCGGCTTTCGCGGCGGCCAGCCGGGATGGGCTGACATCCGTCGCGTTCATGGACGCCGACGTGTCCAGCACTAGGACAATGGTATGCCCGGAGACGCCCGCGCCGTAGACAAAGGGCCGGGCGAGCGCGAAGACAAGCAGGAAAGCGGCGAGGAGCTGGAGAAACAAAAGCAGATTGCGGCGCAGCTTTTGGAACGGCGCGTTCGCCTGCGTTTCCTGCAAGAGCGTGTTCCACAGGTACAGCGACGATACGGTCACGTCCTGCCGTTTGAGGCGCAGCATCCACAGCGCCACAATGGCGCCGAGCAGGGGAACAGCCCACAGAAAGTTAAGCGGATTAAGCAGGTTCATGGATATTTAGATGATACCATGAAGTGGGAACAAACGAGGAACCATGCGTTAAAACACACGGCTAATCAGCGAAGACGCTGCAAAACACCCGCTTCGCGGGGTTAAGAAAGATAATCTGAGTCCCGCGAAGCGGTACTTCTTAGCCGAAGGCTGAATAGCCGTGCCATTCATGGCATGGTCCTAATCCGGCATGGTTCCTGACCGTATTTGACAGCAAACCCCATGAACATTACCATGTTACAGCACCCGATGGCCCAGCACTTTCTGACCCACCTGCGGGACAAAACCACAAAGCCGTCTTTGTTCCGACTGCTGACCAAGCGGCTGACGGTCATGCTGGCGATTGAAGCGACGCAGCATCTCGCGCTCCGTCCCCGCGCTATCGAAACGCCGCTGGAACCATTAAACAGTCCGGTCTTAGATGACCCGCTGGTCGCAGTCCCCATTCTGCGGGCGGGCCTCGGAATGCTGGACCCGATTGTCGAGTTCTTCCCGGATGTGTCCGTCGGCTACATCGGTTTAGAACGTGACCATGAGACCGCCGTCGCGTCCGCCTACTATGCCAAGCTGCCGCCGGACATGAACGGGCGCACGACGCTGATTTTAGACCCGATGCTGGCAACCGGCGGCTCGGCGTCCCAAGCAATCACGACGGTTAAAGCCGCCGGTGCAGGCCGCGTGCTGATGCTCTGCCTTGTCGCCGCCCCCGAAGGCGTAACGCTGCTGAACGCCGATCACCCGGACGTTACCCTCTTCACGGCAGGACTAGACAGAGAATTAGATGCCCGGAAATATATTCTGCCAGGGTTAGGGGATTTTGGTGATCGGTTATACGGGACGGAAGCATGAAAAAGCCTATCAAGATTGAACACTTCTTTTTCCCGGATGGTGTAATTCAAGGCTTCCAGGTTGCTGATAACGAACTCAAGCTTACATTCGCCGACTCGTGCAACTGCAAGATGCTTTTCCACTTTTATGATGCTGATGAGGTAAACGAACAATACGAGATCGGCACTTCCGTGTATTCAAGCCGCTTGGAAAAAGTTGGTGACCGGACAAGATTGCGCCTTCTTGATGACGACTTGAAGGAGATGCTGACAATAACTTTCCGCACATACCTGATAGAAGAATTCAAATGATGCTTGATCGCACCCACTATAAAAGAAAAAAGAGCGCGAAGGGATAAACCCCTCGCGCCCATAGCTCTTGCTTGTTAGCTAACCTATTCGGTGTCGGTGCTGATGGTTGGCTCGTTGACTTCGCCCAAACTCTCCTGCTCGGCCAGGAGAGACATGTTGGCTCCGGCGGTTCCGGTCATCTCGCGGACGATGTCCAGCTCGTCCTCGTCCAGCTCGCGGTGAGCCGCCCCGTTGCCATTGCCGTTGGTACGGCCCGCGCCGACCGCCGGGTAGCGGTGCGCGTCGTCGAGGCCCTCTAAGCGCGGCTCGATGTTGCGGTACTGCGGCAGACCCGTTCCGGCGGGAATGAGACGCCCGATGATGACGTTCTCTTTCAGGCCGATCAGCGAGTCCTTCTTGCCGCGCACGGCCGCTTCGGTCAAAACGCGGGTCGTTTTCTGGAACGACGCCGCCGACAGGAACGAATCGGTGGCAAGGCTCGCTTCGGTGATCCCCAGCAGCAGCCAGTCGGCAGTCGCTTCGGTTCCCGGCGTTTCCTGGTCCGTCACCTTTTTGTTCGCGTCAATGAACTCGAACTTGTCCACCATCTGGCCCGGCAGGAACTCGGAGTCGCCGGCGTTTTTGATGCGCCGCTTGCGGAGCATCTGACGCGCGATCACTTCGATATGCTTGTCGTTGATGTCCACGCCCTGCGACTTGTAGACCGCTTGAATCTCGCGGACGACGTAGTTCGAGACGCCGCGAATGCCCTGCAAGTCCAGCACCTTTTGGGGGTCCAACGGGCCTTCGGTCAGGCGGTCGCCCGCTTCGACCACATCGCCCTGCTTGACCTGCAGCTGACCGCGATACGGGACAAGAATGGCCTTGCGGACCTTGATCTGCGTCTCCGTGACGCCGTCAACAAGAAATACATCCTTGATTTTCTTGATATGCTTGTCAGTCAGTTCCGTACCCGCAACCAGCGTTTCCGGGATTTCCGTTGCCCGCTTGGCTTGGGTCGGAGTCATCCTTTCCAGCTTTTCGGCGTCAGGATGCGACCCCAGTTCCAGGTCTTCGGCCAGCGTTTCGCCGGAAACTGCACTGCCGGTGTTCTCGTCAATGACAACAGGCGTATGGATAATCACGCGCCGCAGACCCTTCTGCTCGATCTCGGCAACCGTTCCTGAGAACTCGGTGACAATCGCCTGGCCCTTCGGCTTTCGGGCCTCGAACAGCTCGACAACCCGCAGCAAGCCGCCGACTTGGTCTTCCAGCACTTTCAGGACCGCTTGAACGGCGCGAACGCGCTCCCGGTCAACGCCGGTCGCGCTTGGTGCTGCCGCCGCAGACGGCTCTTCCGCCTGGGAATCCAAAGAGACCAGGCCGCGCGAGATGTCGTTGTGCAGCTCTTTCAGGGCTTCCTGCTTACGGGCGCGGACGTTGGCGACTCCCGTGAGCTGCTTCTGCGCGATACCACCGGAGTGGAAGGTCCGCATCGTCAGCTGCGTTCCCGGCTCACCGATGGACTGGGCGGCGATGATGCCGACGGCGACGCCCGGCTCGACCAGCTTGGAGTTTGCTAAATCTAAGCCGTAGCACCGGGCGCAGATGCCCATGCGAAGCTCGCAGGTGAATGGGCTGCGGACTCCGACGCGCCTCACGCCGCTGTCCATGATGACTTTCGCCAAGTCCTGCGTCACCAGGTCGCCTTTGGCGACAATGATCCCGCCGGCTTTCGCGTGTGTCGCCGGGTAGGCGATGTCCTCTAAAGCAAAGCGGCCATAGATACGCTCCCAGAGCTTTTCGACGACTTCGTTGCCGTCGCGAATCTCCTCTTGATAGACGCCAAGCTCCGTGCCGCAGTCGTCGGCGCGAACGATGACTTCCTGGGACACATCTACTAAACGCCGAGTTAAATAACCCGCGTCGGCGGTACGAAGCGCCGTATCCGCCAGGCCCTTACGAGCGCCGTGCGTAGACACGAAGTATTCCAGAACGCTCAAACCCTCGTGGAAGTTCGACTTCACCGGCAAGTCTTCAATCATGTTGCCGAACGGGTCGGACATGACGCCGCGCATTCCTGAGAGCTGGGTAATCTGGCCGCGTGTGCCTCGCGCATTGGAGTCGGTGAACATGAAGATCGGGTTGGTCGGCTTGATTGTTTCGAAGATCGCTTCGCCGACATCTTTGGCCGCCTTCTGCCATTCTTCCAGCACTCGCTCTTTGCGCTCGCCGCCCGTAATCAGACCGCGCTGGTAGTTCTTGTTCAAAGAGCTGACATTCTTTTCGGCGTTTACGATAATCTGGTTGCGCTCTTCCGGCACTTCCATGTCGGTAATCGCCACCGTCATGCCCGCTTTGGTTGCTTCTTGGAAGCCGAGCGCTTTCAGCTCATCCAAGAGTTGAATGGTTCGCGTGTCGCCGTTCAGCCGGTGGCACTGGGCGATAATCGCGCCGAGGTCTTTTTTGCCGAAGCCGTTGCCCTTGAACGCTTTCTTCTCAAACATGTCATCGAGCATCTTGAAGATGAACGGGTGCATGTTGTCCGGCATAATGTCCATGAACAGCAGGCGTCCCACCGTCGTGCGCTTGACCGTCTTGCCGGGTCCCGCGCCGTTTTGCAGCAGGCCGTTCGGCAGGGCTACGTCAATCGCGTCCTGCAAACCAACCTGCGCGGTGGCGTAGGCAAGCTCGGCGTCGGCGCGGCTGCCGAACGTGTCGAAGCGCGGCTCGCCTTCCTTCATTACGGTCATAAAGTACGCGCCCAGAACCATGTCCTGCGCCGGGGCCACAATCGGGCGGCCGTCGGCGGGCGAGAACAGGTTATGGGTCGAAAGCATCAGGATACGCGCTTCGGCCTGGGCGGACGCCGACAGCGGCACATGGACGGCCATCTGGTCGCCGTCGAAGTCGGCGTTGAACGCCGTGCAGACGAGCGGATGGACCTGGATCGCCTTGCCTTCCACCAGCACCGGCTCAAACGCCTGAATGCCCAAACGGTGCAGAGTCGGCGCACGGTTCAAGAGAACCGGATGCTCCCGAATGACTTCTTCAAGCGCGTCCCAGACTTCGGGTTTGAGCTTGTCAATCATGCGCTTGGCGGTCTTGATGTTGGTCGTGTACCCGCGCTCGACCAGCGCCTTCATCACGAACGGCTTGAACAGCTCAATCGCCATTTCTTTCGGCAGGCCGCACTGGTGCAGCAGCAAGCGCGGGCCGACAACAATGACCGACCGGCCCGAATAGTCCACGCGCTTGCCCAACAGGTTCTTGCGGAAGCGGCCTTCCTTGCCTTTCAGCATGTCCGACAGCGACTTCAATGGCCGGTTGTTCGAGCCGACCACAGGCCGGGTGCGGCGTCCGTTGTCAATCAGGGCGTCCACGGCTTCCTGAAGCAGCCGCTTCTCATGGTTGACGATGGACTCAGGCGCACGGATTTCCGTGATCTTTTTGAGGCGATTGTTCCGGTTGATAATGCGCCGGTACAGGTCGTTCAGGTCGGACGTTGCAAAGCGGCCGCCGTCAAGCTGGACCATCGGGCGCAGCTCCGGCGAGATCACCGGCACGGCGTCCAGAATCATCCACTCAGGGCGGGACTTGGACGAGATGAACGCTTCGGCAACTTCCAGCCGCTTGATGGCTCTAGCCCGGCGCGGCCCCTGAGTCAGCGCGATCTCGCCGCGAAGGTCGGAAGCCAGCTTTTCGAGGTCAATTTCTTCGAGCAGTTCTTTGACTGCCGCGCCGCCAAGACCCGCCCGGACAATCTCTCCGGCAGGATCGTTCAGCCGCAGAGGGCGCTCCAGCTTGTCCGAAAGCATGTCCATCAAAGACTCAAGCTTGCGGTACTCGTCTTCAATCAGAAGCATTCGCTTTTCAACTTTTTCGTCCAAAAGCGTCAGGGCATCGCGCAAGGACTGGATTTGTTCCAGCGAGTCCTTCTCGATGTCCTTGATTTCTTCTTCCATGTGACGGTTGCGGTCAACGATCCGCGCTTCGTCCCAGGGCTGCCAGGGTTCGGCTTCCATGCCTTCAATGACTTCTTCTTCGTCTTCCGACGGCTCCGGCGGCGTCTGGCGGGCTTTGATTTCCGCGCCGGCATCTACCCGTGCCTGTTCAATGTCTTCATCACGCTGATCTTCCAGCTCCTGAACGCGCTGTTCCAGCGCGATCTTGAAGGACTCCATCTCGTTGTTGATGCGGCCGCGGTCCACATACGTCACGATGTACGACGCGAAATAGAGAACTTTCTCTAATGGGCGCGGCGAGATGTCCAAAAGCAGCGACAAGGGCGAGGGGACGCCCTTAAGATACCAGATGTGGCAGACGGGCGCGGCCAGCTCGATATGGCCCATGCGCTCGCGGCGGACTTTGGACCGGGTCACTTCAACGCCGCAGCGGTCGCAGATAATGCCCTTGAACTTGACTTTCTTGTAGCGTCCGCAGTGGCATTCCCAGTCCTTGACGGGGCCGAAGATGCGCTCGCAGAACAGGCCGTCCCGCTCCGGCTTGAACGTCCGGTAGTTGATGGTTTCCGGCTTCTTGACTTCGCCGTAGGACCAGTTGCGGACTTCGCCGGGCGAGGCGATCCCAATACGGATTTTATCAAATGCGCTTGCATCTGTCATGTAATTGTTTCCCCTAAATGAAACAGGAACCCCCACCCCCAGCCCCTCCCCCATCGGAATGAGAGAGGGGAGCAGGACAGAGGCAGAAGGTCATCGCCTAAAATCTGAACCCCTCTCCCGCTTGCGGGGGAGGGGTCGGTGCGTAGCACCGGGGGTGGGGGCTATCCCTACACCCCGAACAAAGCCTCGGCGTCGGATTCAGCGCGGGGCAGGCGCGGACGCAGGCCGCGTCCCCTGCCCTCGCTGTCGCCGTAATCTTCTTCCTTGTCCTTCAGATCAATCTCTTTCTCGTCTTCGTCTTCCACAGCCACTTTCAGGCCGAGCGACTGAAGTTCATTGACCAGAATCTTGAACGATTCGGGAACGCCAGGCTCCAGCATCGCATCACCCTTGACAATGGACTCATACGTCTTGACACGGCCTAGAACGTCGTCGGACTTAATCGTCAGTATCTCCTGAAGCGTATACGCCGCGCCATAGGCTTCCAATGCCCAGACTTCCATCTCGCCGAAGCGCTGCCCGCCGAACTGGGCTTTGCCGCCGAGCGGCTGCTGCGTGACCAGCGAGTACGGGCCGGTAGACCGGGCATGGATTTTGTCGTCCACCAGGTGAGCGAGCTTCAGCATGTAGATCGTGCCGATAGTGACAGGCTGGGTGAACCAGTCACCCGACAGGCCGTCCCGAATCCAGGACTTCGCCGACTTCTCGTCAATGCCGCTGCGCCGCCAGACATTCTGCTGGACCCGCTCGACAATCGCATGGATGTCGTAGCCGTCTACGGTTTTGAGATTAGCCTCTTCGTCCATTGGTGCGCCGTCATAGTCGTCCGGCAGGTCCACGGCCGGCGGTGCGCCGACTGTCGCCGCGACTTGTTCCAAACGCGCCGGAGAAAGCTCGCCAAGCTTGACTTCGAGCTTTGCAAGCAGCTCGGCAACGCCGTCTTTCTTGCCCGCTTCTAAATCAATTTTCAGCTCTTTTTCCACATACGTCCGAAGCGCGTCGTAGCGCGTGAACTCGGCGAACTTGCTGATGTCGGTCAAAATCTCGGCTTCGGTCGCGCCCTCAAAGATCGGGTTGACGAACGAGCAGCCGAGCGCCTTGCCGACATACGCCAGGTGCGTTTCCAGAATTTGGCCGATGTTCATACGGCCCGGAACGCCCAGCGGGTTTAGCACGATGTCAACCGGCGTGCCGTCCGGCAGGAACGGCATGTCTTCCTGCGGCAGAATACGCGAGATGACGCCTTTGTTGCCGTGGCGTCCGGCCATTTTGTCGCCTTCCATAACTTTGCGCTTCTGGGCGATATACACGCGGACCAGCATATTCACGCCCGCCGACAGCTCATCGCCCGACAGCCGGTCAAGTTCGCCCTCCCACTCATCGGAGAAGAGCGAGTCGGGACGCTTGGAGAAGTCAAAGACGCGGCCCTTGACGCCGTCGTGATCCTTCTCTTTGTACTTAAAGCGCGAGAAGACTTTGACGTCAACAATCTTGCCTTTTTCACCGTGCGGAACACGGAGCGATACGTCGCGGGTTTCTTCGGCCTTCTTGCCGAAGATGGCGATAATCAGTCGCTCTTCGGCGGTCAGCTCGCCCTGGCCTTTCGGCGCGACGCGGCCCACGAGAATATCGTCGGGGCGGACTTCGGCCCCAATCCGAATAATGCCCCGGTCGTCCAGGTCTTTCAAAGCATCTTCGCCGACATTCGGAATGTCCCGCGTGATCTCTTCCGGCCCCAGCTTCGTGTCGCGGGCTTCCACTTCGTACTTTTCAATATGGACCGACGTAAACACGTCGTCCCGAACCAGCCGCTGCGAGAGCAGAATGGCGTCCTCGAAGTTGTAGCCGTTCCAGGGCGTAAACGCGACCAGCACGTTCTGGCCCAAAGCCAGCTCGCCGCCGTCGGTGCAGGGACCGTCGGCCAGGAGCTGATGCTCCCGCACCCGCTGCCCGTTGTTGACGACCGGGCGCTGAGTGACGCACGTTGCCTGGTTCGAGCGCAGCATGTTCAGCAGGCGATAGGTATCCTCGCCGCCGTCTTCATCGGCGACAACGACAATATCTTCCGCCGTGACCCGCTTGACGGTTCCGGCCCGCAGCGCAATAATCACCGCGCCGGAGTCAATCGCCGCCCGCTTTTCCATGCCGGTCTTGCAGAGCGGCGCGTCGGGGCGCAGGGTCGGCACGGCCTGGCGCTGCATGTTCGCGCCCATGAGAGCGCGGTTCGCGTCGTCGTTTTCCAGGAAGGGAATCATGGCCGTTGCAACAGAGACGATCTGCTGCGGGGACACGTCCATATACTCCACCTTGTCGGCGGAGATGACCGGGTACTGGTTGTTGTTGCGGACCTGAACGCTCTTGTCCACAAACGTATTGTCGGGCTTCAGCAGCGTGTTCGCCGGCGCGATATAGTAGTGATGCTCGCCGTCGGCGGGCAGCCAGTCGAGATCAGTCGTGACATGACCGCTGATGACGCGCCGGTACGGCGTTTCAATAAAGCCGAACTGGTCCACGCGGGCATGAACGGCCAGCGAGCCGATCAGGCCGATGTTCGGGCCTTCCGGCGTCTCAATTGGGCAGATGCGTCCGTAGTGCGAGTGGTGAACGTCGCGCACTTCCAGCTTCGCCGACTGCCGGGACAAGCCGCCCGGTCCAAGCGCGGACAGACGCCGCTTGTGGGTCAGCTCCGCGAGCGGGTTGGTCTGATCCATAAACTGCGAGAGCTGCGACGAGCCGAAGAACGACTTGATGGACGCCGAGATCGGCTTGACCGAGAGAATCACCTGCGGCAGAATGTTCTCGGTATCGAGTGATGTCATGCGCTCTTTGGCGACTTTTTCCATCCGCAGAAAGCCCAAACGGAGCTGCGAATAAAGAAGCTCGCCGACCGACCGGACACGCTTATTCTCTAAGTGGTCAATGTCGTCCACATTGCCCGCGCCGGACGCCAGCTTGACGACGTAACGCGCAATGGCGATGACATCTTCTTTCGTGATGGTACGATAGGACAGCGGCAGGGATAGGCCCAGCTTCTTGTTCATCTTGTGACGGCCGACTTTTGCCAAGTCATAGCGGCGGGTGTCAAAGAAGATCGAGTTCAGCAGCGAACGCGCCGACTCCGGGGTCGCCGGGTCGCCGGGCCGAATCTTGCGATAGATGTCCAGCAGCGCCGTCTCTTTCGAGTAGACAGCAGACCCTTCCTGATCCAGCGTCGCCACAATATAGTTGTTTAAGTAAATAACGTCGAGCGTGTCCAGCGCCAGCGCTTCAATCTTGCGTGCGGCTTCCCGGTCGATTTTATCGTAGGCTTTAACAATAATCTTATTGGACGCATCTTTAAGATCGGCGGTCGCGTAGGGAACGCGCTTGCGCGGGTTGGCGGAGCGGTAGCCGCCTTCGGCGTTCAGCGCGGGCGTGCCGTCGTCGTTGAAGTCCATCACTTCCACTTCAACGCGGGTCGGGTCAAACAGGGTGGCGCGGCTCGGTGACACAATAGTTTCCGGCTCGGCAAAAAGCCGAATAATTTCCGCCGTCGTGTTGCAGGGCGTGGACGGCAGCTCGACTTCAAACGTGTCGTTTTCCTGGTCAACGCTTTTTTCAATGCGCCGAAGCTGAGTCGTGTCCATGATTGTCCCGGCTTCGGTCAGCACTTCGCCGGTGCTTTTGTCCACGACAGGTTCCGCCAGCAGCTTGCCGGCAAGCTCGCCCCAGGAGACCGACTGAACGCCGCTCGGCGAGGCGACCGGAAACAGGTTCAGGGCACGGAGCAGGGTCGTAATCGGGAACTTGCGGGTCTGCCCGATCCGCACGGTGATCGCGTCAGTCGCATCGGTTTCCACATCCACCCAAGCACCTTCGCTCGGAATAATCGTGGCATAATACAACTGACGCCCGGAGAAGTCCAGCGTGTCTTTAAAGTAGACGCCGGGCGACCGCGCAAGCTGCGAGACGACGACGCGCTCCGCGCCGTTAATCACAAACGTGCCTTTGTCGGTCATCAGCGGCAGGTCGCCGAGATACACTTCGCTTTCAATAACTTCGTTCGCGCCGGACTGAAGCCGCACTTTGGCCTTGATCGGCGACTCCAGCGTCACATCGCGGGCGCGGCATTCGCTGATGTCGTATTTCGGTTCGCCGAGCGTGAAGTCTACAAGAGAAATCGAATGATTGCCGGTAAAGTCGGTGATCGGAGAAAAGCTGTCGAACAGTTCATTCAGGCCTTCTTGTAGGAACCAGCGATAAGAATCAAGTTGGAGTTCGACGAGGTTGGGGACATCTACCACATGCGCGGTCTGCTTTGCGGTATGCTGAATTTCTTTCAAATTTTAACCTCCTGGGGGAACACACGAACGCACAGTATAACATACTTCGCTGCACATTGTCAAGCACTTTTTTCGGCACACGACAAAAGAAGCGCCTGTTCCGTGGGCCGCTTTCCGCAGGAACAAACGCTGTACGTTACTATAAACGCAGATTTACGACAAAGGGTTCCCGGCATCTTTACGGGGAAGGTCAGCGTCCGCTCTGCCACTGGGCAAAGCACCAGTCCAAACATTCCTGAGCGGTCATCACCATGACGCTCACTTCCGGGGGCTTGATTTTGGAGTTTCCGAGAAGATGTGTGCTGTCGAACGTCACCAGCACGTCGGCGGCGCACTCAATTGCGGCGGCCAGAATACGGGCGTCGGGACGGTAACCGGTGAGCGTTTCACATCTCGCGATTGTGTCTTCATTTGGCTCTGGCGTAATCGCCATACGGCCTTTGTCAATTAACGCCGCCAGTTTAGGCAACATAATGGCATCGTAGCGCTGCACGAAGCGCTCGGTGTCGGAGATTACTTCGCGGCTGAGGCGTAAGTCAATCACGGATTGTTCTCCGAGCATGATCAGCCGGGCTAGAGGCGTGCGCTCGCGCGGCGAGATTACGGCAGATATTAAGCCGCTGCTGTCCAAAAAAACCCTCGGCTGAAGCGCTTCAAGCTTGAGTCTCATAAAGCTTTAGTTTCATAGTCGCTGCTCTCTCGGATGCGCCGCATTTCCGAGACCATCTCTTCCAGTGACATCTCCGACGTTCCGAGGCCGTCGCTGATTTCAGCGAGCAAAGCCGGGATTTGAGAGGGTTGGGGCAGAATGAGCAGCGCCCCGCCCAGCTCAATCAGCGTTCCTTTTTGACCTGGCTCAATATGAAAAGCATCACGAACTTTCTTGGGGATTGTGAGCTGACCTTTTTTGACAAACTCGATGTCATAAGAAGTGGCTGTTTCAGGCGCAGACGACGGCATAATATTTCTCCGATTTCTCTTTTCCGATTTCCGACAATCATTATACCACATTAGGAAGTTTTTCGGCTATAATGGCGTTATGGACCAACAAGATCAACGAGCGGTGGCGATTTTAGGGGCGGGAAGCTGGGGCAGCGCTCTGGCGTTTCTGCTGGGAACGAAAGGCCACGCCGTGCGGCTCTGGGACCGGGACAGCGAGTTAATCGCAGCCATTCAAGAGCGCGGCTTGAACCCGAAGTACCTGCCGGATGCCGCCCTACCGGAAACGGTGACGGCAACGCCGACCATGCGCGATGCTTTGGACGAAGCCGACTGGGTGGTGATCGCGGTCGCGTCCGACGGCGTTCGGGGCGTTGCCGCCGACGCCGCCGCGTTTCTGCGGCCCGGCACGAGCATTCTGAGCGCCTCGAAGGGGCTGGAAGCCGACACGGGCTTTACGAACTCGGAAGTTTTGACCACGCTGCTGGCGGATGTTCCGTATGCGGGGCTAGTCGTGCTGTCCGGCCCTAATCTCGCCCGCGAGCTGACGCGCGGCGTCCCGACTGCTGCCGTAGTCGCCAGTTTAGACCCGCGTTTGGCCCGCTTCGCCCAGTCGCTTTTGATGACCGAGCGGTCGTTCCGCGTCTATACACATACCGATGTGAAGGGAGTAGAGCTTGGCGGAGCGCTCAAAAACGTCCTTGCCATCGGTGCGGGCCTCTCGGATGGCCTCGGCTTTGGCGACAACACAAAAGCGGCGCTGATGACGCGCGGCCTTTTGGAAATGACCGAGCTTGGAGTCGCCGCAGGCGGCGAAGCGCTGACGTTCCTCGGCCTCAGCGGCGTCGGCGATCTCATTGCCACCGCGTCTTCCAAGCTGTCCCGCAACTACCGCGTTGGACTGGGCCTCGCCGCCGGCAAGTCGCTCCCTGACGTTTTAACCGAGCTGCATCAAGCCGCCGAAGGCATTCCGACGGCCCGCGCCGCGCAGGTATTGAGCCGCCGGTACGACCTTCAAACTCCGGTGCTGGCCGCCATCAACGCCGTCCTCCATGACGGTCTTTCCCCCTCAACCGCCGTGGAAGAGCTGATGACCCGCGCCGCCCGCGAAGAATTTGCATCTTAAGAATCCTCTACAAAATCACGTTTGGTACATAGTAAAAATTATTTTTGGTACATAGTAAAAACTAGGTTTGGTACATAGACGAGCCGGGAACAACATGAACGGAAACCTACTTAGCGTTGGAAGGGGTAAAAGCATGAAAGTCCTCGTCATTGGAGCCGCCGGCAAGACCGGCAAAGATGTCGTCGAACAGGCCGCGGCTGCCGGTCATGATGTCACGGCCTTCGTCCGTAAAGCCGACGAATACAAGGAACCGAATGTTCGCGTCATCGAAGGCGATGCCACCAATAGAAGCGACATGGACGCTGCAGTTCGCGGTCAAGATGCCGTTCTCGACACGATTGGCGGCAAAACACCTTACAAAGCCACGACGCTTGAATCGAGCGCCGCCAGCGCAGTCATCGCGTCCATGCAGCAAAACGGAGTGCGCCGCCTCGTGGTCACTTCAATGCTGGGCGTTGGCGACAGTGAGGCTAACGAAACTTTCTACGAGCACCTCCTCATGTCAACTTTTCTGCGCGGTGCGGACAAAGACAAATCGGCAATGGAATCTGCCGTCGAAGCAAGTGATCTGGACTGGGTGATTCTTCGCCCCGCCATTCTCAGCGACGACCCCGCGACGGGGAATGTCCGCGTCTTCTCCGCCGAGACGGACGAAAAAGCGCACAAGATCACCCGCGCCGACGTGGCCGCCTTCATGCTCGCCCAGCTTTCCAGCGATCAATATCTTCACCAGGCCGTCACCATTGCGAACGGCTAAGTGCGGCCCGCAAAAAAGCCGCTGAAGATGCTGTTCGCGGGAGGAATGCTCATGCTCTCAAAAAAGAAGTTTTCCAGCGAAACGCTGGAGCAGCTCAAAGTTAAAGTCACCGGGTCGGTTGTCCTGCCTGGCGATTCGGGCTACGACAAGCAGCGCACGCCCTGGCTGGAGGTCGTCGAACAGCACCCTTCTGCCATCGTGAACGCCCACACAGTTCAGGACATCGCCGAGGCAGTCCGCGCGGCACGCGATTTAAACCTGCCGCTCGGCGTCCAAAATACGGGACACGGCATCGCCGCGCCGTGTAATGAGGGCATTTTGCTCCGGCTGAGTGAAATGAAAGACATCGCCGTAGACGCCGCTGCGGGAACGGCCACGGTGGGACCGGGCGTATCATCGGGAGAGCTAATCGCCGCCGCAGAGCCGCACGGCCTGGCGTATCCTTCCGGGCAGGTGTCAAACGTCGGCGCGATTGGTTATACGCTCGGCGGGGGCTATGGCTGGCTAGGGCGAAAAGTCGGCGCAGCCTGCTACGCGGTGCAGTCGGCGACCGTGGTTCTGGCCGATGGCTCGGTCGTCGTCGCCAGCGCAGATGAAAACCCTGATTTGTTCTGGGCCATTCGCGGCGGCGGCGGGAACTTTGGGGTGATCGCCTCGATGACCGTAGAACTTGTGCGGTTGGGGCAGATTTTCGGCGGCATCGCTTACTATCGTATGGAAGATGCGCCCGAGGTGTTTCGCTTTTATCGGGAGTGGTCTGCCGGCCTCTCGGACGACACAAGCACCTACCTGCGTTTGATGCAGGTTCCACCGCAGCCGGCATTTCTCCTGCATCTGCACTCCCTGAAAACCTGCGCGATTGGGGTCTGTCACGCCAATCCCGCCACGGCTGAAAAGCTGCACGAACAAATCCGTGCGTTCAAGGTCCCGGCGCTCGACGATCTGAAGCTCAGGCCATACTCTGAGATGGCAGGCTTCGACGAAGCGTCGGACACGAAAGGGTCGCCGACTTTCAGCCATGTGGAATGCTTGCAGGAGTTGAGCGATGCTGTTCTGGACAAGGTGCTGGAAATCGCCAAGACAAGCTTCCCGCCGCTCCTACTCGTCGAACTCCAGCATCTTGGCGGCGCGTTGAAGCACGAGCAGGAGGATGCCGTGGCCTACACCGCGCCTAAAGCATCATTTTACTTCAAAGTCGTGTCACCGACGATGCAGGCGACGCTGGAAGAACTGGCCCCCATCACCATGGAGGCGGTCCATTCGCTCGGCCCGGTTTACACGGAAGAGTTTTCTTATAACTGGCTCCGCGGAGATCAGCAGAACCTTGTCCCCGCCGCGTTCGGGGCCGAGAAATACAAACGGCTGCAAGAACTGAAGCGGCAGTTTGACCCAACCAACTTGTTTCGACTCAATCTCAACATCCCACCCAATTAACGGAGGTTTATCATGCAGTATCTCGTCATCTTCACGACCAAAAAGAAGTTCGAAACCGAAGGAATGCCCGCTGATTTCAAGGAGGAGCACGTCAAAGAGTTGGTGCAGGGTCAGGCCCTCTACAAGCAAGGGTTGCTTCGCCAATCTTGGGAGCTGGACTTAGAACAGTTGGGATCAAAACAGCATGGTGCGGTCTGCATCTTTGAGGCAAATTCACTCCAAGATTTGCAGGGGATGGCCGATAGCTTCCCAAACGTGAAAACTGACTACGTTGACTACCAGGTTTTCCCGATGAAGCCAGACCCGGCCTACACGCAGAATATCTAACCGGAGGTGAGAAATGGCGAAAATCGTATTGGCAGGGGCCACCGGCAATCTGGGCGGACGCATTGCACGTGCTTTGTCGAGTCGCGGAGCGAACGTCGTGGCGCTCATGCGAAGTGAAGCCCCGGACGAGAAAAAACAGAAAGCATTGGAGGCTCTTGGCCTGACGGTCAGGACAGTCGACATGACGAACGCCTCTGAGCTAGCCAGTGCATGCGAAGGAGCAGACTGCGTCGTCTCTGCCCTGCAGGGCCTGCGCGACGTGGTTATCGATACTCAAACGGTCTTGTTGGAGGGGGCGCTTGCCGCAGGCGTTGCGCGGTTCATTCCCTCCGACTTTTCTACGGATTTTCGGCTGTTGACACCAGGGGAAAACCGCAATTACGATCTCAGGCGCGAGTTCCAGCAGCGGCTCGATGCGGCGGCGATCAAGCCGACCTCGATTTTCAACGGCGTCTTCGCTGAAGTGTTGACGCAAAATGTCCCTTATCTGGATTTCGAGAAGAAGAGAATTGGATATTGGGAGGACCCGGATTGGCGGCTCGACTTCACGACAATGGATGACACTGCGGCCTACACTTCCGCTGCTGCTCTTGACCCAACGACTCCGCGTGCGCTTGAGATTGCCAGCTTTCGTGTTACTCCGCGAGAGCTTGCGAAGTTCACTGACGAAGCGCTCAAAACTCCCTTTGAGCTGGTGCGCCTGGGGAGTTTGGAAGAATTGAGCCGACGCAACCAGAGTGAACGGGCAGCCCATCCAGAGGGAGAAAACGAGCTGTATCCGCAGTGGCAGCAGAGCCAGTATGAACACAGCATGTTCAGCGTGCACCACGATTCGCTCGACAATGGTCGTTATCCCGATGTGAAGTGGACAAGCCTTGCAGACTTTCTTGCCGAGAACCACACAGGAAGTGCAGCCTAATCCACGCATTCCGTGAGTGATGAACGCGGCGACTGCACAAGCTGAACTCTGCTGATGTTGCGATTATTGCAGGAGTGTCTCACAGAGGCCGGCAGCAAAGGCGTCGGCAGGAAGTTGCTGATGGCCCTCGCCGCCCGCGAAGAGTTCACCAGCTAAAGCATCGAAGCTGGGTCGGGCCAAACGTAAACGGGATTAGGTGCTTCCCGCTTGTGCTGGCGGAGATGCTCCTGGCCCCAGCCGCACATGGCTTCTAGAACGGGCTTTAGCTTCTGACCGTGCGCGGTCAGGGCATACTCCACACGCAGCGGGACCTCGCCGTAGCTTTTGCGCATGAGGATGCCGTCGGCTTCGAGTTCCCGAAGCTGGGCGATCAGCATCTTCTCCGTGATCTCCGGCAGCAGGCGCTTCAGCTCCCCGTAGCGCCGTGTTCGGTTTCCCAGCTTCCACAAGATCAAAATCTTCCACTTGCCGCCGACTGCCGCGATGGTCGCTTCGACCGGGCAGTCATAAAAAGTTTTTTTCACTGTAATTGTCCCCCAACCGCCTACGCACTTTTTTGTCGGTACTTGCGTTTTTCGACGCACGATTTCATAATACCCTCGAGAACGCAAATATAGAAAAGGCGCGAACATGGAAACGACGATTTTGGAAACGCTGGCGATAATTTCGGCAGGCATGATGACAGGGAACGAGCTGTGCGTCAGCATTTTTCACGCGGCGCAGCGCCGCATGGAGGAGCGGACGCAGTTTGAGGTCGGCAAAATGTCGGCGGCTGTCTTTGGGAAGTTCATGCCATTCTGGTACGCGGCAACGCTGCTGCTGTCGGGCGCGGTCGCGTACAGCAAGCGCGGAACAAGCCAAGCGTCACTGCTGGCGGACACGGCAGCGGCGCTTTTTCTGGTGTCCATTGTCTACACGGTGACGCTGCTGGTGCCGATCAATACCCGTATTGCTTCCTGGCAGTGGGACACGCGGCCGAGCGATTGGATGCAGGCACGGCAGACTTGGGACACGCGGCATCTTCTGCGCGTGTCCCTGCTGGTGCTTGCGGTAGTTTGCCTTGTGCTGGCCTGCCTTACGCGGATGGGGCAGTAACAGAGCGACGGCGTGCCAGGACCATGCCGCCGGCTCCTAGCATCAGCAGCAGGCCGAGGCTGACCGTGGTGGAGGCTTCGGGGACGGCTTGGGGAACGGCGGCGACGCCGTTGAAGTCAATAAAGCCGTTGCCGTCACCGTTGGTGTACTGGGCGTTCAGCGCCTCGCCGTCCGACAATGTTCCGGTCACCTCGCCGTTGGTGAACAAGCGAAGATCGCTGCCGTCAATGTTGTAGCCGCCATAGTACGCAGCTGCCAATGTTCCAAAAGTGCCGCCTTGAATGGTACAGGTTGCATAGAGAGGACCGAGAAAGTCGGGCCTCTCCTCAAAACCTCCCATGGCACTCAATGCAGAAACATGACCACCGCTGATTGTTGCGTTGCTTGCATCAAGTGTTCCCGTGCTTCCTTCCGGTGTGATGCCAAAGCTCAGACTGCCCAAGTCACCTCCTGACATGCTCAGGTTACTGCCATCGAGATTGAAAGTCCCGATGCTGCCCCCGCTAATGGTGGCCTTGCTGGTAAACCTTTGAGAACTTATGGTTGCAGTTCCAACAGTGCCGCCGCTGATTTGGAGAATGCTTGCAAGGTCTGAGAAAGCGGTGACGCTGCCTACAGTTCCGCCGCCGATGCTTCCCACTCCTCCTTCGCTATTATGAGAGATGGTGCCGACGCTGCCGCCGGTGATGCTGAAGCCTGCTTTATTGAAAGGGTCCGGCTGCGTTCCGAAGCCGGTGACCAGCGTCGTGATGCTGCCGCAGGTGACCAACGCCTGGCTGTCATTGTAGAGTGTCAAGGCGGCGATGCTGCCTCCCGGCTGCAGGGCCACCGTGCTTGCGGCGCTGCCCGCCCCATACGCATCGACGCTGCTATAGTTTGCAGTCGCCGTACCGGCCCCACCGCTGAAAGCATAGTTTCCGGAGACGGTGGTGCCGCTGCCGGAGACCGTGCCGGAGCCAGAAGCGCCGGGGCTGCCGGCAGGAGCGCCCAATGTTAGCCCTTGCGCCTGAACGGCGGGAGCGGCGAGAAGAGCAGACAAAGTTAGCAGACTAAGGCTGGCGGCGCTGTGAAGCGCAGGTTTGAGAAAAGAGGACATGAGGGGAGTTTCCTTTTCGACGAGATTTGGCTTGCAAATAGGCGAAAGCAAATAGACGAAAAAGGCGGGATTGCCTGCGGCGGGAGTGACTTGAGACACCGCATTTTTACCTAGTGCAATTAGTATGCCAAGTTAAGGCAAGCAGGCAAAACCAATGAAAATAAAACCCAAATGAGAGCTAGGCACCGAGATTTGATACGCTTTTGCGGCGGCGTGCCGCAACAAAGCCGCCGGCTCCGAGGAGCAGCAGGAGGCCGAGGCTGATGGTGGTGGAAGCTTCGGGAACGGCGGCGGGAGCGGTGATGTCCAGTGACCCGGCCGTAATTGTGCGGAGGGAACCCTGAAAATCGCCGGTGTATTCCCGGCTGCTGACGATCCCGACAGGGAAAAGCGCTAAGGGAACAGCGCCGGGGCTGGAGGCTTCGGCACTGGTGGCCAATTGTAAAGAGCGGGAGGTGTTTGGAGTATCAAACTCAAAGTAGCCGTTGCCGGCGGCAACGCCGCCGATACCGCCTTTGATTGGGATGGTTCCCGGCGCGGCATAGACGCCGCCCAGCAGAGAATCCATTTTGCCGTTCGTCGTCGTGATGTCAAAGCTGCTGAAGGACTGAGAAGTGGGGTCAAAGACGAAATAGCCGGTCGCCACTGCGCCGTCGGAGAACGTCACGCCGCTGAGCGTGTAGGTCAGGAGTTGGGCCGACGCCGGGCGGGCGGCGGAAAGGGCGCAGAGTCCGGCGAGCGTCAGTCCGAAGCTCATCGCGCGTGAAAATTGCATGGGAGTGTTTCCTTTTCTGTGTGCTTTGACGCGCAAATAGAGTGAACAGGCACGATTGCCTGCGGGAGCAGCACGGACACTGCATTATTACCTACTGCAAAAAGTATGCCAAATGGCAAAAAGCAGGCGGGCGAAGCAAAAAACCCGGAGCGGGAGTAAACCGCTCCAGTTTTTAGTTTTTGATCGGCATTTGCCGTCGTCTACTATTTGCCGTCGTCTACCGGACGTTCAGCGCGAAGTCATCGGCGACGACAGGGTAGAAGTAACCAGTTCAAACGAAAGTGCGGGCAGATGAATAGTCATAGTTTAACATCTATTTGTGGTTGATGCAATAGATACATCGCAAATTACAGATTTATTTATCAGATGTCATGCTGGAGTTGTTTGCGGTAGAGCGGCGAAAATCGCGGCAATCTGCCGACATCCGAGGGCACTGGCTGGCCTTTGTCGAGGTACTTTGGGCAAGTGACGCTGCCGGAAGGGGCTAGGGGCCGGACGCGCATGAAACAATAAAAAGCCCCAGTCTTTTGGACTGAGGCTTGGCTTGTAGACTGAGGCTTCGACTTGCTGCGGCGCTCTGCCGACTAGGGCAGTAGTTCCAGTCCGCTGATCTTGGCGTTGTCCTTGATTGTCGTGAACGTCACGGTCACAGTGCCGCTGGCGTCGGCTGTCACCGGAAGCGTCTCGACCACCGCCTTGTTCGCCCCGCCTGCCG
>JAABUZ0100002110.1_pt1 | contig 34324 bp, 34 predicted proteins | sample 5562091 | NCBI WGS metagenome assembly JAABUZ01 (sample SAMN12813069, study PRJNA571459) | rock metagenome | isolation source: Antarctica rocks | place: Antarctica: Victoria Land, Linnaeus Terrace sud | collected 2015-12-21 | reverse complement strand
CCAGCATCACCGGTGGGTCACCCCGCACCTTGGGGTGGGAAAGTCCAGCACTCAACAGCCGGACCCAAGTGACACCACGAGCGGAAACAGGAATCCCGGTCCTTCAGGGCCGGGAGGATTCAATATCGACTTGGGCAGCCACTGAGCTGGGCGCTCTAACGTCATTCGTTGCATGCCGGGGGAGACAGCCGGGCACCTGCCCATATCGGCCGCATGAGTGACGACGAACCGCATGCCGAACTGACCGACGCCGACTTCGCCGCCCTTCTGCTGCCGATGGCAGAGCGATTCAAGGCTGACGCGCGCCGCATGCCTGCCTTCGCAGATCTCGCCCGAACCGACACGGCGGCCGAGCTGCTCCGCGCCGCCTGCCGGCAAATGGAGCCGCAGATCGACGCTCTTGAGCGGACGCTTCGCGTCGAGCTGCACGAGCCGGTCGGGCCTGAACAGCGGCAAGGTCTGCTGGGTGTCGCCTACCTGATGCACGCACTGACGGCGCACTACCGCCAGGAAACCCACGTCGGCTGCGTCGATCGAGCGGTGCGCGAAGTGGTCCGCCTGGTCACCCTCGGCGCTTCGCTGACTACCGAGCAGTGGCGTGCGGTCAGTGGCGCCGTGCGCCTGGCGCAACACCGTGTCGAGCTCATCGCCTTGAACGTGATGGACCTACTGGACATCAGGAGTGGGCTTCCGCAAGGCGCCCCGGCGCCGACCGGTGGCTCGTCCCACGACGACCGCTACGGCCTGCTGCTCGGGCTCCCACTGGTGGCCCGCCGGGCCCTTCCGGCTGGCGATGACCTCCACTCCGACAGCAGCTTGGCTGTGTTCGAGCGGATCGCTGAGCGGTTGTAGTTGCCGGCTGAACCGTTGGCGATTGTTCACCAGGCATGACCACCTCGACCGCCGACGTCGCCTACGACGCCGATGCCGACAGCGCTGATGTCGACAACATCGACGACCTGCTGCCCAACTACCCACCGGAGCCGACCGTGCCCAACGCTGACCTCGAAGACACCGACTCCGGCGACGAAGCGGCACCAGTAGCCCGGACAGCCAAGGCAGCCACCGGTATCGACCGCGCGTTGGTCCGCCGCACCGCCGCGAAGGCAAGCGAGCTGCTCACTGCCGGAGACAGCAAGCTCAAGGTGCTCGCCCACCTGCTGGGCGCCAACGCCGATCCAATCGACCTGACCGTCGCCGTCATCACCGCGCCCCGGAACTCCACCCGAGCAGCCTCCGATCTGTTCGAGGTGGCCGACGCCGACCCGATGGAAGCCGGCCTGGTCGTCGCGACGCTGCCCAAGGAACGATCCAAGGCACTGTGGGCGCTGCTACTGGCTCTGAACGAGGTCAAAGGCGTCCTGCCGGTCAACGACATCAAGGCGGCACTGGCGATCGCCAAGGCCGCCAAGAAGCTCAGCCCCGCCGCGGTAGAACTGCTGCAGGCCGCCGTCGCTCTGGGCAAGCGGAGCTGACCGGGAGATGCTCGGCCGCCACAACTGCCGGTCCTGGCGACCGCGTAATGACACCCCGCACGAGGGCAACCACCTGCCCGGAAAGTGCCGGAGGTGCTGGCAACTGTGCAGCCGTCCGGCCCAGGACAGCGGGATCCGATGCGAGACATGCGAGTACGACCTGGCCCAGCACCCTGACTCCAGGGTGCGGCTCGCTCTGGTGATGGAAGGAACCGTGTCGGCCTCGACCTTGTCGCTGATGACCAACGACGCTGACGCCAGCGTCGCCGACCTAGCCAAGACCTTCACCTACCGCCTGGAGCACAGCATCAAACGGCCACTCAAGAACGGGGTCTCCACTGCGAGAAACCCGTTCCTGGGGGCCAAGGCTGTAACTGCCAAGGCCGCTGGTGCCGCCGCTCCGGGCCCGGACTCCTGGCTTTCCGAGATGGCCCAGGCCCAGTCGCCGCAGCCGACAGAGATCCCACGTAGAGAGCAGGCCGTCCGCCATGGCTAAGACCAAGGAGGTCACCAAGGGCGACGTGCACATGACGTCGTGGCTGCAGGCCGAGGAAGTCCCGCGTGCCGGGTTACCGGACGCCCGCAAGCTGAACAAGCGGCGCCGGAACTTCCGGATCGCCGTCTGGACCATACTGATCCTCACCCCGGTCACCGGTTTTCTCACCGTCGCCGCGCTCAGCACCGCCGCGAACGCACCGAAGCCGATCGTGCCGGACGCCGTGCTCAGCTCACCCGGCCGCGCCGCCGCCTCGGTGGCGTTGGACAACTGGCTGAACTCGAAGCCCTCGCCAATCCCAGGGGGCCGCGCCCTGCTGTGGTCAGGCGTCATCTCGCTGCCCAACGCGCCGACCACCACCACGGCCGCCGCCAACGCCAACGCCAACGGTGTTGCGCCCAGTCCGGTGCAGATCGGCACCGAGATCGACAAGTTCGTGGTCGTCGGTGCCGACGGCGCGACCTACGAGGCATCGCTGCAGGTAGCTCTGAACAACGTCGGTGCCGCGTCGGTGATTGCCGGCCCGTCACTGACACCCATTCCAACGATGAGCCAGGGCGATCTGTCCACGATCGACAGCCCATGGCCAGACCTGACGGTCGGCTCGGCAGCCGATCCGGTCAACACCGCAGTGCAGGGCTGGGCTACCGCCTTCACCGGCGGGAACGCGGCGGCGCTTCGCCAGGTGGTCGGCGATCCGGACAACGGGCACAGCTACCTGCCGCTGTCCGGCGTCGGCGCGGTCACTGTCGCCATCGGCAACGCCGCCATTCCGGTCGGCGGAGCAGCCGCTGATCATCTGCTGGTCCGCGTGACGGTGACCCCGGTTCCGATCGCCTCGACCAACGGCGAAGCGTCGGTCACCCCCGTCGGTTTCACCTACGACCTGCTTGTTGAGCACGCCAGCACGGCTGCACCGGTCGTCATCGCCTGGGGGTCACCGGGCAGCGGACCGACCCTGACTCCCTACCAGAACGCCCTGTCGGCTGCCAGCGAACAGACCTCGATCGGGATGCTGCATCCCACCGGCCTGCTGACCACCTCGAGCGGTGCCGCACCAAGCACCGCACCGAGTACTTCCCAGGTGACGTCGACGGTCACCACCACGGTGTCACCGGCACCGGTACCGACCACTGGCAAAGCCTCTGCCCCAAAGTCCGCCAAGTCGCCGGCTCCGACCACTGCGACCAGGCCGTAATCGCCCAACCACATCCAAGATCGGATTTGACTCGCAATGGCCTCAATGACGAAGAACAACCGAACCCCCGCCCCAGAATGGGAGACCCGATCGACCCGTGAGCAGGACTGCCCGATAGCAGTCGTCTGTGCCACTCAGGGTGGCGCCGGCAAAACCACCACCACCATGGCTCTGGCTCAGCGGGCGGCAGAACGGGCGCCTGGCAAGCGGGTTGTGCTCGTCGATATGAACCGCGGCCAGGGCGACATCCGCAGGTACCTCAGGCTCGGCGGCGCCCAGGTGCCCTCGATCCTGGATGCGGCGATCTCGGGCAACATCGCCGAGGCGGTGCTGTCCCCCGAGCAGGTCACCGCAGCCCGGCATGTCTCGCTGCCGCCGATCTCCTTCGGTGTGGTGCTCGCCCCCGAACCCGAGGTCGCCGACTCGAGGATCGTCACCGCTGACGTCTACCAGCGGGTCGTCGACCTAGTCCGCAAGCAGGCCGATCTGGTACTGGTAGACACCCAGATCATCGAGATCCACGACACCTCCGGGCTCGTCGACGGGCTCATCGTCCCGGCGCTGGCCCACGACGCCTTCGGGGTCACCCTCACCGACACCTCCGCACCCGGAGTGTCCAACCTGGTCACCATGCTGGGCTACTTCACCCAGCAGGGCGTCCCGGCGAACCGCCTGATGATCGTCATCAACCGGGCGCTGGCTGGATACGACAGCAAAGAGTTGGGCGGAACGCTTTCCCGGTACGGCACCTTCACCGGCGCGGTGGAGGAGAAGCCGCTGCTGGCGCGGCGGGCCGCCATGGGACAGATCCCGCACAACGAACTCAGCCTGGCACCGGTGCTGGATGCGGTGCTGCTGCAGGTCACCGGGTGGCCCTGCTTCCAGCTCCGGCTCCCGGCCGCCAAGAAGAAATTCTTCGCCCGCGCGGCCAACTGATGCCCGCCGCCGTTTCGCTCACCTCGCCCCAGATTGGGAACACTGATGGCATCGAAGACGAAGAAGAAGCGGACCTCCACCCCGGGGTCAGAGCCGCTGTGGCCCACCACCATGCGCAGCCGAATGGACGACGGGCGGCTGCTGGGCACTGACGGCTCCGTCTGGCTGTACCGGGCGGTGCCGATGGATCCGGTGATGGATGCGACGACCCCGCGGGAGAGCCTGTCCCCGGCATTCCCGATCATCGCCGCATACGAAGAAATCGCCTCGGTGACCCAGACAAACCTGGGGCGGCGCAACGCATCCAAGAACAACTATCGCCAGACCCATATGCTCTTGGTCAACATTCCCCGCCGGTACTCGCCGCCGCCCGGACACCCCAATAGCGTCCGGCTGCGCGCCCAGTTCGGCAGTCGGCCCGTCACCCGCAGGATCCTGCTGTTCGGGGTGAAACTACGCGGCAGCATCACCGGCAACGGCATCAAGTCCACCGTCAACTCCATCGTCGACACGATGGTCTCCGGCATGGCCCCGCTCTCGGACTACGACGCGGACTTCGCGATCATCGAACAGGCGATGACCCGCGCCGGTCTGCGGACCCCCACCGCCGACGATTTCCGGCTGGCGAACGCCTGGTGGAACCACGGCCGGGCGCCGGACGCGCCGCTGCTGCCGCACGCCGACCACATCCACGTGTTCGACACCGCCGACTCTGCCCGCGCCGCGCAGGACGCCGGCGTCGGCAGCTGCGGCAACTGGCCGCACATCCAGGGACACCACGCGATGACCCCGATCTCGGTCCGCGAGCTGGACCTGCATTTCGACTCCGCCCTGTCCGACAAGGCCCGCTGGGTCAACGACCTGCTGAACTCCGGTGCGCTGTGTGTGTCTATCCGCGGGCTGGTGGAGCCGGTGAAGATCACCACCGCCGAGCTGCGCCGCCGCCAGGCGCAGTACCGCGAGGACATCAAGGAGCGTTACGCCGCCGGAAAGATGGAACGCGCCGACCAGGAGCAGACCGAAGCCGATCTGACCGCGATCGGCGCCGCCTACTCGACCACCGGCGGCCCGGCGACGCTCACCGACGCCTCGATCATCGCGTTCTTCGACGGCCGGCAGACCGACGTGGAGAACATCTGCTCCGGGAGCGCCGTGGAGCCCGCCTCGATGCCGTTCCGTCAGGAGGCGGCGCTGGGGGAGACCTGGCTGGCCAGCCCGATCCGCGCCAACCCGAACCTGCACGACCTGCCGATCACCACGGTCGCCTACTCGGCGCTGCCGAGCCTGTCCCGCGTCGGGGACAAGACCGGCGCACTGATGGGCTTCACCGAGCGAGATCGTCAGCCCGGCTACATCTCTCACATCGCAGCGGCGCGAGAAGATTCGACCCCAATTTGCGCAGTGCTTGGCTCACCGGGTTCGGGTAAATCGGCGGCCCTGACCGAGCCGATCCAGACGCCCAACGGACCGGTCAGAATGGGTGACCTGCAAGTCGGTGACCAGGTGCTCGGACGTGACGGCAAGCCCTGCAACGTAACGTATCTCTCGCCAATCGACCTCAATCCGGACCTGTTCAAGATCACCTTCGCCGACGGTCAGAGTGTCAAAGCCGACATCGACCACCAGTGGGTCGTGTCCACCAGTCATGAGCGCCGCGCCGCGGGTGTCGCCGGTCGACCAAGCGCCCTGTCCCGCTGGGAGCAGATCCGCGCCGCCACCACGACACTGTCGGCTTTGGCCGAGGACAGTGGACACAAGACTCTGACTCTGTCCGAACTGCGGCATATCATCTTCGCCGAGACGGCACTGTCGATCCCCAACTCTGTGCTAGCCGAACATCTGCGATTCGTCGGAGCTCAGTCGCATCGGGAGCATCGGCCCGGGCTTACCGCGCCGATCCGAGCCTGGGCAGCATCCATCGCTCTCAAGGCAATTTCGATGCGACTGTCGCAGATCCACGAGATCCGGCCGACGGAGTCCGACACCGTCCTAGAGCAGGTGCTAACCACCGGCGAACTGCTGGCCGCCGGTTTGTGGAGTGTCGGCGGACCCGGCTTCGCGATCCGCACCGCTCGGGCCGTCCAGCTGCCACAAGTTGACCTGGACATCGCCCCGGAGATCCTCGGAGCCGCACTGCCCCGTGTCGGCGGGCGTATCGACTCGGCGTACCTGCACGCGTCGATCGATCAGCGCACCGCGCTGCTGGTCGGGCTGATGAGCGCCGCTGGACACACGATCGGTGACGACAGCCGTCTGACACTGGTCGATGCGGAGCTAGCCGCCGACGCTCTGCATCTTGTTCGTTCCTTGGGCGCGAAGGCCAGCGTCATCGGCGGCAGCATCAGATTCAGTGCCGCCGCCATCACCGGCGTCGCCAAGCAGGAATGGCTCGAGATCACCAACGTCGAATCGGTTCCGACCGAACCGGTCAGGTGCATCACCGTCGACTCTGCCGACCACACCTACCTGATCGCCGGCTTTATTCCGACGCACAACACCATGCTGATGCTGTGGCTCGCCGATCAGTGGGCGAGAATGGGTGTGCCGCAGGTGATCTTCGATCCGAAACCTACCTCGGACCACTCCGCCGCGGTGCTGGCATCCGGCGGAACCGTTGCCTCACTCGACGATCTGATCACCGGCGACGGGATTCTGGACCCGATCCGATCGGCACAGAATCCTCACGACGGGATCGAGGCGGCCGGCGAGATGCTGTTGGGCGTCAACCCGTTCCCGCACAACCTGAACATCTTCCCGAAGCTGATGGCCGCACTGAGGATCGGCGTCGACGCCGGCGCGGACTGCATCGGTATGGCGCTGACCCTCGCGGTGGAGAAGAACCAGGACCTGGCGGTCGTCAAGGACGCGGTGTTCGAGCTGGCCGAGGCGTCCACGCTGTTCCGGGCCTGCGTCGGAATGCACCCAGGCGGACGCAAGCTCGCCGTCGGCGAAGGCATCACCCTGATCAAGATCGGCAACATCCGGCTGCCGCTGCCGACACCGGGCACCCCGATGGAGAAGATGAGCCCGCCGCAGCGGATTGCCACCACTGTCATCAAGATGGTGTTGACCTCCTCCATGGCGGCGATGGCCGGCCGGGACGGAGTCATGCATTTGGACGAGGCGTGGGTGGTGCTGGGCAGCGAACCGGCCGAGGTCGACCAGATCGGCCGGCTGGCCCGGTCACTGCGAGTGCTGCCGATCCTCTACACCCAGAAGTGCTCCGATGCGGTGGCCGCCGGCATCGGCTCCTACATCTCCCGTGTCGTCATCCTGGCACTCGAGGACGACATCGAGGCGAAAGCGGCATGCGAACTGGCCAAGCTGACCCCGACACCGGAACGCATCGACCGGATCACCAACAAGACGACGGTGAACCGAAACACCCTGCGGGCGATGAAGAACCCGGAGACCGGGAAGTTCATACGCGGGTCGGTCGGCTGGTACGTCGACCTGGCCGGCCGGGCCGTCACCACCGAGATCGTCATCCCGCCGGAGTTCCTGGCCCAGGCGTCCACCAACGCCACCGACATGGACATCCGGAAGGCGGCCCAGCCGATCACGGTGCCGGCTTGAGCCAGACCGCGAGCATCTCGAAGATCGCCTCCCCTGCCACCAACGCGGACGGGGGAGGCGGTCATCCGCGCTCCAGCCATGCGACCGAGCTGGGCCCACCGTCACGGGCGCTGTACGTTTCCGGGCGATGCCACTGCGAGCACTGTCTCGAGCACGACCGCAACTACCGCCGCACCCGGGCCCGGGCCGTCGCCTACGGCACCTGGTCTCCCTACGTTCCGGCGCAACCGGTCCGCGACCACCTGCGGCTGTTGCGTCACGGCGGCGCAAGCTTGGCCGAGATCGCCGACTCGGCAGGCGTTCGAGAAACGGCGATCACCAGCATCATCTATCCCAGCCGGAACACCGGCGCCTTGAGCATCCGAGTCCGCCGCGGCACCGCCGAAGCGGTACTCGCCGTGCGGCCTGTCGAGCTTGCCCCCACCCAGGTGAACCGTTCGGCCACCGCCCGCCGGCTGCAGGTTCTGGTCGCGCTGGGCTGGCCCTATCAGGTGTTGGCCGAGCGGCTGGGGATCAGGGCGGACAGTCTCTGGCAGATGGCACGCGGCCGCGGACGGGTGCAGTCCAGCACCGCCGCAGCAGTACGGGTGCTGTCGGAACAGGTTGCCGGAAGACCGCCGGTACCCGATGTCGATGCCCATCCGACCGCCATTTCCCGCGCCCGAACAGCGGCCCGGCGCAGCGGCTGGATACCGGAAGGCGCCGCACCGAAAAAGAATGAGGGCAGCGGGGCAGGGCGTACAACTAACCGCCGCAAATGACCCCGCCTCATCGGTAGATTTCGTTCCGTTGAACCCCATCCACCGCTACCCGGGCCATGCTCGGGAAATCTCGAAATGGAGCCATCATGGCCCTCACTTCCGGTTCGCTCTCCAAGAACAAGCAGATCACCTACGGCGTCATCCTCGCCGTGCTGGTCCTCGCCGCGATCCTGGCCTACACCGTCCTGTAGTCCCGGCGGTCTACCGCACACAGACCTCCAGCCGGGCAGCCTCACCCGCCCGCTCGCGCTGAAGGGTTCAACAGTAAGCGCCCCGGACTTTCTCCCTCTTTGGTCCGGGGCTCTTTCTGTTCCATCGACTTGTGAAAACGAGCAATAAGACAGGTGCCGTCGTGAGCAACATTCCCGGCAATTCCGTACCGGCACCGATCCTGGCGAAACGACGTCGGATGCTGCTGATGGTGGCGGCGCCGGTGTTGGTCGTCCTGCTGATCATCGGCGGATTCGTCGCCATCAAGGCGAACCAGAGCCCGGCTGCTGCCACCGGTGCGCCGTCCGTGCCAGCTGGCGCCACCATGGAGGCCTCCATCAAGAGCATCCCGGCCGCAACCTTCGACGCTGTCGGCGCCGGGATGGGAGTCAAACGGCTCGCCGCCGCAACCGGTACACCGCTGACCGCCGCGGGCAAGCCGCGTGTGCTGTACGTGGGAGCGGAGTTCTGCCCGTACTGCGCCGCCGAGAGGTGGGCGATGGCCGCCGCGCTGTCGCGGTTCGGCACCTTCAGCAGACTGGGACTGACCCGGTCCTCAGCCACCGATGTGCACCCGAACACCGCCACCTTGTCCTTCCACGGCGCGACCTACACCAGCGACCTGCTGTCCTTCACCGGCGTGGAGCTGACCACCAATATCGCCAAGCCCGGCGGGACCGGGTACATCCCACTGGACACTCTGACCGCATCGGACAAGCAGACCGACGCGGCCCTGAACAAGAAAGGGTTCATCCCCTTCGTCGACTTCGGCAACAAGCACGTGATCACCGGTGTCAGCTACGACGTCTCGGTGCTCCAGGGCCTGAATCAGACCCAGATCATCACCGCCATTTACGACCCGAAGTCCGAGATTTCCCAGCGGGTACTGGGCGCGGCGAACATGATGACGGCGTCGCTGTGTCAGCTCACGCACGGCCAACCGGCCGATGTCTGCACCGCGTCGGCCGTGACTGCCCAGAAGCTCCCGTAGTGACCCAGCACGCCACCCAGGCACCAGTTACCATCCATGGCCTCACCAGCCCGCCCTAGGCGTGCCAGTGCCGTACCAGCCAGCACATCGCGTGTGGGTCTGCATCCGGCGGGCTGGGTAGCCTTTGCGCTCAGCATCGCCGGAACGCTGGTCTCGGCATACCTGACTTTCGAGCACCGTCTCGGCCACTCTGGCCTGCTCGGACAACGGCGCGATCAACTGTCTCAAGGTCACCACCACCAGCGCCTGGTCGCAGATCGCGGGTGTCCCGGTGGCCGTCGCTGGTCTGGCATTCTTCCTGGCCATGACGAGGCTCTGCGCGCCAAACCGGTGGGTCAGCAGCATTGGGCTTCTCCGGCTGACCGGTGTGCTCATCGGCACCGTCATGGTCCTGTGGCTGGTCTACGTCGAATTGTTCCTGGTCGACGCGATCTGCGTGTGGTGCACCTCCGTGCACGCGATCACCGTGCTGCTGCTGAGCGCGGTGCTGTGGTGGCGGGAGAGCGCCCGACCCAGGAACCACACCGAGCACGGCTGACCGGTCGGGGAAGACGATGCAGCACCCGCCCATGTCGGCTGTGAGCACATCGGATCACGGACGACGAGCTACTCGACATTCAAACTGTGCCTGATTTGTTCCGCCACGCTCCACCCCCGCCACCAGCCTGAAGGACCGAAATGACACACGACGCTATCCGGGTCGCAGAGATCCAAAGCATGCGGACTCGCCTTTGGGAGTCAACAGCGAACTGCAAGGTCCGCGCTGACTTCGAAGCCCTCTTGGAACGCTTGGGCGAGAAGGACACCGAGATCGCGCGGCTGAATGCCGTCGTCCGCGCACCCGGCGAACCTGAAAACGCCGGCAGAAGAGGAATGGGTCGTTGAACTCACCTTCCCAGGCAGATTGCCCGAGAGTGTTCGGGAGCGCGTCTTCGAATCCGTCGCTGAGACTGTTGTTCTGCTAGAGGAAGAGTTCAATCGCGATCCCGCAAAGGACTGGGACATCTTTATGTGGTCCACCCGCCGCGCCTCCTTGTGAGGTGCCCGCGCCCGGCCGCACGCCGCCCGCCGCACGCCTGAGCGGCTATAGACCGGGGCAGAAGGCTTGCCTGGGTCAGAACCGCCAGGACAGAACGGTGTACATATCAGAGACGCTCTGATGGAAGATCAATGCCAGCACGGCGCCGGCCGCCAGCATCGGGCCGAACGGAATGCCGCTCTTTCGGTTCAGGCCGCGGATCAACAACACGATCAGCACGGGCACGGCGCACAACGACGGGAAGAAGAAGGCCCCGGCCAATGCGTTGCCGATGCCCTGGGTGCCCAGGACGACGCCGATCAGCCCGGCGAGTTTCACATCGCCGAAGCCCATGCCGCCGGTGAAGAACGCGATCGCGTAGAACAGGACCCACAGCCCGGCCATACAGCAGCCGGCGACGAGCGCCTGATGCCAACTGATCTCGCCGGTCGCGGCCGCCGCTGCGGTACCCAGCACGGCCAGCAGGTTCGCCGGTAGGACGAGCGCGTCGGGGAGCCGCTGAACTGCCAGGTCGGTGACGGCCAGCACGATCAGCAGCGCGGCCAGTCCCACCTGAAGCGTGATGGTGATGGGCCCGAAACCTCCGTGGGACACGGCCACCAGCGCCCCGGCGACAGCTGCACCGGCCAGGGTGGCCAGAGCTGTTCGTGGTTTGCGAAGCGCAGGCAGCCATGGCAGTGCGACCCACTCTTTCGGAGCAGTCAGGTCTTCCGGGCCTACAGGGTCTGCAGGGACTGCAGCGGTGAACGACGGCGTTGCGGACTTGCCCACGGCAGGGGGCCTTTCCAGGAAGTATGCGGCTTACGCACGTTGCATTGGACGCACGCGAGAGGAATTCGTCTGTCGAACTTAGACGGAGACACATCCAAAAAGGACGGGTTCTTGTACCAAAGACCGCCGCCTGCGAAGGGTCGGCGCGCCTACGCTGAACTGAATTGCTCGCCCCCAAAACCGAATCACGAAAAGAGGAAGCCCGTGGCTGTCGCTACAGCGGCTCCGGTCGCACCGGCTCTGGACGAGCGGCGACTGGGCGGGTACATCTCAGCTCTGCTGGAGATCTCGCAGGACCGGGCTCGCGGCGGGGATGTTTGGGGCGCGGTCAGCACGCAGCTGTCGATCGATTCACTGTTCGCCGCCATCGCTGTCGCCCGGACCGGGGAGAAGGTCAGCAGCGGGGTGCATTCGGCCACCGTCGACCCGCACGCGGTCTTCGCCTCAGCAGCCGATTTCGTTGCTGCGAAGCGTATGGTGATCTCCGCGCTGCTTCCCGAATCGTCAGCTCAGGAGTTCTTCGCCCTGCTGCCGATGCTGCCTCACCTGGAGCTGCTGCGGTGCCCGGACCGCAGCGACACCGATGCGACCACCAGCGAGCTGCTGGCCGGACTCGAGTTTCCCGAACGGCAGGCGTACCTGCGGCTCAAGGCGAGCAAGCTCGCTGCCGTCGCCGAATTGCTGCGCGACCGCTCGCCGGCTGATTACACTCGGGCGGTGTACCGGTCGGATCTGCTGGTGTTCGAGCTGGCTGCCATCGACATCGCCGCCGCCTCCGGTGACCAGCACCTGGCCACCGCGAAGGTCAAGATGCTGCTGGCCCAGGCGACGCTCACCATCGCGCTGCGGGATCGCCCACTGACCGATGCCGCCGCCGCGATCAACCTGGTCCGCCGGGTGCTGGTGTGGTGCCTGATGGGTGCCCGAGACCACCTGGACTGGCTCGCGGGTGTCAGCTGACCGCCTGACCTCAGCTGCTTGGTTCTGGTCGGCGATGTACTCGCAGGAGGGCAGATCAGGGCGCGCAGGGAGTCCGGCCGACCTCGGTGATCGCCGCGGTCGTGGACCGATAGCAGAACGTCAGCTTCGAGTGGGTGTCATGGGCGGTCAGGGAGAACCGGGCTCCCCTCCCGGCCTGCTGGTAGTGCAGGTGCATATCCGGGCCCAGGTCCCTGCCGATCGGACCTAATGCATGGACGAAGGCAGCATTGGTCGGCGGGTACATGCCCTTGGTTGCGTTCGACGCCTCGATCCACATCGCGGCTGACCGCAGGTCGGCCTGCGCGGCAATGTCGACGCCGGCCGCTGATGCGCGGTTCGGCGGCAGCTGGATGGTGCGTGCGGGTGACATCGTGTGCCTCGCCTGGCCGGTGGCCGTCATCATGGGCACAGGCGCGGCGGCACTGCCTACCGCGGAACCGGGTCCAGTGCTTCCTGCTGCAGAACCACCTGCTGAGGCACCGGGAGCGGTGCTGGACGTGGCCGGACCGGTGGAGGCCTGCGCGCTGCATGCCGACAGAGTCAGCAGGGCCAGGACACTCAGTACTCTGGCGACTCTGCGGACCGCTGGCTCCGTGGTCGTCACGGCGTCGGGACCACTACAGCCGTGGTGGCCACAGTGGCACTGGTGGCCGGGTTGTCGAGCGGCTTGGCGATGAACACCCGCAGGGTCAGGTTCGTGCTGGTCTTCACCGATGCTGTGCCTGCCTGGCTGGCGTCAGCCCCAGCGAGCGTGACGCCGTTGACCAGCACGGGCCGGTCCATATTCTCCACCGCCGAAATGAACTTGGTAACCTCGTTCATGTCTCCGGTGACCGCGATCGATACGTCGACCTCGGCGATCGGGAAGTTCGGTGCACCCACAGCGCCGGGCGCGGCCGGCGCGGTCGGTGCGGTCGCCACCGGAGCCGGAGCCACGGTGAGGCCGGGCCGCGCGGTGGCCAGGGCACTGGCTCCGGTCGGAGCCGCAACCACGGTCGCCTGTACCGGCGCTGTGGCGGAGAAGCTGTTGACGGTGACGCCTGCCGACTTCGCCGCATCCTGAATTGCCTTGAAGGTGCCGGCCTGGTCGGCGCTGGAGGGGAACTGCCGGACGAATTCGGCGACCTGCGCGGAGAGCAGCGCCTTGTCCTTCGCTGCGTTCTTGAGATGCGCCACCTGGATGGACAGGCTCTGATTGTTTTCAGTGGCGGCCTGCAAACCAGCCTCGGCATCGGACTTCTTGGCCAGCGCCGGCGTGTAGGCGAAGATCCACAGCAGGACCAGTGCCAGCACGGTGCCACCGATGATGAGTACCGCCGGCTTGGTCTTTGTGGCGATCGGCGGGGGAGCCATCAGCCACCTACTTGTGTCGTCTTAGGAGCCTGGCCTGGTGTGGCTGGGCTTGGTGCGACTGAGCCTGGTGCGGGGCCACCCGATGGCGCTGGGCCAGACTTCGCTGGGGCCTGCGCGTTACCGGCGCCCGGCAAGTACTTGGCGTACTTCATGGACAGCGCCTCCGGGGTGAAGTTGACGGTGAGAGTGAATTGGACTTTGCCGACCGAGCCGCCGGCGGTCGTCACAGCGCTGCCGGAGCTGGCGGTGGTGGCGTACGGATCGACCAACCAGGCGGGCTTCGTCGGGTCGTCGGAGAGCCTGATGATGTTCTGGGTGTAGAGGGTCACGTCGTCCACCGTCGCGGCGCTGCCGCTGAGCGTCAGGCACCCGATGGCCGGCTTGGCATTGAACGGGTTAGGACCCGGGCAGACGGTGCCGAACTGCGAGGCGATCGCGGTCAGCGCCACGTTCTTCGGAGCACTGTCGCGGGCGGCCTTGACCACCGCCGAGTAGGTGACGTCATTCTGAAGCGCCGCGGCGACATTCGATCGCTGCGCGTCGAAGGCCTTGAGCTGGACGTCGATAGCCTTGAGGCTGCCGACCGAGCTGCCCAGAGTGCCGTTCTGCGCCTCCTGCTGGCGCTGCGCCGACTCCGCGGAGGCTGCGCTGGCCGACAGTGCTCCCCAACCGAGCGCGGCGACGGCTACGACCACCAGCCCGATGACCCCGCTGCGGACAGCGAACCGCCTCACCTCGCGCTTGGCGACCAACGACTTCGGCAGGAGACCCTTGGACGGCACGGATGCGTCCGGCCAGGTGGCCTGCGCCTCGGCGGCTTTCGCGGGGACGGCGTCGGTCTTCATCGCTCACCCTTCTGGAACATCAGCTCGAGCGGATCGGCGCGTTCGGTGTCGTAGTGCGGCTCGGGGGCGCCCTTTTTGGGCTTCTTGATTTTCGGCGGCTTCGTGTTCGCCGGCCTGTTGTGATCCGGCTTGTCGGGCGCGTTCTTGGACTTGGCCGACTGCGCCGGCAATGCGCCCACAGCGAGCCCGACAGCCAGGGTGAAATCGGGGCTGTCATCAGCGGGATCCTCGGTGAGGAAAGGCCCCGGGAAAAGGTCGATCTCGTCGGAGATGGCCTGCTTGACCGCCTCCGGCAGCCCCAGCAACCGGGCCCCGCCGCCGACGATGGTGACCGAGCCGATGCCTTCCACGGCAAAAACCTGGTTGTCGACGGTGACCTTGGCGAACTCTTCGATCGAGTCCCGAACTAACTTGGCGATCAGCTGGGCCGGCGCGTACAGCGCGTCGGAGACAGACGAGCCGAGTACAGCACTCTTCTTCGCCGATTCGGCGCGCGAGTCGCTGTCCATGCTCAGATCGACCAGCACCGCTTCGGTGGCCGCGTCGCCGCCGAGGCCTTTGCGGAGCGCCACGTGCAGCGGCACCCCGCCCTGGTGCATCAGGACGGAGACCTGAGAGGCACCGACATCGACGACCACATCGGCCAGCGACGGGTCACGGGGGTCGGTCAATGGAATGCCGCGTAGGTTGGCGATCGCGCCGACCTGGACACTGTGCACCGAAAGGCCCGCCTCGGCGGCGATGTTGGTGAGCCGCTCGGTCCGCGCGGACACGGCGGTGCAGATCAGAACCCGCAGCTTGCGGATCCCATCGACGCGTTCCTCGCCGAGGACGACGTTGTCGATGTCAGCATCGTCGGGATCCGAGCCGCCGATTTTCTGGTGGCGGATCTGCCCGATCATCGCCTTCTCGAAGTAGGACGGCGGCACCCACGGCACCGAAGCCTGCTGTACAAAGACGCTGCGGGGGTCCGACACCGACATGGCCACGCTGTTGCCGGGGATCTTGTGGGTAGCCCAGAGCTGTCTGATCGTGTCGGTGACGTACGGACCGTTGTCGAAGCCGTCTCCTTCTAGCACCGCGCCGGCCTCCACCCAGCCTTTGGGCAGTGCCTCATAGGCGGTGCCGATGATTGCGTATCCGCCGTGGCCGTCGCGTTGGACCCACGCGGCTTTCACCCCGGCAGCCCCGATGTCGAGACCGACGACCAGATTGCCCACTTGCGCTCCTCGAATGAAGACCCGATTGAAGATCTCGGCTGATCCTGCTGCTGTTCATTTGCAATGCGTTTCACGACGACTGGTGCGACGAGCTAGCCGGGTCAATTCGCCACAATGACGGCTTGCCGGGCGCACGGACCCTAGCAACGCCAATCCGCCGGGGACGGCGTGTTTCGGGCCTCAACGGTCCGCTCTTGCGGCCCGTTGTATCGGTCCCGCCGGAAGGGCCTGGAAACCGCCGTCAATTTGCTGGATCGAGCTCTACTCTTGCGCCCGCACCAGGCCGACCGGGCCGTCAAACGTGCACGGAAGCTACTGCGACGCCCAAACGGAGCGGAAGGATGGCGCGGTCGAGGTGTTCAACGATCAGAATGCGGTCATCAAGCTCTTCTACCAACTGGGCATCGCTCCCAGCGCCGAGCTCGAGCGACTCTCTGCCGCTGCCGCCAGCCAGAAACGCACTCTCGCGGATGCACTGCGCAGCCAGGGCCGGATCAACGAAACCCAGTTCGCGCAGGCCCATGCAGCTAGCCAAAGCTGGGCTTTCCATGACCTGATCACCAGTCCGCCGATGCCCGATGTTCTTGAGCTGCTGCCGCCGTCGGTGGCCCGGGATTTGCAGGTGGTGCCCGCCCGCCTGGACGGCGGCTCTCTGTACGTGTCCTGCGCCAACCCCAGCGACATGCAGACCCAGCGCCGGCTCCAGGGTCAGGTGCGGGACTACCACGTCGAGCTGGTGTATTCACCCGCCGACGTCATCCGCAAGGTCATCGAAACTTCCTACTCCGCCTCAGCTGAAGCCGAGGACATCGCCCGCAACGGACAGCTCAGCGACCGGGGCGGCACATCGGCAGATGTCGGAAATGACCTGGGGGACCTTTCCGGATCGGCCAACGACGAGGTGGTTCGGCTGGTTCGGCTGACCATCGAGCAGGCTGTGCGCGACCGCGGCTCAGACATCCACATCGAACCCAACGAACGCTCCACCATCGTCCGCTTCCGCGTCGACGGCGTACTCAAGATCGCCAACCGCCTCCCACCGGAGATCGGCTCCCGGATGGTGTCCTACATCAAGGTGCAGACCGGGATGCGGTCGGACGAGACCCGTGTCGGGCAGGACGGCCCCATGGAGATCACCATGGGGCGCAATAAGATCACCATCCGGGTGGTCACCCTGCCTGGCGTTTTCGGCGAAGACGTCATCATGCGGTTGCAGACCGACATGGCGCGGCCGCTGTCCGAGATCGGCTTCTCTCCGCACAACCTGCTGATCTTCCAGCAGGCCATCGCGCAGCCGCACGGCATGGTGCTGGTGACCGGGCCGACCGGATCAGGCAAGTCCACCACCCTGTACTCCGCGCTTCGTGAAGTGCAGTCCGAGGCCCGCAAGATCATCACCGTCGAAGATCCGGTGGAAACCCGGATGCCGCCGGGCATCACTCAGGTGCAGGTGCATGCCCGCGCCGACTGGACCTTCGAACGAGCGCTTCGGTCCATCCTCCGGTCGGACCCCGACATCATTCTGCTCGGTGAGATCCGAGACTCCATCACCGCCAAGACCGCTGTCGACGCCGCCATGACCGGTCACCTCCTGCTTTCCACCTTGCACACCAACGACGCCCCCGGAGCGCTGGACCGGCTGATGGAACTGGGTGTCGCGCCGTCGATGGCGGGGGAGTCGCTGCTGCAGGTGCTCGCCCAACGTCTGCTGCGCAAACTCTGCGACCGTTGCCGGGTGCACGACTCGATCACGCTGGAAGGCGTGCACGCCGCCGGATTCCGCGGCGTCACCGAACTTCCCGACAAGATCTTCCAGGCCCGACCCGGCGGCTGCGAACACTGCCGCGGCGTCGGCTACTACGGCCGGCTCGCCGTGCACGAAATCATGAACCTCAACGAGGAGATCCGGGCGCTCGCCCGAAAGCGCTCCACCGTCGCCGAGATGGCCAGAGCTGCTGCCGACAACGGAATGCTCAGCCTGCGCGACGACGGTTGGTACAAGGTTGCCACCGGCCAGACCGGCATCGACGAAGTGAACCGCGTCGTAGCGGCCGAGCACTGATGACACTCCCACCGCACCGTCCCGAAAGGACACCACCACGATGACCGAGCTGACTGCCAGGAAGAGCTTCGTGCGTCCCTGGGATGCCGCAGCGGCAACGCCGCCGTTCGGCGCCGAGGTCGCACCCGAAACCGCCGCGCCAGCTGACCGGACCGCGGCCGAGCCGATCAGACCCGCAGGACCGGCGGACGCCCTGGGATCATCGACGACTTCCGCCCGGGTCGGCCTGGCCGTCGACCCGATGCTGCACCGGCTGATCGAACAGGAAGGTTCAGACCTTCACCTGCAGGCAGACATGGTGCCGCGCTGCCGCATCCACGGCACCATGGTCGACCTCCCCGGCTACGGGGAGGTCATCATCGGCGCGCAGGAGCTCACCGCGATGCTGTTCGAGATGGTCGGCCCCAAGAAGCAGGCCCAGTACCTGGCCGATTGTGACCTGGACACCGCCTACTCCCTCAGTGCCGACCACCGGTTCCGCGTCAACCTGATGCGTGACCGCGGCAAGATCGGCGCGGTCCTGCGAGTCATTCCCAACCGCATCAAGCCGCTCGCCGAACTGGGGCTGCCCGACGGCATCTCCCGCTTCACCCTGCTGCACCGCGGCCTGGTGCTCGTCACCGGTCCGACCGGATCGGGCAAGTCGACCACCCTGGCTGCGATGGTCGACCTGATCAACCAAAGGGATCGCAAGCACATCATCACACTGGAAGACCCGATCGAATTCACTCACACCTCCAGCAAGTCGGTGGTGCGGCAGCGGGAGATTGGCTCCGACGTCTCCTCCTTCCAGGAAGGCCTGCGCCGAGCGCTCCGTGAGGACCCCGACGTCATCCTGCTCGGTGAGCTCCGCGACAAGGACACCATCGAGACGGCCATCATGGCCGCCGAAACCGGCCACCTCGTGATGGGCACGTTGCACACCAGCTCCGCCAAGGAGACAGTGGCCCGCATCATCGGAGTGTTCCCCTCCGACCAGCAGGACCAAGTCCGCACTCAGATCGCCGACTCCCTGCAAGGTGTGGTTTGCCAGGCGCTCTGCAAGCGGCGCGACGGCGGGCGCATCGCCGCCATCGAGATGATGGTGACGAACGCGGCGCTGCGCAATAACATCCGCCTCAACCAGCTCGCTCAGATCGACAACGTCCTGGTCACCGGCGCCAAAGATGGACAACTGCCGCTCAACGTCCACCTGCTTCAGCTGGTGAACGCCGGCCTGATCACGGCGGAGACCGCGTTGCTCACAGCCCACGACACCCGCGACATGCAGGGCCGTCTCGGAGCCACGGCGACCGTCCGATGAACAACCACACGCTTACCAGTTCCACCGCCCCGTCAGCCACCGCACTGCCAGCCATCACCCTCACGGCGGCCGCTCAGGCGCCAGAAATGGAGCGCCCGTCATGAGCCCCACGAAAACCGCGCCCGCCGCGACTGCCACCCAGCAGTACACCTGGGAGGCATTGGACACCAACGGGAAGAAGCAGGCCGGTGTTGCCCGCGCCGACGACAAAGGCGCCGTTGAATCCAGCTTGATCGCCAAGAACCTCACACCGCTGTCGGTGAAGGTGGTGGGTGGAGGCGGTCTTACCGCGGACTTCAACTTCCGCAAGACGCCCAAGCACAAGGCGATGGTGGCGACCTTCCGTCAGTTCGCCACCATGCAGACGGCAAACCTATCGACGACGGAGTCGCTGCAGATCCTGATGGAGCAGTGCGAGGACATCCCGCTCAAGACAGCGCTGACGGCGGTGCTGAAGGACGCGAAGACCGGTGTGCTGTTGTCCACCGCGATGGCCAAGCACGACCGGGTTTTCCCGCTGATGATCACCAACATGCTCACGGCCGGCGAATCCGGTGGCTTCCTGGACAAGGCGATGCTGCGAATCGCGGAGGCTCTGGAGACCGAAGCCGAGCTGCGGAGCAAGATCAAGAAGGCGATGACCTACCCGCTGGCCGTGTTCGCGCTCGCCATGATCATCGTGACCTTCATGGTGATGTTCATCGTGCCGATGTTCGCCAAAATGTTCAACGACCTCGGCGGCCCGGACGCGAAACTGCCGCTGCCGACGCAGCTTCTGGTCACTCTGTCCAAGAACATGGCCTGGATCCTGCCGCTCTCACTGGTCGGGCTGTTCGTCTTCAGCATGTGGTGGGGAAAGAACCACAACAAGGTCAGCTTCCGGGAGAAGTGGGACCCGATCAAGATCAAGCTCCCGGTCTTCGGCAAGCTGTTCCACCAGATGAGCCTGACCCGCTTCGCGCTGAACCTGGCGCAGCTGATCAACTCCGGCGTGGTCCTGCCGGAGGCACTGAAGATCACCGCCTCCACCGTCGGCAACATCCGGATGGAACGCGCGATCATGGCTTCCCGCGAATCGGTGCTCAACGGCAACTCGCTGGCCAAGCCGCTGGCCGACGAGCCACTGTTCGGCAACATGGTCGTCAAGATGGTGACCGTGGGCGAAAAGTCCGGCGACATCGCCGGAATGCTCGACAATGTCGGCCGCGGTCACCGCCGCAACGTCGACGAGATCACCAACAAGCTCTCCGCGCTGATCGAGCCGCTGTTCATGGCGTTCATCGCCGTGGTCGTCGGATTCATCGTCATCGCCATGTACATGCCCTATCTCGGCCTTACCCAACTCATCAAATAGGGTGCGGTGCAGCTTATTTGGACGTGGGACTGTACGCACCAGATGCCGACAATGTCGGCAGAAGAAGCAGCAACGGGTGGAGAGGAAACCATTGTGGCGAGACTGAGCGAAGCCGAGGCCCGCGAGAAGTTGATCGAACATGGCGCAACAACGGCCGCCTCCGAGGCCTACAAGGCGCATCGGGAGGTCGGAGGCTGGTCGTTCTTCCGCCGCCCCGAGACCGGCACCGGACTGATCGGCGACCTGCCCTACGTGGTGGCCGACAACGGTAAAGTCGCCCCCAAGACGATCGATCAGTCCGAGATCGACATCATCCGTCGACTCGGCGACTGATCCCTGATCCGCACCGGGTGCGGCCGGTCGGCACGCCTCGGTACAACAACGTCGCGCACGGAAGCAGTTGCCGCCGATCGAATGCACCGACGCGCGGATTTCTACTAACCGTGAGCGTGGTGTGTGTGCGACCGCCTTCAGGCGGTCGCTTACCGCAGCCGCGCCAGCTCATCTCGATGTCTATGACGCCGCATCGAGGCACAGTTCATCGGTGCCATTTTGTTCGAGTTCACGCAATGGCCGGGTACCTAGTTCACCAGCGACGTGCCGGATTTTGATATGAAAGATCCCCGAACTTCCATGTGAACGGAGGTCGTCCGGGGCTCTGGTCATGCCGGCTTGGGGTTCAGACGGTCTTCTCCTTCTCGGAGGCTGCCTTGGCAGGGCGCCGGTTGCTCATGCCGGTCGTCACCTGGGTGCGCCAACCATCTCTGCGGGGCTCGGTGGGGTGCAGAACGTCCCATGCACGCAGCAGGCACATCGCCCCGAACGTGGAGCCGGCGCCGATCTCAATCGCGGCAATGAACGCCGAACGTGACACTGTCATCAGGAACATCAGTCCGAAGATGGCTAGGGCAATCCCGATTGCACCTATGCTCCAGCTGCCTGAGTTGACCTTCTTGTCGGCCCAGATGGCGCGCGGCTCGTTGTTCTCGTCTATTGCTTCGCGGCGCACCCGGCGGAAGTGAAGCCGGGTTACGTGGCTGGCCACCAGCAGCGCGCAACCACCGCCGAAGACGACAGCTGGCACCACGGTCAACAGGTCAGATGCGGTCATGCTGACTGCTCCAAGCGTAGGGCGGGGCTGCCGGCCGGCAGCGTGTCTTCGGTGAGAGCGTCGGCGAGCACCTCGTGGACCAGGGCCAGAGGCTGTCGGTCCAAGGCTTCGCAGGAGTTACCCAGCAGGTCCAGGACGGCGTGACGGCCAATGCTCTGACCTGCGGTTTCGGCTGCATGTACCAGTCCTGGGATGGTGGCGAGGACTTCGGCGCGGCCTGTTTCATAGGCCAGCGAGACGGCCTGCTCCTGGTCGATCTGCGCCTGGGCGATGACTCTCTGCAGCTCTTCTGCCGCCTGCACTGACCGGATCTCGGCGGCCGCGGCGGCTTCCTGCGCCTGTTCGAGAGTGGCCTGCATCCTGGCCACCTCGTCCTGCATGACGCGTTGCTCGGTGGCGTGCTCCACCTCAGCGCGACCCTGGTCGGCCCGGGCGGTCTGCGCGTCCTCCCGGGCGTCACGGGCGTCGACCAGGGCTGCGTCGGCGGTGGCGATCTCGGCGGCGTTGCTTTTTGCCAGGGTCTGGTTCGCGTCGCGCAGCTGAGTGTTGTCGGCCGTCAGATCAGCTATCTGGGCCGACAAGCCCGTCACCTGTTCGTGGTAACTGGCCGTGTCGGTGTCCGCTTTCTCGTCAACTGCGTCGGCGTGGTCAAGTGCCGACTGTGCGCACTGCTGCAACCGGGTCGCGGCGTCGGACAGTGTCCGGCCGGTTTCTTCAGCGGCTGCTCGGAGGGTAGGTGAGTTCACGCCGGACAGCATGCGGCACCGGTCCTGCGAAACCGTCCGTAGGTCGTACCCATTTGCGGATGTGAGCCATTTCGTGGCGTACAGCTATCCGCCGCGTTCAGGGGTGCTCGACCCCTAACTTTCCACTCGTCAACATCCCTCTGGCGGCCCGTGAAAGGACCCCAACCATGACCCGCACAGGTCTCGCGAGCCCCAAGAGCGTTCGCGCCTCCCGCATCACCAACGTCAACGGCAAGCTCGCGCTGTCCGGCAAGGATCGCGGCTTCACCATCATCGAACTGCTGGTCGTCATGGCGATCATCGGTCTGCTGGCCGCCATCGCCATCCCGGTCTTCTCCAAGCTCAAGGGCAACGCCTACAACAGCGCCGCTCAGTCCGACCTTCGGCAGATCGCCATCCAGAACGAGTCGGTCAACACCCAGACCTCCGCCTACGCGGTTGCCGGCACCGGCGCCGCCAACATCGTCACCGCCGGTGACCCGGTTCTGACCAGCGTCAAGCTGACCAACACCGCCAACGAGGTGCAGTACTACAAGGTGAACGCCAGCGGCTTGAGCTTCGCGGTCGCCAACTTCGACACCCGCACCAACGTCGTCTACTGCTGGCTCTCCTCGGGCGGCACGATGACCACGACCACCACTGCCAGCGCCACCGCCGCCGCCACCGCGGCCGGTACCTGCATGGGCAGCGCCTGATCCATCTGGTGCCACTCGGGCGGCCATGAGAACCGCCGCCCGAGTGGCACCAGGCCTGACCTCTCAATCCGCAGTAACTGGCCCTCTCGGCCAAGCAGTTGCGCTCACCGCCCCGGTTCGCGCCCTCATCAGCACTCTGGCCCCGAAAGGACCATCGTTATGAACATCGGCATCGCGAGCCCCAAGAGCGTTCGCGCCTCCCGCATCGCCCGCACCGACAACGGCAAGCTGACGCTCGCCGGCAAGGACCGCGGCTTTACCATCATCGAACTCCTGGTCGTCATGGCCATCATCGGCCTGCTGGCCGCCATCGCAATCCCAGTTTTCTCCAAGCTGAAGAACAACGCCTACGACAGCGCGTCGCAGTCGGATCTGCGTCAGGCCGCCATCCAGGTCGAGTCCTACAACACCCAGAACGGCGCCTACCCGACTGCAGCCCTTTACACCTCGGCTGTGGCGCCGAGCGTGAAGATCACCAACGCGGCCAACGAGACGGTCGCCTACAACCCGGGCACCGCCGCCCCGGCCGGAACCGGCTTCACCATCTCGGTCGGCGACGGCCGCAGCGGCAACTTCTACTGCTACCAGTCCAAGGTTGGCGGCACCAGCCAGATGACCGCCACGGCGTGCGCCACCGCCGCAGCCAACAACTGACCTGAGCTGTAGCACGGGACCTGAAGGTGAGCATCGAGAACGCCTCGGCGCTCACCTTCAGGTCAGCCATTCTTTGAACATCCATGCAGCAATATGCCGGCTCGCCGGAAAGGAACCCGATGACCTCCCACCTTTCGAGCCGCAAGCCGGTCCGTACGACTCGCGTCTGCGCGGTCAATGGCCGACTTACCCTGTCCGGGCGAGACCGTGGATTTACCATAATCGAGCTGCTGGTGGTGATGGCCATCATCGGGCTGCTCGCAGCCATCGCCATCCCGGTCTTCTCCAAGCTCAAGGGCAACGCCTACGACAGCGCGTCGCAGTCCGACCTTCGGCAGATCGCCATTCAAGCGGAGTCGTTCAACACCCTGAACGGCGGATACCCGGCCCAGGGCGCCACCAGTGGCGGTCTGGTTGTGGCCAGCGACCCGATCTTGGTGAACGTCAAGCTGACCAACACCGCCAACGAGGTGCAGTACTACCGGGTGAACGCGAGCGGTTTGAGCTTCGCGGTCGCGAACTTCGACCTGCGCACCAACACCGTGTACTGCTGGAGCTCCATGAAGGGCGGCATGACGACAACCACGACCGCGTCGAACCCAGCGGCGTACACCCAGGCCGCCGGCCCCTGCCTGAACAGCGCCTGATTTACCAGCCGTAGCAGCTTCCATTCAACATCCACCCAGCAGCATCCCGGCTCGCCAGAAAGGATCCCGTATGACATCCCACCTTTCGAGCCGCAAACCGGCTCGCACGTCCCGGATCTCCACAGTCAACGGCCGGCTGACCCTTTCCGGGCGGGACCGCGGCTTCACGATCATCGAACTCCTCGTCGTGATGGCGATCATCGGCCTCCTTGCCGCGATCGCGATCCCGGTTTTCTCCAAGCTCAAGAACAACGCCTACGACAGCGCCGCGCAGTCGGATGTACGCCAGGCAGCCATCCAAATCGAGTCCTACAACACGCAGAACGGCGCCTACCCGACCGCGGCCCTATGGGTCTCGACCGTTCTTCCCAACGTTAAGTTCACCAACCCGGGGAACGAGGCGGTCAGCTACAACCCCGGCACCGCCGCACCGGCTGGTACCGGGTTCACCGTCTCGGTCGGCAACGGCCGCAGCGGCAACTACTACTGCTACCAGTCGAAGGTGGGCGGCATCAGCCAGATGGGCGCCGGCGCCTGCACCACGGCTGCCGCGAACAACTGATACCCAGGTCATGCCGACCTGGGTATCGGTGTCTCCAGGCTGGTAGAACACGGTCGCCGTCGGCCCACGCATATCCCAGGTATGAGGCTGCAGCAGTTGCCGGCGCACGCACCCAGCGTTCCCGCCTGCAGGCGTACAGGTACCCGCCGTGATCGAGTGCTCACTCGCCCTATTCTGGGCCGCACATGCGAGGCCGGAAGCGTCTGCGCAACAGCTTTTTTACCGAGTCGCCTGCGGCATAGGAGAAATGAACCGATGACGACGCCTGCACACGAGATGAATGTCGGCTCCTTCGAGTCGGCCGCTGCGGCTGCCGGCCTGCTCGTCTCGGCCACCCTGCTGCAGTGCGCTCCTGATCAGGTCACCCCGGTTGTTCGGTCCGCCGCCTTCGCAGCCGCCAGCCCATCGTCGAAAACCCGCGGCTACCGCTGGCGCGATCGGGACGCCACATGAACAGCGACCGTCTGGTCAAGCGCCGAACGCTGATGTCCCGAGGCTCGCGTGATCGCGGCTTCTCGATGTTCGAGGTCCTGGTTTCGATGTTCATGGCCGCCCTAGCCATCACCGCCGTGTCGCTGATCTCGGTCAGCACCACCAAGAACCAGCGCGCCTCGCGCTCCTACGACGTCGCCACTCAGGCCGCCAACGGTGTGGTCGAGGTAGCGCGGTCCCTGCAATGGAAGACCGTCGGGTTCGCCTCCATCCAGCCCGGATACCAGGGCACCTACACCGACGACACGGGCGTAGTGCGCAACACTGTATCGGCGCCGGTCGGCCTGCCCGCGCTGGTGCCGCTGAGCAACGTGACCGTGAAGGGCGCGCCCTGCACGGCTGGCACCAGCGGCTGCCTGAGCGTGCGCACCGACATCGGCTGGATCACGCAGCCGAGCGCTGCGAACTCGGCGACACCGGTGCTGGGCAAGATGCAGATTCGCACCACCGTCACCACTGTCGACCTGGCCGCGCCGGTCGTCACCACCGTGATTCGTTCGGAAACTCCCGTCGAGGCCTTCGCCACCACGCCGCCGCCGACGCTGAGCGTCGCCCCGGCTGCCGGTGGCTACCAGTCCCGGCTGACCTGGACCGCACCGGGTTCGCGCTCAGTGCTGCAGCTGCAGCGCTCGGCCACCGCGGACTTCGCCAGCCCGGTGACGATCGCCAGCCCGGACCTGGCCGCCGACCACGGGCTGTATTACGACCAGTCGCCGATTGCCGGCGCCTACAACTACTACCGGGTGCACACCACGGTCACCGCCGGCGGCGTCTCGGACTCACCGACCGTGCAGATCTACGCGCCGCCACTGCTGCGGCTGCCGACGATGCCCGGCGCGGGCCGGCTCACCTGGGCCACCGTCGTCAACCCGGACACCACATCGTTGGTTCTGCAGCAGGGCACGGTCGCGGCCGGCTTCGGCAACCCGGTGAACACCAAACTCGCCGCCAACGCGACCTGGGCTCCGGTGATCTTCGCCTTCAACGACACCAGCATCTACCGGCTGCAGATCGGCGTCGGCGACGGCAGCACGACCTACAGCAACACCGTCACCTCAGCGCAGATCCCGGTGCCGGTCCTGACCCTTGGCGACGTCGATGACGTGGCCGGCTCGGCCGCGGTCAAGTGGAACATCCCGGTCTCCAAGTTCGGGGTGCCGCGCGCCGGACTGGTCATGGGCGCCGTCGGAACCGCCGTTCCGCAGGACATTCAGAGCACCACCGCCACCACCGGCACGGTCAGCCTGACCGATCCGTCCTCAGCGACCGGACGCGGCGGCGACACTCCGGTCACCCTGGTGCTCGAGGCCGCCGACGGCACCATCCTGGGCCAGTCGAACTCGGTGACGGTCAACTTCAAGCCGGTCATCCCACTGGCCTCGGACGGTAAGACGCAGGCCCTGGCCACGCCGGACAACTTGAACGTCGCCATGGCGCTGAACTGGACCTCCAGCGGTCAGGATCTCGGCGCCACCGCCGTCACGCTGGAACGCTCGGACAACGCCGGCTTCGTCGGCGCCAGCGTGACCTTGCCGGTCGACCTGACCACCAACACCACCCTTGACAGCACAGTCGCGCGCTCCACCCCCTACTGGTACCGGCTGACCTTCACCGGCATCGACCCGACCGATGTAGTGCCATTCGTTGTCGGCCCGGTCTCCGTCGCCGCCATTCCGGCGATCAAGGCAACGCCGCGGGCCGGCACCAGCACCGCTGCGGTCACCTGGGATCCGGCGGCGGTTGCGGACTTCGCCGGCTCCGCCGGCGGCACCGTCGGCGGGCAGGTGTGGGTGGACAGCTCCATCAGCGCCGACTTCTCCACCGGCGTCACCTCCACCCAGATCACCGACCCCACGCAGGGCAGCCTGACGACGCCCGCCTACGCGCCGGGCGCCGCCTACGCGCGGATGCGCTTCATAAAGGACACCACCGAGGTCGACACACCGGGCTCCGCCTGGACCGCGCCGATCGTCCCGACCGCCCAGCTGATCAACTCTTTCGCGCTGCTGAACGTGGCCACTTACGAGATGGACCAGGCACCGGTGGTCTACGGCTGGACCGGCGCGAAGGTGGTCGGCACCTTCACTGGTTCCCCCGGCTCGCCCAACGCGGGGCGTACCAGCGTGCAAACGGTGACGCTGAGCGCCAACCAGAAGGCGTTCACTTTGGCGCCGCCGGTCTGGCCATCGGACCTGAGCTACACGATCGCGGCGACCGGCCCCGGCGGACCGAACGACACCTGGGCCCCGGCGACGGCTTCGGAAAGCTACCGCTCGGATTCCACCTGCACCGCCGATGGCCGTGCCGTTCACATCACCTGCACCATCAACGTGGCTCCGCAAACCAACCCGGCCAACGCGGCCGACACGTGGGACGGCAACCCGCCCGCGTTCCCCGGCACCGCACCCGAGTCCTACTGGAACAGCGCCGCCTACGCGCTGCGCGGCGAGTTCACTACCGCCGCGCCGTCGTCGGTGCACGGCACGGCGATCCTGTACATCAGCCCGCTCAGCGGCACGGTTCAGATCTGCGCTCGGGCCACCGCCTCTGACGGTGTCACCACCACCCGCCCGTGCACCGATCTGTCGGTCGGCCAGGTTCAGGGCACCGCCGCCGCGGTCACCAACCTGTCGCTGCAGGTCGATGGAAACCTGGTGGCTCGCGGAGCCGGCGGCGTCGTCGTGTGGCAGACCGGAACGAGCAACGCGCCGGTCGGCCTCGGCCAGGTCTACCAGCTGACCTGGGAAGCCGATGACTCCGACATCACCAACGGTGGCGTCCTTCGGCTCTACCGCTCCGCTGTTCCCGGCGTCAACGAGACGCTGATCTGGGATTCCCAGCAGGGCAGGACGTACAACTGATGACGAACCCCTTGAGCTCCCTGCGCATCCAGCGCCGCCGCCTGTGCGGTGACCGCGGCTCCATCCTGGCCACGATGGCGCTGTCCATCGCCTTCATGGCGCTCATCCTGGTGCTGATCGCCAACGCCCTGGCCGCGACGAACAAGACTCGGTCCAGCAAGGAATTCACCCTGGCCGGGCAGCGGTCCGACACCGGCATGTCCGAGGCACTGAGCGGACTCAACGGCGGTAGCACGACGCTGCCGACTGCCGCGGCCCCGGTGACCTCCACCGGCAGCACGACGGCCACCGGCTACTGGAAATGGTGGGTCTCCTCGTCCGCCGGTCAGCCCGCCGGGCTGATCGGGAAGATCGACGCGCGCGGCAGCTACGGAAAAGCGCAGCGCACCACCGAGGCCAACCTGTTCTCGATGCAGCTGTCGTCGGCGGTACTGCCAGATGGCACCCGCGACTTCCAGGTCGCACCCGGTTCGGCCTTCAGCCACGCGATTTTTGGCAACAACATCCGCCTGGCCGCCGGCTCCGGCGTCACTCCAGCAAGCATGGTCACCGGCGTCATCGGCGCGGCCGGCGGCGCCGTGTCGCTCGCTCGCACCAGCGGTGCCTACGCCGGTGCGACCGGCGGGCTGCTGTTCTATGGCGTGGGCAACGGCTCGCTCACGCCCACCACCGCGCCGAGCACCACCAGCCCGATGTCGATGAACTTCGACGGCAATGCGATCAACTCGCTGTACGCCTCCCCCGGTGGCTGCAACGGAACCGCGCCGACCTGGACGGCGAGCACCTCGGGCCTGGCCAAGGATGCGGCCGGCAACACCCTGCTTCCGGTTTCGAGCACTCTGCAGTGCCGCAGCAGCCTGGTCTTCGACGTGCCGGTGAAGGTCACCGGAACCGGCGTGTGGAACTTCCTGCTGCCCAGCAACGGAACCGTCAGCATCAACGCCGACATCACTGCCGATGCCACCGCTTCGCTGGCCATCTACGGCGGCGCGAAGACCAACTTTGGCGGCGCGGGCGCGCAGCGCTTGCTCGCCGACACCTACCTGTTCAGCCCCGGCGGTAGCTGCGCCACGGACCCCACCACCAACATCACCGTGGACTACACCGGATCCATCGCCTGCCAGGCCGTGAACATCACCGGGAAGGTCACCTGGAAAGCGGTGACGCCCGATTCGTCCGGCGCGGTCGCCACGATCGACTCCCAGCTCAGCCCCACCCGAATCTGGTGGACCGCCGGCTCCGTCAACACCGGCTCGAACATCCCGATAGGAGGCTGACCATGCGCAATCTCGTCAGGACTCGGCGGATTGGCGGCGTGCGCCGCGGCATCATCGCCGACCCCGCCACCGACCGGGGCATCACTACCGTCGAGCTGCTCGTCGCCATGGTGATCACCGCGATCATCGGCGCCTTCTCGCTGACCTTCTTCGTGGTCAGCACCGGCACCTCCAGCACCCAGATCGCCCGGCAGCAGCAGGAAGCGGACTCGCTGGACGCGGTGAACCGAATCAGCCGAGACGTCACCTACGCCTCGCCGATCATCCTGGCCAGCAGCACAGACCTCATCCTGCGCACCTCCACCGGCCCGAGCCAGCAGTCCGCGGTGCGGTACTCGGTGCAGGGCGGCAGCCTGGTCGCCTGGACGATCGTCAACCCGGTCAACTTCCCCGCCACTCCCGACGACCCGGCGTGGACGACCAGTACTGCCCACGTCGTGGTCTTCCGGATGGTTGCCAACCCGACTGCGGCCGCGCCCGCTGGGCTGCCCGTATTCTCCTACTTCGACCGCACCGGCGTGGCGATGCCGACGCTCACGCCGCTGACCCGCGTCACCGGTGGGACCGCCAAGATCGGCTGGGTCGGCATCGACGTGTTCTCCCGCACGCGTGACCTCAAGGGCATCCCGGTCGAACTGATCGGCAAGGCCCGCGCATCGAGCGAGGCACCCATCGGCGTCTGTTTGGCGCCGCCGACTCCATGACAGTTAGCCAAGGCAACCGCAACGGCGCCGTGCATGGCCTGTTCCGATGCCCACGCATATCAGCAGTAGCCACCTATGTGCCATTCGACGGGCGGCAATTTAGGCGCACCACAGGTCACACCGCACGCCGGCCGCAAGCAGCAGGAAAGTAGGGCACCTCGTGTTCACCAAGACGACCCTGACCGGGCTGCGTAAGCGGCTGCGAGCCCGCATCGCAGCGGTGTTCGTCGCCATGCTGATGGTCGTCGGGCTAACCGTGGCTACCGCACCCAGCGCGTCGGCCGATTCGCTCGGCTACGGCCAATACATCGGCGGCAACTGGTGGGGCACCTACCGGGCCAACGGCGTGCTGGCGGCATGCATGGACCCGAACAAGGCCCCACCGAACTACAACGCCTACACCGCCTCCAGCATCTACGCGCCGGGCAGCGCCTACCTGCTGTGGAACTACCTCAGCGTGGGCAACCCCACGGAGGTCGGCGGGTTGCTGACCTACATCACCCAGACCGCCAGAGATCTGCCGCACAGTGGTGGCAACGCGGAGTTCGGCTCCGAGATCGGGGGGTTCACGAACGAGTTCAACGCCATGAACAACGACCGGGACAAAAACAAGGGCCCGTACAGGGTCAATATCACCGTGACCCAGCAGCCCACCGCATCCAACTGGCAGGGAACCGCCACCGCCACGGTTGACTCCGCGAGCGGCCACCACCAGCCCGCCGTCGGCAACCCCAACATCACCGTGAACCTGTCGGCCAGCAGCACAGTCACCAACATGCCCAACTCGGTGACCCTGAGCGCCTCCACCCCGGTCGCCACCTTCAACTTCTACATGCCCAACACCTCCACAAGCGCCAATATCACCGGCAACTCCAGCACCGCGCCGCCGACCACGGTGACGATGCTCAGCGCCAGCGATTCCTCCTACCAGCGCGTGGCGACGGTGCCGTCGACCGCCACCTCAACCGCAGCGTCCGACACCGACACGGCTGCGCGCCCGGCCAGCCCCAACGGGAACATGAACGCGCACATGGGAGATGTCAACAACTCCACCTACGGCATTCCCGGCGCGGTCATCCACTTCCACACCTACCCCGGTGGGAAGCTGGTCTCCGGCGACATGGTCACCGCCTCCGGAGGAACGACGCCCACCATGTCGCTGCCGATCGGTCAGTACACGGCCAATGAGACGTCAGCTCCATCGACGTTCAACTCTGACGGCGGCACCAGCGCGGTGGTCACCGTTACCTCCGGCGGGACCGTAACAGCCCAGCTGAAAAGCTCTGAGCAGGGCAAGATCAGCATTCACAAGTTGGACGCGCAGGCGACCTCTACCTCCCTCGCCAACGCGAAGTTTCGGATTACCACCCTCAGTGGATATTCCCTGGGTGACGTGACCACCGGTTCCGGCGGCACCGTCACCTCCGGCTACCTGCCGCAAGGAATCAAGGTGGGTGACACGGTGCGGGTCACCGAGATGAGCGCGCCCGCAGGTTACGTGAAAGCGCCCAGCTTCACTGAGGTAGTGACACGCGCCGGAGCTGGCTACAGCAATATCAATGACAACGAGATGGGCACGGTCAGCGTCCACATCACCGACGCGCAGACGACGAAGGGTCTTGCTGGCGCGACTTTCCAGGCCAGCAACGGCAGCACGAAGTTCGGCCAGCCAGGTACGACCAACGCCAGCGGCGACTGGACCTTTCCGCCCTACCTGCCGTTCCCGGTCAACACCGCGTTCCGTATCACCCAGGTCACCACGCCCGCCGGGTACGTCAACAACAACGGCGCCGGCTTGAACGTCCAGTTGACCCGCGACGGCAGCGGCAGCGGCCGGTGGACCCTGGTGAACCAGGAGCAGGGCCGCGTCAGCGTCCACAAGACCGACGCCAGCACCAGCTTGCCGCTTTCCGGCGCGGCATTTCGGGTGATCTCCGGCAGCGGTGCCTCCATCAAGAACCTGGCGACCGGAACCACCGACAAGAACGGTGACTGGCTGTCCCCGCTGCTGACCACCACCCCGGTGGGCGCCTCCGACATCCGCGTCGACGAGGTGACCGCCCCGCCGGGATTCAGCCGCACAACGGCAACCGCAGTTACCCCTACCCGCAGCGGGTACACCACCGCGACCGGCAAGACGCCGCTGGCCACCCTGGCCGACATCCGGGTCTTCGGCAAGATCCAGGTCTTCAAAAAGGACACGGTCACCAAGCAGGTCGTGCCGGGGGTCACCTTCACCGCCACTGTCAGCAAGATCGGCGCGAACGGCAAGCTGGCCGCACCGGTGGCCATCACCGGTACTCCCACGTACGGCACTGAGTCACCCGCCGGCTCCGGCCGCTATGTGAGCGACTCGGGCGGGTCGGTCACACTCAATGGAGCAACCACCTCTCCGAAGTTGGTCTACGGCGACCAGGTCACCTTCACCGAGGTCTCCACCGCGGCCGCCTACGTGCAGCCCGTCACGACCTACTCGGTCACCGGAACGATCGGTCCCAACGCCACCCTGGCGCTGTCGGCGTTCAACTCGCCCAAGCGCAGCGTGCAGATCGTCGACACCGGCCTGATCACCAAGCAGACGGTCACCACCACTCCCGGCGCCGGATACACCATCTGCTACACCCCGAAGGCCGGCCGCCCGATGACCGCCGCCGCGACGCCGTGCACCGTGCCCGCGGGCACCGGCCTGACAGACACCGCCACCAAGGCCACCGTCGACCCGAGCACCATGATCCTGATCGACACTGTCACCTCCTACGGCGGAAAGACCCCCGTCTCCGCGCCGTCGGGATACGCGCAGCCAGGTGACCCGGTGACCGTCTTCCAGACCAGCCCGCCCAGCGGCTACGTGCCGTCCACCACCGTTGCGCGCACCACCATCACCGACACCGGGTGGGGCACCGCCTGCAGCAACACCACCGCCGGCGGCACCGGGGGCACCGGCGTCGTGATTGGCTGCACATTCGTCGACCAGCCGATTCCCACTGTCACCATCACCAAGCGAATCGTCGAATGGGGCACCGCCACCACCGCGGCTGGTTACTCGCCATCCGGAGCCCACTACACGGTCAAGGACGTCACCACCGGGACGCTGCTGATGAGCGACGCCGGACCCACCGACGCATCCGGCAACCTCACCGTGCTGCTGCCCGGTGTGAACGTGGGCGACCAGGTGTCGCTGACCGAGATCACTGCGCCGACCGGCAGCACCCTGGATTCCACCCCGATCCTGGGCACCGTGAAGATCACCTCCACCAGTGTCGGCGTCACCCTCAAGCAGGACGACATGACCAACGACCCGTGCGGCTCGACCGCCTGGAACTACAAGGTCCTGGACCAGCCGGTCGCTGCCGGCACCGTCACCCCGCTGAGCACCACCGACTCGGCGATGACCCCGGGCTCCAACGCATTCGCGCTGCGCAGCGCCGGATCGTCGACGACCACGCCGGTGACGCCCGCGTTCAACATCTCCTGGCCGGCAGTGGGCCAGGCGCTCACCTACACCGTCACCCGCACACCGGGCGACGGCACCGCCGGCGGCACCAAGACCTACCTGGTCTCCGGTTCCGCGGCCGCGCCCGACGCCAACGGCAACGTCGTCTTCACCTGGTCCGGCGATTCCACCGGAGAGGTCGACGCCTGGCAGTCGGACTACCTGTGGACCGTCACCGCCAACAATGGCTACAGTGCCTCAGCCGCCTCCGCCCCGGTGCACCTGTCCAGCCAGGCGCAGGCCCCGACGAACGTGACTATCAAGGCCACCCAGGCTAAGCCTGGATCCACCGACTTGGGTGGCTTGTAGAGCGGGTCCTAACAGCGAGAATGCCCCTGGCACTGAGAGAATCGGGTTTGTCTAGGACCTGATTCAACAGCACGAAGGGCATCTCTGAGATGCAACTCTCCCACACCCGCCGTGTGGTGTCAGCGGTGTTCGACGAACCAAATTTGGTGTCGGCCGCCGGGCTGATCCCGGCGGTCAGGTTGGCCACCGACGCTGGGCTCAG
>JAABUZ0100002108.1_pt1 | contig 34347 bp, 31 predicted proteins | sample 5562091 | NCBI WGS metagenome assembly JAABUZ01 (sample SAMN12813069, study PRJNA571459) | rock metagenome | isolation source: Antarctica rocks | place: Antarctica: Victoria Land, Linnaeus Terrace sud | collected 2015-12-21 | reverse complement strand
GCTAGTGGCTTGCCAGCGGCGATCGACAAGATGTTGTCTATGCGGTGGCTGGCTTGAGTGGGATGCCGAGGTCGTTGAACAGGGTCTGCATGTCGAGGCGGAGGGTTTCGTAGTCGCGGTCGATCTGGGTCCAGTTCTTGGGTGGCCGTCCGCGTCGTGGTGTGCGGATTCCGGTGATGAGGGGGGCGATGACCTTGTCGCGGAGGGTGAGCAGCGCGGTGATGATGCGCGCGGCGTCGCCGGGCACGTGGTAGCGGCGGGTGCGGCCGGGTTTGATGACGAGCTGTTTGCCGCGCAGCTTGCGCAGGTCGTAGGCGCCCTGGCGGGTGCTGTAGCCGTTGGGGGTCTGTCCGGTGATTGCCCGTACTTGGGCGGTGAACTGGGCGACGGTGAACCCTGCCGGGGCGACCGCCAACGCGAGCGCCGCGGCGAGGGCGGCGCGGACCCGGGGGATGTTCATGTCGATGCCGCCGATCCGGGTTCCGGCGACCTGGGAGGGTGCGGGCAGCTGGTCGAGGATGTCGTCGGGCAGGAAGCCGACCTCGACCGCAGTCGAGCATGCTCATGAACCGGTCGACCATCGCGGTCAGCCGGCTGGTGATCTGCCCGAACTTGTCCAGCGTTCGGCCGCAGCCGAGCTGCTTGGTGTTGTGCACGATCGCTTCGAAGCGCAGGACGCGTTCGCCTTTGGTGTAGCCCTTCAGCGTCAACAGTCCGAAGCGGACTTTGAAGATGGTCAGGTTCCACTGAGGTTTCTCGATCACGACTGCCTGTCGCGGCGATAGCTCAAAGCCGGGTTTGCGGTGCGGACGGCCTTTGCTGCCGAACAGCGTGCGCACCTTGGGCACGTCGAGCCGGGATCGGGTGCGGTCCACCACCGTGTTGAACAAGCGATCCATCACCGCGCCGGAGGCGAACAGCAGGTTGCGGCTGTACTCGACCTGGTAGATCGAGTAGTCATAGACAAAGCGGCTTTGCTGCTGCTCGTCGATGTCCAGCCCGAAGCACAAACACGCGGTGTAGATCCACCGGTCGATGACCTGGCTCAGGCGCCCTATCGTCCCGGGTTGGGACAAGGTGTCTGCGATCTGAGCCAGGCGCTCGGGTTCGCTGACCCGAGTGAAGCAGTTCCCCTCCTTCGCGAAGCCGAGGGCGGCGCTCCTCACGGAAGTACTCAAAGCTGACGACCTTCCCGGGACCAGCACGGTTGCGCGCGGAGAACACCCACTGGAACTCCTGGCAGGCGACGATCGCGACGACCCCGTAGCGCCCTTCGCGCTCGGCGGCGTCCAGGTACGGGCGGACGTGATCGAGCTTGCGGTCATCCCAACGTGAGCGGTCCGGCTTCTTCAGGGCCAGGATCGGGATCTCACGGTCCGCGGCGAACGCCTTCACGTCCCGACGGAAGCGGTTCCCGATCGTCCCGAGCAACGCCGGCGACGGGATCTCGAACCCCAGATGGTCTCGCAGGAACCGCACGAGCTGCCCGCCGACCTGCATCCGCGGGACGTACGCGTTCAGGTACAACCGATCGACACACTCGATCTCGAGCGCCACATGACCCTCGAGCACGTCATTGATGTTCGCCACGCTCGTCATCCACGCAGCATGCCCCAGATAGGTCCGGCTACGCCGGACCGCCGTCACGAACCCGACGGGGGGCGGCCGGGAGGGGGGCCTGACCCCCTCCCGCTAATGTTCCGTTGGTTTAAATCCTTTGCGGTTACGGTAAGAGGGGGTCATGCCTACTCCTACTGCTGTTGTGATCGAGCTAACTGACGAGGAACGCGGGCGTCTTGAGGCGTGGTCGCGCCGGCGCAAGACCTCGCAGGCGTTGGCGTTGCGCTCGCGGGTTGTGCTGGCCGCGGCGGACGGCACCGCGAACTATGAGATCGCCGAGCAGCTCGGGGTCTCGCGGCCGACGGTGACGAAGTGGCGCAACCGTTTCGCGGAGCGGCGGCTGGAAGGACTGCTGGACGAGCCGCGGCCGGGACGGCCCCGGACGGTGAGCGATGAGCAGGTCGAGCGGATCGTGACCACGACCTTGGAGAGCACACCCAAGAACGCCACGCACTGGTCGACGCGGTCGCTAGCGGCACACCTGGGGGTCTCCCAGGACGCGGTGTGGCGCACCTGGCAGGCGTTCTGTTTGCAACCGCATCGCCAGGAGAAGTTCAAGCTGTCGGCCGACCCTCAGTTCGTGGAAAAGGTCTACGACATCTGCGGCCTGTATCTGAACCCGCCCGAGCGCGCCGTGGTCTTGTGCATCAACGAGAAAAGTCAGATTCAAGCGTTGGACCGCACCCGGCCGATCCTGCCGATGCTGCCCGGCACCCCCGAGCCGCGCGACCCACGATTACAAACGCCACGGGACCTCCAGCCTCTACGCCGCGCTGGATCTTCAGACCGGGAAAGTGATCGGCTCGCTGCATAACCGCCACCGCGCGATCGAGTTTCACCAGTTCCTGCGGACGATCGATCGCGAAGTCCCCGAGCACCTCGACGTGCACATCGTGCTCGACAACAGCTCGACGCACAAGACCCCGAAGATCCGACGCTGGCTGGTCCAGCACCCCCGGTTCATCGTGCACTTCACCCCGACCAGCAGCAGCTGGATCAACCTCGTCGAACGATGGTTCGCCGAGCTGACCAACAAAAAGCTCAAACGATCCGCGCACACCTCCGTCCGCCAGCTCAACGCCGAGATCCGAGCCTGGATCAAAGTGGAACGAGAACCCCCGCCCTTACGTGTGGACCAAGCCCGCTGAACAGATCCTCGAATCCATCCGCCGCTACTGCCAACGAATCAACCAAACGGCACACTAGGTACATCGCATGGCGGTCAACCCCTGCGGGCCGGACAGGCGCGTTGGGAGTCTCGAAGCGTTCGGCTCAGCAGTCCCGACTACGCTGCGTTTCCGACCCGGGCGAGCTCGTCGTCGCCCATATGGTTGTGGTGGTGGGTGATGTGGTTGCGGCTGGCGGGGCGGTCCGAGCGTTCCGCGGGTTCGCGACGGTTGGTCATGCTCATATTCGGGGGCTATGGAGGAGCGGGTGTCAAGGGGTAGGGGTCGATGGCCCCCAAGACCTTCGTTCGTCGCACGTCCGCTGTCTAAAGTCGAGCGCGGCCGCCGGTGGCGGTTGCTCAGGCGACAAAGCGCGGAGTTGGTGTGCGCGAGCCGGGGATGCTCGGGCCGCCTCGCCAGCCGCAACGGGGTGTCAGGGGTGTCAGCGGGAGGTGATGAGCCTCCCGCGGGCGCGTGTGAGCTTCGGTGGGAGCGGGGCTGTCTGGGTGAGGGGGTCGCCCGCCGGCAGGGATGCCGGCGGAACCGTCAGGTTCGCCGACCAGGCCTCGCGGGCGACGCTGGCGGACTATCGCCTGCCTCATACACCATCCGCGCCGGCCGCTCGACCCCGCGAAGCCATGGCAACAGCTCGTGCGGATAGCCCACCACGCGCCTGGTCATGACCTCGCCCGTGGCCTGGTCAAAGACCGCGAACGTCGACTCGCGCGCATGCACGTCCACACCGACCCAACGGATACCGTCAGGCATGTCGGCACCTCCTCGTAGATGTGGCCCGCGTCGAGGCTGCAACCTCCGACGCGAACATCAACCCCGCTACGCGGGGGTGCCGACTACCTTCGAGTTGCAGCCAGCCGGTCCTCCATATTGTCTAACGCCGACTTTCGCGTGATGGGTTTGGGCTGGGGTGGTCGGCGTGGTCGGGGTTGGTGAGGGGCAAAAGGCCTGTGTGGGGGGCGGTTTCGGGGCGCGAGCGTCGGGGGCTGCCGTCTTGATGGGGTGGATAGTACTGACTGGTATCTTACTGTTCTAGAAGTTCTCGCCACGCGGTGGGGTCGCTTTGATCGGGTTCTGCGGTCGGCTGAGGGCGGATATGCCTCGTGTTTTGGGGGAAGCCGGGCGTCGTGTTGATGGTCTTGCCGTGGTTCCGTCCGGGCTAGTAGATGTACTATGGCGATCGTCCAGTCAGCGAGATCGCCCCAACCTCGTTCTGGCGGTGAGTTCTTCGCCGAGCCAGCCGATCTGACGCAGCGGCGGTATGAGGCGCTGCGCGCGTATCTGCTTGAGCGCCGCTCGGCCGGCGAGGTCGCCGAGGCGTTTGGTTACACGGTCGAGACGCTCAACTCGATGGTGCGCGACTTCCGCGCGGGCCGGCGGGAGTTCTTCGTCTCCTCGCGCCCAGGACCGAAGCGCGCGCCGGCGAAGGAACGAGCGCACGACCGGATCGTTGAGCTCAGGGCGGCGGGTCACTCGATCGACGAGATCGCGGTCGTGCTCACACGGGAGGGGATGCCGCTGAACCGCACCGGGATCGCGGAGGTGATCGCCGAGGAGGGGTTCGGCCGCCTGTGGCGCCGCCCGCAAGCGCTGCGCGGCGCGCCCAGGCGCGAGCAACTGCCGCGCACCGGCGTGATCGACTTCGACGAGTGGCCCGACCGGGTGCTGACCAAGCACGCTGGCTTGTTGTTGTGCATGCCCGACCTGGTCGCGCTGGACCTGCCAGCGATCGTCACCGCAGCGGGCTATCCGGGCACGACCGTGATCCCTGCGATCTCATCGATCCTGTCGCTGCTGGCGCTCAAGCTCGCGAACATTCGCCGCACCTCGCACGTCGAGGATCTCGCGACCGACCACGGGGCGGCGCTGTTCGCGGGACTGTCCTCGCTGCCAAAGACGACCGCGCTGACGAGCTACTCGTACAAGCTCTCGCACGAGCGCCAGCACGCGTTCCTGGTCGCACTGAACGCAGCGATGCTCCGCGCGGGACTGATCGACGGCGCCGACTTCGACCTCGACTTCCACGCGATCATGCACTGGGGCGAGGACGCCGCGCTCGAGAAACACTACGTCCCGAGCCGCTCGCAGCGGACACGCTCGGTGCTGACCTTCTTCGCCCAGGACGCCAGCACCCACAACCTCATCTACGCCAACGCGGACATCTCCAAAGCGACCCAAGCCCGCGAGGCGATAGCGTTCTGCGACCACTGGCGCTCGCTCACCGGCTCAGACCCGGCCTGCTCGTGTTCGACCAGAAGCTCACCACCCAAGCCGTCCTCGCCGAGCTCGAGGAGCGCGGCGTCACGTTCATGACGCTGCGGATGCGCTCACCCGCGCTGATCCACCACATCGACCAGCTCGACGCGAAAGCGTGGAAGACGGTGCGGCTTGACCGCGACGGTAACTACCGCAAACCCGAGGTCGTCGACGAGACCGTGCGCCTGTCTGACTACCCCAAGCCGATCCGTCAACTCGTCGTTCGCGGCCTCGGCCGTGACGCTGCGACGGTGATCATCACCAACCACACCACCGCCACCCCGAAATATCTGATCGAGCGGTACGCGCGGCGGATGACGATCGAGCAACGACTCGCCGAAGCGATCCGCGCCTTCCACCTCGACTCACTGTCCTCCTCAGTGCCGCTCAACGTCGACCTCGACGTCGTGCTCTCCGTGCTCGCCTCAGCGATCTGCGCAGCGCTCCGCCGACGCCTCCCCGGCTACCACACCGCCACCCCCGACACCCTGCAGCGACGCTTCCTCCAAACCGGCGGGGTGATCATCAAACACGACGACACGATCACCGTCCGACTCGACCGCCGCGCCTACTCACCCGTCCTACGCGCAGCCGACCTCCCCGACACAACCATCCCCTGGTGGAGCGGCCGCCACCTCCACCTCGAATACGCGGAAAAGTAGGGCCGATCTCGCTGCACGAAAATCGGCGCTAAAGCCGTGCTCGGCCGCCCGGGCGCGGGCCTGATCGCGCCAGCTACCGCCATCCACCCCGTATTGCTTGGCCTTGCGGGTCTGAAGCGCGATTCCCTGCATCCGCTCGCGAGACAGCCCACCAGCGACACCGGCAAGCTCGAGCACGCGCTCTTCGATCTCGACTCGCCGTTGGGAGAAACGGCGCAGCACATTCTCTGGGACACCGTCGATCTCAAACAGCCCCCGGCGCGCCGTTCGCCATGAGACCCACGGGAACCGGTCGCGGACCTCTGCTCGCAGCACCGCACGATAAAGCGCGCCACCGTCCACGACGGAGACATCGTGCTGGTAAACGCCGCCGCGGGCGGCATGGGCTCCCGTGCTCGCCCGCCTCGCCCGCCATCTCGGCGCCGCGCAAGTGATCGGAACCGTCGGCTCCGAAGCCAAAATTCCCGTGGCCCGCGGGTTTGGCTATGACCACGTCGTGCTCCGTGACCAACTTCACGAACGCCTGCCCGAGATCGCCCCCGACGGGATCGACGTCGCGCTGGACCCCGTCGGCGGTCCGGCGTTTGCGCAAGGTCTCGAAGCGCTCCGACCCCTCGGCCGACTCGTACGGTACGGCAACGCCAGCGGCGCCGAGGACGAGCCACTCGCCACGCTCGGACTGGTATACGCAAACCGAACCATCGGGGCTTCAGCCTGCGCGGACTCGCCGACACCCGCCCCGATGCCTACAGGGCGCTGTTCGGCCAGGCCCTCGAGCTCATCGCGGCCGGCGTGATCCCGATCGAGATCAGCGACGAATACACACTGGCTCAAGCCAGCGACGTCACCGCCGCCTCGAAGCAGGCCAAACAACCGGCAAGCTAGTGATCGCACCCTCACGCGCGGCATGAGCCCAGCGGGAAGTGAGACGCGACCAGAAGACTGAGCCGCGACGCACCCTCCGCCGAAGCGCATCAGCTCGTTACCCGATTCGCGAAGTCAGCCTCGTCACCGGTCGACCGAAATCCCACTGCCGCCCCGAGAGGGGACCCAAACATGGATGCAGCCGCATCGAGCCGCGACGCAGCCGAAGTGATCGACCTGTCGGACCACCAAGCCAACCGGAACGAGCCATGGACACCCTCGTCACCAAATGACTTCCTTCGGTTCGTGCTTCGACCCCACAAACGACTCCGGATTGCCAGGCGATCTCTCGCCCAGGGTTAAGCTTGCCGGTCCCCGCAGAACTGCCGATCCCGCCACCGGAACGACCTACGACCTGCGTGAAGGACTCGCGAAAGGTACGGTTGTTTTCGTGAGTCGATCGGCGTACCTGCAGGCGGCGCTCAACGGTGACCGCGAGCACCCGGCAGCACCACGGACCCCGGATGCGATCGCGAAGGAGACTCGTGCCGCCGTCGCCGCCGGCGCTCGCTCGCTGCATCTGCATCCCTACGAAACGCACGGCCGAGAAACGCTCGAAGCGGAAGCGTGCGCGGCGACGCTGCAGGCGATGCGTGCGGCTTGCCCGGCGGTGCCCGTGTCGCTGAGCACCTCGTCTGCGATCGAACCCGACTCGGAGCGCCGTCTGGCACTGATCGCCGGTTGAATCGAGCTGCCCACCCTCGTCACCGCGAACCAGGGCGAAGAGGGCACCATCGAGCTGTGTCACCCTACTGCGCGAGCGACGCGTCGGAATCGAAGCCGGCCTGCTCAGCGTGCAGGACGCCCGAGCGTTCGTCGTCACGGACCTCCCCGCGCTCTGCGTCCGAGCCATGGTCGAGCCACTCGACCCCGATCCCGACGCGGCGACGGTTCACGCCGCGGCCATCGAGCAGGTTCTGGAGGACGCCGGTGTGAGCCCACTGCAGATCCACCACGGCGACGGCATCGCCTCCTGGGCCGTCAACCGCCCCGCGATTGCCGCGGACACAGCATCCGCACCGGCCTTGAGGACACGCCGCTGCTCCCTGACGGTCGTCTTGCCACCAGCAACGGCGAACTCGTCGCGGCGGCCGCAACATTGCTCGGCTGACTCACGCCCGGTGTTCACCCGGTAGGGGCGACAACCGGGACGACCGTCGATCCGAGTTCTGACCGAGACGGCCCGTTGAGCGGCTTGTCGCGGGCGTCCACGGCGGACGAACCTCAGAGCGGCGACTGAGTCGAGTGTGGCATCACAAGGCGGGGCGGATGCCGGGGGACCACGTCAGCGCGGCCCCTCTTGAGCAGGAGGGGTTCCGGGGTCGACGCGCGACTGTCATCGAGGCTTGCGCAGCAACCGCCGAAAGCGAGCCAGGCAGGTCTTCGCCCACCAAGCTCAAGCACTGAGAAGGCCGGACCTCCGCTCCGACGCGACCTCTGACATGACCTCACGCCCGGTAAGCGGACGACGAGGCTCGGACTCGCCGACCTTCTGATTGGGAAGCTGCCCTCACCGCAGGACCGCGGCGATCGGCCATCCTAGGCGTGCTCGATGCGACCAGGATGTGACCATGAGCGTTGCCGTAGGCGCAGAAGCTCGCATGCTCTCGCATGTCTCGAGTCGTCCATATACCGCCTAAAGCTGGCGATTTGCGGCGAGAAGTTGCAAAGGCCTGCGAACCTATGAACGCCCCCGGCAGGACTCGAACCTGCGACCCACGGCTTAGAAGGCCGTCGCTCTATCCAGCTGAGCTACGGGGGCTCGGGGTGAGAGTAAACGCGACGCTGCGGTCGCCCGGACCCGCGCACTGACGCCGGCGATCTGACCGGCGGGATTCTTCGCGCCCTCTTCTGCTCGCAGTCACCTGATTAGATATCCGGCAGAGGCCGGACTTCCGCAGAAGTGAAGCACACGAAGGTCCCGAAAAGGGCGTGTGAGCGGGACTTTCGCCGGTTTCGGCACGGTTGGCCCGTGTGTCTACAGACCGCGGCTACGCGGCGGCGGGGGTGAAGTCGTAGAAGCGGGGTGGCTCGGGGAGATCGAGCGCCTTGAGGATGTTGCGGTGGCCGGGGGTCAGCTCGGTGCGCTGGGCGACGGTGCCTTGGGTGGTGGCGAGCGTGACGAGGTGCATGCGGTCAAGCTCGTTGCGGAGGTTGCGCCAGGTGTCTGCGGTCTCGGTCTCCGCGACGCGGAGCAGCAGCAGCGCCAGCCAGCAGAGCTGCACGTGGGCTTCGATGCGGTCCTCGCGGCGGTGATAAGCGGGGCGCATGTCGATCGTGTGCTTGAGATCGCGCCAGCCGCGCTCGGCTTCGTAGAGCGCCTTGTAGCCCTGGGCGATGTCTGCGGGGGTGAGGCTCTCGTCTGAGGTGCGCAGCAGGAACTTGCCGTCGAGCTTGGCCTCGCGGGCGACCGCGGCGCGGTCGATCCGGAGCTTGCCGGTCTTGGTGCGGCGCAGGAAGCGCTTGTAGGCGGGCTTGGTCGCCAGCGCGCCGTAGAGCTCTGAGCGCTTGGACGGCGCGAGCGCGTCGGCGGTGTGGATCTCTTGGGCGAGGCGCTTGAGGATCTGCTCGCGCACGACTCGGTCGCGCTCGGCGCGTTCGGGGTTGTGGCAGATCACGAACCGGTCGCGGTAGGTGCCGTCGTCGATCCGGACCTGCTTGACGCGCAGGTTGCCCTCGACGGTGTGGTAGCGGCCCTGGCGCTGAAGCGCGACGTTGGCCTCCTTGCTGTCAGAGCGCAGCTTCTCGCCGACGATGTAGTGACCGCCACCTCGTTGCAGGTAGCGGCGGTTGCGCTCCGATGTGAATCCGCGGTCGAGCACCCAGATCACCCGGGCGAGGTTCCAGCCCCTGAGGTCGTCTCGGACCTTGCGGATGATCTGCTGGTCAGACGCGTTGCCAGGGAAGGTCCACACCCGGACCGGGATCCCCTTGCGGGTGACCGCCATCCCGACCACCACTTGGGGCAGATCAGGGCGATGATCCTTGGAGTGCTTGCTGTAGCGCCTCCGGCCCGACTCGACCAGCACGGGCTCCTCGTCCTCGGAGGGCTCCGCGTCTTCATCCTGCAGCTCATCGGGCAGCCGGTCGGTCTCCCAGTAGGTCGAGCTGGTGTCAAAGAACAGCAGGTCGACCTCGAGATCGAGCAGGCTCGCGACCGTGAAGAACACCTTCTCCTGCAGTTCGGGCAACGCGGCGTGCAGGAAGTCCATCGCCCGGTAGCAGGCATCATCAGAGACCTGGGGCAGCCCTTCGATGAACGCCCGCTCGGCGACCCATTCGCAGCCGGCGAGCTTTGAAAGCGGCCGCACCGACAGGCGGTTTGAGACCATCGCGAAGATCGCCCGCTCCACCGCCTGGGCCTCAAGCCGACGTCCGCCGACCTGAGCGATGATCGTCTGACCGATCTCAAGGCGCTCCCACAACCGGTCCGCCAGCCACGAAGACCCCATCGACCGCGACTCGATGATGCTGACCTCGCCCGCGGCGGTCGCGGCAACCGCGTCGGCCGGATCCAGGAAGCGGCTGATCGAACGCACCAACCGCTGAAGCGCGTCGCGGTCGACCTGGCCCGCGCGCCCGAAACGATGGATGATCCGCGCCCGCGGCACACCTGTGTCCGGGTCACGCTCGTTCTGGGCCAGCGCCAGATACGACACCGAGCTCCCGTCCGCGTTGCGCCGCTTGGTCTCGCGCAGGTACATGCACCTACACGATAGCCATCAGGGGCGCCAGACACAAGCGAAAGCGCCAAAGTCGTGTGCCTACAAGATTTCGGGCTCCGACGATACCCTCACCCAACGATTTGCAGGGGAAATGCATCCCCGACCCCTTCAAATGCCTACGAACTGCGGAAGTCCGGGGAGAGAGTGATGCGTCAGCTGACCAGTCTGGACATGCAGTTCCTGGCCCTCGAGAACGACCGCCAGAGCGGCCACGTGGGTGGCCTGGTGATGCTCGACCCGTCGACCGCGGCCAGCGGCGAGCTCCGTGTGCGTGACGTCCGCCGGCTGATCGCGGAGCGACTCGCGGACCTCCCGCCGATGCGCTGGCGCTTGGCCGAGGTCCCATTCGGGCTCGACTACCCCTACTGGGCTGACGACGGCGACTTCGATCTCGAATACCACGTGCGCGAGATCGCCCTGCCCTCGCCGGGCTCCGACGGGCAGCTCGCGGCGCAGGTCGCCCGACTGCACGGCCGGCCGCTCGATCGCGCCCGGCCGCTGTGGGAGTTCTACGTGATCGAGGGCCACCGCTCCGGACAGGTGGCGGTGATGAGCAAGATCCATCACGCCCTGATCGACGGCATGTCGGGCGCCGAGATCCTCGGCCTGCTCCTCGACCTCGGTCCCGAGGGACGCGAGCCATCCCCGCCGGCCGAGTTGATGGGCGCGCCCGGTGACTTCGAGATGATCGGCCGCAGCCTGCTGGGACTTGCGCGCTACCCGGTGAGGGTCGCTCGCTCGCTGCCGGCCGCCGTCACGAACATCGAGGAGACGCCGTTCGGCACCTTGCCCGGAGCCGGGTTGCTCGGCCGGGCCGCCCGTGCCGGCACTCGCGTTGTCTTGCGCAAGCCCGCCCTGCCCGAGCCGCCGGGCATCACCGCCCCCAAGACTGCCTTCAACGAACGGCTGTCGCCCCACCGCCGCTTTGCGTTCGGGCGGCTTTCGCTCGAGGACGTCAAGACGGTCAAGAGCACCTGGGGCTTCACGGTCAACGACGTGGTGGTGTCGATCGCCGCGGGAGCGGTGCGCCAGTGGCTGATCGCCCACGATGATCTGCCCGACGGCCCGCTGATCGCACAGGTCCCGGTGTCGGTTCGCACCGAGGAGCAGCAGGGCACCTACGGTAACCGCATCCTGCTCATGACCGTCCCGTTCTACGTGGACGAGCCCGACCCGCTGACGCGGCTCGAGCGCACCCACGAAGCGTGCCGGGAGATGAAGGACCGCCATCAGGCGCTGCCCGCTGGGCTGCTTGCCGACGCCAACAATTTCGTCCCGCCCGCGCTGTTCAACCGTGCCGCGCAGCTCACCTTCCGCCTCTCGACCAGCCGGCCAGGGCGCCCGACGTGGAATCTCGTCGTCTCCAACGTGCCTGGCCCGCAGTTCCCGTTGTACCTCTCCGGCGCGCGCGTGGACGCCCATTATCCGATCTCCGTCATCACCGACGGGATGGGCCTGAACATTACGGTGATGAGCTACTGCGGCCACCTCGATTTCGGACTCGTGGCCGATCGTGACCAGATCCCGGATCTGTGGACGATCCTCGACGCGCTGCGCTCATCGCTGACCGAGCTGACCGCGCTAGCCGCCGCTGCGAACACCGCCCCCGCAACGCCGACCGCGGAGCCCGACGCCAAGATCTGAGACCGCTCCCGCCGTGCGGTGGACATCGGCGCCCCGGCGCGCCAGACTCGGGGGATGGCGGGGTCCGGACCCACTCGGGAGCGACTTGCCGGCGTGCTGAACGCGGCGTACGGCGACGGCCTGCTGAGCCAGCGTACGCTCGTCCACCGGCTCGATCAGCTGTTCGGCAGCGACCTGGTGGACCCGGACCGGCTCACTGGCGACCTCACCTTCCGCGGCGCCGGCCGCTCGCTCGCAGACATCCTCAGGCGAGCGCGACGATCGGTGGGGTCGCTTCTCCGCGCCGAGCGGCCCGGCGCCGAACGGCTGCTCGCGCTGGACTGGAGCGGGGCTCGCGACGAGCTCACGATCGGCCGTGACGCGGGCTGCGACGTCGTGCTCACCGGCGCCGCCGTGTCGCGGCGACACGTTCGCCTGTGCTTTCGCGACGGCGCATGGATCCTGCACGATCTCGAGTCCACCAACGGCACGCTGGTCAACGACCAGCGCGTGGTCCGCTGCCGGCTGATGGCCGGGGATCGGCTCGAGCTCGGCGGCGAGCGGCTGACCGTCGACTGATCGCCAGCGCGGGCTATCGTGCCGGAATCCCCCGGCCCTCCGAACCTCCTGCGGTTCCGCGTCGAGCTGCGGCCGCCCTGATCACGATCGCGGTGATCGAGGCCGTGCTGCTGGCGCTGTGGCAGCGCAACGGCTACTGGGAGGTGTCAGACGGTGTCTATGCCGCCACTGCGCGCGCGTGGCTGCACGGACACGTCCCGTATCGCGACGTCGCCGCCGCGCAGCCACCGCTGGTGTACGTCACCGGTGTCGTTCTGCTCGCGCTGCACGATGGGCTCAGCTCGGTGCGCGCCGGCATGGCGGCGCTCGATCTCGTCACCGCGTCGCTCTCCGGTCTGTGCGTATGGCGGCTGACCGCGCGCCGGGACGCGACCGCGGTCACGGTGCTCGGGCTGCCCCTGCTCGCCATCGGCCTTCACGAGCACGCACAGCTCATGCCCGAGACGATTGCGGCGCCGCTCCTGATGAGCGGGGTGCTGCTGTGCTCCCGGACCCGACGCTCAACCCCCGGCGGTGTGGTGCTCGCGCTCGCGGTGACCTGCAAGCTCGCGTTCGCGCTGCCAGCGGTGGCGATCGTCATGGCAGCGCGGCGGCGTACCCAGGCGGCGGCCGGGCTGATCGTCGGTCTGGCCGCCGTCACCCTCGCCACCGGACTCGCCTTCGGCGTCTCGCCGTGGCGCGAGGTCGTTCAGGCCCAGCTGCAGGTCGGCACCTCGGGCGGCCGCAGCGTGGCGGGTCTTCTCGCGCAGGTGGTGTGGAACGAATTCCCGCTGGTCGTCGGCGCGACGGCGGCCGTCTGGTTATGGATCGGCTCCAATCGGACTCCGAGGCAAGGCGGCCCGTCCAGCCCACTGCTGCGCACACTCGTGGCCGCGGCCGCCGCCGGGGCCCTGCTCGCCCTGACCGTGCTCAAGCGCGGCTCCTACATCAATGTCCTGGTTGTGGCCGAGCCTGCGCTGCTCGTTCTGGCGGTCTGCGGCGCAGTCTGGGGCCTCGAGCGGCGACGAGGCTGGCGGCTGGCCACGGCCGGCTTGACGACGGTGCTCCTCCTCCAGTCCCTGTCGCTGCTGCTCAGCCCCGGTGATCCCTGGGCAGCCGTGCGCCCGGGAGCACGGTCGGGGCTGAGCTGGACCGCGGGACCGGGCGCCGTCGATGCGGCGCTGCTCGTGGCCCGGCGCTGCCCGGCACGGCTGGCCTACGGCGGCTCGTCCTATCTCGCGTTCCTCTCCGGGCGCCGCATGCCGGGGCAGCAGCCCGACCTGTTCATCCTCGCCACGGCCCGGATCGACGCCCCGTTCGCGGCTCGAGCGGCCCGCGATCAACCGCGCTGTCCGTCGGGCTGAGCCAACTCCCACAAGGTGCTCACAAGCGACCGCCCGGCGCCGCGATCCTCGCGGTACCGAGCAGCCTGATGAGTCGGGGCGCCCGGATTTGAACCGGGGATCTCAGCCACCCAAAGGCTGCGCGTTACCAGGCTACGCCACGCCCCGAAGATGCAGCCGCGAGTCTACCCCCCGTCCTCCTTGAGCCGATCGATCCAGTACCTCGACGCCCAGCGCGGCGCAGTGGCTCGACGCCCAGCGCGGCGCAGTGGCTCGACGCCCAGCGCGGCGCAGTGTCTTGCTGGCCCGCCGCGGACCCCGGCCTGCGCCCACCGGCTAGCCTCCGACGCCAGATGGCCGACGTGCTCGCACTCCAGACGCTGCGCTATGACCTTGACCGCACCGGCGGACTGCAGGATGTGGTGGCGCCACCGTATGACGTGATCGACGCCGAGCAGCGGGAGACCCTCGAGGCCCGGTCGCCGTACAACATCGTCCGCGTCGATCTGCCCGAGGGCGGCGAAGATCGCTATGACCGCGCCGCCGCCCGACTGTTCGCCTGGGAGCAGGAGGGCGTGATCGTCCGCGACCCCGAGCCCGCCCTGTGGACGCTGCGACAGGACTACACCGGGCCCGACGGCCGCGCCCGCACGCGCAATGGCTTCTTCGCCCGCGTTCGCGTCGAGGATTACGGTCCGGGACGAATCTGGCCCCACGAGCGCACTCACCCCGGCCCCAAGCAGGACCGGCTGCGCCTCACCCGCGCCACCCGCACCAACCTGTCGCCGATCTTCTCGCTGTACTCCGATCCCGAAGGAGCCGCCATCGGCGCGCTGGCCGGCGCCGAGCCATGGGCTGAGACGACGGATCCCGACGGCACCGTCAACCGGCTGGGCCGGGTCACCGAGCCCGACGCGATCGCCGCCGCGACCACCGCATTGGCCGCAACCGAGCTGCTGATCGCCGACGGCCACCACCGTTATGAGACCGCCCGCGTGTACGCCGAGGAGGTCGGCGGCGATGGTCCTCACCGCTACGTGCTCATGTGCCTGGTGGCGCTCGAGGATCCCGGTCTCACGGTCTTTCCCACCCACCGCCTCGTGCGTGGGCTCAGCCCTGAGCAGCACGAGATGCTGGCCGAGGCCCTGCGCCGCGACTTCGAGATCGCTCCGCTGGACGATCGTGCCGCGCTCGCGCCCGAGTCCGGGGACACCGTGCGAATCGGCTACCTCGACTCCCACTTCCGCCGCCCGCACATGCTCACCCTCAAGGATCAGGCGATCGCCGACGCCGCTCTGCCCGGTCACGCCGAGCCCTACCGCCGGCTCGACACCGCCGTGCTGGAGGCGCTCATCCTCAAGCGCGCTCTGGGTTACACCGATCACGACATCGACGAGCTCAACGGCCTGGGCTACGCGCGGGACTTCGATCAGGCCCTGGAGCTGATCGACGGCGCAACCTACGACGCCGCCTTCTTCATGGCCCCGACACCGGTCGCTCGGGTGCGGGCCGTGGCCGCCTCGGGCGAGAGCATGCCCCCGAAGTCGACCTACTTCGTGCCCAAGGTCGGGACCGGTCTCGTCTTCAACCCACTCGCCTGAGCCCGAGACAGGGCCGGTGTCCGACGCCTCGGCCGCCGCTCTGAGGGCCCTGCGCGAGGGACTGCTCACCGCGGCCGAGGCGAGCAACCTTCGGGTACGGGGGGGAACCGACGCGGCGGTGCTCGTCGCCCTCTACCCGGGGCCGTCGGGGCTGCATGCCGTGCTCACCGAGCGCCGCGGCGATCTGCGCCGGCACGCCGGGGAGATCTCGTTTCCCGGCGGCCGTCGCGACGATGCCGATGCCGATCTGCGGGCCACGGCGCTGCGCGAAGCCCATGAGGAGATCGGTCTCGCGCCCGACACGGTGCAGATCCTCGGTGCGCTGCAACCCACTCCGACGATCGCCACCGGCTACGCCATCTACCCGTTCGTCGGCGTGATCGCCGCCTCGCAGGCCTGGCGGCTGAGCCCGCGCGAGGTCGCCGAGGTGCTCGAGCTGCCACTGCATGAGGTGCTGGCCGGTTATGGCCGCCGGCGCCTGGTGCGGCGGGGCATCCCGATCCGCACCGACACCTACGTGGTCGGGGAGAAGCTCATCTGGGGTGCGACGGCGCGCATCCTGGCGGACCTGTTCGATCGGCTTGGCCCGCTGTCGGTAGACGGGCGCCGGACAGCCTGACGCCGAACGCCGAACGCACCTTACCCACCGAGGGTGCTCATCACGGCCGCCTCGGCGTCGTCCAGCCAGCGCTCGTGGTCTTCCGGATCGGTCTCGATCAGCCCGTAGCGGATCAGCGAACGCTCGCACCAGTACCGCACCCGCTGCGCGCCGGAGATCAAGAGCGCAGGGCCGGCCGGCCCGGCCGACTCGTAGACCACAGCCCGCGCGGTGGTATCGAGCATCCGCTCGAGCAGCATGTCCAGACGGGTTCCGAACAACGCCGCCAGACGCTCGGGCGCCCCGGCGGCGGAGCCGAGCAGGATCACGACCACGCCGACGTGAGCGAAGGCGGGCGCAATCGTCGCGATCCGGTCGGGGTCACCGAGATGCGGTTCGGCACCGGCGGCGGTGATGGCGTCAAACCGGGCCGGACCCCGGGTGGTGCCGCGCACGGCGTGTCCGGCTGCGCGCAGGCGACGGGTGAGCGCCTGGCCGCGACAGCCACAGCCGATGATCAGGCACCGGGCCACGCTGGGGCGCAGTCAGGCTGGCGTTTCCGGGTCCGACGGGGGCGTCCCGCCGAACTCTCGCCGGGCCTGCTCGCGGGTGCGCTCGGGCTCGCCGCGGGCGCGGCGGCGCGCATTGGTCGCCTCCAGCAGCTCGTCGAGCTCGCGATCGGCCATGTAGGACTCGCGGCGCGCGCGCAGCTCACGACTGTCGGACGCCACCTGCATCTCGATGTCGTTGACCGTCATCTCGGGCTTGCCCCGCCGCCGGCGTCGTTCGTTGTGAGCGGCGAGCATCTGGCTGAGATCCTCCGCCTCGAGTGCCTCGTGGTCCTCGGTGATCTCCCGTGCGGAGCGCATGCCGAGCTGTTCGAGGCCCGAGCCCGGGAAGTAGCGACCCAGGAGCCAGACCCAGAGGATGAGCGCGGCGATGGCGCCCAGGATCACGATCGCGAACGCGTCCACGGAGTCACAGCCTAATGGAGCGCAACTTCGTCAACTGACACCGTGTTCATGCGGTCGACAAATCATCACCGTTGCCGGGGGGCCGGAACCCGACGGTGGTCCATCCACCACGCAGGTCAAGGAGGCTCAATGCGTCTTCGCATCGCCGTGCTGGCGTGCGCGCTGAGCGCGCTCGTCGCTGCGCTCGGCCCGTCCGCCGCGAGCGCCGCGCCGCACCACAACCAGGGACTGTCGATTCGCGCGGTCCCCCACAGCATCATCGCCGGAGAGGCCGTACTGATCTACGGTCGTCTCACGGGCTCAAGTCATGATGGCGAGGTCATCCGGCTCTATCACCGGATCAACCCGCGCCCCGGCTTTTCGCTGATCGGTGTCACCAAGACCGATTCGGCAGGTCTGTATGAGTTCACCCGGGCCGAGGGGATCGTGACCAGCAACCGCAGCTGGTATGTCCGCGGGCCCGGCTTTACCCACAGTGCCACGGTGCACGAGCGCGTCGCCGCACTTATCAGCCTCGCAGCCAGCACCACGAGCGGCGACACCCGTCACCCGATCGTGTTCAGCGGCCACGTGACCCCTGCCCATGCCGGCGATCAGGTGCTGCTGCAGGTCAACCGCGGCAGCGGTGATGAGTGGCGCACGATCGCCCGCGGCCGGATCGGAGCGGGCTCGGACTACCAGATCTCCGCCGCCTTCCGGATCCCGGGCGAGCGCGACGTCCGCGTCGTGCTGCCCGCCGACGCGCGCAACATCCGCACCGCGTCGGATCCGGTCTCGGTGCTCATCCAGCAGACCGAGCATCCCGACTTCACGGTCAACACGAGCAGCCCGATCGTCAGCAACAACGCGCCGTACACGATCTCCGGCACGCTGTCGCAGGCCGGGACGATGACGCCTGAGCCCGCAACCAGCGTGAGCCTGTTCGCACGGGAGCCCGGAACCGAGGGCGCCCACGTGGTGGCGATCACGACCACGGACGCGTTCGGCCGCTACCAGTTCTCCAACCTCACCTCGACCACCAATCAGCTCTACCAGGCGCGGACGACCTTCGGTCCCGCCCGGGACGCCAGCGCGGTCCTGTTCGAGGGCGTGCAGGACGTCGTGAGCATGAGCGCCAGCTCGTCGACGTCAACGGTCGGCGGCCGGGTCACGTTCACCGGCAGCGTCGCGCCGGGCAAGGCCGGTCATGTCGTCTACCTGCAGCGCCTCGGCGCCGACGGCGACTGGCACACGGTCGAGGTCCGCACCGTCGCGCCCGGTTCGACGTTCGCGTTTCGCTGGACGTTCGCGACCGCGGGCACCAAGCAGTTCCGGGCCCGTATCCTCGGCGGCCCGGAGAACATCGGCGCCGCGTCGGGCACGGTCACCGTCGTGGTCACCCAGCCGCCGGTCACCGCTCTGCCCGCCGGTAGCTAGCGCTCAGCGCCCGCGCCCGGGTCGCCCCTCGGCGGCCCGGGCTCGCCGGCGCCCAACCCGCTTTGATCGCGCGGCGGCGGCGGTCGCGTGCTCGGTCCACTGATGTACCGTGCAGCGATGGACTTCGAACTCACCGGCGAGCAGCGGATGGTCAAGGAAACCGCCCGCGCGTTCGCCGACAAGGAGATCGTCGCGCGGGCCCGCGAGAACGATCGCAACGCTCACTTCGATCTCGATCTCGTGGCCAAGCTCGCCGCGCAGGGGTATCTCGGCGCGATCGTGCCCCCGGAGTACGGCGGGGCCGGGCTGGACTACGTCACCTACGGACTGGTCGTCGAGGAGGTCGGGCGCGCCGACTCATCGATGCGTACGGTCATCTCGGTCCAGACCTCGCTGGTCTGCTCGGCGATCCTGCGCTGGGGAACCGAGGCGCAGAAGCAGCGCTACCTGCCCAGGCTGTGCTCCGGCGAATGGCTGGGCTGCTTCGGCCTGACCGAGCCCGACACCGGATCCGACGCCGCCAACCAGAGGACCCGAGCCAAGCGCACCGACACCGGCTGGCTGCTCAACGGCGGCAAGATGTGGATCTCGCTGGGCAATCACGCCAAGCTGGCGATGATCTTCGCTCAGACCGATCCGAGTCTGGAACCATCCGCCAAGCACCGCGGTCTCGCCTGCTTTCTCGTCGAGACCGACGCCAACGACGGCTACCAGCCGACCGAGATCCATCACAAGCTCGGCCTGCGCGGCTCTGACACAGCCGCGATCTCGCTGATCGACTGCGAGGTCGGAGAGGACGCGATGCTCGGTGAGATCGGCGATGGGTTCAAGGTCGCGATGAGCTCGCTGGACTCCGGGCGCTACAGCGTCGCCGCCGGCTGCGTCGGCATCTGCCAGGGGTGCGTCGATTATTCCGTCGCCTACGCCAAGCAGCGCGAACAGTTCGGGCGCCCGATCGCCAGCTTCCAGCTCGTCCAGGCGATGCTCGCCGACATGGCGGTCGAGACCGAGGCGTCCCGCATGCTCGTCTTCCGCGCCGGAGCGCTGAAGGACAGTGGCCGGCCGAGCACGACCGAGACCTCGGTGGCCAAGCTGTACGCGACCGAGGCCGCGAACAGGTGCGCCGACACCGCGATCCAGGTTCACGGCGGATCCGGGTACGTGGACGATCACCCGATCGAGCGCTACTTCCGCGATGTCCGCGTTACCACGCTGTACGAGGGCACCTCGCAGATCCAGAAGCTGATCATCGGACGCGCGCTGACCGGTATCAACGCGCTCGTCCCGGCCTAGGCCGACGCGTGGCGGACGCGCCCGAGGACGGCCTGGATCCCCCGTCCGTAATCGGGGTGATCGGCGCCGGCACGATGGGGGCCGGCATCGCCCAGCTCGCCTGCCTGTCGGGCGCGCGGACGCTGCTGCATGATCCCGACGCTGGGGCGCTGACCGCGGGGGTTGCCCGCATCGAGGCTCAGCTGAATCGCGGCGCCGAGCGGGGGCGCTGGAGCGAGGACGACGCCGCCGCGGCCTCCGAGCGGCTGCAGCCCGCCGCGAAGCTCCACGCGCTGGCGCCGTGTGAGCTGGTCATCGAGGCCGCGCCCGAAAGCCTCGAGCTCAAGCGCGATCTGTTCACGGCGCTGGCCGAGGTGGTCGGTCCCGACTGCGTGCTGGCCACCAACACCTCATCGCTGCTGGTCACCGCGCTGGCGGGAGCCGCCGGTGACCCCTCGCGGGTGGTGGGCATGCACTTCTTCAACCCCCCGCCGGTGATGCGGCTGCTCGAGGTCGTGCCCGGCGTCGAGTCCTCCGAGACGGCCGTCGCGGTGGCACGCGCCGCCGGCGAGGCGATGGGCAAGCACGTGATCCTCGCCGCCGACGGTCCCGGCTTCATCGTCAACCGCTGCAACCGCCCGTTCGGTCTCGAGGCCCTGCGACTACTCGCCGAGCAGGTGGCCACGGTGGTGGAGATCGACCTCGCGGTGCGGATGGGCGGTGGCTTTCGGATGGGGCCGTTCGAGGTCATGGACCTCGTCGGCGTCGACGTCGGCCTCGACGTGTCGCGCTCCTTCTTTGCGCAGAGCTTCGGCGAGCCGCGCTGGCAGCCTTCACCGATCACCGTCCGGACGGTCGCCGCCGGCCGCCTGGGCCGAAAGTCCGGTCAGGGCTACTACGCCTACCCCGAGGGCGGCGAGCACCGCCCGCCCGATCCTGATCCGCCGGCGCCGGGCGGAGGCGACGGGCTCGTGGTCATCGCCGGAGACACCACGCTGGCCGTCGAGCTGCACGAGGCGGCCGCGCAAGCCGGCTGGGCGGCCGCCGAGCCGGCCGAAGCCGAGGGCATGGCCAGCCCGTTTCTGATCCTCGACCTTACCGGCGCGGAGGAGCCTGACGCGCCGCTGCAGGGAGCGCCGCAGGCGATCTGCCTGGCGGCCGGCTCACTGGCCGGCCTGGACCCGGGCGGCTCGGCGATTGGATTTCATGCCCTGCCGCCCCTCTCGGGCTCGCGGATGGTCGAGCTGACTCGCGGACCGGATAGCTCAGCCTCGGCCGTCAGCGCCGCGCAGCGCTTCTTCGCCACCCTCGGTAAGCGGACGATCTGGGTGGGTGACGCGCCGGGCCTGATCCTCGGCCGGATCATCTGCCAGGTCGTCAACGAGGCCGCCTTCGCGCTGGGCGAGGGCCTGGGCAGCGCCGAGGACCTTGACGCCGGCATGGTGCACGGGCTCAACTACCCGCGGGGGATCCTGGCCTGGGCGGACGAGATCGGGCTCGATCACGTGCTCGCGGTGCTCGATGCACTGGTGCTGGAGCGCGGCGAGGAACGCTACCGGGCCGCCCCCATGCTGCGCCGCCACGCGTGGTCCGGACGGCTGGGGCGCCAAGCCGGAGCCGGCTTCTTTGACTATGACGCTGACTGACTGACGCCACGTCATGGGCGCCTGCGCGGCCGTCGCAGGCCGGCGAGCTCCAGCTCACGGCCGAGCGGTGGTTGGGAGGATGAGCGTTGTAGGGTGAGCGGCGCCGCTGGACGTTCATACGATGGATACCGGGAGCGCTCGTCGTGCGGCCGCGTAGGACCGAGGCAGGATCTATGGCTGAATTGAACACGGCAAAGCTGTGCCGACTCTTGGCACGTCCAGGCACGCGACTGCGTCGCGGCACGGTCATCCTGCTGGCCACAGCCGGCGCTGTGGGCACGGTGGCGGTGCCCGCCGCCGGCGCGCATCCTCACCGACCCCATCACCCCGCGCATCGCCCCCATCCGACGGGCTCCGCCTGCCCCGGTGCGCACACCCGGATCTCAGCCGCCCCGAGAGCGGAGATGCGGGCCGCGGTGCTCTGCCTGATCAACGGCGAGCGCAGCTCCCGCCGACTGCCCGGCCTGCACGAAAGCGCCCGTCTGGACCGCTCTGCCCAGGGCTGGACCTCGGTCATGGGCCGCGGACACAGCTTCACCCACGGAGCGGATTTCGCCTCCCGGATCAGTGCCGTCGGCTTCCGGTGGTCCACCGCGGGCGAGAACATCGCCGCGGGCTTCCCGACGCCGGCCGCCGTTGTCCGAGCCTGGATGGCCAGCCCCGGTCACTGCCGCAACATCCTCTCGCCCTCGTTCCTGGACATCGGCACGGGCGTCAGCTGGGCCTCGGTTACCGGCGCGCACGACCCCGGGACCTGGACGCAGGACTTCGGCCTGCCGCTGGGCGCCCACACCCCCTCGGCCAACACCGGGCCGGCCAACGGCTGCCCCTATTAGGGCTTCCGACGTCGGGAGCCCTTAAGCCGCCCTACCGGCGGCATCGACGCGCTCGCCGAAGGCAAGCGGCGTGTCGCGCAGGTACCACTCGGCGTCCAGCGCCGCCTGACAGCCCGAGCCGGCGGCGGTGATCGCCTGCCGGTAGGTGTGATCGACGAGATCGCCGGCCGCGAAGACGCCGGGCAGGTTGGTCTTCGTCGAGCGGCCCTGGGTCTTGACGTAGCCCGCATCGTCGAGCTCGACCTGTCCGGACACGAGATGGGACTGCGGGTCGTGGCCGACCGCGATGAACGCGCCGCCGATCTCGAGCTCGCGGATGCTGCCATCACCGGTGTGGCGCAGCCGGGCCACGGCCAGCGGTCCGGCGTCACCGGCGACGAGCTCGTCGACGACATAGGGCGTCAGGAACTCGAGGTTGGGGACCGATCGCGCACGGTCGAGCATGATCGCCGAGGCGCGGAAGTCCTCGCGACGGTGCACGACCACGACCCAAGAGGCGAACTTGGCCAGGAACATCGCCTCCTCCATCGCGGAGTCTCCGCCGCCGACGATGACCGTCGCCACGTCCTTGAAGAAGGCTGCGTCGCAGGTCGCGCAGTAACTGACCCCGCGGCCGGAGAGCTCCTGCTCGCCCGGCACGCCCAGCTTGCGATGCTCGGCGCCCATCGCGAGCACGACGGTCTTGGTCAGGTGCAGTTCGTCGCCCACCCAGACCCGGTGCGGGGAGCCCCCGGCCGACAGCTCGACGGCCGTCGCCTCGTCGGTCTCCAGCCGGGCTCCGAAGCGCTCCGCCTGATCGCGGAAGCGCTGCATCATCTCGGGTCCCATGACCCCGTCCGGAAAGCCCGGGAAGTTCTCGACGTCGGTGGTCTGCTGCAACAGCCCGCCCCAGGCGAAGCCCTCGATCACCAACGGATCGAGGTCGGCTCGCGCCATGTACAGGGCGGCGGTGTACCCAGCGGGCCCGCTGCCTACGATGATTGCGTTCTCGATGCTTTGCGTCATCGCTTCACAAAGTATAGCGAGCGAAGCGACGGCGAGGCGAGGCGAGTCAGTTCGCCCGGGCCGAAGCCACGGTCCCGCCCGCCGCGGACGGTGGTGCGGGATCCTGCCAGCGCGAGACCGTCCGGCGCAGCTGCAGGTAGGCGATCGCCCCGGGGAGCGTCGGCAGCCAGAAGGCGAAGCCTCGGTAGGCGAGAACGGCCACGACGGCGAGCTGGATGGGAACGCCGAAGGCGGTGAACGCGCCGATCATGGCGCCGTCAACCCCCCCAATCCCGCCGGGCAGAGGCAGGGTGTTGCCCAGCGTCCCGATGAAGTACGCCATGATCACGACGGCGGTCGGCGGCGATCCGCCGAAGGCGTGAAACGACGCCCACAGCACGGCGATGTCAAAGCCCCACCAGGCGATCGCGCCCAGCAGCTGAGGGTTCCGGCCGCGAACCAGGTCGATCGCGGTGCGCACGCCGCTGGCCGCGGCCGCGGGGGCGGCCGCCACGTGGACAGCGATCCGGCCCAGGCGCCCGCCGTGTGTCCAACGGTTGACGAGCCGATCGAAGTCTCCGGGCAGAAGCGAGACGGCGAGGAAGATCAGGATCACCATGGCCCCGAAGACCGCCGGGATGATCGTGATCGCGAACGGATTCGAGCCTGGGAATACGCCTAGATACAGGCCGACCCCGCAGATCACCAGCACCCCCATGTAGACCCCGTAGAGCAGGGCCATGAAGGCGATCATGCGGCAGGCCACGATCCGCGCCTCCAGCCCCGAGCGGCGCAGCGCCCATGCCGTCAGCGCCACGCCGCCGGCCCCGGCGGAGGCCAGCAACCGCGTCGCGGCCAGCCCGGCCATCGTGATCTCGTAGCTGGCGCGCCAGCCGATCCGCGAGCCACCGCGCACGAACACCCCACGGAACAGCGCGATGTAGCCCAGGAACGACATCACCTCCAGCAGCGCCGCGACGCCCAGCCACCATCCGTTTCCGTGCTGGATGCGGTTCCACGTCTCACGCAGTCCCAGCAGCTTGGGCAGGACGAAGTACAGGAAGGCGGCCACCGAGACGACAAACAGGATCGACGCGACCAGGCTCCGGCGCGTGAACCGGATCCGCGGCATCTCCTCGGCGCCACCGTTGCCTCCGCCACCGTCTGCGCCGGTGCCGTCCCGCGCGGCATCCTGCGGCTCAGTCCAGTCCAGATCGCGCATCGCTCCGCCTCGCCTAGCCATCCGAGGCCCGGTGCTCGAGGACGACCAGCACGCGCGCGACTCGCCGCGCCAGCGGCGCCGCCCGCGGTGCGCCGCGCCGCACGCCCTCGGCCAGCACCGCGCCGCCGACCAGATCGGCCGCATAATGCTCGCCGAGGTACACGAGCGCGAGGCCGAGCAGCACCGCGTACGTCCAGCCAACTGCTCCTGCGACCGGATCGACCTCCGTGAGCAGGCGGGCGCTCATCAGCGACGTGGCGAAATGCAGCGATGGCATGGCGGCCAGCGGATTACCTCCCAGGCCAGCGTAGAGGGCCGGCCAGCGTTCGCCCCAGAACTGCTCGCCGTACTCGATCATCATCCGCCTCAGTGCGGGAGCGCCGTCGGAGTCAAAGCGGCCGCGACGCGCCGCCCACCACGGAGGCGCGGTCGGAATCACCCAGTAGCACGCGGCGCCGAGGTCGAACACGGCGTACATGCGCGCGGCCGCGGCCTCGAAACGCTCGGGTGCGCGCCGCCGCACGTACAGAACGCTCGCGTGCGGGACCAGGAACCACATCCAGTGACACCAGACCAGCACGCGCTCGGGGCGATTGATCTCTCCGGGCGTCGACAGGCCGTGCTGCAGGCGCAGGGTCGGGGGCGTGCCGAGGCCGATCAGGCGGTCGGCGGCGATCGGGTAGTCGATCCGTGCCCGCGCGGCCAGCGCCTCGGGCTGGTCGTGCGGAAGCTCGTAGGCGGCCAGGTAGGCCCACATGTTCAGCGACAGCAGCGCCGCGTCACGGGCCCGGTTGCGCGGCATGGCCACGGCGAGCGCGGCGGGGGCCAGCGCCGCGGCGGCCATCACCCCCGCCCGCGGAAGGCGGACCCGGCGACGCAGCAGCGGAGCCGCGACCCCCGCCGCGGTGAGGGCCCAGGCGCTTGCTCTGATGGCCCTGGAGGTACGCAACGGGCGGCCAGTATAGGCCCGTCGCCGGCGGTTCCCGGAGCGAGCATCGCCACGTGACAGCCGAGGTCACGAGTCCCGCGATCCCCGCGCTCACGGTGATTTGTGACAGATGCATCAGGGTCGCGGCGCCACCGCGCCGGACCCCGGCGACGGATAGACTTTGCGTGGCCGTGAGACGAGATCCCCTCCGCCCCCGGCTGCGTGCCGCCGTCCCGATCCTCGCCATCGCTCTGCTGACCTGCCTCGTGGTGGCGCCGGTGGCGTCGGCGAACTTCCTCACCCCGGAGTCGGGTGGCTCGCCCAACGCCAACGCGATCGGCTCGCTCTACAAGATCGTGCTGTACATCGCCGCGGTCGTGTTCGTCATCGTCGAGGGCGCGCTCGTCTATTCGCTGTTCAAGTTCCGCGCCAGCAAGGGCGCGGTCGCCGCCCAGATCCACGGCAACACGCGCCTGGAGATCGGCTGGACGCTGGCGGCGGCCCTGATCCTGGTCGTGCTCACCGTGGTGACCTTCATCAAGCTGCCGAGCATCGTCAACCCGCCCAACTCCGACGCTGCCGGCCTCGCCCTCTCGGCCTCGCTCACCCAGCCCACGCCGCCCAACGGCAAGAAGCTGTCGGTCTGCGTCCAGGGTCGTCAGTACATCTGGCGCTACACCTACGGCAACGGGTGCAAGGACGGAGGCTTCAAGCAGCCGTACTCCTACCAGGAGATGGTGGTCCCCGTGCACACCACGGTCGTCCTCACCATCCAAGCCAGCGACGTGATCCACTCCTGGTGGGTGCCGGCGATGGGCGGCAAGGTCGACGCCGTGCCCGGCTACACGACCTACACCTGGTTCAAGCCCCTGCACACGGGGGACTTCCGGGGGCAATGCGCGCAGCTGTGCGGGATGAACCACGCCGCGATGACGGCGATCATCCACGTCGTCACGCCGGCGCAGTACCAAGCCTGGGTCACCGCCCAGGCGCAGAAGCTGAGCGCGGCCAGCGCGCAGGTCCGCACGCTGCGTCGGATTCTCACGTCCCAGAACGCGCTGGGCAACTAGCCCCGCAACCCACCGAAACGCAGAATCGAGAAACGATGGCGACGCTCACCGAACCGGTCCTGAGACCCGTACCCCAGGTCACCGCCCATGAGGTGATCGCTCCCCGCCAGAGCAAGCAGTGGGTCGACTGGGTGACCACCACCGACCACAAGAAGATCGGGATCATGTACCTGGTCCTCACCTTCGTCTTCTTCTGCATGGGCGGGGTCGAGGCGCTGATGATGCGCCTGCAGCTGAGCGTGCCCAACAACACGCTGATCAACTCCGATCACTACAACCAGCTGATGACCATGCACGGGACGACGATGATCTTCCTGTTCGTGGTCCCGGTCATGGCCGGATTCGGGAACTATTTCCTGCCGCTGATGATCGGCGCGCGCGACATGGCCTTCCCGCGCCTGAACGCGCTGTCGTTCTGGCTGCTGCTGCTCGGGGGGATCGTCTTCTACATCACGCTCTTCTTCCATCCGCCCAACGCGGGCTGGTGGAGCTATCCGCCGCTCTCGGAGTCGCTCAACTCCCCCAGCGGCGGGCAGGACGCGTGGATCTTCCTGATCCATATCACCGGCATCTCGTCGCTGGCCGGCGCGATCAACTTCTACGCGACGATCGTCAACATGCGGGCGCCCGGCATGACCTGGGGTCGCCTGCCGCTGTTCGTCTGGTCGCTGCTCACCTACGCGATCCTGTTGATCATCGCGCTGCCGGTGATCGCGGCCGCGGTGACGATGCTTCTCACCGATCGGCACTTCGGCACCCACTTCTTTGACCCGAACGCGCACGGCTCGCCGATCCTCTGGCAACACCTGTTCTGGTTCTTCGGTCACCCCGAGGTGTACATCATGATCCTGCCCGGATTCGGGATCATCTCCGAGGTCATCCCGGTGTTCAGCCGCAAGCCGATCTTCGGTTACAAGGCGATCGCGGCCTCGACGGCGGTGATCGCGTTCCTGGCCACGCTGGTCTGGGCGCACCACATGTTCGCCTCGCCGGTGCCGATCGTGGTGCTCGGCTTCTTCATGCTCAGCTCGTTCCTGATCGGGGTGCCCACCGGGGTCAAGATCTTCAACTGGATCGCCACGCTTTGGCGGGGGTCGATCGTCACCACAGCGTCGCTGTACTTCGCCTGTGGATTTATCGCGATCTTCGTCATCGGCGGGATCACCGGGATCTTCCTCGCCGTCTTCCCAGTCGACTGGCAGCTAAACGACACCTACTTCGTCGTCGCCCACTTCCATTACGTGCTGATGGGCGGATCGGTGTTCACCGTGTTCTGCGGCGTCTACTACTGGTTCCCGAAGATGACCGGCCGGATGCTCAACGAGTCGGCCGGCAAGAAGTCCTTCTGGCTGATGTTCATCGGCTTCAACATGACCTTCTTCGTTCAGCACGCGCTCGGCCTGTCGGGAATGCCGCGGCGGATCTACACCTACCTGCCAGGGCAGGGGTGGTCGACCTACAACCTGATCTCGACAATCGGGTCGTTCATCCTCGCCATTGGCATCCTGGTGACGATCGGCAACGTCGCCTGGAGCCTCAAGCGCGGGAGGATCGCCGGCCCGGACCCCTGGAAGGGCAACACGCTGGAGTGGTTCACCAGCTCCCCGCCGCCGGTCAACAACTTCGATGTCATCCCGCGCGTGCGCTCGGTCGAGCCGATGCGCGACATTCGCCGCCAGATCGAGCGCGACACCGGCGCCACGCAGCGCACCGGTGGCAGCGAGCAGTTCGCCCGCGCGTGAGTGCGGCGGAGCTCCGGCGGCGATGAGCGGTCCTGCGGCGGGTGCCTCGGCGATTGCCGCCCGGCCCGGGCTGCGCGCCCGGCAGGTGGTGGCCGACTACTTCGACCTGACCAAGCCCAAGGTCCAGTCGCTGCTGCTGCTGACCACGGTGACCACGATGGAGGTCGCGGGCAGCCCGTCGGTCTCGCGGGTCGCACTCACGTGCCTGGGCGGGTACCTGTCGGCGGGTGGGGCCGGCGCGGTCAATCACTACTGGGACCGCGACATCGACGCGCGCATGAAGCGCACGGCCAACCGTCCGGTTCCGGCTGGCCGAATCAGCCCGAGGGCGGCCCTGACCTTCGGCTTCGGCCTGGCTGCGGCCTCGTTCCTGCTCATGACCGTGACGCTTGGCGTGCTGGCGGCCTCGCTGGCCCTGGGCGGTTTCGTGGGCTACGTCGGCATTTACACGATCGGCCTCAAGCGCCGCACCCCTCACAACATCGTGATCGGCGGCGCGGCCGGCGCGATGCCGCCGCTCGTCGGTTGGGCGGCCACCACCGGCTCGCTGTCATGGACCGCCGTCTACCTGTTCGCGATCGTCTTCTACTGGACTCCCCCCCACTTCTGGGCTCTCAGCCTCCTGATGAAGGACGAGTACGCCGAGGTCGGGGTGCCGATGCTGCCCGTGGTCAAGGGCGAGCATGAGACCCGGCGCCAGATCCTCCTCTACGCGCTGCTGCTCTACGCGGTCACCCAGCTGCCGTTCTGCGCCGGGGCCTTCGGGGGCGTGTATCTGATCAGCTCGATGGTCCTCGGAATCGGCTTCATCGCGGGCTCGGTGCTGCTCTATCGCCGGGCCGACCGACGAACCGCGCTGCGCCTCTACCTGTTCTCGATGCTGTACCTGGCCCTGCTGTTCGGCGCCATGGTCGCCGACGCCAAGCTCTGACCCCTCGATCTTCTAGGATCTGCCGCCATGGATCGCAAGCTCGCCCGCAAGAACCTCCGCTCCGGCCTGATCGCCGGCGCGATCTGCCTGATCATGTTCGGAATGTCATTCCTGGCCGCGGCCATCTACGTGCACCCGTGAGTCGCCGGATGAGCGATCCCGAGCTTCCGCCCGTCGGGGAGGAGATCCACCTTCCCGCTCCCAGCCTGATCCCGCTGATGTGCGCGATCGGGATCACGCTCGTCGTCGTCGGCACGACACTCAGCGTCGTCATCTCGGCGATCGGGTTGATCATCTTCCTGGTCACCACAGTGATGTGGATCCGCGACACCCGCCGCGATATCGCCGAGCTGCCCGAAAATCACGTCCACTGACGAGCTACGAGGCCGGCGCCTCCTCGGGGACCTCGCAGCTCGCTCCGTCGCCGGCCCAGACGCGGACGATGTCGCGCATCGAGAGCACGCCTGCCATCTCGGCGCCGTCCACCACGACCAGATGCCGGAAGCCCCCGCGCACCATCGTCGCCGCCGCATGCTCGAGCGACCAGTCAGGGGCGGCGAACGTCAGGCGCGCCGTGAGGTGGTCGGCCACTCGTTCGCGGTCGGGGTCCTGCCCGGCCCCGACCGATCTCAGGATGTCGCGCTCGGTGATCACCCCGGGGCCGTGAGCATCGGGATCGAGGACCACCGCGGCTCCAACGCGCCGGTCGCACATCGCCACGGCCGCCTCGCGCAGGGTGTGCCCGGGCCCGACGCTGAGGACCACTTCGCTCATTCCGTCCCGGACCAGCATGGCGCCCTCCTGATTGGCTTGCTTGCAACGATCAGCACCATCATACCCTCGGCAAGACCGGCCAATCGGGGTCCGGGCTCGACCCGGCGCGAGGGCTGGGCACGGTTGGCATTGCGGGACGCCGTTCGTCATCTCAAACCCATAAAATTTGCGGACGTGCTCGAGCGTGTAGGAGATAGGGTTGCCTAAGCGTCCGCTCACGCAGATGCTGATCGTCGGCGCAATTGCGATCGTGATCGGGATTCCGGTCTCGCTGGTCATCCCCTGGTTCCCCACCGGCGGGTCACTGCAGTCCGCCAACGTCCGCACGCTGTACGACGTTCTGCTGATCGTCTCGGTGCCGATCTTCGTGCTCGTCGAGACCGTCGTCCTGTATTCCGTGTGGAAGTTCCGCATGAAGCCGGGCGAGGAGGAGAGGGACGGGCCTCCGATCCACGGCAACACGCGCCTCGAGGTCGTGTGGACGGCGCTGCCGGCGATCGTGCTCGTCTCGCTGGCCACCTACGCCTACACCGTGCTGCACAGCAACGAGAAGAGCCGCCGCGGGGAGATGGTGGTCAACGTCACCGAGCGCCAGTTCGCCTTCGAGTTCTCCTACCCGCAGTCCCCCGGCAAGCAGGTGGTCACGTCGGAGCTGTATCTGCCCCAGGGCCAACCGGTCGTCTTCCACATCCGCGCGCTCGACGTCATCCACAGCTTCTTCGTGCCCAACTTCTCCGAGAAGCTCGACGCGGTGCCGGGCATCACCACGGCCCTGCGCGTGGTCCCGACCGTTATCGGCACCTATCCGGCGGAGTGCACGGAGCTCTGCGGCGCCGGGCACTCGCTGATGCGCGCCACGGTCCGGGTGGTCACGCCGCAGGCGTTCAGTACCTGGATCGGCAGGCAGAAGGTCAACGGCCCGCCGCCTGTCGGCACCCCGCCGGCCAACTCCGATCAACCGGGCGTTCCTGGCGGCTCCGGCGGCGGCTCGGGCTCCGGCGGCTCCGGCGGCTCCGGCGGCGGCTCGGGCTCCGGCGGCTCGGGCTCCGGCGGCTCGGGCTCCGGCGGCTCGGGCTCCGGCAGCGCCAGCGCAGCCAGGTCCGGCTCCGGCCGCGCCGCCAGCGCACGGGCGCTCGTCACCGACATCGCGAGCGTGACAAAGTGAGTCCCGGTGAGCGCGACGATCGCAGCCACAACGTGAAGGAGGAGAGCTGATGGCGCTGCCCGCAAAGCTGCGCGCTCCCGGCTGGTACCGGGTCGCGATCTGTGACGTGCTCGGACTCGCATTCGCGATCGGAATCACCGTCCTGGTCCGGTGGCTGATGCACCAGCACCCCGTTCTCGACGCGCACGCGATCACGATCGTCGCTCTGTTCTCCGTTCCCGCGGGCTTCCTGCTCGGCCTCGGCACATGTGACTACTGGCTGTACTGGGCGATCGGCAAGCCGACCCGCCCCGAGACGCACTCCGAGCACGGCGCGTACAGCTGGCGCGACTACTTCCGGGTCAACACCGATCACAAGGTGATCGGAATCCAGTACGTGGTCACCTCGTTCTTCTTCATGCTCGTCGGAGGGCTGCTGGCGATGCTGATCCGCGCCCAGCTGTCCAAGCCGGGAATGCAGTTCCTCACCCCGGAGCAGTACAACGGCGTCTTCTCGGTTCACGCGTCGCTGCTGATCTTCCTGTTCGTGATCCCCGTCTTCGCCGGCCTGGCCAACTACGTCCTGCCGCTGATGATCGGCGCGCCGGACATGGCCTTCCCGCGCCTGAACGCGCTCTCCTACTGGCTGCTGCCGATCGCCGGGATCATGATGATGATGAGCTTCCTGGCTCCGGGCGGCTCGTTCGCCTCGGGTTGGACCGCGTACGCCCCCCTGTCGACCACCCAGCCGATCGGGCAGCTGTTCTTCACCGTCGCGGTCCAGTTCGCCGGCTTCTCGTCGATCTTCACCGCGCTGAACTTCCTGGTCACGATCATCACCATGCGCGCTCCCGGGATGAGCTTCTTCCGGATGCCGCTGCTGGTGTGGGCGAACTTCTCGACCTCGCTGCTGGTCGTGATCGCGACCCCGTTCATCGCCGCCTCGCAGTTCTTCGTCCTGCTCGACGTGGCCCTGCACTTCCACTTCTTCGACGCCTTCGTCGGCGCGGGCCGCAACGGCAACGTGATCATGTACCAGCACGTCTTCTGGTTCTACTCGCACCCGGCCGTCTACATCATGATGCTGCCCGGGTTCGGGATCATCTCCGAGATCATCGCGGTCAAGGCGCGAAAGCCGATCTTCGGCTACCGGATGATGGCCTTCTCGCTGCTGGCCATCGTCGTGCTCGGCTTCACCGTCTGGGCCCACCACATGTTCGTCTCCGGCATGGCGCCGTGGATCCGGATCCCGATGATGATCACCACCGCGATCATCGCCGTCCCCACCGGGATCAAGATCTTCTCCTGGCTGGCCACGCTGTGGCGGGGCGTGCTGCACCTCGACACGCCGATGCTGTTCGCCCTGGGCTTTCTGACCATGTTCACGCTCGGTGGGATCAGCGGCGTGATGCTGGCCATGATCCCGTTCGACATCCACGTCAGCCAGACCTACTTCATCGTCGCCCACATCCACTACGTGCTGTTCGGCGGCTCGCTGTTCACGATCTTCGCCGGTGTCTACTACTGGTTCCCGAAGATGACCGGGCGGATGTTCGACGACCGCCTGGGCAAATGGCATTTCTGGATGACCTTCATCTTCTTCAACCTGACCTTCGGGCCGATGCACCTGATCGGCATCCAGGGCATGCCGCGGCGCGTGGCCGAATACGCCCAGAGGTTCGCCGCCTGGAACCTGTTCATCTCGCTGTCGTCCTTCGTGCTCGGCCTGAGCACGCTGATCTTCCTCTACAACATGGCCGCCAGCTGGCGGGCCGGGCCCCGCGCGGCGGCCAACCCGTGGCGTGCGCTGACGCTCGAGTGGCAGGTGTCCTCTCCCCCGCCGGTGTTCAACTTCGACGCCGTGCCCACCGTGGTCGGCGGCCCTTACGAGTACGGGGTCCCCGGAGCTGTGCACGGCATCTTCAAGCCCCCGGCCGAGGCCAAGCCGGTCCGGGCCGGAGTGGTGGCCGGAGCAGGCGTTGGCGCGCGACGCGTCGACCGTGCCGGGCCGGAGGATCACGCATGAGAACCGTCCTCGTCGTCGCCAACGAGACGATCGGCGGCAAGCCGCTGATCGATGCGGTACGCCAGCACGCCTCCGAGACGGAGACGCGATTCGTGCTCTGCGTACCGCAGTCAAGTCCCCGCGCCGGGTATGTCGTCTATGACGACGCGGTATTCGACGCCGCCCAGGCCCGGGTCGACCTCGCGCTGGGCTTCCTGCACTCGGAGGGGATCACCGCCGTGGGCGAGGTCGGCGATCCTGATCCCTACGCGGCCACGATGGACGCGGTGCGTGAGTACGACCCGGACGCGATCATCATCTCCACCTTTCCCGAGGCGCGATCCGGCTGGCAGCGCCGGGACCTGATCGACCGCATCCGCCACGCGACCGGCGTACCCGTCGAGCATGTGGTCGCCGACATCGAGAACGACGGGCTCTCCTTCCACGTCACGCTCGCGGTCGCCAACCGGACCGCGAGCGGCGACGAGCTGCTGCAGGCGCTGAAGGCCAAGGCCGAGGAGCGCGCCGGCGGCGACCGCCACGAACACCTCTTCATCGTCATCGTCCCGCAGGAAGGGGGCGACGGATCAGCGGCACGGCGCGCCCGCACCCGTCTCTCGCTGGTGCTCGGCCGGCTGCGCGAGGTCGGGTTGACCGCTGCGGGCATGATCAGTGACCCGGACCCGTACACGGCGACGATGAACGCGCTGCAGTCCTTCCGCGTCGACGACATCGTCATCTCAACCTTCTCGGACACCAAGTCGGGCTGGCTGCGCGCGGATCTCGTCCAGCGAATCCGCAACGCCAGCGGCAAGCCGGTCGAGCACGTGGTCCATCCCGACACCGCCCGGTCCACGGCGTAGGGGAACGCACCATGGAAGCCGCATCGATCGCCCACGCCGAGCACCACCATGGCCCTCCGGCCGCCCATCGTTCCTCGCGCGTCGAGGCTCCGACGCTGGGAATGCTGCTGTTCATCATCTCCGAGGTGATGATCTTCGGGGCGTTCTTCACCGCGTACTTCTTCATCCGGGTGGTCAACCACGATCCCTGGCCGGCCGCCGGCACGCACCTACCCGAGGCCGTGGCGGGGATCAACACGGCGATCCTGCTCTCGTCCTCGCTGACCATCCACTGGGCTCTGGTCTCGATCAAGAACGGCAACCGCTTCGGCCTGCGGGCCGGGATGCTGACCACGTTCCTGCTCGGCCTCACCTTCCTCACGGTCCAGATCAACGAGTACGTCCACATCGGCTTCGCCCCCCATGACGCCGCTCAGGGGACGATCTTCTACGCCCTCACCGGCCTGCAT
>JAABUZ0100002106.1_pt1 | contig 34375 bp, 39 predicted proteins | sample 5562091 | NCBI WGS metagenome assembly JAABUZ01 (sample SAMN12813069, study PRJNA571459) | rock metagenome | isolation source: Antarctica rocks | place: Antarctica: Victoria Land, Linnaeus Terrace sud | collected 2015-12-21 | reverse complement strand
GCCAAGAGGACGGGAGGGCTCTCGCGCGTTCAGAAACGCACGAAGCCTGCCACCGCTAGAACATCATCCCGTCCTTGAACGGCGCGAACACCATCTCCCGTGCCGGATTCAAACGGCGCTCAACACAAGGCTGCGGCGGGCTCTGGCGGCTCGGTCTCAAGCGTGGCGGACGGTGCCGCGTTCGTCTCCGCCGTGGTGGCTGATCGGGCCGCTTCTCCGCTGATTACAGCGAGCCGCTCTTGGGCAACCCTCACTGCCTCTTCGCTCACATCGATGAGGACGTAGCGGCGTTCCGTTTTGGCTGCTACGGCGCCCAGCGTGCCGCTGCCGGCGAAGAAGTCAAGACACCAATCACCGGGTTTCGTGGATGCAAGCACCATCCGGCGGACGACCCCCTCTGGCTTCTGCGTTGGGTAGCCAGTCTTTTCGCGACCGTTCGTGGGAACAATCGTGTGCCACCACACGTCAGTCGGGAGCTTGCCTTTGGCCACCTTCTCGGGCGTGACGAGCCCCGGCGCCATGTACGGCTCGCGATCGACCGCTTCGGAGTCGTAGTAGTACTGGGAGGCGTCGTTGATGTAGACGAGGATCGTGTCGTGCTTGGCGGGCCAGCGCTTCTTCGAGCGAGCGCCGTAGTCGTACGCCCAGATGATCTCGTTGAGAAAATTCTCGCGGCCGAAGAGCTCGTCGAGCAGCAGCTTGCAGTAGTGCGCTTCGCGGTAGTCGATGTGGAAGTACAGCGTCCCGCTCCGACGAAGCAGGCGCCGTGCTTCGAGCAGACGGGGTTCTAGGAAGGCAAGGTAGTCCGCGAACTCGTCTTGATATGAGGACTCCGCCAGCAGACGGGTCGCGTACCGGCGGCCTCCAAAGCCCACTCGATCCCCGTTCTCGCTGGCCTCCGTAGCGAGCGACCTGCGGGCTTGCCGCTTACCTGTGTTGAACGGAGGGTCGATGTAGATCATCTGGAAGGACTCGTCCGGAAGGGTGGGGAGTACGTCCAGGTTGTCTCCGTGGATGATCTGGTCCTCGCGCAGCAACATGCTCGCAGACGCTAGACCAAGGCCCGGCGGAGTGAGGCAGAGGGTGCGAGATTCCCGCTGCGAGGCGGCTCCCTCAGCATGAGCGCTCGACGCTGCGTGCGGCCCGCTCAAACCCGGGACACCCGACACCTCCCAGCGCCTGCTCGAGTCCAAAACCCAGACGAATCCAGACGAATCCACCCGGATCAAATGGCCCCGGCGGTGTGCTAGAAACCGCCGATACCGGGCAACGGTCCAGCTCGGAAGCGCCGGGAGCATCCAACGCCACCAGGTGCTGCTCATCAACGGCCGTGACCGCACCAGGCAGCTCGACGCGCTCGAGCGACAGATCACCCGCGTCGCTGCCACCCTGCAACGCCACGGCGTCGGTGACGTCGACGTGCTCGGCGCGCTGTGCTTCCCGTTCATGCGCCGCCCGTGGCTTCACGCCAACCGTGCGCGCAACGGGGTGATCACCGTCGACGATCCGGCGCATATCGCGAAGCTCGCCAACCGAGCGGGGCGCTTGCTCCCGGCCGAGATCGAGCAGCTCGCGGACACGCTCGCCACAGCGTTCCCACCGGCTGCCTGACCCCAAGGACCGGCGCATCGGCGGCGTGTCAGCTCTGCACCGACAGGCGGAGCACCGCGACCTGCGGCGGCAGCGTCGGTGCCCCAGCGAGGCGATGGTCGTCAGTCAGCAAGCTGGCGTCCAGACGCTCCGCCAGCGCGACGTACAGCGCGTCGGCAGCGGTGAGGTTGTGGCGATATTGCCACGCGTCAGCAACCAGCGGCGCGACCGACGCATGATGAAGATGCCATGAGGCGAGCCGGCTCACCGCGGCGGTCGCCTGCGATTCCGTGAGCCGCTCCTCGATCAGGAACTGTCGCCTGAGCACGCCGAGGACCTCCGCGTAGAAATGCTCGGGAACCCAGCCGACCGCCCCGACCGGCAGGAGCCTGGCGAGCGCTCTGCCTCGGCGGGTACCAGCGACGATCTCAACGCCGGCTGAGGCGTCGATCACGACCGCGGTCACGCCGCCGCGTCAGCCCGCAGCGCGCGCAACGCGCGGGCGGCGTCAACACTGTCAAGCTCAGGCTCGGGCCCTGAGAGCAGATCATCCACGAACGCCCGAAACGCCTCCGGCGAGCAGTCCTCATCGGGATTGGTGAGCACCACCGCGGAGTCGGGGGGCACGTCTGCCGGAAGACGAGGCATACCGCAATCCTATCGGAGGTCAATCGCTCGGATCGTATGGTTCGAGTCGGCGACGGAGTTGCGCCGCCGGGGGGTGGGCCGACCCACCGCTGATCGTGGCACGCCCTGGCGGGCGTGCGGGCGGCTGTGGATCGGCCCACCCCCCGGCGGGCCAAGGACCAAGAGGAGGGCCTGATGGCCACCACCAGCACCGCAGTCAATACCCACGAGCAGCCGGACGTCAACGCCGGGAACCGCGGAGGCGTGTAGCTGCGTCACATCCAGCTCTCGCGCGTCGTTATCCCGGATGGGTTCAACCCGCGGGGCGAGGTCCTGGACGATCGTGACCTGGAGCAGATGGCCAAGTCGATCCGCGTCGACGGGTGCTTGCAGCCGATCCGGGTGCGCGCGACCGATCAGGGCGATTTTGTGTTGATCTCCGGGGAGCGCAGGTATTGTGCGGCGGTGAAGGCGGCGGTGATGGAGCTGCCGGCGATCATTCGGCCGGCCGGCAGTGGTTCGCAGACCCGCTCGCCGGTCGAACGCTCACGCACCTGCGCGCGCGCCTGCTGGCGCAACCGCTCAAACGTCTCCGGCGCAAGGCCCTCCGGGCACTCATCCGCCGCAGCGCTCGCCAAACGGGCCACCGCCGTGATCCCGAGCTCACCCAGCGTGACCCGCTGGCCGCGGTCAAGACGGTAGACCAGCGAGAGATGGTCGTCCTCCTCCCAGCGCTCGGCGCAATGCCCAGACCAGCGACACAGCCCGCAACGCTCAACCGGCTCCGAATACGTGCCCGCGAACCCCTCAGCCAGTCGCGCGTCATAACGACGCCGCAGCCGCCGATACAACGGCAAGAACTCATCCACTCGGAAGCTCTCACGCTCACCGGAACCCAACAGCACATGCATCCACTCCGGCCGCCGGCCATGGAGGCGCCCAAGCAGATCGGAGTACACGCAAAGCTGCACGATGTGCTGCGGCTTCGCATGCCGCGCGAGCTTGGTGTCGAGCACCTCGTAGCTGTAGTCGCCCAGCGCAGAGCACGGCAGCGGCACCCGCTCCAGGAAGAGGCGCATCGCGGGAGCCGGGTCGTGGTCATGAGCGATAGGTCGCCGGAAGGCGAGCGATCCTGACACCAAGGCCCGGACGACTGATCTAATGTCCGATGACTCTCTACCACGACCCGTCGCGCCCCGACAAGAAGTCGTCGCTCATCGGCGACTTGCTCAAGCTGCCCGCTACGCCAGAACAACACCAGCTCGAGAATCAGGCCACGGCGGTTCTGGCATGGCTCGCCGATAATTCGTTCCAGATTGCGCGTGTCGCGCTTGCGCTGTTTCTCGGGGCTCCGGGGATGATCGTAGGTGACTCAGAGGCGTTGCCTGGTTGGCGTTTGGTGGTCTGAGCAGGCTTTGTTCGCTGGTTGCGGGGTGCGGGCGGGGGTTTGGGTGATGCGCACGGGTTCGGACCGTAGGTTCGCAATTTCTGAGTCCTGCGAGCTGGAGGTCGTTGCCCATGCGCATCACTGCTGCATTCTCTCGTCTGTTGTGTCTGCCCGGGGTGTGGGTTCGGGCGGTCTGCTTCGAGCCCGATCGGGTCCTGGTCACGGTCGCGTTGCGCCGTCGTCGCCTTCATTGCCCGAAGTGCTCGTACGTCACGCGCCATCGCGAGAGCCGCCAGCATCACGACTCGGTCTGGCGTCACTTGGATCTCGGGGTCTGGCGCTTGGAGGTCCACGCCCGCCTGCGACGACTGCGCTGCCCCGAGCACGGCGCGCTGGTTGAGGGCGTTCCGTTCGCTCGCGACGGCGCTCGGTTCACTCGCGATTTCGAGATTCTCGTCGCGTGGCTGGCGACGAAGACCGATAAGACGGCGACGTGCCGGTTGACGCGGATCGATTGGCACACGATCGGGCGGATCATCGAGCGCGTCGGCGATGAGCTGCTCGGCCAGGTCGACCGGCTCAGCGACCTCTTCGAGATCTCTGTCGACGAGGTCGCGTGGCGCAAGGGGCATAGGTATCTGACGCTGGTCGGCGATCATCGCACCGGCCGGGTGGCGTGGGGTTGTGAGGGCAAGGGCCAGGCCGCCGCCGATGAGTTCTTTCAGGCGCTCGACCCGCCGCCCGAGCCTGCCGGGCCCGCGCCTGCTGGGCGGGCGTCGTGGGAGCCGGTGCCGGCGATCATGGTCCCGTTCGGGCCCTGCCCGACCGTGCCAGCCGGCGAGGGGATCCCCGGCGCGTGGATCACCGACGGGACCGAGCTCGATCCGTGCCTGTTCGCGCGCGCCTGCAGGCTGAGAGCGGTCTCGATGGACATGACCGGCGGCTACGCCAAGAGCGTCCGCGAGCACGCGCCGCACGCGACGATCGTGATCGACAATTACCACGTCGTCCAATTGGCGACCAAGGCGCTTGACGAGGTCCGCCGCGAGTTCTGGAACGAGCTGCGCGGAGCCGGGCACGCCGACGCAGCCAAGCAGTTCAAGCACGACCGTTGGGCGCTGCTCAAGAACCCCGACGACCTCACCGACCGTCAAGCGACCACCCTTGCCGCGATGCGCGCCGGGGGCGGGAACGTCGCGCGCGCCTGGGCGATGAAGGAGATGGTCCGCGCGATCTTCGCCCCAGGGCTCACCGTCGCCGCGGTCGGCGAGCTGCTCGACCGGCTCCTGGCGCGCCTTTCCCGCTGCCGACTGCGACCGTTCATCCGCCTGGGCAGAACGATCCGCAAGCACCGCGAGGGGATCCTCGCCGCCCGACGGCTGAAGTTGAGCAACGCCCGAGCTGAGTCGCTGAACAACCGCGTGAAGCTGATTGTCCGCCGCGCCTACGGGTTCCACTCCGCCCAAGCCGCGCTCGCGCTCGTTCACCTCACCTGCGGACCAGTCACACTGACACTCCCACACGACCAAATGTTCGCCTGATTCTCACCTCCGATCATGCCCGGAGAGCCTGTTTCTCGGGGACGAGCTTCCTGAGGACCTTGTTCTCGCCGATGGCACGGTTGGGGCCCGGACGCAGCTCTCTCTCCCAAAGCGAGTCGAGGAATGCTGTTCCCGGACCTCTCGATTTGCGTTTCCCCTCGCGCGGTTCAGCTACTCGTCGAGGTTAAGGTCGTCTCCACCTTCGCCGTGCATCACGAAACCGAAGACTGGATCCTCCAGCCCGATATGTATCGTTCGCTATGGAAGAGGCTGACAGCCGGCGAGGCCCGCGTGCGAGCCGTGGGCACACTAACCCGGAACTACGAAGAAGCCGTACCGGACGAGTTGAAGGAAAAGTACGCGCGCACGAAGACTCCCTACGCTGAACGCTTGGTTGCTAGGGACGTGTTGTGGCGGGAGTTGCGGGACGCGCTAGACGCAACCCCCGTAGAGCCCGACGTTGAACTCGTGAAGCAGTCTTTCATAAGTGCCATCGACGAGCGGATCTCGCCCAAGGATCTAACCGAGTGCGAGCTGGAGGAGTTCTTCGCGAACCACTCGCCCTTGCACGACGGTGTGGCCGAACAGATCGAGGGCCTGATTCGCGGTGCAGGCCCTCGCAAGCGTCGCACGCCTAGGGACCCGGACATGCGGTACCGCTGCTGGCATGTGCCGCTGCCGGCCGCGCAGCCTTCCCCGACTCCCCTCCGTCTCCGCCTGTTCATTTGCCCCGCAGGCACTCTGGAAAACGTGTATAGGGCGCCTCATGCGCTGATTGCGGGACTCGAAAGAGGTACCCAGGGGAAGCTGCCGGCTTCTGAAGCGGAAGCCGCCGAAACGGCGGGCTTCGCATGGAGCAAGACCATCTACGGCGCCTGGATTCACCAGTGCGTCTGGCCCGTCCAGGAGGCCGAGTCCGTCGGAGCGGAGGGTGTTGCACAGGAGATCGTCAACATGCTGGCGAAGACAAGATTATTGGCCTGCGGAGCTGTCGGAGGAACCCATCCCGACGGGTGATTCGGTTTCGCTCCGCAACGGGCGGCTGCTTCAGATCCCGGTGGGGGACAACCGAGCGCCTCGCCGCGCTCCATTGCTGCGGTCAGCACCGCCAGCTCCTGATCCTTCGGGACGGTCCGACGCCGCGCGGCGATCGCGCGATCACCGGCACGGATCGTGAACACCCGGAACTTGTCCGCACGCGCCTTGGCCCGGATCTCCGCCCGCCACTGTTCCGGATCGACGCCCTCCGGCGAGGTGACCTGCCCACGGCGCAGCAGCTCCGCATAATCGCCGCTCGGACGCTCGAGATAGTCCTCGGCGATCCCACGAAACCGCTCGTCGTGTTCAGGCCTCACGCGCCGTCTCGCTGATCACAAACCACCAGAACCGCGAGCCTACCTGGCCTGATCTACCGGGTGCCGCTGGCTCGTCCGCCAGGGTTTCTACTCTGGCCCGTGATGACGAGACCCGAGCTGGACGCGCTGATCGAGGAAGCCACCGTTGACTGCTACAACGACGAGAAGCAGATCACCGGCCTGTTCACGATGCTCGACGAGCACTCGCGCTCCCGTTTGAAGCCTCGGTGCTCGGTGTGACCGTAACCGTCACGAAGATCGACCTCACCATCGCTCATGAGATCGTCGCGATCTGCCGCCGCGACCGCCACAAGCAGACGATTCCGATCCTCGAACTGCTGCTGCCAGCACCCGCGCCTGACGGCGCGCAGTGGATCGAGGCCTACCGACGCTGGCGGCGCTATTAGGGTACGCATGGCGGAGCACGGAGAATGGAACAGAAAAGGTGCGAGCCTGAGCGATGCGGCCGCACAGAAAGAATACGGAGTGGGTACGGAGCTCATTATCCGGGGCATCAAGTCAGGAGATCTCGAGTACCGCGAAGGTTCAGTTTGGGGCAACCCATACATCAAGGTCTTGAGACGCCAGCTGGAGAAGTACATCTCAACTCAGCTCGGAGAGGACTACCTATCGGTTGTGAACGCGAAGACTGAGTTACGTGCAATCAAGAAAGAGAGGAAAGGGCTCAGAGAGCGGTTGGTTGCACTACAGCAACGCGAGGCAGAGATTGAACGGCTCATGCTTATGAAATGAACAATCGTGCAAATGTGAAGACTGGAGACGAAGATCAATAGTGCAGCATGATTCCACAATCAAGCCTCGACTCCGGGGTGCGGTGCAGCCGCTTTCTGACGTTGGTACGTGCAGACGTCTTCTGAAACTGCCACTGGGAGCCTTCCGCATCGGGAGTCGTGCTGGCCGGGTCAGTACGATCGCGCGGCGATGATCGACTTGCCTACGCGCTCGGACGCCACCAAGCTGAGCGAGGAGCAGCTCCTGCAGAAGTTGCAGGGGTTCGGTTTGGAGGTGGATCGCGCCGAGCTCGAGCGGGTGTGCGAAGGTGCGCTGTCGGCCGAGGAGGTCGCGCACCCACTGCTCGACCGCTGCGGTGCCGGGGCCAGGGAGGGGCGACCGCACGAGGACTGGATCTGGCTGTGTCTGCTCGAGCTGTGGCGGCGGTGGTGGCCCGAGCGGGTGTGCGTCGAGTTTCTCGGCGACAAGATCCAGGCGGGCTACGACGCGCTCGAGCGCCGGGAGGCGACTACTGTGGCCGCGGTCTGGCTCGACGCGTGGTCCGACGTCGTGTGTCTCTGCGATCTGACCGGGATCGACTCGATCCGGGAGTTCGACGATCGCTTCTCGATGTACCAGTCGCTGTTCAACTGGAGCCAGGACCTGGAGGACGCGCTGTGGAACGCGGGGCGCGAGGATCCAGAGCTCCTGCGCGCGAGGATCGCGGTGTGCGAGGACGCGCTGCGGCGGTTCCCGGACGAGGACGAGCTGATGGTCGAAAACCGCCGGCGGGCGGTGGCCGAGTCGTGCTCCGAGCTCGGCGAGACCGACAAGGCCGAGGCGCTGTTCGAGGACTGGCTGGCGGCCGACCCTCGCTGGGGGTGGGGGTGGATCGGCTGGGCCGACCTCCATTTCTTCACGGACAACCGGCCGAAGGACTACAGCCGGGCCGGTGAGCTGCTCCGCCGCGGCTACGCGACGCCCGGCGTCAGGAGCCGAGAGGACATCGCCGATCGGCTCGTGCTGCTGTATCGAGAGACTGGACGTGACGAGGACGCGGAGGCGCTCGCAGTGGAGGCCAAGCGGATCAGCCGTTCGACCTCCGGCGTGAGCGTCCGACGGACGGTCGTCCTGGAGGACGCCGGCGATCGCGCCGTCGTCCGCGACACGGCAGTTAGCACCTTTGAAAGTGAGCGGTTCCCGCTTGCCCGGATGACGGAGATCGTCGAGGCGCTCGACGCTGCGAAGCCTTCGATAGGTCCGAGGCGAGCAACCAAGGTGGGCCGCAACGATCCGTGTCCGTGCGGGAGCGGCCGGAAGTACAAGAAGTGCTGCGGCTATAACGCAGCCGGGCTCACCAGCCGTCACGGTCCAGGATCTGGCGCACACGCTCCTGCGAGATCCTGAAGTGCCGAGCGATTGCCGCGATCGGCGACTGGCTGAAGTGGCTGGCGACTCAGGGTCTGATCCAGCGGCGGTAGGGGCTATCAGATGTGAGGTACTGGGGTCTGCGTTGAGTTCGATGTCGAGCAGCGCGATCTCGTGCCGGCGTCCGTTGCGTTGGCAGGTGGCGATTCGTGGCGGTCGTCCTCGTTCGAGTCCGGGGTCTCGCCATCGCTTGCGTGAGGGCATCCGTCACCCCGGACGGAGCTTCCGGCCTTCCGCTGATCAGCCCCCGGCGGTCATTCGACATCCCAGCCGAAGTAGACCTCGACCCGGCTGACCTTTTCGGCGTCGAACCCGAAGAACTCGGTGTTGCGAAACCGTCGCCCGTCGGTCCTTGTGGCCTTGTAGGTGACGATGACCTCGTCGCCTGCCTCAAAGAGACGCTTGTACTCAAACGCCGCGATGGTCTCGGAGTTCGGCCAGCAGCGCTCGAAGTACCTCGCGCGGTCGATCCCGACATCGGGAGGGGCAGAGAAGGTGAAGTCCTCGGCCAGGTGCTGTTCGAGGATGCTGCGATCGCCGCACTCGTAGGCGCTGTAGCAATCGCGGACGACCTGCAAGCGGTCATAGGCAGACATATAGCTCCTGCTGGTTCGAGTTCACAAGGGTAGACTGGTTGGGCCGGTCGAGGTCCCTGAAGACCACTTCACGCCATCGATCGGCTCATGCTACTACGTCCGTCAGGAGAAGATGATTTGATGTCCAGTACCGCGTCGCTGATCACCGGCGTCGACTTCGTGTCGATTCCCACGCGCAATCTGATCGGTGCGATGGCGTTCTACGGGGAGAAGCTGGGCTTACCGCGCTCCATGTACATCGAAGGCAAGCCGTTTGCCGAATTCGAGACCGGTAGCCTGACGCTCGGCGTCATCGAGCCCGAGAAGATGGGCCTCGAGTACGCGCCCAACCGCAATGCCATCGCGCTCCACGTCGATGATGTGGCGGCCGCACGCTCGGCGCTGGAGGCTCACGGGGTGAGCTTTCAGGGCGAGATCTTCGACACCGGCGTCTGCCACATGGCGTTCTTCTCGGATCCCGACGGCAATGCCCTCATGCTCCACCACCGCTACGCCCCTCGGGAGGCACCCTGAACGGCGGCGTCGCCTGGCTGACGAACCTTCGAGCGGCGAAGGGTCGGCGGCCGCGGCGACGTGGATGGCGTCGAGCGCCCGCAGGCCGGAGAAAAGCGTCAGCGTTCGCCGCGGATCTGCGATCGCCCCGCTCGACCCATCGCAGGTAGCGGCTGAGGTTCTAGCGCAGGTCGGCGACCCCGACCGTGTTCATGTGCATGAAGGGCCGCAGGCTAAGGCGGTGTTCAACCCAAGTCCGTAGTCTCGCCTCGCACGTGCAAGAGCCATGCCGGATCTTGATGGTCTCGGGGAGCCTGCGGGCTGGCTCCACCAACACGGCCGTGCTCCGGACCGCGTCCGCGGTCGCGCCCGACTGGGTCGGGACGGTGCTCTACGGAGCTATGGCCACGCTGCCGCACTTCAATCCCGACGACGATCGCGAGGGCGAGCCGGTCCACGCCGTCGTCGGCGATCTGCGCGCCCAGCTCCGCGCGGCGGACGCGCTCCTGCTCTGCACGCCGGAGTACGCGGGGGCGCTGCCGGGGGCGCTCAAGAACCTGCTGGAGTGGACCGTCGGCGATGCCGGCACGTATCGCAAGCCGGTGGGCTGGATCAATGCCTCGGGTCCCGCTGCACCGACGGGCGCAGCGGACGCCCACGAGTCGCTGCGCAAGGTCCTGGGCTACGTCGGTGCCGAGATCGTGCAGGGCGCCTGCGTGCGAATCCCGGTAGCGCGTGACGCGGTCGGTTCGGACGCAGTCATCGCCGACGCGACGATCCGCAGGGAGATCGCAGACACGCTGACGACGCTCGCCCGCTACGCCGCCGGCAGCCACGCCTCGTGCGCATGATGCAACCCCGGTGCATCATGCGCAGCAACCTCGTTCGCGATATCCCTGTGCGGGTCCCGTACGGCTGATCGGCGGTGCCTGCGGGCCCGGGGTACGGCTAATCCGCCGTACCCCCGTAGGTAGTGCTGACCGGCGCTACGATTAATCCTTCGCGGCGAGCACCGAGCGCGAAGGTCGCGAGGTCGACTCCCCGAGCGCGGGGCTCAGTCTGCCTTCGCGACCCAGAAGGCTGCGGTCACTTCGGGGACCTTGCTCAGCGCTCCGGTAGCGGCGCGCGATCGGATCGCGCGGGGGCGGCGCGCCACCGGCCGGCGGACGGGCCGGCCCGCCCGGAAGCGCGGGGCTGCTCAATCGTCAGACTTTGCTTATGGATTGGCGAAGTAGTCGGCGTTTAGCTTGGTGTATTGGAGCCACTCCTCCGGGAGCTGGTCCTCGGCGAAGCAGGCATCGACCGGGCAGGCCTCGACACATGCATCGCAGTCGATGCACTCCTCCGGGTCGATATAGAGCATCTCGACCTTCTCGTAGTCGGGCTCGTCGGGTGTCGGATGGATGCAGTCGACCGGGCAGACCTCCACGCACGAGTTGTCTTTCGTCCCGATGCAGGGCTCAGCGATCACGTAGGCCATGGGTCTCTCTGTCTTCGATCATTTCTTGGCGGAGGTTGCATCTTACGTAGGCGCTTGTGCGGGCGCCCTCAGGCAGGGCGCCGGCAGCCCACCGGCTCCGCGCCGGCAGCCCACAGGCTCCGCGCCGGCAGCCCACAGGCTCCGCGCCGGCAGCCCACAGGCTCCGCGCCGGCAGCCCACAGCCTCGCGCCAAGAGCGCTCAGGCCCGCGCCGGCAGTCCTCGGCCTGGGCGCGATCTGCCTCTCTGTAGCCTTCTGACGGTGCTGCTCCTGACGGGCGCCACGGGGACTGTCGGCTTGCCGCTGCTCAGGCGCTTGACCGCCGCCGGAGCCCCGGTTCGATGCCTGGTTCGAGATCCGCGCCGGCTGGGGGCCGAGCGCGTGCGGGTGCAGATCGCGCTGGGCGACTTGGCTGATCCGCTCTCCTTTCGCCACGCGCTGCGGGGGGTGGATACGGTCGTGCACCTGGCGTCGGTGATTCGCGACCAGCCGAACGGCTCGATCGAGGAGTTGGCCGGCGTCGCGACGTGGCGCTTGGTGCGTGCCGCCGAGCGCGCCGGGGTGCAGAGGTTCGTCTTCTTCTCCACGCTCGGAGCCTCCACGCGTAGCCAGGCTCGGCTGATGCGGGCCAAGGCGATCGCCGAACGCGCGGTGCTCGAGTCCTCGCTCTCGCATACGGTGTTTGCGCCGTCGGTCGTCTATTCGCCAAACGATCCGTTCCTGAGGCTGCTCGAGCGTCTGTCGCTGGCGCCCGTGATGGCGATGTCGGGCTTCGGCCGCGCTGCCTTTCAGCCGATCTGGGCCGAGGACGTCGCGCAGTGCGTTCTCCGAACCCTCCCCGGCGGAGCTCTGGCAGCCGAGTCCGACGGGGCGCGCTACGAGCTCGCCGGACCCGAGACGCTCACCCAGCAGGACATGATCGAGGTCGCGCTGAGCTCCTTTCACCGGCGCCGCCCGATCGTGAAGGTGCCCACCCGGATCGTGCGCCGAGCGCTGGGGGCCGTCGAGCTGGTGATGGGTCCCACCGCGTTCGCCACCTGGGATGAGGCCGAGCTGCTGGAGGTGCCGATGATCTCGCGACACGGAACGGCAGATGCCGAGCAGCTGGGGGTGGTTCCCAAGACGATGCGAGCAGTGCTAGGAAGTAATTGAGTACGCCCGCCAGAGCACCCGGGCAACGCTCGACACGGGGCTTGCCGTGCTCGGCACCGAGCCGGCGCCAGGTACGGTGCGATCTCCCAAGCTGGCTGCGAGCCGGCAACGGGGAAATGGGATCGGGTTGTGGGATGAAAGGAGGTGCTACGCCAGAAGTCCACGCCGCGGCCGGGTGCTCGCGGCCAGGCCGGCGATGAGCGCGGCGATCGCCCCTGTCGGTTGCGCCGGCGTCACGGCTCATCGCGCTCAGATCGAGGTTGTCCCGTAGCTCGTAGAACTTGAAGTGGTGGCGGTCCTCCCGCCTCGTCTGCTGCTGCTGCCAGCGTGCCTCAGATCTCCCGCGATCCGCGACAGCGTTGCCAGATAGCGCCCGTAGCTCCCGGCGCCAGCGGCGTGAGGAGTGAGGCCAGATAGGGACGAGCGCAGTTGGGCAACACTTCTAATTTCGAGCCCCGCCCAGTCCGTGCATCCGGTCGCGCAGCTCGGGCGGGTTCTCGATTATCTGTGAGAAGCGCACGACCGTGACGGTGTCCTCGATCGAGATCTCGCAGTCATAGATCTGCTCCAGGAAGTGGACCATCTCGTCCACGCGCCGGAACTCGGGGTTGTCGTGCTCGATGTCCCGCGGCGACAGCTCGCGGACCCGCTTGACCTCCACCTGGTCGATCACCGCGTAGAAGATCTTCTCCCGGGGCGAGTGCTGGTATCCGATCGTCACGAGCACACAGTCGTTCTTGTGGTACTTATGGGCCTTGTCTCCGAGCCGGATCGTCGCCGTCTTGCGCCCGCGGCGGAGCTGGTCGGCGAACACCGAGGAGTAGAAGTTGAGCACGCGCATCGCCGCCAGCCTATCGTTCCGGTGCGGATCGCGATAGCGCGCGCGCGACCATCTCCCGCTCGCCCTCGTGTGTCAGCGAGCGCGATGCCTCCATGAGCGGCATCCATGCGGCGCGTTCGATCTCGTGGTCGTGGTCGGCCAGGTCCCCCGAGCGGTACTCGAACAGGTAAAAGCTCACCTGCTTGGTCACGGGGCGCCCGCGCCGGTCGTGCTCGTAGCGGATGTCGCCAAGCTTCTCGATCAGCCGCGCCCGGACGCCCGTCTCCTCCAGCACCTCGCGCTCGGCCGCCTGCTCGGGGGTTTCCTCACCTTCCGGATGGCCCTTGGGGAGCCCTAGGACGCGGCGCCCGCTCGCGTCGCGCTTGACCGGAACGATCACGATCACATCTTCCCCGCGGACGACGACGCCGCCGGCGGAGAAGTCCGCTTCGGGTTTGACTCCGGCGGGGTTCACGCAAGCAGGGATACCACACGCGCGGCCCTGCGGTGGCCGCGCGGCCCTGCGGTGGCCGCGCAGCCCTGCGGTGGCCGCGCGGAGACCATGGCCACTCAGGCTAGGTCGAGCGCCTGCTCGCGGCGACGGCGCCTGAGGACGAGCGCGATCCACCACGCCAGCGCGGCCAGCAGGCAGAGCGGCACGAGCGCCGCGAGCACGATCAGCGCGATGCCCGCGGCCACGACCAGGACGCGGCCGGCGTCGTGCAGCGCGCTGCCGATCGTGAACCCGCCGCCGCCGGACGCGGCCCCGGACGCGTCGATGCTGAGGGAGATCGGGCTGAAGTCGGCTTGGTGGCTCAACCCCCGCACGGCCGCTTCGTCGCCGGCGATCGACGCCTCGGCGTCGTGGATCTGCGCATCGACGCTGTTGATCTGCTGCCGAGTGGTGGCGCCCGCGAGCTGCTTTAGCAGCGAAGTGCGCAACGCCTTCGCGTCGGCCAAGCGGTGGCTCACGCCGGCGAGCTGATCGGTCACGTCCTGGGTGGCATCGGTCCGCGAGGCGACTGCGGCGTAGCGCAGCCGCGACAGCGCCGCCATCGTCGGGAATAGCGCTGAGCTCGGAACGCTGAGTAGGAATTGAGCGTTGCCGTCGGGAGCGCCGGTGGCCATCACGCTCGAGTGCTCGACGATGCCGTTCTGGGCATCGACGACGCCGAAGACTTGCCGGGCGACGCTCTCGATTCGATTCGGGGCGGTGGTTAGGGCGAGCTGGGCCGACGTGACGATCGCTCGCCCACCCCCGGGCGGGTGCGCGAGTGGTGAGGAGGAGCTGGCAGCCGCTGCCGCGGGGGCGCTCTGCGGGTGCGCCGACCCCGACAGCGCCCTGGCGGGCTCGCGCAGCAGCGACGGCGCCGGGGAGCCCCCGAACGGCGCCACGAGCACGACGGCGAGCACGATCGCCGCGATCAAGGCCATCCCACCGGCGGTGGCCACGCGCGCCGGGCCCCACCGTCGACGCCACGCGCCGGCACTGCCAACGCGACCCCGCTGCCGCTTCGCGAGCCTGCCAAGGCGTCCCCCCCGCCGCGTTCGGGCGGGGTCGGCAAAGCACCGCTCCAAGCGCTGATCCAAGGATCGCGAGACCTCGGCCGGCAGCTCCGGGCGCTCTGCGGCCAGCAGCAACGCCAGCTCTGCCATGCCGGCGTACTGCGGGGCGACCGGCTCACCCGCGATCGCGGCGTCGATCGCGTTCAGCGACGCGGCGGTCTCGGGATCGTTGTGGGTCTCGTCAGGTGCTCGCATCGCAGGCCCTCCTCAGCTTCTCCATCGTGCGGTGCAGCAGGGTGCCCGCGTTTGACTCGCTCACGCCGAGCGTCCGGGCGATTTCGGCATTGCTCAGCCTGGCGTGAAACTTCAAGGCCACGAGCTCGCGCTCGCGCGCCGGCAGTGCTCGCAACGCCGATCTGACGGCGGTGCGGCGAAGCACGACCTCGGCACCGTCCTCGGCGGGGGGGTTCGCGATGTCTTCGGGCTCGACGACGAGCGTCGCCAGCCGCCGGCGCCGACGTAGCTCGTCGAGCGCCGCGTTGCGTGCGATCCCGAACAGCCAAGCTCGCTCCTCGCCGCGGCGGCGGTCGAAGGTCCGCCGGCGGCGAAAGGCCCGCTCGAAGGCCGCCGCCGTCACGTCCTCGGCCGCCGCGCGGTCGCCCAGCATGGTCACGACGTACGCGTACACGTCCTCACGGCTGGAGCGATAGAGCACCTCGAACCGAGTCCACGCAGATTCGGGGGTCGCATGCGTAGTCCAAGGCGGCGGCGGACTCTCGATCACGCCCTCACTACGGAGTCGCCGCCCGCCCGTCACATTGCCTCCAGATTTTTCGGTCGCTATCTTCCTGCGGAGTGCGTGCTTCCTTCTCCCGGGGCCTCGCGGTCCCGGTGCTCCTGCTAGCGGTCTTCTCGTCGCCGGCGCTCGCCAGCCGGCCGAGCGCCAGACCCGGTCCGAGCGCCGCTCAGATCCGTGCGGCGATTCGTGCTGCCAAGCGCTCACCCAGTCTTTGGGCGACGGTCGACATCTGCCACAGCGGGCGCCGTTCGGGCAAGATCGGCATTCGCGCCCAGATGCCGAGCCTCGGGTTCACGACATACCTCCACATGCGCTTTCAGGTTGACTACTACTCCAACAAGGACGCTCATTTTGTGCCCGACCCCGGGGTCGAGAAGGCGGTGGTTCTCGGCCGCGGCCAGGGAACGCATGAACTGCATCAAGGAGGAGCCACGTTTGGTATCGCCCCGCCTGCGTTCATGCGGGGCACCGTCACGTTTGAGTGGAGACTCGGAGGCAGGGTACTCGGAAGCGCAGTGCGTCAGACCGGGTACGGCTACCGGAACGTCGACCACGCCAACCCCCCGGGTTACAGCACCGCGACCTGCACGCTCACTTGACGGCTTGACGGTCGGCTGCTCCATCCCAGCTTCACGCCGCCAGCGCCGTGAACAGCCGCGGATCGTTGGTTATGACGCCGGTGACGCCGAGGCGCTCCAGCTCGCGCAGCTTTGGCAGCTCGTCAACTGTCCAGACGTAGAGCTCGCCGCCAGCCGCACGCACGCTGCGCACCAGGCGCGGCGTGACCAGGCGCCAATGGGACATCAGCGCGTCGCAGCGACCGGAGCGGATCTCCCGCGACGCGAGCGCCGGCAGGAGCACTCGCGCAACGTGCATCGCCGCTAGCGCCGGCAGCATCAGCGCCGGCGAGCGAGAAGGATCCCGCCGCAGCCGCGGTACCGACCAGCCGAGGCGTACACGCTGCTCCGCGCCGCGGATCACGGCCAGGCTGGCGCGGTACTGGCTGGAGATCAGCGCGCGCTCGAGTACCCCGTGGGCGCGCAGCGCATCGAGCACCCGCAGCTCGTATCCGGGCAGCTTGAGATCGACATCGAACTCGATCCCCGAGAACGGGTCCGAAGCGAGGTGGGTCAAGCCCTGCTCGAGCGTGAGCGGGGAGCGCCGCGCCGCGCCGTCGTAGTCGTAGCCGTAGTCGTGGGCCAGCAACAGACGCTCGCCGCGCGCTTCCGGCAAGACATCGAACTCGATCATGTCCACTTTCGCTGCCAGCGCCGCGTCAAAGCTCGCGTACGTGTTCCCGGGCGTGATCAGGTCTGCACCCTTGTGCCCGACGCGCCGCAGTCGTGCTTGGTTCATCGGCGACAGGCTAGTGGCGGGCAGAGACGGAGGCTGGGGGCGGGGTGCGCCACCCCATGAATGGAGGCTGGTCGTCTTAACGCCCGCATGGTTCGCTTAAACGACCAGCCTCGAGCAGCAAACGCTGGTCGCAGTTCAGTCGCGATTCAACGGGATTCAAACGGGATTCAATCGTCCAGTCCGCCGTCACGCGCTCAGCGTCAGCCGCCGCGGGCCCTCCTGGAACCCCAGCGCCACGAGCGCGGGACCGAGCGCGGAGCCCATCGCCGGCTCGCCATCCACCCGCTCCAGGGCGATCCGCTTGACCCGCCCGCGGTGGACGTGATCGGCCAGGGCGCCCAGCGCGGTCTCCAGACGCCGGTCATCGGGCGCCACCAGGGTCTGCAGCCCTCGTCCGCCGCGCTCGAGGTAGAGAACCGCTGCGCCGCCAACCAGCACCACATAGGCATCCGCGACTCGCGCCGGACCCCGGCCCACGCCAGCCGCAACCCGCCGCGGACCCCGCCCCGCGCTACCAGCAACAGCCCCGCCTGGGACCCCCGCTGGCGCGCCCGCATCCCCTTCGGTCCGGCGCGGCCACCCCAGGGCCGCGCCGTAGGGCTGCGCGGGGTCGATCGCAGCCAGCACCACCGCGACCTCGTCCTCGCCGCCGGCCTGCGCGCGCAGGCGCTCGACCGCTCCCGGCAACGCGAACTGCGCTCCCCCGAGGCCCTCCACGAAGTAGCCGCGCCGAGCGATCCCGAGCGTCTCCAGCTGCGAGAGCTCCGAATAGATCGCCGAGAAGCCGCCTCGCACGCCTTCGGCCAGGACCTGCTCACGGGTGAGGATGCCGTAGCGCTCCAGCAGCAGTTCGCAGAGCGCGCGGCGCCGGGCGCCAGGATCGACTTGCGCGCGTAGCAGCGGCTCGGTCAGCGACCAGCGGCCCTGGACCTGCGCCGAGGCTCCACGGCCCCCGCCGCGGCCCCGGCTGCGGGCAAAGCAAAAGGCCCCGCCCCGCTGCGCGGGAGAGTGGCCGCCGGCGACTTCGCGCGGCGTCGGCGGCACCACCACCCGGTCGCGACCACGTACCGCGGGCAGCGCGGTGCCTGTAGCGCCCGCGCGCGTCAAGCTCAGGCGTGGCGCCCGTAGCGGCGCGAACGCGTCGTTGGTCGCCTCCCCAGCCCAGGTGAGGTCCCAGAGTGACTCCTGGATCTCCTCGGGAGCCAAATCGACGTCCACCAGCAGATCGGTGAAGAAGCAGGCCCCCGCGGCGAGCCGTTCGCGCACCGCCGCGTGCGCCACGCCCCGGGGCGGCTCTCCCTTGAAGGACTGCGGCGGGCCGAGCAGCGCCAGGTCCTCCCGGAAGTAGAGCGCGACCTTCCCCGAAGCCCGTCCCAGCGCGCCGGCCCCGATCCACACCACTTCTCCTGCAGCGCAGAGCTGGTCCATCCAGGCCGGCGAATAGGCGCCGACGCGGCGCGGGAGCACGTCTCGCTCCCATGTTTCAGCGGGAAGCGCGAGCCCCTGGAGCGCGACCAGCACCTCCCGCAGCCGATCGACGCCGGCGCCACCAAGGCGATGGCGGTCCACGCCCTGCCACGCGGGCGCAAAGCGCGCCAGTGCACTGATGTCGACTGGCTCGATCTCCTTGCGCAGCGCGGCCAGCGACGCCCGGCGCAGGCGGCGAAGCACCTCCGGGTCACACCATTCGCGCTCGCTGCCGCCGGGTGCGAGCTCGCCGCGAACGAGCTCCCCGTCGCGCTCCAGCTCGCGCAGGGCGCAACCCGCGTCCACCCCGTAGCGCTGGTGCACCTCCGCGGTCGTGAACGGCCCGTGGGTGGCCGCGTAGCGCTTGGCCAGCCTGCGCAGCGCGTCGGGCACGTCTTGCAGGAACGCCGCCGGCAGCCCCCCCGGCGGCACCGCGCCGAGCGCGTCCCGGTAGAGCCCCGCGTCGGCGGCGTCGATCCACCGCTCCTCGCCCCCCAGGCGCACGATTGCCGCGCGGCGTTCGCCGCGCAGCTCGCCCAGCATCGCGTCCGCGTCGAGCTCCGGCAGCACGCGCACCTGTGCCTCCCGGGCGCTCAGACCGCCGACTCGGCGTAGCACGTCGTGTAACCCGTCGCGGTTTGTCGCCCGAGCCCGCTCTGAAAGGAGTTGCAAGTCGTTCTCGACCCGCGCGAGCGCGCGCGGGTCGATCAGGTCACGGAGCTCCTCCTGTCCCAGCAGCTCGCGGAGCAGGTCGCGATCCAGGGACAGCGCGGCCGCACGGCGCTCGGCATTGGGCGTGTCGCCCTCGTACATGTAGGTGGCGACGTAGTCGAACAGCAGCGAGGATGCGAACGGCGAGGCGGTCGGTGTCTGCACCTCCACCAGGGAGAGCGTTCTCGCGCGCAGCCCGCGCAGCAGCTCGATCAGCCCGGGAACGTCGAGCACGTCGCGCAGGCACTCGCGGTAGGTCTCGAGCACGATCGGGAAGTCTCCGTACTTCTTGGCCACCTCCAGCAGCGATTGGGCCTTCAGGCGCTGCTGCCAGAGCGGGGTGCGCCTGCCGGGACGCGCGCGGGGGATCAGCAGCGCGCGCCCGGCGTTCTCCCGGAAGCGCGCGCCGAACAGCGCCGAGGATCCGAGCTCGGCGACGATGCGGTCCTCGACCTCATCGGGCTCGAGCAGTACCAGCTCCGCTCCGGGTGGCTCCTGGGCATCGGGGAGGTGGACGATGATCCCGTCGTCGGAATGGATCGCGTCGGCCTCCAGGCCGAGCTCGTCCCGGATGCGCGCACTCACCGCCAGCGCCCAGGCGGCGTGGATCCGGCTGCCGTACGGGCTCAGCACGCACAATCGCCAATCTCCGATCTCGTCGCGAAAGCGCTCCACGACGAGCGTGCGATCAGAGGGGACAACGCGCGTCGCGGCCTGCTGCTCGTGCAGGAGGTCTACCAGGTTGCTCGCGGCGCGGCGGTCGAGATCGTATTCCGCGTGCAACGTCTCCGGCGTCTGCTCGACGGCCCAGCGAGCGAACGCCCCGATCGCCTCGCCAAGCTCCTTCGGGCGCCCGATCCCGTCCCCCTTCCAGAACGGGACGGCCCCGGGGAGGCCGGGTGCCGGCGTGACGATCACGCGGTCGCGCCCGATCTCCTCGATCCGCCACGTGCTCGCGCCGAGCAGGAAGGTCTGGCCCGGGCGCACCTCGTAGACCATCTCCTCGTCGAGCTCGCCTACGCGCCGGCCGTCGGGCAGCGTTACCGCGTAGAGGCCGCGGTCGGGGATCGTGCCCGCGTTGGTGACCGCGAGCGCGCGGGAACCGGGGCGGGCCCTGATCGTCCCCGCGACGCGGTCCCATGCGATCCGGGGGCGCAGCTCGGAGAACTCTGTGGACGGGTAGCGCCCGTCGAGCATGTCGAGGACGTTCTCGAACTGCTGGCGTGGGAGCTCGGAGTACGTATGGGTCGCGGTGATGAGCGCGAACAGCTCGTCGACGGCGACGGGTTGATCGCCGGCGGCGGTTGTGGTGGCGGCCGGGGCGGTCCGGGCGACGGCCGCACCGGTCGTCGTGGCTTTGGCGGCTGTGGCGGCCCGAGCGGTCGTGGTGGCCGGAGCGCTCACGGTGGCGGCTGCCGCGATCGCGACGATCTGCTGCGCGAGCACGTCGAGCGGGTTGCGCGGGACGACAGTCGTCTCGATCTCTCCTTCGCGCATCCGCTTGGCCACTACCGCGCACTCGAGCAGGTCGCCGCGAAACTTGGGGAAGATCCGCCCCCGGCTGACATCGCCGACCGAGTGCCCGGCGCGACCGACTCGCTGTAGCCCCCGCGCTACCGACTTCGGCGACTCGACCTGGATCACGAGGTCGACGGCTCCCATGTCGATCCCCAGCTCCAGCGAGGAGGTCGCGACCAGGCAAGGAATCTCACCGGCCTTCAGCAGCTCCTCGACGACCGTCCGCTCCTCGCGCGCGAGTGAGCCGTGGTGGGCGCGGGCGATCTCTCTGGGCGGGTGGGCTGTGCTGGTGTGGGTGCTGTCCGTGGGGCCTTCGTGCGTGTTGGCCTCTTGCGTGTGGGCCAGCTCGTCCTGCTTCTGCGCCAGCTCGTTGAGGCGCAGCGCGATCCGCTCGGCGGCGCGACGGTTGTTGACGAACAGGATCGTCGAGCGGTGGGCTTGGATCAGCTCCAGCAGCTCGGGGTAGATCGCCGGCCAGATCGAGCGGCGGGTGGCCTCGGTGCCGCCCTCGAGTGGGTCCAGGTCCGGGGCGGGCTGGCGGTCGGAGGGAAGCTGCTCGGGCTCGAGCATCGACTCGACCGGCACGTGGATCTGGAGATCGAGCTCCTTGCGAACGCCCGTATCGACGATCCGGCAGTGGCGCTTGGGTCCGACCATGAACCGCGCAACCTCCTCCAGCGGCTTCTGCGTCGCCGAAAGGCCGATCCGCTGCAAGTCGTTACCCGCCGCCTGCGCCAGTCGCTCCAGCGTCAGCGCCAGATGTGCGCCGCGCTTGGTCGCGGCGACCGCGTGGATCTCGTCGATGATGCACCAGCGCGCGCCGGCGAAGATCTCCTGCGCGCGCCCGGTGAGCATCAGGTAGAGCGACTCCGGCGTCGTGATCAGGATGTCCGGCGCCCGGCGGAGCATCGCCTGGCGCTCGCGCTGGGGCGTGTCACCGGTGCGCACGCCAACCTCCAGCTCGGCACCGATCCCCCGCAGCGGCACGCGCAGGTTGCGGTCGATGTCGTAGGAGAGCGCCTTGAGCGGGGAGACGTAGACGAGGCTCACGTGGCGGTCCCTTGCGGCCCGGTCACGTTCTTTTGCGGGGCGGTGGGGCTCGGCTGGTCCCCGGTCGCGCTCTCTTGCGGGGTGGTGGGGCTCCGCGGGGCGGTGGGGCTCGGCGGGGTGGTGGGGCTCGGCGGGCTGGTGGGGCTCGGCGGGCTGGTGGGGCTCCGCGGGGTGGGCCTCGCCGGCGAGGCGATCGATCGCCCACAGGAACGCCGCCAGCGTCTTGCCCGATCCGGTCGGGGCCGAGATCAGGACGTGCTCGCCTGAGGCGATCGCCGGCCACGCCTGCGCCTGGGCCGGCGTCGGCTGCGCAAAAGCGCGCTGGAACCAGTCACGGGTCCGGGGGCTGAAGGCCGAGAGGGGCACCCCGGGTCAGCGTAGCGGGCGATTCAGCGGATTCAGCGCGTCAGGGGGACGGAGGTGCAGCGGGTCCGGTGCGAAGAATCAACTCGCCTCGACCCTGGGAAGCCCAGGCCTGCGTGCCCACCATGCCAGTCATTCTACTTCTACCCGTAGGCGGGACATCCGCCAATCCTCATCTCTGCGACCCTCGGATCAGCTTAAGGGGCGTTCAGAGCTGATCGGTGACACCGCCACCGAGCCGGGGCAGAGTGAGATGGTGGGGTCTCCGAGGCGCAACCTCACCGAGAGCGCCCGCCGGTCGTTGGGGGGAATGATGCTGAGGCCGGTGATCCTGCTGCTGGGACACTTCTGGCCGGCCGGAGGGGCGAGGTGGTAGAGAAGATTGAAGTACGTCGGATGGTGTGCATACAACTGCACCGTTTGTGGCGGACGACCGTAGTAACGGGGGGGTATGACGTGGATCTCGAGCCGGCGGCGGCCGTTGAGCAAGGTGACGCCGGGGGCACCGCTCAGCGTGCAGCGCCCGGGGCCACGGAGCTCCAAGCGCAGGACAGCATTAAAGGTGCCGGCGGAACCCTGACCGCCGAGTGCGACGGCGCGCAGCGCGCCCGTCGCACATCGAGCAGCGCTCGCCTGCGATGTCGAGCTGAGACTCAAGGCAGCCGCCACCACCAGGCCGACGCAAAGCAAATGGCGAATCCTCATCCTCACCCGAGGCACCATCGAGGATTCTTGGACGTGGCAGGCATGTTTGCTGACCCTAGCGCGGGTCCGCGCCAATTCATCCGCCAAACTTGCATCCCCGATGATGCTCTAAGTCGCGAGCATATATGCTCGCTCAACTCAAGGTGGGCGTCCTAACAATTTCTTCCGCTACAGCGAGCCCGTACCGGTCGACGAGCGACGATCAGGACCCGCTCCCAGCTGTGGCGCTCAAGGCCCTGGCGGGTGGGTGCGGTGTCGCCGACTACGCCACCAATCCCCTCACCAACCCCGCCGGCCTCGCGACCGAGCTGCAAGAAGCCGACAGCCGCAAAGAGCTCGCCCGGGTCGTGGGCCGCTACTCCCGCATCGAGGTCCTGCTGCTCGATGAGCTGGGCTGCCTGGCCGTGCCCGACGGCGCCGCCGAGCTCGTGTTCCAAGTCATCAGCGAACGCAACGAGCGCGGATCGCTGATCGTGACCACGAACCTGCCGTTCGGCGAATGGACGAAAGTGTTCGCTGGAATTCCCACCGTCGCGCTGGGGCCAACGCAAGTCGTCGTTCTCAGCTCGCGCTTCGGCGAGCAGTGCACACGCGCGGGCGTCCTGACCGCTCGAGCGAACGCGGCCAGCGTCCGGGTGTAGACGAACCCGGGGGCGCCATCGTCCCCGGCGTGCGCGGCGAACAGCTCGTCGAGCTCCTCATAGCGCTCGAGCGCCAACAGCCAGTTCGCCCGGCGGTAGCGCAGCCCCTGGTTGTCGCGCGGGCTCAGCCTCAGCAGCTCGCATTGATGCTCGATTGCCTCCTCGCGGCGAACTCGCGTGAGTCGAACAGCGGATCGGCTCACAACCCCGCCTCCGCGTTTCGGGCGCCGAGCGCGGGTCGGTCCGGGCCCAGGTTGGCGGCCGGCTCGGGATCGCCGTAGGTGTCGTGCACCGGCACTACGCCGGCCCACCAGGGCCCGTTGAGGTCTTCGGGCTTGTCGACTGGATCGCCAGCGCGGCACTTCGCCGACACCTCGAGCAGGTCGACCGCGAGAACGCTGGTCGCTCGTAGCTCCTTGGCGCTCGGCGCTCGACAGGCTCTCGAACGGCCGGGCCAGACGTGATCGACCACGGCTTCGAGAGCCCGGGAGCGCTCGGCGTGGTCTGCGACGAGGTGGGCGGTGCCGTGCAGGACGACGCTGCGGTAGTTCATCGAATGCTGAAACGCCGACCGGGCCAGCACCAGCCCATCGACGACGGTGGCGGCGACGCACACCGCGAGCCCGCTGTCGGTCGCCGCGCGGGAGAGAGCAGCGCCCTTTGAGCCGTGCAGGTAGAGCTGCTCGCCGATCCGGGCGTGGATCGTGGGGATCAGCACTGGTAGGCCGTCGCGGACGTAGCCGAGATGGCAGACCAGGGCCTGGTCGAGCACCGCGTGCACAGTTTGGCGGTCATAGCACGCCCGCTCAGCGTGTCGGGTGGGCGTGGTCTTCGGGATGGCGGGGTACGCGGCGGCGTCCATCGAGGTCTCCAGTCTGTACTAGTGCATAATATGTAACGTGCCAGTGCATTATGCTCCGCATGGGTCCACCGCGAGGGAGATCTCCGCCAGCCTGGAGCAGGCGGTAGCCGCTGGCGTGCTCCCCCCCGGCGCGTCGGTACAGCCGATCCGTCACCTCGCCGCCGAGCTCGGGGTCAATCCGAACACGGTTGCCGCCGCCTACCGGATGCTGCGCGACCGGGGGGTTGTGCAGACCGCCGGACGACGCGGCACCAGCGTGCGCTCGCCGCCGGCCACCGCTCCACTTGACCGCACGCCGCTCGAGGTCCCCGCCGGCGTGCGCGACCTCGCCGACGGCCGTCCGGCCGCTTCACTGCTCCCCGGGCTGGCCGAGCCGCTAGCCCTCGGAGCCGCTGCCGCTGCTGGCCGTGGGTACGGCGACGAGGACATCGCCGCCGCACTCGCGGCCGTCGCGCGCGCGAGGCTTGTCGCTGACGGTGTCCCGGCACAGCACCTGGCCGTCGCCCACAGCACCCTGGACGCGGTGGAGCGAGTTCTGCAGACGCACCTGAGACCCGGCGACCGAGTCGCGATCGAAGACCCCGCATGGGCCAACCTCATCGATCTGCTCGCCGCGCTGGGACTGGCGGCCGAGCCGGTCGCGCTCGACGACGACGGAATGCGATCGGACCAGCTGCAAGCAGCGCTGAGCCGCGGGGCGCGTGCGGTAATCGTGACATCGCGGGCCCAAGTGCCTACCGGCGCGGCCATCTCCTCGGATCGGGCCGGCGTCCTGCGCCACGTACTGTCACACCACCCCGACGTGCTGCTCATCGAGGACGACCACGCCGCCGGAATCGCCGGCGTCGCGCTCGCGTCCCTCGCCGGCGCCACCGGGTCCTGGGCTCACGTCAGCTCGGTCTCCAAGGCCTGGGGGCCCGACCTGCGCCTAGCCGTGCTCGCCGGCGACGCCACCACGATCAACCGCCTCCGTGCCCGCCAACGCCTTGGGCCGGGCTGGGTCAGCCACGCCGTCCAAGAGGCCGTCGCCGTCCTGTGGCAGAGCCAGCCCGCGCGGACACTCGTGCGCAACGCCGAACGCGAATACACCAAGCGCCGGACCGCGGTACTGGCCGCGCTCAGCGAGCGCGGCGTGCCCGCCCACGGTCGCTCAGGCCTCAACATCTGGGTTCCCGTACGCGACGAGACCACAGCCGTCACATCACTGGTCGCGAACGGATGGGCCGTCACCGCCGGCTCCCGGTTCAGGCTCTCCAGCAGTCCCGGACTACGGATCACGATCGCGACACTCCGCGCCTCCGAGGTGGTCCCTCTCGCCGACGCGACCGCGCGGGCCGTAGCGAGCGTCTTCTCCCGCGGGGTTTGATCGCGGCCACCGCAACCGCCACCACCACTGCAACCGCCACCTTATCGGCGGGGGATCGGATGCCGACGTCACACCGCGTCTGCGATGAGCACGGCGAGATCCCGGTCCTGCCAGGAGAGGCGCGTTTCTGAGCCCTCGCGCGCAAGCCAAGCGAGCTGCTCGGGCAGCGAACTCGGGAAGTCATAGCCCTGGTAGGCGGGCGTCACCAAGTCCTCCGCCCGTTGCGGCAGTACGTGATCCGCGAGCACGAAGCGACCGCCCGGCGCTAGCGCGGTGCGGACCCGGGGCGAACAGCTCAGCCTTGGCGGAGCCCTCGAGATGGTGGACCGTGAGCGCTGAGACCACGGGCTTGAAGCGCCCGGGTGGCAGCGGCTCATCGAGCGCCTGGAGCACGAGCTCGCTGCGCTGTGGGTCGAGCGTCTCGCCCGCCCGCCCGAGCATCTCGGGGCTGCTGTCGATGCCGGTCAGACGCGCATCGGGACGGGCCGTGAGAACGCGACGTCTCGCCAGTGTCCCATTTGGGCATGATGCGCTAGCTGGTCGCCGACCCCCGCCGCGCCTTTCTATCTACGAACAGGCCGGCGCGGTCGAGCTCCCGCCGCTGCCCGCCGACGAGGTGGCCCAGCACGTCGTCGAGCGCTTCGAGCCGGGCGCTCGGTGGGAGTTGCGCTTGACCCGCTACTTGCGCTGAGCAACGGGCATCCCCAGCGCACGATGCTGCTCGCCCACGCGACTCTGGGACCGCACGCCGTCAGGGCAAGCGGCGAGCGAGGAGACCTGGGCGGGCGCCGAGGACGCCGTCGTGCGCGATGTGCAGGACGAGCTGCGTGCGATCTGGACCTCGCTGCCGCCAAGCCAGCGGCGGGTCCTGGCCGTGATCGCCGAGAGCATCCAACGGCTGTACGCCACCGAACGCTCCCACGGGCGGCTCACGTGGCGGAGCGGTGCACAGCGCAGCCAGAGCGCTCTAGAACCGCGGCGAAATCGTTCGTGACCGGGACGCGACGAGCGGCTACAGCTCGGCGGCGTCGAGCGCCTGTAGCCGCAAGACCGGAAACGCACGCAGATGGCGCTCGATCGTGACGCCTCCCGATCATCGCGTAGACCCTGCAGAATCTTGGCGAAGATGAGGTCGGTGAGCACTCACCGGCTCACCGCTTTGGATTAGCTGAACGCACATTCGTGCAGCGGAGGTGTCGAGGTCGTTGAAAAGCCTTGCGAGCTTCTCCCGCGCGGCGGGGTCGATGACCTGCACGATCTCTCCGCCTGCCCTCAGCACGTCGTCTACGGCCGCGGCGGCGGAGCGGCCGGTTCCTCGGCGACCTCTCGCGCCCGCGCCAGCGCCTCGTCGGTCATGGGCTCGGTCAAGCGGCCGGTGAAGGTGTTCTGCTGGCTGGGGTGATAGCAGCCCAGGAGGGTGAACCGGCCCAGGCAAACTGAAGCGCCGTGGCCGAAGCGCGGTCGCGGCCGGGGAATGACCACCCCGAACGCTGCCAGCGCCCGCAGTGCCGCGTCCCACGCAAAGCCGCCCAGACACACGATCACGCAGGCGTGCGCGAGCAACTCGAGCTCGCGCACCAGATAGGGCAGGCAGTTCTCGCGCTCGGCGGGCAGCGGGCGATTGGCCGGCGGCGCGCAGCGCACCGGGGCCGTGACGTAGCAGTCGTGCAACCTCAGCCCATCACCGCGCGCGACGGACTGTGGCTGGTTGGCGAAGCCTGCCCGCCAGAGGGCGGCGAACAGCCAGTCGCCCGACCGATCACCGGTGAAGATCCGCCCGGTACGATTGCCCCCGTGCGCCGCGGGGGCGAGCCCCAGCACGATTACGCGGGCGTCCGGGTCCCCGAAGCCGGGCAGTGGCGCTGCCCAGTAGGTCTCCGAGGCATAGGCCGCCCGCCGGACCCGGCCGGCCTCCTCGCGCCAGGCGACCAGGCGTGGGCAGCGCCGGCAGGAGACCACCTCGCGCTCGAGGCCGATGAGGTCCCGCGCGGTCGCCGGGCTTCCGGGCCCGTGCGCCATCAGGACTTCAGGGCGCGGCCGTAATGGCGCTCGTAGTACTCGCGGTAGGCGCCCGAGCGGACCGGCTCCCACCACCACTCATGATCGCGATACCAGTCCACGGTACGCGCCAGTCCCTCTTCGAAGCGCGTGCGCGGCGCCCAGCCGAGCGCCTCGAGCTTCTCGGCGGAGAGCGAGTAGCGCCGATCGTGTCCGGGCCGGTCGGTGACGTGCTCGACCAGTGATCGATCCGCTCCAGTCAGTTGGAGGATGGCGCTCACGACCGCCAGGTTCTCACACTCGTCCGGACCGCCGCAGTTGTAGGCCTCCCCTGGCGCTCCATACGACAGTGCGTGCCCGATCCCGCGCGCGAAGTCCTCGACGTAGAGCCAGTTGCGGACGTTGCGCCCATCACCGTAGACGGGCAGCTGATCGCCGGCGAGCGCGTTCAGGATCATCAGCGGGATCAGCTTCTCCGGGTACTGGTAGGGCCCGTAGTTGTTGGATCCCCGGCAGATCACGGTCTCTAGCCCGTAGGTGTGGAAGTAGCTGGAGACGAGGAGGTCGGCACCCGTCTTGGTCGCGCTGTAGGGGCTCGAGGGTGCAAGGAGTGAGCGCTCGGTGAACGACCCGGAGTCGATCGAGCCGTAGACCTCGTCGGTCGAGACCTGGACGTAACGCAGCCCGCGCTCGCGGGCGGCCTGCAGGAGAACGTGGGTGCCCTGCATGTTGGTGACGATGAAGTCCTCGGGGTCGGCGATCGAACGGTCGACGTGCGTCTCGGCGGCGAAGTTGACGATTGCCTCACAGCCGGCGAGCGCATCGGCGACCGCCGCCGGGTTCTCGATCGCACCGTGATGAAATTGGATCTCCGAGAGGGTGTCGTGGAGGTTCTCACGCCGGCCGGCGTAGGTCAGCTTGTCGAGCACGGTCACCTCGTCGCCGTGCTCGCGCAGGCGCAGGCGCACGAACGTCGAGCCGATGAAGCCGGCCCCGCCGCAGACCAGCAGCTTCATGCCGGCGCCTTTACCGCTAGCAACCTCACGCCGGCGCCCCAGCCGCGAGGAACGCCGTGATCCCTTCGACCCAGTGGGGCAGTGCTGTCGCTTTCGATCCACGCTCGGTACCCAGCACGCTGTACGGCGGCCGTGAGGCCGGACGCGCGAGCTCGCGCGTCCGGCCCGGATTGACATCGCACCGCAGTCCGGCGCTCGCGATGACCTCCTTGGCAAGCTCGTACCAAGAGCAGTGGCCGGCGCCCGCGACATGCAGGACGCCGGGGACAGGCGCCCCAGCGGCCAGATGGACGAGGGTGCTCGCGAGGTGTCCCGTGAACGTCGGACACCCGATCTGATCGTCGACGACCGTCAGCTCGTCACGTTCGCGGGCAAGCCGCAGGATCGTCGCGGGAAAGCACGGACCGCCGGTACCGAACAGCCACGAGGAACGTACGACGGTATGAGCAGCGGGTGCCGCTGCCGCGACCGCCCGCTCCCCTTCGAGCTTCGAGCGTCCATAGGCCGAGATCGGCCGGGCCGGATCGGATTCGAGATACGGGTGCCCCTTGGTGCCATCGAACACGTAGTCGCTGGAGACGTGGATCGTCCACGCGCCGCAAGCGCTCGCCGCCCGCGCGACGTTGCCAGCGCCGGGACCGTTGACCGCCAGCGCCGTCTCGTAGGCGCTCTCGGCGCCGTCGACGTCGGTCCAGGCCGCGCAGTTGACGATGACATCGGGTGCTGCGGCGGCCACGCTCGCCTGCACGGCGGTCGCATCGGTGATGTCGAGCTGCGCTCGCGAGTGTGCGAGCGCGTCGTGGCCAGCGGCGGTCGCCGCACGGTGAAGATCGAGCCCGAGCATCCCGGCCGCGCCGGTGATCATGATCCGCATCGGTGCTGAAGGGTAGAGGTTAGAACGTCGTTGGCGAATGGCATCGGGCGCACCCGCCACCGGGCCAAACCATGCGCCTCGCGGACGTCGGGAGCGGTAACGCCCGTCTTGGGGGCGCCCGGCTTCGCGGGTGGTAGGGTCCGCTGTCCCATGGGACAGCGAACGCAGTACAAACCCGGGACTTTCTCCTGGACGGACCTCACGACCACAGACCAGGAGGGCGCGAAAGCGTTCTACGGTGCCCTGTTCGGCTGGGAGGCGACTGACAATCCGGTTGGCGACGGGGTTACCTACTCGATGATGAGCATCGACGGCGAGTACGTCGCGGCCATTGCTCCACAGCCCCAGCAGCAGCGCGACGCGGGGGTCCCACCCGCATGGAACTCGTACATCACCGTCGAAAGCGCAGACGACGCACTGGAGGCAGCCAAGGGGCTGGGGGGCACGGTCCACGCCCCCGCATTCGACGTCATGGACGCCGGGCGGATGGGCGTGGTCCAGGACCCGCAGGGCGCGTTCTTCCTGGTCTGGGAGCCGAAGGCGCGCATCGGGGCGGGGCTCGTCAACGCCCACGGCGCGCTTTCCTGGAACGAGCTCGCCTCGCCCGTCCTCGAAGCCGCGGCGGGCTTCTACCGCGAGCTGTTCGGGTGGACGATCGAGCCGCTGGAAAGCTCGGAGATGCCATATATGACAATCAAGAACAGCGCGGGCGAGCAGAACGGGGGGATGCGCCCGGTTGCGCCGTCCGAGCCGCCGCACTGGCTCGTCTACTTCGGAGTCGACGATCTCGACGGCGCGCTGGCAAAGCTGTCCGAGCTCGGCGGAACCCAGATCATCGATCCAATCGAGGCCGGTCCCGGCAGAGTGGTGGTCGTGCAGGACCCCCAGGGCGCGGTGCTCGCGCTCTACGCTGGGCAGCTCGACCCGTAGAAGCTGACGCCGACGCCGACGCCGACGGGCGCAGGCGTCATACTGGCCACGGTGCGCGCCAAGAGACTGAGCATCACGCTTGTTGGCGCGCTCGCGTTGGTGTGTGCCGGTTGCGGGCAGTCGGGTACAGGCGCCGGGGGATCGGGCGCCGGAGGGTCGTCGGCGAGCACGGGCAGCACGGCCAACCTCCGCGCACACCCGCAGGCGATCGATCCGGTAGCGGGCGACGCCCCGGCTCCGGCTGCGGGCTCCAGCGGGCCCACGCAGGTGAGCGTCGGGCCCGCGAGCGGCGGGGGCGGGGCGCTGGCTCAGCCGGTGTCCGATGCCCAGGTCCGTGCGGAGCTCGCGGCGAGCGGGCTGAGCGCCAACGCCCAGCGGGCCACCCTTACTCCCGCCGGGCTTGCGATCGCGCCGGTCGGTGCCCCCGCGGTTGTACAGCAGGTAATCGCCGCGGGCAATGCGATCGCGAAGCTGCCCTACCGCTTCGGCGGCGGCCACGGCACCTTCGAGGACACGGCCTACGACTGCTCGGGCTCGCTCAGCTTCGTGTTCGCGGCGGCTGGTCTGCTGAACAGCCCGATGACCTCGGGCGACCTCATGAGCTGGGGACAGCAGGGGCGCGGCAAGTGGATCACGGTGTTCGCCAACGCCGGACACACGTTTATGTACATCGCAGGCCTGCGGTTCGACACTGTCGCCCTGGCCGAGACCGGCTCGCGCTGGTCCAATCGATCGGCCACCGAGGGAGACGCGTTCGCGGTCAGGCACCCACCAGGGCTGTAGGCGGGGCTCTTGGCGACGCACGATCGCGGGCAACCGCTCCGCGTACGGAGGTGGCATCTGCACCGAAGGCGGCGCCGCCGTCTCGATCATCCACTCGACGATCAGCGGCAACATTGCCTCCTCCGGGTCGGTCCTCGCCGAGGGAGGCGGGTTCGTCGAGGACGGCGGTGGGACCACGGTCATCAATGACAGCACGATCTACGGGAACGTCGCCACTCAGGGCGCTGGCGTCGCAGAGGACGGCGGCGGCACGGTCGACATCACCGGATCGACGATCAGCGGCAACCGCGCTGCCCCGAGCCTGGGCACATGCACGCTGTCGCGACAATTCCACGGGCAATCGTGTCCTCCCTCAGGCGTAGGCGCCGGCGGTGGCGTCAGCCAAGACGGTGGGGGAACCGTCAACGTGAGCGATAGCGAGATCGAGGGCAATTCAGCGACGCAGGACGGCGGCGCGGTCGCAGCGTTCGCCGGTACGCTCACGATCACCAGCACCACGATCCTGGTAAATGGCTCCTCGGCCGCGGGCGGCGGGGTCGAGCTCGGCAGCGCGAGCGGATACGGCCGATGTGCACGATTGAAGTGCGCCGCCACCATTACCGTACGCAACGATACGATCGACGCCAACGGCGGTGCCACCTCGGGCGGCCTCGGCGCCTGCGACGGGCCCGCCGATCCGAGCAGTTGCTCCGCTGCGATCGACGTTCACAACACGATCCTCTCGCGAGGCGGTCCTGCTAACTGCGCCGTCGTTCACGCGGGCACGATCACCTCGGTGGGCCACAACCTCGACAGCGGAACGAGCTGCCGCTTCATGAGCACGGGTGACTTGCAGAACACCGATCCAAGGCTCGGTTCGCTGCAGAGCACCGATCCAAGGCTCGGTTCGCTGTATGAGCCGCTGCTGACCGGGAGCCCGGCGATCGACGCGGGCGGGCCCAAGTCGAATTGTCCATCGACTGACGAACGCGGCGCGCCCCGTCCGGACAATGGCGAGTCGCTCTGCGACGTCGGAGCCTACGAACATCAGGACTCAGCGACCCATCAAGGTGGGGGCGGGCGGTGAAGCGCCCCCCGGCGGGTCTGCGTCTGCGCTCGATCAAGGTGCGCCCGGCGCGTGCTGGGTGCATGACCGAGTCCTCGCCGGAGGTCCACGTCGCTGCGCTCAGCGCTCGTGACTGCACGCTTGCGATCGTCGCCCTAAGCGGCACGATTGACAGGCGAGCGGACGGCGCCACGATCACCGTGCGATTTGCCCCCCTCGCGGGCGGGCCGGCCTCGATCGCGATCGCTGCTCGCGCGCGGGTGGCGAACGGGCGTTGGCACCTGAGCGTGAAGCTGCCCAGCCGCGGCCACGAACCCGGCGACCGCCGGCGCTTCACGATCACCTGGCGCGGCAGCAAGCGCCTGCGACCCGCGCGGCTGGCGCGGCGTTTGCGGCTCGAAATCGAACGAACCAACAACGCTCCGTTTTGATGGAAATGGCTCTGGCGACGAGAGCGGTGCGCCGCGTTCGGTGCCGTCCGCGGGTCGCTTTATCTTCCAGAAGCGATGAAAGTCCGGCAATTTGCAGACGGATGCGATGTCGTCCAAGCGCTGCTCGTGCGAGATGCCGAGGTGCGCTCCCGGCGCGACGGCGAGGAATTTCTGAAGCTGGTACTGGGCGACAGGACGGGAAGCGTCCCGGCGATCGTCTGGGACGGCGTCGCGCAGGCGCGTGAGCTGTGCCGCGCGGGAAAGGTCGTCCATGTCAGCGGGCGCTACTCGGTCCACGCTCGGTTCGGGCCCCAGCTAGCGGTTAAGGCTCTGCGATCTGCGGCCGTTGACGAATTTCGCCCCGACGAGCTCATCGACGGACCCACGCGCACGGCGGAGCAGATGGAAGCGGACTTCCGTGAGCTGATCGCGACTGTGCAAAACCAGCATCTGCGTCGCCTGCTTGCTGTGGTCTTCGGCGAAGGCTCGCCGACGTGGCGCAGCTACAGGGACGCCCCGGCGGCCAAGCACTACCACCAGGCCTACCGCCACGGACTGCTGGAGCACAGCCTTACGGTCGCGCAGGCCGTCGGCGCGATCTCGGTTACGTTCCCGGGGATCGATCGCGACATCGCGCTGACCGGCGCGCTGCTGCACGACATCGGCAAGCTCGATGCGTACAGCATGAAGGGGGCCGCAATCTCGATGTCCTACGACGGCCGCCTACAGGGGGAGATCCCGCTTGGCTACTACCGGGTGCGCACGGCGATCGAGGGCCTGGACGGCTTCCCAGCCGAGCTCGGACAGGCGGTCCTCCACATCATTCTGAGCCACCACGGCCTGCTAGAGCACGGCAGCCCTGTCGTCCCATGCACGCGTGAAGCGACGCTCGTGCACATGATCGACAACCTCGGCGGGCGGCTGGGCAGCTTCGACCGGCTCGAGAAGCAGCTCCCGACCGGCGAGGAGTGGTCGGCCTATGACAAGGGCATCGGTGGGGGGGCGTACTTCGGCGCCCGAGGGCAGGAAGAGCGCGAGGCGGCCTGAACGCGATTACGCGTGCGGACGGCAATCGTCCTGCCCGAAGGCGATCATCCCGCCGTGCAGGCAAGGGACTCACGCGAGCTGGAGCGGGGTATGCCTCGCGATCGCGTCGAAGTCGCGGTCGTGGTGCAGGACCTCGGCGTGCTCACGGATCGCGACTGCGGCGATCACGCAGTCGATCATCGTGCGTATGGTCTCGCCGCCTCGGCGACGTGCGCGGTAGATCGTGGCGGCGTTGAGGTAGTCATCAGGGTCTCCCGCAGGATCACGTAAGCCTGACGGAGATCTGAGAGAGCTCGATCCCCTCGCCCCATCCCATCCCTTCCATGTCGAGCATCTCTTCACGCGTCATCGGATCGCCGACGAGCTTGCGCAGCGCGAAGTTCACCGTCTCTCGCTTCGGGGGCAGCCCGTAGACGGTCATCGCCTTCGCGAGCAGATCGTCGTCGATGTCGATGTTCGTGCGACTCACCGATATGACCATAAACCTCGATGTGTAACGTGAAGGTGACAGCGAGCGGCGGACGCGGGTCAAGTATGCGCAAATAGCGTGTCCCGACGGGCGGGGCCGCCTGCCCGGCGCGAACCCCAACTACAGTTGCAAGACGATGGCCAAGGACACCGAGAAGCTGATCCGCCAGCTCTCGCTGATCTCCTTCCTGATGGCCGAGCGCCGTCCCGTGACCGCCCCGGAGATCAGGCGCGATGTCG
>JAABUZ0100002105.1_pt1 | contig 34381 bp, 26 predicted proteins | sample 5562091 | NCBI WGS metagenome assembly JAABUZ01 (sample SAMN12813069, study PRJNA571459) | rock metagenome | isolation source: Antarctica rocks | place: Antarctica: Victoria Land, Linnaeus Terrace sud | collected 2015-12-21 | reverse complement strand
GGAGTCTGGACCGTGTTTCAGTTCCAGTGTGTCCGTGCGCCCTCTCAGGCCGGATACAGATCATCGTCTTGGTGGGCCATTACCCCGCCAACTAACTAATCTGCCGCGAACTCCTCTCCAAGCACATTGCTGCTTTGACTCGTAAGTGTTATGCGGTATTAGCCCAGATTTCTCTAGGTTATTCCCCACTCGGAGGTAGATGATTCACGTGTTACTCACCCGTGCGCCACTTTACTTAGGTATTGCTACCCTTTCTCGTGCGACTTGCATGTGTTAGGCACGCCGCCAGCGTTGATTCTGAGCCAGGATCAAACTCTCGTTTAATCTTGGTGTGCTCGCGTCCAAAGACAGGGGTCCATGACTGACCGAGCGGCTGCAGCTACTCGAAAGAGCTGCAGCTTATAACTAGTGAGAATGACTGAACCGAAGTCCGTCTTGTCTCACGACTGGCATGTTCAACTATGTTGTCAAAGATCCACACTGGCTCCGCCTTAGCGGTCAGCTTTGGATCAAGGACTCCACCGAGCTGAGCTCTGGTGTGTGCCCTCGAACTTATGCGCTTTCTCTGCTGGGAGAATATTTCTCTTGGGGCTATACGACTTGCCTTACCAGCTCACGGCAACTTCTTCATAAGATATCGCCGTTTCTTATCGCTGTCAACCGCCCTTTCGGCGTCTCTTCAAGCCTTTGAGCACTTCATCGTAGGAGCGAGATGAATGCCGATCAACCTGTGCCCTACATGGACAGCGACTGCGCAAATTAGAAACATCTATTCACCAGATTGCTCTGGAGAGAAGCGCTAAGCTTCTAGGTAGTGCAGTAACTTGGGCTTGGATGCGGCGGGCCTTGGCCTCTACCGCGGTCAAACACTTGGACTGCGCTTAGACATCCCTTGCTCCGGGAGTCAAGCTCTAAACTGTCTATCGCCGCTTCACGCTGCACTTTGTTCACTGTGCCTTGCTGCGACTTCCTGAGAGTAACAGCGCGTTGCCCAGCATGCAACCCTTTCCGTGTGGATTTCTCGGAAAACTTCATCACTCGCGTCCAGCCGTCCTGCCAAGTGTCAGCCTCCCTAGCAATCCCGTATGCTATCGGTCAGTTTCGGCCAGAAGGTCCACCTGCGCATGAGTGACATATTCCTCGACTGGCAAGCTACCCTCACCGCCATCGTCTGCTTCGCTCCGCTCCTGCTCGCCCCCGGGTACCTCCTTCTTCGACTCCTTCCCCGCTCCCAAACTCACTCTCTCTTCAGGGCAGACCAGCTGTCCTGGTCACTCGGCCTCTCCCTTCCCCTGTCGCTCGTGTTTGCCGCCGTCCTTGGCCGCGATCTTCCCCAGAGCCTCTTGTTTGCAATCGCCGCACTTGTCGCCGCACTCGCCCTCAGCTTCCTTCTCCTTCGCCCGATCTCGTCCCCTAGTCGTCCCCAACCCCTCCGCTCAAACATCCTTCCCGTCGCTCTCGCCTCTCTTCTGCTCTATCTCCTCTTCGAGACCTCCTCCATCCAAATTGGCCACCACCTCTTTGAGGCCGTCAGCGCCTCCGATTGGAGCGTCCGCGTCCCGCTCGTAGCTGCCTCCATCCGTAATGGTGTCCCTCCCGGCAACCCCTTCTTCACCCTCGATCACCACCCGCAGGGGTCCCGCTACTACTTTTTTTGGTATTCCCTCTGCGCCCTCATCGGCCGGCCCCTCCATCTCCCCGCCCGAGCCTGCCTCACAGCGGGGGTCGTCTGGTCTGCTTTCGCCCTGGTTGCCGTCCTTTTCCTCGCTCTCAAATACCTCGGCAGCCGTCCGGCATCCTCGCGAGACCAACGTCTTCTCGCCCTTGGCCTCTGCTGCGTCATGGGTGTCGATATCCTCCCCACCCTCGCTGGCCTTCTCACTCACCCCATACACCTCTATCCCGAGATCGAATGGTGGCACGACGATCGCATCCCCTCTTTCCTCGGAGCCGTCGTCTTCGCCCCCCATCACATCGCCGGCATGGTCTGCTGCCTCATCGCCTTCCTGATCCTCACCACGCCCGCCCTCTTTTCACAACGCGCTCCGGCTTTCGCGCTCCTGCGTTCCCTACTCGCGGGCCTCTGCTTTGCCGCTGCCGTCGGAGACTCCACCTACATCGCCTTCTGCTTCAGCTTCGTCGGCCTCCTCTTCGGGCTCGATCGCCTCCGGCAGCGCCGCTGGTCTGATCTCGCCACCCTCCTCCTCGCCGGCGCCTTCGCCCTCGTCCTCTGCCGCCCCTTCCTGCACGAAATGCTCTCCGCCCCCGCTCTCCCCGCCGCCGCCGGCCAGCACTCCACCCATTTCTTCCGCCTCGCCCTCCGCGAGCTCCATGACGGTGATCGCTTCGTCATCGCCATCTCCAAACGCCTCCACCACCGCGTCAACAATCGTCCCCTGCTGCACCTGCTCGCCCTTCCATTCGTAGCCGTCTCCCTTCCGCTCGAATTCGGCTTCTTCGTCATTCCCCTCGGCATTCGCATCCTCCGCGATCTCCGCCGCATCCGCGTCCGCCATCCCTTTACTGACGGCGAACGCCTGCTGTGGGCCATCTTCCTCGGCGCCGCCATCCCCGCCCTCTTCCTCAGCTCCGAACCCACCCAGGGCGTCAACGATCTCGGCCGCCACGCCGGCCTCATCCTCCGCTTCGTCGTCATCGTCTGGTCCACCCCCATCGTTTGGGAGTTCCTCGATCGCCTTCGCGCCCGTCAGCCTCTATCCTCCCGGCATCCCTGGATCGCCCGCTTCGCCGTCCTCCTCCTTGCCCTCGGCCTCGCCACCCAACTCTGGCAAATCATCATGGACCGCTGCTTCCTCGCTATCTTCCATCACACACGCGGCAATCCCGAGATGCCCTTCGCTCAGGACACCGATCTGGCCGGTCGCTACTTCGACCTCCACCAGGGCCTCCACATCGTCGAGTCCCGCCTTCCGCCAGATGCCGTCGTACAAAGCAATCCGGGCAGCCGTTATCAAATGATTGTCATGCTCTACTCAGACCGTCCCTTTGCCGCCGGAGATCTCTCCTGCGAGACCGCCTTCGGTGGCGAGCTCAGCCGCTGCAAGCCCATCGTCACCCAGCTGCAGCGCCTCTTCGGTGGGCCCGCGGACATACAGCCCGTCCCTCTCGGACCGTACGTCACCGTTACCGCGCCCGATGCCGTCGCCACCACTACCCCCTCTGCCTTCGTCGCGACCTGCCGCGACCTCCATCTTGACGCCATCGTTGCCCAAAACTCCGACCCCGCCTGGAACCTGCCCACCTCCTGGGTCTGGAAGCAGACCCCCGTCTACGCTACCCCCATCGTCCGCATCTTCACCTGCCCACAACCTCCACTGACAGCCACATCCTCATAGCGCCCCCGGTCTAAGCCTTATCCGCGTCACAGCAAAACGCCCCGCCATCGTCTCCGATCGCAGGGCGCCTTCGTCTGTGTTCCGGGAGTGACCTAGAAGATAACCTTTGCCCCGAACTGTGTGTTGAACGCCTCTCCCGTCCCAATACCAGGAGCGCCGTTATAGTCGCCAATGGTGTCATTCAGAGAGAAGTTGCCGTTCGCGGTAACGCCGTTACCAGCCGGTGGTGCGAAATTGACGCGGTTGGACAGGTTGAACATCTCCGCCCGAAGCTGGATCGTCACCCGTTCCTTGATGTGCGTGTCCTTGAAGACCGAGAGATCAACATCCGAGTACCCCGGCCCATAAAACTGGTTGCGCCGCAACGTTCCAAAGGTTCCCGGAGCAGGATCGGCAAATGCAGCAGGGTTCAACCAGTTGGCAAAGACCTTCTGACCCTGGTATCCCTTCATCGGATCCCCCACTAAAACAGCCCTGTCATTGCCTTCGTTCGTTCCGCTGATGTCCCCAGAGGCGTGCACCGTGAACGGCAGACCGCTATGGAAAGCGAGCAGCGAGTTCACGTGCCAGCCATTGCTTATCTCCTTTGGGCCAAACGAAGAGCCAGGAACGGCATAGCTGAAGAACGCTGTGAAGGTATTTCGACTGTCCAGGTCAGAGTTGCTGTAATCCCCCTTGAAGTTACGGCTGTCCTGCGGCAACGCGCCGCGGAAGGCCGTCACCTCATCTAGGTTGTGACTCCACGTATAGGTCGCCGACGTCGTCAGGCGATGCCAGTTCGTCATCCGAAGCTGTGTCTGCAACGAGTTGTAGTTCGACGTGCCAATACTCTCGATCTGGTTGATATTGCCGTACTGCTGGTACTGCGTGTAGTACGGTCGTGCCGCCTGAAGCGCAAGGCTCGATCCATACACACCCGGAGCAACCTGGTTAATATCAAGCAGACTAAGCAGGTGCCGCCCTTGGCTCCCTACATATCCGATCTGTGCAATCACACTCGGCGAAAGGCTGCGCTCCATGTTGAACGAGTAGTTCTGGTTATAGGAAGGCCGGAAGTTCCGGTTGACCGAGAACACACCGCACGGGCTCGAAGGCGAGCAGGCCTCGGCAATGTTCACCGTCGTCGGGAAAATTGGCTGCCCACCGACAATGTTCGTCTTCCCGCCGTTCGCACTGATCGTCGCAACCGGATTATTCGTCGTCGGGTTCCCTTCGACACCGTTCGGCGCTTGGTTACCAGGACGATTGTCCAGAAAAGGGTTCAGGTTCGGGCTGTCAAAGTACCATCCATACCCGGCGCGCAGTACAGTTTTGTCATCCAGCGAGTAGCTCGCACCAAGTCGTGGACTGAACGAAGTCCAGTACTGTTGAAAGAGCGACTTAATATTCGTGCCTTGAATCCCAAGCCCGTTGGTCGCCGTCAACTCCGGCCGGAATACCGACATATCGTTATTACTGTTGTGTAGCGGGCCCGTGTAGTCGTAGCGAATGCCGTAGTTCAGATTCAACTTGGGATTCACCTGCCACGTATCGCCCGCATTGAGAAAGAACGTATTCACAAACACCTGGCGCTCCGGATCACCTATCGTGATCGAAGCAGACGACGTCTGTCCCGCCAGGTAATCCGCAAGAGCATACCGGTAGCCGTCCAATCCATCTGGATTTGCGGCCGGTCGCTGAGTATTAGGAACCACACGCGATCCATCAAAGCTGAACGAACCCACCGCATGGCGATGGTAAAACTCGTCCAGCTGCGCCTGGCGATACTCCCCGCCAAACCGCATCTGATGCGCTCCTTTCACCCAGGAGAGCTGATCCGTAAGATGGCCGGTAATATCGTTGCGGCCCTCGGGCGGCGTCAGACCGACAGAATCAAAGTTCTTGATCGAGATATTTGGAGAGTTTGTGTAGTTCGCCCCTGTAATGAAACCAAGGCTCTGCACGTTGTAGTTCGTATTGTTATCGTTGAACACTTGGTTGAAATAATTCACACCCGCCAGAATCTGGTTGGTAATGTGTGGCGAGATCACGCGGTTGTAGACAATCGCGATATTCTGCACATGGATCGGCGCAACCTCGTAGTAACTCAGCAGCTGCGATCCAACCGGCGCCACCTGGTTTCCTTGCCCGACAAACCAGTGAACCGAGATGTTGTCTTTCTCGGAAAGCCGGTAATCCACCTTCGCCAAGCCGTTCCAGCTATAGCCGAACTCCGGATCGCTCGAGTGATAATTGTTCTTAATGCCAACAGTATCCTGCGCCAAAACGTTTGCTCCCCACAGAGTGTTAAGCGCATTCTGCATGACCGGGCTCACCGCCACGCCGCGGCTCGCCAAAATGGCTTTGGCTTGATTTTGCCAGCCCACGGAAGGCTCGGTCGCTGTGCCCGACTGCCCGATCGTAAACCGCTGATGCTCAAAGGTAAGGAAGCCGAACAGCTTATCCCTCAGAAAAGGTCCGCCAACCGAGAACCCGGCGTTGTAGTTGCGGACTTTCTGCTTATTCGGAGAAAAAGGGCTCTTCGCGCCAAATAACTCGTTGCGATTGAAGTAATATGCGCTTCCATGGAGCAAATTGGTTCCTGCCCGCAGCGTAAGGTTAATAGTCCCACCTGGGTTGCGTCCGCCTTCAGGGCCCGATTGTGTCTGCGCAGAAAATTGATCCACCGCATCCAGCGGTAAAATAATGCCGGCAATCCCCGAAACACCGCCCTGGTTAACGGCAGGTACGTTATGCCATAAATCATTGTTGTCCACGCCATCAATCTGCCAGTTCAGTTGATTGCTGCGAGTGCCATTCAGCGACCCGCCCCCATTTCCACTATATCCCGCGTATCCCGACGTAAGCTGAATCATCTGGGTGAAATCCCGTCCATTCAATGGAAGATTCCCCACCACTTTGCTGTCAAGAACCGTATTATTTGTGACCGTCGTTGTATCCAGCGTAATCGCGGCGGCATCCACCTGGATCACCGTATTAGTTCCGGCGCTGGCTACCGTTAGCTTCACCGGTAAGGTATAAATCACACCCGCCGAAACCATGATCTTATCCGTCTTGGTCGAATCAAACCCATTCGCGGAAACCAGAACCGAATAGGTGCCTAGCGGCAGATCCTGAAACAGAAAATCCCCGTTTGAGGTACTAACGGAGCTACTCACTGCCTCCGTATCCACGTTGGTGGCCGTCACAGACGCTCCCGCAATCGCAGCTCCGGAGGCATCCGTCACATTTCCGTTAATGCCCCCACGAAACGTCTGCGCAAGCGAAAGTGAATGGAGAAAGACAAGAACAAGTAGAGCGAGCGAGACGGCGAGGCAACGGCGTAAGTCAATCAGCACAGGCGCTCCTAAGCAATACGGGTCTATGACCACGGGTCAGTGGTGTTTGTTCATGGACGTGCGGGTGCTGCTACAACATCGTGGCGGACGAGCTGACAAACTGCGGGTTCTGATAGAAAGAGCAGTGGTTCAGGGAGCCAGAAATCTGTAAATCAGTTGTAGAGGTGGCTCCACCTTACGGGTAGTTTCATAAATTCACAACAGAAAAATTGCGGGAGTCACAAAAGGAACAGCAGCAGTTCCTTCGGAACGTCAGAACCCACCCATCTCACGCCCGCATCACACCGCGAAGTCAACTCCAAAAAGGACATGAACTATATCGACAGCTTCTTCACCCAGGAAGCTTGGAAAGCGAGGTGGCCCTTGAGAAACATCCTGCCGGTGCCAAGCAAACCTCAACAACGCCAGAGCCCTCCCTCAGCAAGGATCTCCGCATCAGTATCATGCTCTAGCTCAACCCGTCACCGTCGCCAGATATAAAGAGGCCACCCCAATCCGGAGTGGCCTCTTACCTTCGACGCGATCGCAACTCAGGCGTTCACAACCTCAGCCGCCTTCACTGTCACGGGCGTCAGCCAGTTAAAGCGATCCGGCTTCGTTCCATTTACCAGCGCGAAGAATTCGTCATGAATCACCTTGGTCACCGGCCCCATGCTGCCATCGCCCACCAGGATCCGGTCCACCGATCGCAGGTGCGTGACCTCCGCCGCGGTCCCCGTAAAGAACGCCTCCTCCGAGATATACAACATCTCCCGCGGCAACGCCTGCTCCACGACCGCAATCCCCATCTCCCTTGCGATCGTCAACACTGCGTTGCGCGTAATGCCGTTCAGCACAGAGTTCGCCAGCGGCGTCGTGTACAGCACGCCCCCACGCACAAGAAACAGATTCTCGCCCGATCCCTCCGACAGATACCCATTCACGTCCAGCGCAATCCCTTCCGCATATCCGTTGATCTCGGCCTCCATGCGGATCAGCTGCGAGTTCATGTAGTTCGCACCCGCTTTCGCCAGCGACGGCATCGTGTTCGGCGCCAGCCGCGACCAGGACGACACACACACGTCCGCCCCGGCGTTTCCCGGAACATACTTGCCCCACGGAAAGTTCGCGACATACACCTCAATCGGACTCTTCAGCGGGTTTACCCCAATCTCGCCATACCCACGAAACGCTACCGGCCGGATGTAGCACGGCGCCACTCCGTTCGCCTCCACCACATCCACCACCGCGGAGCACAGCTGCTCGATCGTGTACGGCAGCGGCATGCGATAGATCTTGGCCGAGTCGATAAACCGTGCCATATGTTCTTCGAGGCGAAAAATTCCGTTCCCCGCGGGCTGCGCGTAACAGCGGATCCCCTCAAATACCGATGACCCATAGTGGATAACATGGCTCATCACGTGGATCTGGGCCTTCTCCCACGGAATTAAATCGCCGTTGTGCCAGATATTCTGTGTCGTTTGTAAGGGCATACTCAATCCTCAGGTGTGAGCACACATTCTATATCGACCGTCGCTGCAAATTGACGATTGCGCAGAGACCCCCTGCAGTAGGCTGTAGGCTGCAAGCATCCTCGACGTGGCTCCCTAGATCCGCCGACCCGACGATCGTGCAAGCAATCCTCAAAGCGATCGGAGATCCAACCGACCTATGTACCAAGTGAGTGAACACAACGCCACGCGTGGTGCCTCAGGCGCCCCGGTCTTTCAAATGGCGGCCATCGTGCTTTGCCTCCTCCTTGGCTTGGCGATGATCCTCAACACCCAGATGGGGGGTGAAGCAATGTGGTTCTGGTACGCCATGACCTTCCATAGCGGCGCCCACCTCTACACAGATCTCCACGTCGCTTTGCAACCCCTCTTCGTCCTGATCACCGACGCCTGGATGAGCCTCTTCGGTCACAGGCTGGTCATCACTCAGATCCCGCCCGTCCTTGAGATCGGCGCCATGTGCCTCGGTCTGCTTCTGGTTCTGCGCGAATCCACCTGGCCCGACTGGCAAAAAGGCATTGTTCTGCTCGGCAGCTTCGCCTTCATCGTCTGTGGTCACTCGTATCGCTTCGACGATTACCACGTGCTCGCTGAAAATCTCATCCTCTACTCGCTCCTGCTGCTCCTTCTGCTTGCCCGATCCACAACCAAACGGCAGCAACTCCGCCTCATCGCCATCCTTGGCCTCCTCGCTGGCCTCACCATCACCACCCGGCTTACCGATGGCGCCGCACTTCTCGCGTCCGCGCTGATCTGCCAGATGGTCCTCCTCCGTCATCGTCGGCTCCTCAGCGCCGCGATTTTTATGCTGATGGCCGCCGTGACCGTCATCGCCGTTGTCAGTCTCACCGGAGACACCCTCGGCGCGTATCTCAGCAACAGCATCTTTCATGCCGCCGGCAGCAAAGGCGGAACCGGCAGCATCTTTGCCGCGCCCTTCCGCGTGGTCGCGAATGTGCCCCCGTTTCTTCTTCAGTACGGCAAACGGCCTCTCGCAGGTCTCCTCGTCATCCTTGGGGCAGGCGCTCTCCTCGCGCGCTTCTGGCGATCGGGAGCCCGTTCCATCTTCGCCGCGCAGATGTGCCTCGCTGCGTTGCTGTTCCTGCTCTCCGCCTCAGAGCGCGAGCTCCTTGTGCATGGTGTGCTCATCGCGACCGTGGTCCTCGTCCTGATTCCTGTCCTCTACGCTCTCGCCGCATGGGTTCTCCTTCGCTTCGCCGTGCCCAGCCTTCGCGGAGACAACTTCGACCGCCGCGAAATCCTCGTCATCCTCGCCCTCGCCGAGTGGGCCTCGTACTCGGCCGGCGCAGCAGCCGAGCCCATCACCAACTACTACGCCCCACTCGCTCTTCTGCTTCTTCTTGTACCCATCCTCAACCCCCTGCGACGATCTGCCGTTTGGCTCAACCCCAGCTTCCTTTCGTTCATGGCCCTGCTTGCCGCGTCGACCGTTACCTCCAAAGCGCTCACCCCCTACTCCTGGCAGAACTACGTGGTTGCTCCCATGTTTCAGGGCCGCCAATCCTTCGATCACCCGGTCTATGGACCCATGTACGTCGATCGAGATCTGCTCAACTTCAGCCAGCGAGTCTGCGCGGATATCGGCGCGAAACCCGGCGTCACCCACCCGGAGCTCCTCTCCCTTCCCTATCCATTTCCCAACTACTTCTGCGATACACCCCCGTGGCATAACTACGTCCAGACCTTCTTCGACACCTCCACCCGCGCCACCATCGAAAAGCTCATCCAGGAGCTCAAATCCGCGCCTCCGCAATGGATCGTCTACCAGCGCCAGATGAACATAATGAAAGGCGCCGAGCGGCTCTATAACCACAGCCAACCCCTTGCCCAACGCGATCTGGACACCCTCATCGCCCAAAAGCTCGCCAGCGGCGAGTGGACCCTCGTCGACCAGAGCGATTACCTGGGTAAATCGGCGGATACCGGCTGGTTCATCATCCGCACCCATACCTGAACCTGGGTGTCGCCCGCATCCGCATGGCAAAATGGCGAGGTGGGCCTCGATCTCCATTCCGTAAATCTCGCCGGCCTGGGGAACTCCGTCTATGTGCGCTTTTCGCTCCTGGCGCTCAGCTCCATCTTCTTCCTTGTTGATCCCTTCGCCGCGCTTCCTACCTTTCTCGCCGTCACTGCCGGCGCAGACGGCCCCCGGCGCAAAGCTATCGCGCGCAAAGCCACCCTCACCGCCTGGATCGTCCTCACCGTCTTCTCTGTCGCCGGCAAGTACCTCTTTCGGCTCTTCGGCATCTCGCTCGCCGCCTTTGAGATCGCCGGCGGCATCATCCTTCTGCTCATCGGTCTCGACATGCTCGAGGCCAAGCGCTCCGCCACCCAGGAGTCCACCGAAGAAGCGCAAGAAGCCACCAGCAAGCCCGACGCCGGCATCGTTCCGCTCGGCGTCCCCATGCTCGCCGGCCCCGGCTCCATCACCAGCGTCATGGTGCTCGTCGGACAGGTGCAGGTCTGGTGGCAGATGGCCGCCATCCTTGGCTCCATCCTCGTCACCGCCGTCATCTGCTATCTCGTCCTCGGCAACTCCGATCGCGTCGCCAAAGGTCTCGGCGAAACCGGCGTCCGCATCCTCGTCCGCGTCATGGGCCTCCTTCTCGTTGCGCTCGCGGTGCAATACTTCGTCAATGGCATGGCGGATCTCGGCGTCATCGCAAAACCAGGCAGCTGACCCAACCCGTAGTAAAGAACAGTTCAAAAGGAAACAACGAATGATCCGATCAGTCATGCTCCGAAGCCTGCAAGCGACCTTTGTGCCCGTCCTCGCCCTCGCCCTTTTTGCTGGAGCCAGCCTCCCCGCCCATGCCCGCTTCGAGCCCGTCAGCTGCCGCAACTCCTTCACCGAAGACCAGGAGATCGCCGAAGGCAGCAAGGTCGCCCGGCAGATCTATCAGCAAATGCCGATTCTTCCAGAGAACGACCCCACCACCCAGTATGTGCAGGCTCTCGGCGCTCGTCTCGTCGCCCACGCGCCCCTCGTCCCGGGCGTTCCCCGCCAGTGGCCCTTCAGCTTCCACGTCGTCGCCAGCGAAGACATCAACGCCTTTGCCCTCCCCGGCGGCTCCATCTTCGTCAATCTCGGCACCGTTCAGGCCGCCGAAACCGAAGCCCAGCTCGCCGGTGTCATGGCCCACGAGATCTCCCACGTCGTCATGCGCCACTCCACCTGCAACATGGGCAAGCAACGCAACAAAAGCCTCCTCTACGGCCTGGGCTCCATTGGCTCCGCCATCCTCCTCGGTGGCGGCGCCGCCGGACAGCTCGCCCAGGCCGGCATCGGCATGGGCCAGAACCTCGACTTCCTCCACATGTCGCGCGGCGACGAGCAGCAGGCCGACCTCGAAGGCGTCAACATCCTCTATCAGACCGGCTACGACCCCCGCGGCCTTCCCCAGTTCTTCGAAACCATCCGCTCCAAATACGGCGCCGGCGGTGCCCAGTTCCTCAGCGATCACCCCAACCCCGGCAACCGCACCGAGTACGTCAACGCCGAAATCGCCACCCTTCCCCGGCTCGAGAAACCCATCGTCACCTCTCCCGCCTTCACCTCCATGCACACCGTCGCCATGCAGCGGAAACCTCTCTCCGCCAAGGAAATCCAGGCCGGTGCCTGGAAGCGCAGCGGCCTCTACGCCGCCGGCCCCGGCAGCAACGGCGCCGTCATCGCCAGCACTCCCATCGCCGCTCAGGCGGGCTCTGCCGGGACCGCCCCTCCCACCCAGACCATCGCTCCCCTCAGCCGCGCAGCCCTCGGCCTCAACGACCGCCTCGTCCCGGTCCAGATCTCTCGCTACTCCCTCCAGGCCCCCTCCACCTGGAAGCGGTCTGACGACGCAGACGGCACCGTCACCATCGCACCGCCCTCAGGCGCAGGCAGCTTCGGCGTCGCCTATGGCGTCGTCACCGGCATCGCCAAGCAGGAAGGCAACGGCGTCTCTGACGCTTCCTCCCTCGCTGCCGCCACCGCAGCTCTCGTCGGGGGCTTCACCAGCGGCAGCTCCGGCCTCTCGCAGACCGGTCAGCCCACCTCCATGCAGATCGGCGGCCGCCCCGCCCAGGCCACCATTCTCCACGGCAGCTCTCCCGTGTCAGACGCCGGTGCCCAGCTCCCCGAACGCGATTGGCTCATCACCATCGCTCGCCCCGACGGCGATCTCAGCTACCTCGTCTTCGTCGCCCCTGAACGCGACTTCGCCACCCTCAAACCCCTCTTCGACTCCATGCTAGCGAGCTTCCGCCCGCAGTAACGCAAAGGGTCGACGTCTAGACATCCCCATTTTTCAGCAGCCGCCATCCTTTTTGTCGTCATCCCGAAGGGATCTGCTGTTGCCCTTTGTTGCCACCCGAAGGGGCGGCTATCGCACTTTTGTTGTCATCCCGTAGGGTATCTGCTGCCACTCTTTTTTCGTCATCCCATAGGGATCTGCTGTCGCCTCCTCTCCTTCGTACGGCTCTCCAGCCGGAAACTCCGCAACACAACACAAACGCAGAAGGGCCCTCGCGCGCACCGCACGAGGGCCCTTCCCAGCGCACAATCCCCAACCTACGAAGGAACCGCGGCAACCTGCTCCTCACTCGTGTGCAGCTCACCCGTCGTGGTCACCAGCTTCTCCCATCCCGGCAGGTCTTGGCTTCCCGTAATCAACCGCGCCCCATCATTCAGCGTCAGGTATGTCCACGCCCATTGCCGGAACACGGCAAACCGGTTCCGGAACCCGATCAGAAAGAAAATGTGCACCACCAGCCACGTCAGCCACGCCATAAATCCACTCCAGTGCGCATGGAACGGCCACTTGATGTTCGCCACCGCCTTGGACCGGCCAATCGTCGCCATGTCCCCCTTGTCGAAGTAATGAAATCCCTTATCCTTCAACACACCATCCGTCCCACTTGCCGCCGCGCTCAGCGTCGCAATCTGCTTTGCCGCATACGTTCCCATCTGCATCGCCGGTTGCGCCACCCCTGGCACCTGCTTTCCATCCTGCTCCACATGCGCCAGATCCCCGCACACAAAGATCTCCGGATGTCCCGGCGGGTTCAGGTGCTCATCCACCAGCACCCCTCCCCTTCTGTCCGTCGGCACACCCAACATCTTGCCCAGCGGAGACGCCTGCACCCCCGCCCCCCACAACGTCACGACCGCATCGATCCGTTCCTCGCCGACCATCACATACCCCGGCTGAATGTCAGTCACATGCGCGCCCGTGCGCACCGTCACATCCAAACCCTGCAGCTGCTTCACGGCGCTCTTTCGCAGATCCTCCGGATACGCGCCCAGCACCTTCGGCGACCCCTCCAGGATCAGCACCTTCGCCATCCGCGGATCAATATGCCGGAAATCCTTCACCATATATAGCTTCGCAATATCCGAGATCGCCCCCGCCAACTCCACCCCCGTCGGCCCGCCACCAATCACCACAAAATTCAGCGGCGGGTGCGACCCGGTCTCAAGCATCTGTCGCTCCGCGAGTTCAAACGCCAACAGCACCCGCCGCCGAATCTCCGTCGCATCTTCGACCGTCTTCAGACCCGGTGCCAGCTTCGACCACTCCTCATGCCCAAAATACGAGTGCGTCGATCCCGTCGCCAGAATCAGATAGTCATACTCCAGCACCGGTCCCGACTTCAGACACACCCGCCGCTTGTCCAGCGCAAACCCCGTCACCTCGTCCATCAGCACCTCCACATTCTGCTGCTTTTGCAGAATCGATCGGATCGGCTGCGCAATATCCGCCGGCGATAACACCGCCAGCGCCACCTGGTACAGCAGCGGCTGAAATGTGTAGTGGTTCTTGCGATCGATCATCGTCACATCGACCGGCAGCTTCGCTAGCCCCTTTGCCGCATTGATCCCGGCAAAGCCCCCACCAACGATCACCACCCGTTTCCGGCTGTTCCCTTGCACCATTCCGGCCATAGCCATCGATAGCTCCTCCACCTGTGTCCCATTCATCAGATGCAAAACATTGAAGCTCGACCCACTGCTTTCCTCGCCACACCCACCCGTATCCAGCCGCTCCAACACCCTCCTACTTCCCCCCAGGCGAAGGTTTGTGCGCTGGGAAAGCGAGTCCCTTCACTTCGGTCGGGATGACAGGGTTTGGAAGATTTGGGAAGAGTGGGTTCCCTCTCATCCGACCGAAGCGGAGGGACCCGCTTCCCCCACTCATTACAGCCCGATCCCAACCGCGGGCCAAGCGACCCACCTGCACCGGACGAGAAGCCCGCCGACGCGAGGAATACCTCCCCCGCACCCTACGGCAGCCGCTCCACCATCACCGAAGCGGTGCCCTGGGTTCCCGCAGCCGCCGTAATCTGCACCGCCGACCCTTGCTCCCCGACCGCCGCCAGCACGTCGCCATTTTGGAGCGTCACCAACCCCGCCACATCGCTTACCACCCGCGTCGTTGTTGAACCCATCACCGCCCCCGCAGGACACCGGCCTTGGTCAACACACGCCTGCTGCCACGCCGTTACCGTCTGGTACACCGCCACACTCGCTCCCATCACCGCATGTCCCGCCGCATCCGTCACCCGCATCACCACCGGCTCCGTCACCCCACCCGCTGCCACCTGCTGCCCACCGCCACTCACCGCCTGCACCTGCCACTCCGCCGCACTCACACCAACCACCGTCAGCGTGCCGCAGACTCCGCTCCACGCACACGCCGTTCCCTGCACCCGATCTCCCGCGCCCAGCCCGGACACCTGCACGCCAATCCCCGCCACACTCCCGCTCACCATCGAACTCCCCGCCACAAACTGCATCCCGGCCGAGGCCGTCCACAGCACCGGCAGCCCATCCGTCGCCGCCGAGGTATCACTCAGCACCACCTGCGCCGTCCAGTTCACCGTCACACCTTCGGCCACGTAGACCACCGGCTCGATCGCCGCTACCGCTCGTTGCCGCGCCAGCACCGTCATCGTTGCCGTCTGCGCCAGCGCTCCCGTCACGCCCACAGCCTGTGCTGTTACCGCCAGTGCACCCGCTGCCGTCGGCGTCACACCCGTGCTCGCTATCCCGTTTGCATCCGTCACCACCGTGCAGCTCGTCCCACCGCACGCCCCGAGCGTCGCCGCCCCGGCACTCACGTTGATCGTCACCGCCTGCCCAGCGATCGGCGTCTTTCCATCGGCCAGCACCAGCCGAACGCTGAACCCCGGTGACACCGTATCTCCGACGTACACCGTTCCCGCCAGCCCCTCCACCACCTGCAACACATCCGGCAGCACCGTTCCTATCACCGCCGCCGTCGCGCTTCCCGTCACTGAGTTCGCCGTCACCACCACCGTTCCCGCCGCGGTCGGCGTCACCGTCATGGTGGCCACACCCTGTGCGTCCGTCGCCATCGCGCATCCGGCCGATCCGCATCCGCCCAGCCTCGCCGATCCCGCCGTCGTCCTGAACTGCACCGTCTCCCCCATTACCGGGCTCACCCCGTCCGCCGCCGTCAACCGAACCGCAAAGCTCGTCGTTGCCACCGTCCCCACCATCACCGATCCCGTCGGCCGGCTCACCACACTCATTGTCTCCGCTCGCGCCGTGAACCCCGCCGTCACCGATCCGCTCGGCGCCGCCGCCGTCAGCACTATCGCCCCGCCTACCGTAGCCGCTACCGCACTCGCCGCTATGCCCTGCGCGTTTGTCATCAGCGTGCACGTCGTCCCGCCGCAAGCCGCAAATCGGACGCCGCCGCCAATCGCCGACATCAGTACCGCTTCCCCCGCCACCGGCGAAACCCCATCCCGCTTACCACCTTTACCGCAAAAACCGTCTCCCCCACCGACCCTGCATCCGGTCCCGCCGCCAACCCGGCCGCCGATCCCACTGCCACCAAATCCGTCGGCGCACTCACCAGCGACATCGTCTCCCCCGCCGCCCGAAAGCTCGCCGTCACTGTCCCCGCCGCACTTGTCGCCGTTACCGAGATCGCTCCGCTCACCAGCGGCGTCACCGCGGTCACCACCGTTCCCGTCGCATCCGTCCGCAGATTACACGTCGCCGCTCCACACGCCTCCAGCCGTGCCGTGCCGTTCGCCACCATTACCGTTACCGTCTGCCCTGGACGAGCGGTCATGCCATCGCCAGCCACTACCCGAACCGAAAACACCGTCGTCGCTGGCGCACCGACCGTCACCATGCCCGTCGGTGCACTGACCAGTGTCAAAGCATCCGGCACCGACACCACCAAAAAGCTCGCTGGCACCGACAACAGGCTCGTGCTCGCCTGCATCGTCACCGTTCCCACCGTCGTCGGCGTCACCATCGTCGACGCCACACCTTGTGCATCCGTCTTCACCGCGCAGCTCACCGCTCCGCACGTGCCAAACGTCGCGTATCCAGTTGTCACCGCAAACGTCACCGTCTCATTTGCCACTGGCGTCACACCGTCCGCCGCCAGCACCTGCACCGCAAAGGCCGTCGCCGCCGTCTTCCCTTGCACCACCGGTCCAGCCGGCGCACTCACCATCTGCATCCGTTCCTGCACCGATCCATACCCCAGCGCCGAAGTCATCGTCGTCACGCCGTTCGTCGTTACATCCCGCACCGCCACCGTGGCCAGCGTCGCCTTGTTCGACCCGATCGCCCGCAGACTCGGCACCACCGCCGTAATCGAGGTCGCCGTCACCGCCGTCACCGTTGCCATCGCACCGTTCACCGTCACCACGTTGCCCTGGCGGAAGCCCGTTCCCGAGATCACCACCGTCCCGCCGTTCGCCCCCACATTCGCCGGTTGGATCGCATCCGCATACAGCACCCGCGCCTGGTACCCGAAGTCCGGTCGTCCCGCTCCGCGATAGTCCGCAATTGCCATCCGCAGGTTGCCTGCAGGCGATCCCGTCCCGCCCATCGTCACCGTGCTCAGCCCTACCCCAAAGCTGTTGAATGCCACCGGCGTCGCCGCAATCGTCGGCGCCACACCCGTCGCATCCGTCCCCCACCACACCCCAACCATCGGCATCGCCTTCATCATCGAAGCCGACCCCGTCTCATCGACCGCCGTTACCTCCATCGTCAGGCTCCGGTTCGCCTTTACCGTCACGTTCGTCCATGCCGTGTGCGCATACCCGCACAGCGCGCCCGTCCACCAGCCGGTCTGCGACATCGCCGCCGGCGCGCTCTCCGTTCCATCCGCGCCGGCCGTGCAATCGCTCACCGCATCATGGGCCGTCATCTCAACACGCGGCCAGTAGTAGAACCGCGACACAATATCCGTCTCGGCCTGCATCGCCGATCCCGACGGCGCCATCGTCAGCGATCCTACTGCCATCGTCGACAGCGCATACGGCCCCGTATACAGCGGGTTGATCGGCTCCGTCGTTACCACCACCGTCTGCCACGGATCCGCCGCCGGCAGCGGCACCTGGCTCATCTGCCAGTAGCCCTCAAGTCCACCGTCATACATCCCGATGCTCTGGGCAGCCGATCCATCCTGCGCCGTGATCGGCGTTCCCGTGGTCTGCCGAAAGCGAAATCCACTCACCGCCGACACCGTCTGCCACTCCTCTACCGTCGCCGAAAAATAGGGCCGACGCCGCACCGTCACATTCACGCCCTCCATTCCCTGCCCGTTCGGAAACCGCACAAACCCATCCACCGTCGACGCATTCGACAGCGAATCCTGTTTGCCAGCCATCCCCGCGCCTTGTCCCTGATAGATGAAATACAGCTGCGACAGCGATGAAAGATCATCCGCCCGCAGCGTAAACGGCTGCGGCAGGCACTGGTACGTGTAAGGCCCGCAGATGATGTCGATCGGGTGCATGATCGGCCAGTTCAGCGCATCGTTCCTCGTCGGCACCGGCACGCTCGTAAACACGTTATCGTTCGTCTGTGACCACCCCAGCCCCAGCACGCGGCCAAATGCCCGCTCCAGCTGGTATTGCATCTGCAGCTGCTTCTCCGGTTCCGGTCCCGTGCATCGCCCGTTCAAAAGCAGCAGCGCATGCTGGATCGTCGAGTTCGCCCCAAACGAGTCCACGCTCTCCACCACGCCCGTCTGCAGGCATCCGCTCGGATCGCTCCCACCCGCACCCAGCAGCGCGTCAATCACCGATCCGTCCGTGTCATAGAGGATGGCAATGTTCTTCGCTCGGTAGTTCGCGCTCTGCACATCTGCCGGCAGCACCGGCATTGTGGATCCGGCCATCGTGATCCCCGCGCCCGTCACATGCTCATCGAGCGATCCACCCTTCGCCAGCACCAACGACGCCGTCGGCACAGTCCACACCGCCGCCGCCCGCGCCACCAGCGCATCCGCCGCCGCATGGTTCACCGACGCACTCAGATCGCCCGGATCCGTGAAGTACGTCGGATGATTTGTGTACCATGCAAGCGCCACACCCTGCGGCCAAAAGAACGGCGGCCCGCTCACCCATCGCGGCCCCGCCGCATTCGCCACCGTCGCACACGCCAGCAAAACCACACTCCACATCATCAGCGCAACCAGGCTCTTAGCGCATTTCTCCTGATGGGGTACAGCAGGCAGTGCCAGCCCATGCCATTTCCTCTCAAGGAAATCGGCCTCCCCTGCATTCGAACATCGCCCCGAAATTAGGGGAAAGGCTTTAGCGCGCATCGACTGTCTCCTTCTGCCATGCCGCCATCATCTGCAACACCGTTGCAACCGAAGCCTGCGCCGTCGGAACCGACGCATCCTGCAGCCGCGCCGTCTCTACCTCGGCACTCACCGCCGCCGGCTGCCTGTTCGCAACCCGCAGGTTGGATCCCGCCGCCTGTGCCCCCGCCACGACCCCCCGCGTTTGCGCCATTGGCTGCCGCGCCGCCCGGCTGCTGTACGCCACCGGCCGAGCCACCTTCGCCGCCACCCATCGCAGATCGGCCACCGGCGCATTCACCCCCGCCGATCCGTCCTCCGCCGCCACCAGAGCACTCGTTCCCTTCACCGGAATCGCCCCATCCATCCCACCCACCGGCGAGCTCAACCCCGTCGCCCCCGGCGCATGCAGCAGCATCAGCAACCGGCTGCCAACCGTGTATCGCTGCTCACTCGCCGACCACAACCCACCCCACTCCCGCAACACATAGCTCTCACCATCCCCCACCCCGCGAATCCCGCGCTCCACCGCAAAACTCACCTCGACCACACCCGCAGCCGCCGCAAACCCATTACCACCCACCCGCCGAACCCCCGTCACCGTCCCCACAAACATCACCGCCGCCTGCCCCGTCATCCCCCGCAGCGCCGCCTCCACCGTCGTCGAAGCCCCCGTCGCGTCCACACCCGCGTACGCCCCCGGCCGCGCCATCACCTGCCCCCACATCGGAGCCGCCACGGTCAGCATCGCCGCCAGCGCCAACCCGCGACGCAAACTCTGCTTCAGACCAGACCGCATTCCCTCACCTCCCGCTACCTCCACCTCATCGGCAGATTCCGCAGAAAGTTAAATCGCGAGCCACTGCATCTCGCGAACCCAAACCACCCGGCACATCCGTCAGCGCCCACCCATCCTCGAGGGCCACCCATACCTCCGCTCACCAGCTCTCGCCGGTCAGCAGATCGCTTGGCTTTTAAACTGGGGCGAGCCACCTCATCTCGCCTTCAAGGACAAGGGGAACAACCTGCATCCACCCACCTTCCACCTCTCACCGGGAGGAATTTCCCAGCCGAACCCTAAATCTCCGGATAGAAATCAAAGAACGCATCCAGACTCATCTTCAACTGAGCCTCAATTTGCTCCCGCGATCCTTCCAGCACATGCATCGTCACCCGTGCCTCATTGCCGTTCTTCAACTTCAACGGAGCATCGCCCACCTCCGCCACCTCATCCGCAGGCAGCAACCGCATCCCGTACACCAACGTCAAATTCGCCATATTCTATTCTCCACCCACGACCACCTCTCGGGGTACCGACAGCTTCACCATCTGCTCAAACATCAGCTTCGGTGCAACCCTGCTCGCAACCAGGAGCACCGTCGCCAGCCCCGGCCGAATCTCCAGTCTGCCTCCCTCAATACCCGCAATCGCCTTGATCGCGAGCTTCGCCACGTCCATCCCCTTCTCCTTCTTCATCTCCTCGCCGAACTCGGTCCGAAACAGCGCCGTCTCTACCGCCGGCGGAACGAGCTCCACCACACTGACACGGCTGCCTCTCATCTGCGCTCGCAACGATTGCGTAAACGAGTGAAGCGCAGCCTTCGAGGCGCTGTATACCGGGGAGGCTGGATACGGAACGAACGCCAGAGCGGACGAGACAGTCACAATCAAAGCCTCTTTCTGCGCCTTTAACTGCGGCAAGAACTGCTGCACCATCCGCACAGGTCCACTCAGGTTGATCTCGATCTCCCGCGTTATATCCAACAGCTCATTGCCCAGATTGCGGTTCCGATAGATGTCCAGGTTCCGCATAACGCCGGCATTGTTGATCAGCACATCGAGCGCCGGAAAGCGATCGAGCACCAGCCGGTGCAGCGCCGCTATCGCTGCGGGATCACGCACATCGCTTTCAAACGTATGAACACCCGGCAGCGCTCGCTTGGCAAGCTCGATCTTCTCCTGATCCCGCCCGGTCACCAGCACAGTGTTGCCGCGTTCAAGCAGCTGCTTCGCCAGCTCAAAACCGGTTCCGCTCGTTCCGCCTGTAATCAGAATCGTCCTTTGACGCAGCCTCACGTGGCCTCCTTGTGTGGATCAATGTACCCACTGTAAACTATGTATGCAGTGAGCACAATAGAGCGCGGCGTCTTGTTGCGTCCCAGGATCGGATGTAACACTGCAATCGTGGACAAAACGAAACGGCCCTACCACCACGGAGATCTTCGCACCGCCCTTCTCCAGGCCGCGGAGCGAGCCGTCGAACGTGACGGAATCGAAAACCTGTCCCTGCGGGAACTCAGCCGCGAGATCGGCGTGAGCAACACGGCGCCTCGTCGCCACTTCGCCACCAAACAGGTCCTGCTGGATGCTCTCGCTGTCCAGGGCTTCGATCGCCTCGGACGCGCTCTCACTCGCGCCGTGACCGATCGGGATCTCGACTTTGACACGCGACTGCTCAAGCTGGCGCGCGCCCACATTCGTTTCGCAACCAGGCATCCCGCCATGGTGAGGCTGATGTTTGCCGTCAAGCACCACCCCGAGGCCACTCCACAACTTCTCGAGGCCAGCGCCCGGGCCTTGGCAGCCGGCCCTCTCGCCATCGCAAGCGGTCAAACCACCGGCGCCGTCGTCCAAGGCGACCAGCATCTCCTCGCCCTGACCGTCTTCGCCGCCGTCGAAGGACTTGTCACTCTCTGCGCCGACGGCGAGTTCGGCGGCCTCTCCTTGGATCGCCTCACGGTCGAGGTTGTAGGCCGGATCATCCTCGGCCTACGTCCCCGGCCACAAACAGCAAACACTGCTAAGGAATCTCTGATATAAGTGCGGTCTAGTTACTAAGGGCATGGCTTCAGCCATGCCGTAAATGCTTTCTTCTTCTTGGTTGTCATTCTGAGCGCAGCGAAGAATCCCCGCATCTCGCTTTTGCGAACGGAGCGAAGCGACGTACTCTCCAGACTCCATCGCCACCAAGACCGAGTATCGAGCCTCAGTGTTACCAGAACTACGCTAGTTGTTTCATGGGTACACGTCACCATTGACAATCATCGCGTATGACCACTACCTCCTGAGCGTCCCTTTGTGGAGCCTGACCACTCTTCTTTTCATTCGGTTTGGCCTGCGGAATTCCCCTACGGCCTTCGCCCTTGCATTCGCTTTGCTGGCAACTATCGTTGCGTATTTCGCCTGCTCCACCCGTGCAGATATTGCACTCGCGGCTGCTTGCAGCGCGTTTCTCGCATTCAGCGTCACCTCACGCGAGCGCCGTACAAGTCTGCAACTTCTGGTCCTCGCAACGGCGTTGCCGCTCCTCACTGTAGGTGGAGCGGGTGCGTCTCTCGCGCGATCCCAATAAGGGGATCTGCTGAAGTGGCTCACTGTCTCCTTTTGGCTCGGATCCATCTGCCTTCAGGCAGTCCTCTGCTCTCGTGCGACCCGTTACTCTCGCACCCCGTAAGCCACGCTCGTCTGAGACGTATCGGTGAAGCATCGCCTTCGACGTTTCGATAGGACCGCACACGCGGCGTTCCCGGGCTGCCCCGATGAATCTTTCTGTCGCATTAGGCATTTACACTAGCTAGGCACCTATATGACAGACTCCTCAACAGAAATCACCATCCGCGACACGGTCATCCTAGGCTCCGGCTGCTCCGGCCTCACCGCCGCCATCTACGCCGCCCGCTCGAACCTCAAGCCCCTCGTCCTCGAAGGCCACGAGCCCGGTGGCCAGCTCTCCATCACCACCCTGGTCGAAAACTTTCCCGGCTTCCCCGAGGGCATCCAGGGCCCCGAGCTCATCGAAAACATGAAAAAGCAGGCCACCCGCTTCGGTGCCGAGCTCCGCATGGGCCACCTCGACTCCATCGATCTCTCCGATCGCCCCATCAAGCTTCAGATCGGTAAGGAGACTGTCCTCACCCGCACCCTCGTCATCGCCTCCGGTGCCAGCGCCCGTTGGCTCAACCTGCCGTCCGAGCAGGCTCTTATCGGCCACGGCGTCTCCTCCTGCGCCACCTGCGACGGTTTCTTCGCCTCGGGCAAGGAGATTGCCGTCATCGGCGGCGGCGACTCCGCCATGGAAGAAGCCCTCTTCCTCACCCGTTTTGCCAAGAAAGTTACCCTTATCAATCGGACTGAAAAGTTCCGCGCCTCGCCCATCATGCTCGAGCGCGCCGTCGCCCACCCCAATATCGAGTTCCTCTCGAACACCACCGTCGAAGAGGTCCTCGGCGTCGAAGAACAGGACGTCAAAGGCCTTCGTATCCGAAATCGCGCCACGGACGAGGAGTCCATCCTCCCCGTCTCCTTTATGTTTCTCGGCATCGGCCACATTCCCAACGCCAAAGCCTTCACCGGCATGCTCGACCTCGACGAAGACGGCTACATCCTCGCCAAAGACGACGTCTACACCACCCTCCACGGCGAGATCCTCCCCGGCGTCTTCGCCTGCGGCGACATCAAAGACCGCAAGTACCGCCAGGCCATCACCGCCGCCGGCTCCGGCTGTATGGCCGCCCTCGAGGTCGAAAAGTACCTTGAAGAGCACGGTCGCTAAAGCAAAGTTCTAGCAGGTACGCCACGATTCTCGGTTTTGTTGTCATCCCGTAGGGATCTGCTGTTGTCTTCGCTTACCTCACAGCGCACCAACAGGTAATACTCCAGCCCCCTCGCTCGCGTACCTGAAATCTACGCCAGGCGAAACGGATTGTTCCGGAAAATTCATCAAGCGATCGCACCTGCGGTCGCCTCATTCGTCCGCTGGAAACAACCGCGACCAAATCGCGCAAAACACCCCTTAACCCCATCGAAAACCCGTCGCACCTCAACCGAAACCACCCTTTTCTGCACTACAGCACACCCGTCCACAGCCGCCGCTCCGCCGCGTTTGGATCACCCTCTACCCGGCTCACCCGGTCCAGGATCATCGTCGCTCGCTTCGCTTTATCGAACTGCGGCCAGCTTGGCAACCCGTCTGCACCCGGCGCCTTGCCCTTCATGAAAGCGATCCAGGCCGTTTGCATCTGTGTCCCAAGTGCTTTCATTTGGGTATCTTGCGCTTCTTCCGGAGATAGCGCGTCCCACATCAGCCCAAGGTCCTCAGAGTGGTAGGCCTCCCCGGCCATTCGCCCTGTCGTTCGCGCATAGTCAAGCCGGTACATCCACGTATCCCCGCCATTGCCGGCGTTCGCCTCCGCCAACCGCACCGTTGGGATCCAGTACTCCTCCGCAGTTACCGATCGTATCTCGTGCTGTGGCAAGGACATAGCTGGATAGAGCGAAGCGTACTTCGCCACTACGCCGCTGAAAACATCAAGCGGCACGTTGCCCAGATCCGACCGCTTCACCCGCCCATCCGGGTGCGGCCCCAGAAACAGCGCACTCTCGTCCCGGTTCGACCCGATCAGCATCCGCTTCCGCTTCGCTAAGTCTCCCGCTATGAGATCGATAGGCCGCTTCGGCAACAAATTGCCGCCTGTTTCCTGGCGAAACGGAAAGTGAATCGCAGAGCCTGCCAGCAGCTTCTCCTGCACATCAATCAGCGCCGCCGCATCCGCCGATCGCATATCGGCCGACGAATTTCCGCTTTGTTTCCAAAGACTTGCAAAGTCATGAGAAACACCCGCGGCCTGTTCGCGCGTTAGCACCCGCTCCCCTCCACCACTTTGGGAGATCACCGATCGAAACATCGCCGCACTTTCCGGCACCGCCATCAGCGCCGCCACAACCTTCGCGCCGGCCGATTCGCCCCCGAGGGTCACCTGCGTCGGATCTCCTCCAAACCCCGCAATGTTCTCGTGCACCCACCTGAGCGCGGCCATCAGGTCGCGGGTTCCGTTATTTGCACTGTCCGCATAGCTCGGTCCGAGTATCGGTTCGAGATCCATAAACCCAAAGACACCTAGGCGATACGCGACCGTTACGACAAGAACGCCGGCCCGTGCAAACCCCGCCCCATCAAAGATCGGCGCAAAGGCGTGCCCGCCTGTAAACCCACCACCATGGATCCAAACGAAAATCGGATGGGGTCCTTTGCCGGCCGGAGCCCAGACATTCAGGTAGAGGCAGTCCTCACTCCGAGCAATGCCTGCCTCAGCCTTCTGCATGGCCTCCGCGGCGAATCGGGTCGCGTCACGAACGCCCGGGGCCAGCCTGAGCGCAACCGACGGTCGAAAGCGCAGCGGGCCGACCGGCGGCTCCGCGAACGGAACGCCGCGGAAGACCCGAACTCCCCCCTCGGCCACGCCACGAAACGTACCTACAGGCGCCGAGACGACCAAATCTCCCGATGCAGGCTGGGCAAAGAGGCACGCCGGCTTCACCAGAACGGACCAGCCTGCTAGAACAGAAGCGTTGCGAAGCAAAGCCCGGCGCGTTTGACGGCCGGAGAAGCAGGACACGATAGATCTCCTCCCCAAAACTTGAGATCTACTCTAACCCGCCTCGCATAGGTCCGCTGGTCGTCATGAAGGGAGACGTGCCCTAAGCGCGAGCTTCCTGCCAACACGCTAGCTGCTGCAGGCAACAGCCTACGGCGTACTGTGGACACGCTCCTGCGCATGTGAGAGAGGAACCATCACGATGATGATTAGGCAGTTTCTCCTGCTGACGCTCTGGTTAACTGCGAATCTCATCTGCTTCCTGCTCAACCCTTCCATCCATCATCCAGGTGACAACCCGCTTAGTGTCGCTCGACATAGTCGTGCAGGATGGGAGCGGTCACATTGTGAGTGGTTTGACGGCGAAGGATTTCTGGTTAAAGAGAACCGGCATGAGCAGCGGATTGTTGATTTCTCAGACAGGAGCACGTCACTGTCTGCCGCTTCCGACCCCGCCAAAGGGAAAGAAATGTCAGTTCTCGAACCTGCCGGATGACGCACATGGGAGCGCTGTCACTCTCATTCTGTTTGATCTTCTAAATACACCCACCGTGGAACAGCCGTTTGCTCGTCGGGAGTTGATTTGCTTTTTCAACCACATGCCGGTGGGCACTCCGAGATTTCGATCTATCCCATCAGTCGCGGGGCATGTCCATGACCTCGGCCGGTGCCGATGTGTCTGGCGAAGCGGAGGTCGATCCCAGCGGCCGCGGCGGCGTTCGGACGATTGAACACGAGGTAAGCCGGCAGTTCGATCTGCAGGTCTCGATGGAGCACCTGGCCTCGTTAACGGGTGGCCGCGCTTTTTACAACACGAATGATGTATCCGCCATGCTGGACCAAAGCGTGAATGAAGGCGGCCACTATTATCGCTTGACTACTCCCCGGAGAACAAGCGGTGGGACGGAGCGTATCGCCACATACAGTCTCCTTGCGGACGGGGGGTACCACCTCGCGTACCGACGGGATACTTCGCGTTGGCGACTGGGCAGCCGAAGGAGGCAGACTCGAACGGGCTGGGAAGGCTGCTGCACCAAGGTGCGCTTGAGTTGAGCGATGTGCTTCTTAGGGCAAACGTCTCTCCGCCTCCTGGTCCAGGCGGGGAGACGACCGTCGACTTGGTCGTCGACGCAAGCTCTATCTCCTTTGTGACCGGAGTGGATGGACTGCGGAGAGCCAAGCTGCTGGTCTTCCTAGCGGCAAATGGCAAAGCTGACAGCAGACCAGAGAAGAATCCGTCCTCACTATTGGTCTGGAGCCTGCGGATTACCAAGCTTCACTTGCAAGTGGCATTCCCTTACGGCAGACCATAGCTGGCGTCCCCAATGGGGCAGCCTCCGGCTCGGTGTGCGCGACCTGCAGACCGGCCAAGTTGGAACACTCCGCCTGCAATGACTTGTGGTGCTGAATCGATCGAGAAAGTACGCCATCGAACTATCTAGCGCTGCGGGAGCAGTAAGCGCAGGAGGTGGTATGCAGATTGGAATCGATAGTTTCGCGGCCGTGTATCCCGATCCACGTACCGGAAAGGCACCGACTGCATCGGAGCGCTTACGCGATCTGCTGGACGAGATCGATCTGGCGGACAAGGTGGGCCTGGACGCGTTTGGTGTGGGAGAGCATCATCGGCCGGAGTTTGTGGATGAAGCCCCGCAGATGATCCTGGCGGCGGCAGCGGCCCGAACGACGCGAATTCGGCTGAACTCCGCTGTGACGGTGTTGAGCGCGGCGGATCCGGTTCGAGTCTTCCAGGAGTTTGCGACCCTGGACCTGCTTTCAAATGGGCGTGCCAAGATTGTCGCTGGACGAGGATCGTTTGTCGAGGCATACCCGTTGTTCGGGTTGGAGTTGAAGGACTACGACTCGCTGTTCGCTGAGAAGCTGGATCTACTGCTGCAACTGCGGGAGCAGACCGAGGTGCACTGGTCAGGAAAGCATCGCACTCCGTTAACCGGCCAAAGCGTCTATCCGCGACCACTCCAAACCCCCTTGCCCGTGTGGTTGGGCGTGGGTGGAACTCCGGCGTCGTTTGTGCGCGCGGGCATGCTGGGTCTGCCGCTGATGATCGCCATTATTGGTGGCGAGCCGCACCGGTTCCGGCCCTTGATCGACCTTTATCGTGAGGCGGGACGGCGAGCCGGGCATTCTGTGGAGAGTCTCAAGGTTGGTCTGCACATGCTCGGGTACGTGGCGAAAACCAACCAAGCGGCTGCAGAGGACTTCTTTCCGGGATACGCGCACGCCTTTACAGAGATTGGCAAAGAGCGTGGCTGGCCCCCGGTCACACGTGGGCAGTTCAATGCTCTGCTCGGCCGCACGGGAGCTCTGATGGTCGGTGATTCCGCTACTATGGTAGAGAAGATCGCGTACGTCAATGAGGCGCTGGGAGGAGTGTCTCGCCTGAGTTTTCAGATGAGCGCGGCGACTCTAACGCATGATGAGTTGATGAGCGCGACCGATCTTCTGGGTACAGCCGTTGCGCCACTGGTTCGGGAGCGCCTGGGCGAGGGGTTCGCTCCCGGCCGCTTGACGGCGTAAAGCTCTCGCCTGCGTGGTGATTAGACTGAAGGCTATGTCAATCGCAGAGAATCTAGCGAAGGTACGAGCGGAGATCAGGGCGGCATGCCAAGAGGCCGGCCGGATCGAGCGAGATGTCACCTTGATCGCGGTCAGCAAGGTGCACCCCGCCGAGCGGCTGGTGGAGGCGTACCAGGCCGGGCAGCGAGTGTTCGGAGAAAACCGGGTGCAGGAGATGCAGAGCAAGGCACCAGAGGTTCGAGGTCTGCCGGACGTAGAGTTTCATCTGATTGGGCCATTGCAGAACAATAAGACGGGAAAGGCGGCGGAGTTGTTCGACGCTGTGGACACGCTAGCCGAGCTCAAAACGGCGCAGCGGCTTTCATCGGCAGCGATCACTTTGGACAAGCGTCTCCCGGTACTGGTGGAGGTAAAGCTTTCTTCAGAGGAAGCGAAGCATGGCGTTGCGCCGGGGGACCTGCCAGCGTTGCTGGATGTGATCGCTCCGCTTGAGGGTCTGGAGGTGTGTGGGTTGATGACGGTGCCACCCTGGGATGAGGATCCCGAGAAGGCACGACCGTACTTCCGGCATTTACGAGAGTTGCGGGACGCGATGGCGCTGAGGTATCCGCGCCTGCAACAGTTGTCCATGGGGATGTCCAACGATTTTCGGGTCGCAATCGCAGAGGGATCGACGGCAGTCCGGGTCGGAACGGCCATATTCGGGGCAAGGCCGAAGCCGGCTAAAGAGGAGAACGATAGGCTTGCCGAAGCTTAGTTATTTGGCATACATGGTTCAGGAAGCCCTTCAAAGAGTTTCGTCATCTGAACACATAGACCGAGATGGCACGAAGAACGCTCGCGGCGATTTTGCTGTTTGTTGAGGGACAGGTCTCCGATGGCTAAGGCAATTGAAGTAATGGCAGAGAACGAAATCGATGTGGTTGAAACAGCAAAAGTAGAGCAGACGATTGATGATAAAGGCATCGGCGATCGTATACGGCGACTCCGATTGAAACGGTCGATGGGCCTAGTTGAGCTAGGGCAGCGGACGGGACTCTCCGCCAGTTTTCTTTCGCAGCTGGAGACCGGCAGGGTCATTCCAACGATTCGCAATCTCGCGAAAATAGCGTTGGTATTCGAGAAGGATCTTGCCTATTTCTTTCGCCAGGATCGTAGCGTTAGCTTCCGGGCCCTCAGAAAAAGTGATCGGGTGCGTTTGACGCGTAATTTGAAAGACGGGTCGCGTTTTATCTCTGAGAGTTTGAGTTCTCTGGTGCCCGATAGCCGCATGATTCCTTGTCTGGCGGAGTTCCGTCCCGGAGATGAGACGTGTGAGTTTACACCGAAGATCTTTCCAGGATTCGAGTTTGTCTATGTGCTTGAAGGGTCTGTGTGCCTTACAACACCGTCAGAACGTCAGCAACTGACGAATGGGGATGTTGGCTGGATTGATGGCCGGACGCGGCGGCAGTACGTTAGTGCTGGCGAAGAGGGCGCAAAAGCCATGATCGTCACGTTTCCGCAGGAGTAGTGCATTTTGCAGGCTCTAGTGCGTTCCGCCACTCGAACGTACGGCAATAAGAATGGCGAGAACAGCAATCAAGCCGCCAGCGAAAAGGCCTCCCATCGCAGCAGCCAGAGAGAGTTGCGGAGATAGCGACTGGTGCTCCAGCGCTAGCTTCAGGATGAGACGATCCGTTGCAGCGGCACTCAAAACTGTAACAAGGACGGCCGCGATAGCAACAGCGGTTGTCCTCAGATGCCGTGACATAGCGTACTCCTGTATGTAGTTCGCATCATCTTTGAAACGTGCGACACGTGACACCATCGGGGAAGTTACCGCAACGCTGCTGACCTTTAGTCGGGAACCTGCCACCCAACTGCGGTCTGGGCGAGCGTTACAGTACCGGTCGAGTCGCCGGACACTACCTTTGCCTCATCAGGATAGGCTCCCATAATGCCCGGAGATTTCGCCCAAACTGGAATGTCCTGAAGATTGTAGATGTACGTAACCTTGGACTCATTGAAGCCGCTTGCCCCTTTCGCAGGCGGAGTGTAGCTGGCAATTCCAGTCACATGGCGAAAGCCGTAGCAAAAGCGTGGCGCTGCTTTTTGACCATAGTCAGAGACGCTGTACCGCGTGATGTGGATTGCGGGCTCAGTTCCCTTCTCGAGCAACTTATTCGCAACCAGCGTATCGAGCTGTCGAATCTCATCCTTATCTGAGGTCTCGTATGGAAACCGCAGAGCGGTCTTATAAAGGCAATCAGGATGATCCGCCAGAAACTTGGTCAGGCCTTTTGTGAAGTTCTCAGGTGACGGATCAGAGGCAGAGTGACACCCTCCAAAAAGAAGAAGAGCCAGAACACAGCTAAATGTAATCGGGAGCAGTTTGGAGCGCATTTGCATAGACATTAGGTGCCTTCCGAAGTTATTTTCGCTGCGAACTGAATGGTATCCAAGCATGGTGGACGTAGTCTCCGATTGGCAGACTCTACTCCCACAGCCAAGCCGCGCCGCGCACGCCACTTGCATCTCCGTGAAGTGGCTGGACGATACGAACATCGGGCGCGGGACCGAAGGTATAGTTCTGGATGAGCAACGGCAGGTTGCGGTAGAGCCGCTTCACTTTGGACAGACCACCACCAAGAACGATCACGTCCGGATCAATCACGTTGACAATCGTCGCCAGCGCCCGTGCCATACGGTTCTCCAGGCGATCCATGGCAGCGACTGCCTGCTCGTCGCCGGCTTCACTCGCCGCGACAATGGCAGGGCCATCCAGTGGACGCTGTGTGTGATGAAAGAAGTCGCGCATAAGCCCGGTACCGGAGATCCAGGTCTCGAGACAACCGTACTTGCCACAATAGCAGGGAGGTCCGGGTATCTCGTCGACAGTGGGCCAGGGCAGAGGGTTGTGGCCCCATTCGCCTGCCAAACCATGCGGTCCGTTATGCGGCCGACCGTGAAAGACGACGCCACCTCCGCAGCCAGTACCGACGATCACGCCAAAAACAACGTCAGCGCCTGCCGCCGCGCCGTCTGTTGCCTCCGAGACGGCAAAGCAGTTGGCATCATTTGCGCAACGGACGGGGCGACCGAGGGTTCGGCTCAGGTCACGTTCCAACGGGCGGTCATTGAGCCAGACGGAGTTCGCGTTCTTGACCAGACCGGTTGACGCCACGATGCTGCCGGGGATGCCCATACCAACTGACGCGATGACGTCCCCGCCTTCCTTCTCGAGGTGATGAACGAGGCCGATTAGTGCATTCACCGTACCTTCATAGTCGTTTCTTGGAGTGGCGATACGTTGGCGAGCAGTAACCGAACCTGCCGCGTCCAGCAGGACACCTTCGATTTTTGTGCCGCCGAGATCGATACCAATGCGCATGCGCACGGAAGAGGAGGGTTGTTGCACGAGAGTCAAGGCGTCTCCGAAAGAGCGGTTTAAAGGCACAGGCTGTGCCTTCTGCCGAAATGGGGTCTGATATGCGGCATCGAGGCCGATGGAGGACAGAATACAGGCTGAGTCGGTGTCGTGGCGAAGTGACTCACGATTGGAGCTATCCTGTGGCCTGTCACTTCCGGCATACTGGTGACCGGATTCGGCGGGCAACCTTTCCGCCCCGACACGACGGCTTGAGGAGATCCACCCAGATGGAAAAGATACTGAGCGCGGCTTTTGCCACACTCGTTACAGGCGCGTCCTTAGCGACAAGCGTCCTTGCTCAGGCGATGCCGCCGGCGACCTTGAACATCGCACTCGATAAGCCGGCCCTGCACAGCGTTAGTCCGACGCTCTATGGGCTCATGACGGAAGAGATCAATTACTCCTACGATGGCGGCCTTTACGCTGAGATGGTGCGGAACCGATCGATGCAGGACCACGACTGGGCCGGCTTGGCTCGCTGGGATGTCGTGCATTTCGGCAATGGCGCGGCAAATTTCAATCTGGATCGAAATGAGGGGCCGAGTGCCGCCTTGTCGAAAAGCATGCTGTTAACAGTGACAAAGGCTGACTCCAGCAATCAGGCGGGCGTGCGGAATGAAGGCTTCTGGGGCATGGCGGTTCGGCCGAACACGACCTACAAGGGCTCTTTCTACGCGAAGGCAGACTCTTCCGCGGTTGGTCCGGTAAACGTTACCCTGGTCAGCAACAACAGCGGCAAGTCCCTGGCTACGGCGATCAGCCAGCCACTCACAACCGAGTGGAAGCGATATGAATACAGCTTCACGACAGGACCGAAGATTGAGGCTTCGGCAGAAAACCACCTGCAGCTTACCGTCGCGCACTCGGGGAAGATCTGGCTGACGCTGGTTAGCCTGTTTCCGCCGACCTACAACAACCGTGAGAACGGCAGTCGGCCCGACTTGATGGAGATGATGGCAGCCATGCATCCCACTTTTCTGCGGGAGCCGGGTGGCAACTATCTCGAGGGCGACACGGTGGAGGAGCGTTTCAACTGGAAGACGACGATCGGACCGCTCGTGGACCGACCGACGCACCGGAGCCCGTGGAACTACCAATCATCCGACGGCATGGGCCTCCTCGAGTTTCTGGAATGGACCGAAGATCTGAAAATCCAGCCGGTGCTTGCCGTGTATGCAGGATACTCGCTGAAGCACATTCACATAGAGCCCGGGCCGGCGCTTCAGCCGTTTCTAGATGATGCGATGGACGAGCTCGAATTCGTGACCGCCGACAGCTCAACGAAGTGGGGGGCTGTGCGCGCCAAGCTCGGGCATCCGGCTCCGTTTCCACTTACCTATGTGGAGATTGGCAACGAGGATTGGTTTGACACCTCGGGCAGCTATGAGGGTCGGTACGCGCAATTCTACAAAGCGATCAAGTCGAAGTACCCGAAGCTACAGCTGATCGCCACTGCGCCGCTCACGCGCAGCCAGCCAGACGTGCTGGATGATCACTACTACAAGCGCGCCGACGAGTTCTTCGACATGGTAAAAAAGTATGACGACGCCGACCGCAAGGGACCGAAGATCTTTGTTGGCGAATGGGCCACTCGCGAGGGCAGCCCCACAACCAACCTCGGCGCGGCGCTCGGCGATGCGGCCTGGATGACAGGTATGGAACGTAACAGTGACATCATCGTCCTTTCGTCGTACGCTCCCATGCTCGTCAACGTGAACCCGGGCGGCATGCAGTGGGAGTCGGACCTCATCGGCTACGACGCGTTGACGAGCTATGGCTCGCCGGGTTACTACGCACAGGTAATGTTCGCAAAGTATTTAGGAACAGAGGTGCCGTCCACCACCGTGGCAGGTGGGGGTGCGCGCTTTTTCACCTCCGTAACGCGCGACCCTGCCAAGGGAAAGACTTACGTGAAGCTGGTCAATGCCTCGAGCGAGCCACAGCTGGTAAAGCTTGATCTTGCGGGCGGAGGCGCTATCAATCGAGAGGCGACACTTGTTACCCTTACCGGCACAAATCCCGCAGAGACGAATTCCATCACAGCACCCACTCGTGTCGTGCCCATAAAATCGACATTGAAAAATGCGGCCGCGAGCTTCACGCACACGGTGCCGCCGTACGCGGTGCAGGTACTGGTGCTTTCCTCGAAGTAGGTCGACCCTACATGGGAGGGCACGCGTGCAGAGGCGGCTCGTGATCCTTTTCCTGTTCGCTTCTTACGTCACACTCTTTGGTGCCCTCCCTAGCTGAAAATTCCTGCTCAGGGATAGCAAAGCGTGGCGTAAGAGCGAACGGTGACCGGCCGGGCCCTACTATGCGCAACGGTCCCGCCTAATATAGAACCTGTAGTTAAACCTTTAGGTTTTTAGTAAGTGCTAGTAGTCGTCCAGCGCTTACTGAGGAAAACTTCACAAAGGAGCGTTCCTGCGGAACGCATTCCTTGGAGGAGCTGCGCCCCTCCAAAACTCCCGGCAGAAACAAAAGCAAAAACCTTCCTAATGAGGGTGGAGGGTGTTCTAACGGTTGGGACTAACGATTGGCTCCCTCGGCAATCGAGCCAAAAGCCACGCCAAGGCCACGACTGAGCCCGGGGCAGGGAAATAGTCCAAACAACCACAAAGCCCTCCTGACGCCCTTAGGAAACAACATGAACACGTGGGGAACCTCGCGCGAGATAATTGGCCGGAGCGGTACAGTTTGGAGTTGCGGAGGAGCAGCGTGATGATGCCGCTCGCCCGACCTTCTGGTCACCACTGTTTGGCATGTGCACGAACAAGTTCGACGTCAACTGGATGCTCAGCGTCCCAGGACAACAGGTCTAGATAGCGGACTGCGATGCGGCTCGAATCGATCTCCGGGAAGTCGTATTCTCTTTCCAGAAGTGTTCGTGCGCCATTGGCTGCTGTTTTATCGCCGTTGTCTTGTGCTCTTGTCATACTGCCGTCGCGCAATCGACACCAGCAGTACAGCTAATCTTGGACACTTCTGAAGCAGAGCAAGCGTTCCACATTCTCGATAAACAAGCAGCTCGCCACTCCATCACTTCAGACGACTGGCAGAGGCTCTTTGCAACAGTTCCGCACCAATGGCTCAAGGCACGAGAAACCTCCGTCGGACGCGCTTTCACGGACGACGATTTCGAACATTCTTTGCTATTGCCAGAGACGCTCGCTAGGCGATCGGAATGGGAGGAAACACTCGCCGTCTTGAAGCAGGCAAACATGACTGCTTTAGGAACAGGAGTGCTCGCCTGGTTACCACCTGGAGCGGTGATTCATGCTCGT
>JAABUZ0100002104.1_pt1 | contig 34384 bp, 37 predicted proteins | sample 5562091 | NCBI WGS metagenome assembly JAABUZ01 (sample SAMN12813069, study PRJNA571459) | rock metagenome | isolation source: Antarctica rocks | place: Antarctica: Victoria Land, Linnaeus Terrace sud | collected 2015-12-21 | reverse complement strand
AGGTCGGCGTCCATCGTGGCCCCCTTGGGTCGGCGCTGGTAGTGAGCACCGCCGACTTCGACCTGCCTGCTTATGTCCCCTTCCCCGCCACCCCCACAGCGGCCGTGGCACTACTCATCTAGGGCTCCTGGGAGTGGGGCCGGGCTCCTCCTCGCGCGCAAATCAGGTCGGCTCGGCGGCCTGCCGGCGCGCGCGACGCTCTGTCGCCTGCCGCGCTCGATCGGTCCGAGGCTCATGGTCGCCGATTCGTAGCCGGTCACTGACGTGCTCCGACACCTGAGGGTCGGAGGTGTGGGTGATGAACGTTGCGTTGGGCGGCTGCTTGACCCGCTCACATCCCCCGTCGCCCGAGCATGTAAGGCAAAGTCCGCATCAGGATCTTGATGTCGCTCCACAGCGACCAGTGAGCGACGTAGAGGTAATCGATCTTGATCATGTCCTGCAGAGGGATGCGCGCTGAGCCGAGGATCTGCCAGTGGCCGGTCATCCCCGGGGTGAGCTCGAGCCGACGGCGATCGACTCCCTGGATCCGCCGATCCTCTTCCTCGACCAGGGGGCGTGGCCCCACGAGGCTCATCTCGCCGCGCAGCACATTGACCAGCTGGGGTAGCTCGTCCAGTGACGAGCGGCGCAGCAGCCGGCCCACTCGCGTGACGCGAGGGTCGTCGTTGATCTTGAACAACCCGTCGGCTTCGTTGAGCGCGTCCAGCTCAGCCCTGAGGCGGTCAGCCCCGTCGGCCATGGTCCGGAACTTGAGCATCTGAAATGTCGCCCCCCCGCGACCCACGCGGGTGCTGCGGTAGAACAGCGGCCCGCCGGTCTCGAGCTTTATCGCTAGAGCGATGGGCAACAGGAACGGAGCGGTGGCGAACAGGCCGATCCCGGCGCCCACCAGGTCGAGGGTTCGCTTGAGCGCCCGCGACGAGCGCGACAAGGCAAAGCGCCGAACGCCGAGTACGGGCATCCCCTCCAAGTCGTCGAACTCGATCTGGCTCCCGACCACCTCGAGGACGCGGGGCACGACCGTGACCCGCAGGCCCATGGCCTTTGCCGCGCGGACGAGGTCGAGGAGCTCGTCGTTCTCACCGGCGCCCGGCACCACCAGCAGGCGCTCGGCGTTGAAGCGACCCGCGAGGTCCTCGAGGTCGGCATGGTCCCAGCGCCCCGGGTCCTCGCCGCGGCGCGGGACGAGCGGGAGGGCGCCGACGACATGGGCGTGGAGCCGGTGACTTCCCGCCAGCTTGGCTTGGATGCGCTCGCAGGATCCGGCATCGCCGATGGCCAGGCAGCGCTCCTCGGGCAGGATCGTCCGAGCGAGCAGCCGGGCGCTGCGCCGACTGATGAGCAGCGAGCCGGTCAGTCCAGCCCAGAGCGCCACGACCTCTGCCCCGTCCACGTGATGCCCCACGACTCGGCCGCCGGCCAGCCACGCCAACAGCGTGAACACGGTGGCGAGCTGAAACAGGCCGGGAGCCTCGTCCAGGGTGGACTTGTGCAGGACGATCTCGTCGCGCTCGTAGAGGCCACTGACCTTTGCCGCCAAGACCACGGCCGGTACGCTCAGCAAGACCAGCGGCCCCAGCGCGCCGTGGCCCACGATCACCACGGCAAAGGCCAGCGCTATGAGGACTGCCCCCCCATCCGCCAAAGCGAGAAGCCGTCGTCCCCACGAGTCTCGGGTCTTGACATCCGGCGTCGCGGCGCCTTCGCGGATAGCGGAGGGAAGGCGCCGGAGTGAACGAGACCGCTCCGGCCACGGCACGAATGCCCGAGCCGGCTGGGTCGCCACCAGGGAAGCGCCCCGGCGCTCCGGCGCCTCGCGGGCCTTCCGGCGCCTGTCGACGGGCGCCTGGAGCGTATTTGAGGTATCTATTGTCATGTCTGACAACTACCTTCCTTGCCATCGTGGCCTGACGTAGAGCGGGAGAGTGCCCGTGCGGCAGCGGCTGAGAGATCTTCGAGCGGCTGAGAAATCCCTCTGCCAAACACCGACGGTAGCTGCCTTAACGCGTCTCGGGTAAAAAACTTGCGCTTTCGGCCGAAATTCGACCGGAAGTCCGGCTAACGCGCGTCGTCGCTGGCCCGCCGGTCCAACCCGCGGTCTGGCGGCCACTCGGTGGGAATGCCGGTAGCAGCGGGACTTATCCCGCTCCACTGAAGCATAGGCTCCCCGGTGCCTCCTCACCCTCCACGCTCTCGGTCTAACCCATGCTTCGGCGTACTCGTGCACCCATGAAAGGCCGGACCTGACCATTGTGGCCGCACTTGTCCCGGGGGTCCTCGCAGCCGCAATCGGCGGCGCCACCGCGCGTGCCTTTCTGCGACCTCCGCGCGCCGGCGCTTTCGCCTATGCCGGCCTGGTCGCCGCGGTGGGGCTCGCCTGCGTCAGCTCGTTCACCGTCGTGGTGCTCAACGCCAACTGAGCGACTCCTGGTTTGCCTGTCGGGCCTTGCCCGACCTCACCCGACCCAAGCGCCGCCGGCGGACGCGGTCAAGCCCGGCCAACACGGCCGGGATCCAACGACGCACGCCGACCCGGGCTTGAGGGCGGCCGTCGGCGGCGCTACCAGCAGACGCCCGACCCTCCTCGCCCCCTGGCGCGGCACGCCGCGCCTACCGAGCGGCGGCAGCGAGGACCGGCTCGAAGACCTCGGGACCGGCCGCCAGCCGCTCATGGTCGGTGGTGACGACCACCTCCCCGTCCTCGTCGAGGATGAGCTTGGGGTGCAGCAGGGTGATGCCCACCAGACGACCGTCGGGGCCGTAGCGCGTGTGGTGGCCTTCGGGCGACTCGTCGTAATCGACGGCATCACGAGGCTCGCCGATGTGCAGGTAGAGGACATCGACGTCGCGGTCGTAGCGCACGCGGTCGAACGTGAAGTCTCCGATGGTGATGCTCATGGGAAGCCCCGACGGGGGTGGGCGGTGACGACGAAGCCGCGGCCCTCCGCATAGAGTACGACGACCTTCAGCCAGCGGCTCGGTCCGGCCCCGCTGACGTAGAGCCACTCCTCATTGGGAGCACGGCCGGCCCGTCGCCGCTCTGGGGCGGCCACCGCTCGCATCACGTCGTCGACGAGCCCCGCGAGCTCGGGATGGCCGTCGGTCTCCTCCAGGATGTGCGCCCACCGCTCCGCCGTGAGCTCGACCCGCCGGCCGTCCGGATCGAGCGTCCATGCCAGGACGCTCACCGCGCTGTGGGCCGCGGAGCCGCCGGCGCTTCGATCAGCGCGAACGCCTCCACCAGCACCCGCGCCTCGCCGCCGCGATCACGGTGGCGGACGAAGCGCATCGTCGTCTGAATGTCCGCATGGCCATCCACGACTGGACCGCCATCAGCTCGGCCCGGCGTACAGCGAGGGTGCCGAAGGTGTGCCGTAGGTCGTGAAAGCGCAGCGGCCGCAGACCGGCCCGCGCCAGCGCCGCCTTGTAGCGGACCCGTAACGCGCTGGCGTCCAGGTGGCCGCCGGCGTCGCCGGGGAACACGAGATCCTCGTCGGTGACGAAGCGCTCACGGCGACCCACCGCCGCCAGCGCACGGGCCACCTGCTCGACCATCGGCACCGACGCACCCGCCCGCTCTTGGGCGAGCCCAAGCCCCCATGGGCCGTGGAGGACCGCCGGACTCGGACGGCCTGGGCGCCGAAGTCCACGTCCTCCCAGCGCAGGGCCAGCAGCTCGCCCAGCCGCAGCCCGGTGAACGCCGCGGTCAGGAACAGCGCGCGCCGTCCTGCTCGGACCCGGCGGCCCCCCGCACGAGCGCATGGACCTCCTCCGGCGAGAACGCCTCCAGGTCGTCAGACACGCGCACGCGGGGACGCTCGACCGTGGCCACCGGGTTCGACGGCAGTCCCCAGACCCGCTGGGCTCGACGGAAGATGCCGTGGAGGATCACCAGCCGCTTGGCCACGGTCCGGTTGGCGACGTCATTCTGGGCCGCCTTCCAGCGCTCGACGACCTCGGGGGTGACGCTCTCGACGGCCAGCGAGCCCAGGTCACGCGTGACGCGCTCGGCGGTGTATCGGTAATCGCTGAGCGTCGAGGGCTTGCACGCCCGCTCGTGCTCGCACCAGCGCAGCCACTCCGCCGCGGCGTCGACCACCGTCGCCCCGGTGCGCACCAGGCCGGGCAGCGTCCCCCGCCGTGCCTCGGCCAGCGTGTCGGCCAGCCATCCCTCGGCGGTGCGCTTCGTAAAGTACCCAGCGGCGGGCCGGCCGCGCTCGGTCCAGGCCGGCCCCAGCCGCTTCTGGACCTGGCGGCCGTCGGGCAGGCGGTACTTGGCGTACCAGGCTGGCCCTCGCCGCCGGTCGACGCGGAAGACGGACACGAGGCGCCTGATCGCGCGGGGATATGTCCCCACCATACGCTCATCTGGGGACATATTGGGGACACGCTTTGAAATCCCGCCCTCAGCGAAATCGGCCAAGACGCCCCACAACCCCACTCTAGAGCCACGAAGCGGCGAAGGAATCGAACCTTCCAAGCGCCGGGTTGCGACGCCCTGCCGGTTTTGAAGACCGGATGGGCCACCAGGCCCCTGCCGCTCCGCGGAGGAGGCTAGGCGGGCGGCCCGCAGGAGTCTCGACCAAGCGTGTGCTGAGCACGAGGATGACGCCACGTACCTCGCCCTACCGGCGAGGTAGGGTCGCCCCGTGCCCACCCTCACCCTCCACCCCCTGGCTCCGTCGCACCCGTGCATGACCGTGGCCGCGGCCCTGCGCTTCAAGGGGTTGGACTTCGAGCGCGTGGACTTCCAGACCGGGACCCAGACCGAGCAGATGGCGCCGATCTACGGAGCCGGGAACACCACCGTACCCGGCCTCCTGGTCGAACGCGTCCTCTCCTGCCTGCGCGACCTCGACGAACTGCTCGCCCTCCGCCCAGCCGCCGACCTGGCCCAACGCTGGTTCCCGGAATACCCCGGCGAGGTCCCGATCGGAGCCTTCCCCCACGGCTGGGTCCCCACGCGCACCTAACCCGGCGCGTACTGGGCGAGGAGACATCAGAATCATCGGCCGCGCGCTGCATCCCGACGCCGGCCGAGGCCGCCGCCTGAGGAGCGCCGCGGCGCCGAAACGCGCCAACACGCGTACCCTTCGCGCGTGGCCGAGCTGGCGATCGAGGTGCACGGCCTGCGCAAGGCCTACGCCGGGCACGAGGCCGTCCGCGGCATCGACCTCGAGGTCGGCGTCGGCGAGGTGTTCGGCTTCCTCGGTCCCAACGGCGCGGGCAAGACGACGACCATCGAGATCCTCGAAGGCTACCGCCAGCGCACGGGCGGCGACGTCCGCGTGCTCGGCATCGACCCGGGGCATCCGACGCGGGCCTGGCGCGATCGGGTCGGGCTCGTCCTGCAGGAGTGCGAGCTCGAGCCGCTGCTGACCGTACGCGAGACGTTGACCCTGTTTGCCAGCTTCTACGAGCACCCGCGCGGCCTGGAGGAGCTGGTCGACCTCGTCGGCCTCCGCGACAAGGTCGACGCCCGATTCGGGACGCTCTCCGGCGGACAGCGACGCCGGGCCGATGTGGCCGTCGCCCTCGTCGGCGACCCCGAGCTCGTCTTCCTCGACGAGCCCACCACCGGCTTCGACCCCACCGCCCGGCGCGAGGCGTGGAACATGATCGACGGGCTCAAGCACCTGGGCAAGACCGTCTTTCTCACCACCCACTACATGGAGGAGGCCCAGCACCTCTCCGACCGGGTGGCCATCCTGCGCGCCGGAGAGATCGTGGCCACCGGTCGCCCGGATGAGCTGGGCGGCGCCGGTCCCGGCCGGACCGTCGTTTCCTTCGGACTGCCCCAGGGGCACACCTCCGAGGAGCTCGGGCGCGAGTTGGGTGAACAACTGCACTCGTCGGGCCATGAGGTGAGCTTCGAGACCGGCGACGCCCAGGACGCCCTCTACCGGCTGACCTCCTGGGCCCAGCGCGCGGGCGTGCACCTCGCCGGTCTGGAGGCGCGGGCTCCGTCGCTGGAGGACATCTTCCTGGAGCTGACCGGCGAGGAGGCGCGATCGTGAACGCGCGGCGGTCCCTGCTCACCCAGGCGCGCTACGCCCTGGTCACCGCGACACGCAACCCGCGGGTCATCGCCTTCGGGATCGCCTTCCCGATCGTGCTGCTGGTGTTGTTCAACTCGATCTTCACCTCGGGCAGCAACCGCACCACTCAGTTCGCCGGTGGGACGATCACCACCAAGGCGTACTTCACCGCAGGTCTGACGGCCTACGCGATCATGCTGCAGACCTTCACCCAGCTCGTGGTCTCGGTGACCACGCAGCGTGAAAGCGGACAGCTCAAGCGCCTGCGCGGCACGCCCATGCCGGCGTGGACGTTCATCGCCGCCTACGTGCTGCGCTCGATCGTCCTGGTCATCCTGATGGTCATTGCCCTGTTGGGCATCGGCGTCGTCGCCTTCGGCGTTTCCTTGCGAGCCGAGGCGATCCCCGGCATCGTGGTCTACGCGGCGCTGGGGACCGCGGCCTTCACCACGCTGGGCATCGCCGCCACCGTGCTGACCTCGAGCGTCGACGCTGCGACCAGCGTCGGGCCCTTCGCCGCGGTCATCCTCTCCTTCATCTCCGGGGTGTTCCTCCCGATCTCGCAGCTGCCGAGCTGGTTGGCTTCGGTGGGCAAGGTCTTCCCGCTCTACCACCTGGCCGACGGCTTGCAGCGGACCGTGGTCTCCGGCTCGGGGTCCGGGTTGGTGGGCGACGACCTGCTTGTCCTCGCGCTCTGGGGCGCCGGCGGCCTGCTCTTCGCCGCCCGCCGCTTCCGCTGGGAGCCGCAGGCCGTCGCCGCCTGAAGCGGAGGCGCGCACGCCCATGAGGCCTCTCTCATGCGTGCTTCAATGGCCAGCTTCATGCCGTCCCGCGGGCTCGCAGGGCTGACGCGCCTCAGGCTGCCCAACGGCATCTGGGATGCGGCCTGCCAGATCGGGCTCTGGCTCCTGGCCGACGCGGGCTACGAGACGGTTCGCGGACTGGTCGCCGGCCGCTCGGGTGTGGCGCTGACCAACGCCAACGAGCTCGTCGCCCTGGAACGGTCGATGGGCAGCTTCTTCGAGCCCTCCCTCCAGGCTGTCGCGCTGCATCAGCGCTGGCTGATCGAGGGCGCCGACTTCGTCTACGTCAACTGCCACTTTTTGCTGACGACGGCGTTCGTCATCTGGGTCTATCTGTTCCGCAACAGCGCCTTCTACTTCGTGCGCAACGTGTTCTTGGTCTCGATGGCCGCCTGCCTGACCGTTGAGGCAGTGCTGCCCCTCGCGCCGCCGCGGATGCTCGCCGGCGACGGGTTCGTCGACACGATCCACAGCTTCGCCCACATCAACCAGGACACGGGAACGGTCAGCGCCCTGATCAACTCCTACGCCGCCATGCCCAGCATGCACGTCGCGTTCGCGTCGATCGTCGGGGTCACCGGTGCCGCGCTGGCGCGACGAACGCCGCTGCGCGTGCTGTGGGCGCTGTACCCGCTGCTCATCACCGGCGTGGTGATCGTCACCGCCAACCACTTCTGGCTGGACGCCGTGGCCGGCATCATGGCCTCGGCCCTGGCCGTCGTGATGGCGCGCGGGCCGCTGACCTGGGCCCGTCCCGAGCACTGGTCCTGGCGACTGGCGCCGCGCGAGGCCCTGGCCGCCGCCTCCAGCAAGTCCTGACGCCGGGGTTCTAGTCGGCCCCCGGTCCCGGCGCGCGCCGGGCGTGGTGCACGAGCTGGAAGGCGACGAACAGGGTGAGGGCGGCGAAGCCCAGGCGCAGCACGCGCGCGGGTAGGGCGTCGGCCAGACCGACACCGACCGCGACCCCCAGGGCCGAGCCGGCGCCCAGCACCCAGCCGTCGCGGACCTTGACGTTGCCGTGGGCCTGCTGGCGCCGGGCGCCGACCAGCGCCACGGGGACGATGGCCACGAGCGAGGTCGCCTGGGCATCGAGCTGGCCGAGGTGGGCGAACAAGACGAGCCCGGGCACGAAGACGATGCCCCCGCCCACGCCGAACAGCCCGGAGAGCACCCCGCCCACCACCCCGATCACGGCGGCCAGGAGCACAGTGCCTAGCCCAGAACGAGATCGGCAGCGACGAGCACGAGCAGCCCGGCGAAGGCCAGCGACAGCCAGCGGCCCGGCACCCGCTGCTGGATCCAGACGCCGGCCAGCACACCGCCGACCGCGGGGACGCCGATCAGGAGCCCGTAGTCTAGGCGGGCGTGGCCGAGGGCGCCCTGCAGCGTGGCGCCCAGGGCGGCGATCATGGCGATGGCCAGCAGCGAGGTTCCGGTGGCCTGGCGTTCGCCGTAGGCCAGCCAGACGATCAGCGCGGGCACGATCACACTTCCCCCACCCACCCCGAACAGGCCGCTGTAGGCCCCCGCCGCCATCCCGATCCCCACCAGCTTCCACGTCCGGGTGGCCGGCATGGCGCGGATGGTAGGCCGACGCGCGACAAATGCGACACTACGACGGTGCCGGCCTCCGCCACGCTGACCGATGCACTCGCGCCCCTGCGCGCCGACCCCAGCCGCGCCGCCGTCCTGCTTGACGTCGACGGCACCCTCGCGCCGATCGTGCGCCACGCCCAGGATGCCCAGGTCCCCGAGGCCACCCGGGCGGTGCTCATCGAGGTCTCGCGTCGCTACGGCCTCGTCGCCGTGGTCAGCGGGCGGCGGGCATCGGACGCGCGCCGGATCGTCTCCATCGGCTCGATCGCCTACCTGGGTTCCCACGGCTCGGAGGTGCTGCCCCCGGGCGGGGTGGCGCCCCGCCTCGATCATGAGCTGGCCGCCTGGCAGCGGCGCACCACCGCGTTTCTCGCCGAGTCGGACTCGACCGAGCTGGCCCGGCTGCGCGTGCGCCTGGAGGACAAGGGGCCGATCGCCGCCTATCACTGGCGCGGAGCTCCCGACGAGGAGCTCGCCCAGGCGGCGGTCTCAGAGATCGCCGGGCGGGCAGAGGCGGCGGGCTTCGTCGCCCACTGGGGGCGCAAGGTGCTCGAGGTCCGGCCTCCGGTCCGGATCGACAAGGGCGCCGGGGTGACCGCTCTGCTGCGCGACGCTTCGGTCGACACCGCGCTCTACGCCGGCGATGACGTCACCGACCTCGACGCCTTCCGGGCCGTGGCCGATCTGCAGGCCGATGGGCGCCTGCGGGCTGCGGTGCGTGTCGGGGTGCTCTCCGACGAGGGACCCGAGGCGATCGTCCAGGAGTCCGACGTGACGGTCGACGGTCCATCCGGAGTGCGCGGACTGCTCGAGGCGCTGCTCGAGCCCGGGTAGGCGGGACGGCTGACCGCGTGCGCTTTGCCGAGTTCCTGCGCACCACCGCGCTGATCAGCGCCGGGGCGGCAACCGCCCTGGCCGTGGCCGCCATCGCCGCAGCCTCGGGCGCTGGGCAGACCGGCGTTCTCGTGGTGCTGCTCTGCTGGTGGACGCTGGCCGCGGCCACCGGCGCCTGGCTGGGGCGCGGGGCGCGAGTGTCGGCCAGCATCGGGCGGCTGCTCGCCGGGGCGCGGGCGGCCCAGACGTTGCCCGAGCTGCGCCCGGCCCGCGTCCTGCTCAACCGCCTCTGGCCGCTGATCGTGCTCACCATCGTGACCGGCGGCCTCGCGCTCATCGCGCCTCAGGTCCCCGGGATCGCCGCCGGCTTTGCCATGCTCGGGGCGCTGGCCTGGCGGCGCCAGGGGGGTGCGGTCACGGCCATCGAGGAGCGTGACGGGGCGCGCTTCTACGTCGAGAGCACCTCGCCGCTGCGGCCGATGCGACTGACCCGCACGCCCGGGTTCCGGGCGCACTTCACGCCGCGCGACGGCTACGAGAAGGCCGAGGCCAGCCCGTAGAGACCAGGGGCGACGATCAGCAGCGTGTTGGGCAGCATCCTGCTGGGCGGCGCGAGAGGGGCCACCTGGGCGCCGCGCGCTGAGCTGTCCCGAGCCGGCGGGTCGAGGGGGCGCATGGCAGCTGGGAGAATGCCCGCGCCCGTGCCCGCGCCCGCCGATGTCCTGCTCGTCTCGCTCGGCTCGACCGGCGGGCTTCGGGCCGCCGATGCCGAGCTGGCCGGGGCGATGCGGCGGGCCGGCGCCCGCGTGGACGTGCGGGTGGCCCGGGCCCAGCGCGACGTGCGAACCCTGGCTTTGACCGACCTGATCTGGGCGCGAGCGGCCCGTGCGGCGGCCCGCGCCGGCCTGGAGGGGCCCGCCCCGCGCGCCGTCCTGTACTCGACGATCACCGCCGCCCTGCTCGGCCCAACACCCGGTGCCATCCGCTTCGACGCCATCGCCGCGGCCAACCGCCCGGGACGTCACGGCATCTGGCAGCGACCGGCGGAGCGGTGGCGGCTCCGCGCCGCGCCGCTGCTGGTCCCGTGGTCGCCCGACGGCCTGCGCGAAGCGGGTCTGGAGGGTCGACGCGCAGTGGTCGTCCCCGTGCCCATCCAAGCGTCAGGCGCGGCGCCGGGAGCCGGTTCCCCCCGGCGCGACCTGGCCGCCATCACCTATGCGGCCGATCCGGAGAAGAAGGGGCTGGACCGGGTGCTCGACGCCTGGGAGCAGATCCGCCGGCCCGGCGAGTCCATCGCCGTCTGCGGGACCGATCGGGTCCCCCCGGGGGAAGGCATCCAGCGCCTGGGCCGACTCGAACGCAACGACTTCCGCGCCCTGCTGCGGCGCGCGCGGGCGTTCGTCATCGCCCCCCGGCGCGAGGACTATGGCCTGGTTCAGCTCGAGGCTCTGGCCGACGGGGCTCGCCTGGTCACCAGCGAGGGACCGGGGCCCTACGTGGCGCTCGAGCTGGCCCGAGCGCTCGATCCGGCGCTGGTCGGCGACGATCTCGCCGGCGCGCTGCGGCGGGCCATCGATGCCGGGCCCGACGACTACGCGACACGAGCGGCGGCCCTGCTGGCCCCGTACCGCTCGCAGGCCATCGATCGGGTGGTGGCCGAGCGGCTGCTGCCGGCGCTGCTGGGTTCCTAGGGAGGGAAGGGGCCGCGGCGCGAAGGCGCGCCGGCTCAACCCGCGGCGGCGGCCCAGCGCGCCGGCCGCCCGGAGGGCGCTCAACCCGCGGCGGCGGCCCGGGCCCGGGGGCGGCGGGCCGACAACTCAGGCCACGGCCGGGTGTTGGCCACCTGCTCGGCGGTGAGCCAGGCCCGGCGCGCCGTCGCCACCCCCCAGCGGATCAGGCCGAGGCGGTCGACGCCGTGGGCGTCGGAGTCGATCACCAGCTCAGCCCCGGCCTGCGCCGCGCCCCGGGCCGCGAGGTCGGAGAGGTCTCGTCGATCGGGGGCCGCGTTGATCTCCAGCAGCGTTCCCGTGCGCGCCGCCGCCTCGGCCACCGCCTCGAGGTCGAGCCTGTAGCCCGGCCGACGGGCGATCTTGCGCCCGGTGGGGTGACCCAGCGCGTCGACGAGGGGATGCTCGATGGCCGCCAGCACTCGACGGGTCATCTGGTCGGCACTCATGGCGAACGCGGTGTGCACCGAGGCGACGACCCAGTCCAGTTCCCCCAGCAGTGCGTCGTCGTAGTCCAACGATCCGTCGGGCAGGACGTTGACCTCCGAGCCGGCCAGGATTCGAATGCCCTCGAGCTGCGCGTCGACTTCCCCCACTCGCTCGATCTGCCGGCGCAGCTCGTCGGCACCCACGTGGTTGCCGAAGGCGTGCGTGGCGGAGTGGTCGGTGATGGCCAGGTACTCATAGCCACGATCCCGGGCGGCTCGAGCCATCGCCTCGATGGTGTCCCTGCCGTCGGAGGCGACCGTGTGGCAGTGCAGGTCACCGCGCAGGTCCGATGCCTCGACCAGCCGGGGGAGGCCCGGCCCGCCCGGCGCCGCCGCCTCCAGCTCCCCCCTACCCTCCCGCAGCTCGGGCGGGATCCAGGCCAGGCCCAGGTGCGCGTAGACCTCCTCCTCGGTGGCACAACGATGGGTCTGCCCGGCGGTGTCGTCGGTGACGCCGTACTCGGAGACGTGCAGTCCTCTGCGCACCGCCCGCTCGCGCAGGGCAACGTTGTGGGCCTTGGAGCCGGTGAAGTGCTGAAGGAGGTTGCCGAACTGGTCGGGGGCGACGACCTTCAGATCGACGGGAAGTCCGGCGTGGGTCACCACCCGCACCCCCGCCTCGCCCGGCGCCGAGTGACTTTCGACCATCTCGAGCCCAGCCAGGGTCTGCGCCAGCTCGGCCGGAGATGTCGCGGTGGCGATGATGTCGAGATCCTTGACGTCGTCAGCCAGCCGGCGCGCCGAGCCGGCCAGCTCGACCCGCTCGGCACCCGGCTGCTCCCGGAGGGCAGCGAGAATGCGCTCGGCGGCCTCGAGGGCGCGAGGGAGCAGGACCCGGGGTGCGGGCCGACCGCCGTCGGGTCGCGCCAGCAGCTCGAGGATGCGCTCCTCGACCTTGGCCCCGAAGCCACGCAGCTCGCGGATCCGACCGTGCCGGGCGGCTTGGTCCAGGGTCTGGAGGCCGTCGACGCCGAGCTCGTCGAGCAGGCGGCGCGCCCGCTTGGCGCCGAGGCCGGGGACGTGCATGACGTCGATGACGCCGACCGGGTAGCGCTCGCGCAGACGCTGGGCCGCGGGGATGGTTCCGGTCTCCAGCAGGTCGGCGATCTTCTGCGCCAGGGTCCTACCAATGCCGGCAAGCTCGGTGACGCGGCCCGCCCGGGTCAGCGCGGCCACCGAGACCGAGCTCTCCCGAACGGTCCGGGCCGCGGTGCCGTAGGCCAGGACCCGGTGCACGGATGCGTGGTCGAGCTCGTAGAGGGCGCCAAGCTCGTCCAGGGCCGCAGCGATGTGCGCGTTGGTCAGCTCGACCATTTCCATAGGGTAGGTCGGATGGACGGCCCCGTCTGGCTTGTGCTGCCCACCTACGACGAGGCCGACAACGTGGACGCGATCGTCCGAGCCGCGGTGGCGACCCTGGCGCGCGCTGCACCGGGGTCACATCACGTCCTGATCGTGGACGACAGCTCACCGGACGGCACCGGGAAGCTCGCCGATGCCCTGGCTGGCGAGCTCGAGGCCGTAGAGGTCCTGCACCGCCCGCGCAAGGGCGGACTCGGCCCGGCGTATCTGGCTGGGTTCGACCGCGCGCTGGAGGCTGGAGCCGCCTGGGTGCTGCAGATGGACGCCGACTTCTCCCACGACCCGGCCGATCTGGCCCGGCTGCTCGCCGCCGCGCGCCAGGGCGCCGACCTCGTGCTCGGGTCCCGCTACGTGCCCGGCGGCGGGGTCTCGGGCTGGCCGCTGCGCCGCCGACTCGTCAGCCGGGCCGGCAGCCTCTACGCCCAGGCCTCGCTCGGGCTGCCCCAGCGAGACCTGACCGGGGGGCTGAAGTGCTTCGCGCGCCGGACGCTCGAGGCCATCGATCTGGACGCGGTTCGCTCCCGCGGCTATGCCTTCCAGGTCGAGCTGACCTACCGTGTCGTCCGCGCCGGGCTCTCGGTCCGGGAGGTGCCCATCACCTTCCACGACCGTCGCGCCGGGCAAAGCAAGATGTCGGCCCGCATCGCGCTCGAGGCGGCCTGGCTCGTCCCGGCGCTGCGCCGACGAGCCGGGCGGGGCGTGGGAGGCGTGACCCGGCGAGAGCTGGAGCCGGACTCCGCCCCCTGAGCGCTGACGCGGGGCGCCGCAGCGCGTCCGTGCGCGTACAGGCGCGCCCGCCGGATCTGCTGCGTTCCGGTGTCCTTACTATACTTTGTATAGCGTCCAAGTACCGACCGCTCCGAGGTGAGACCTTCATGGCACAGCTCAACGAGGTGACCGACGCCAACTTCCAGGCCGAGGTCGTCGAAGCCGACGTCCCAACCCTTGTCGACTTCTGGGCGCCGTGGTGCGGGCCGTGCCGCGTGGTGAGTCCGGTCCTCGAGGAGATCGCCGCTGAGCGCGACGACCTGCGGGTGGTCAAGCTCAACGTCGATGACAACCAACAGACCGCGGCGGCCTTCGAGGTGCTCTCGATCCCGACGATGATCCTGTTCCGTCATGGCCAGCCGGTCAAGAAGCTCATCGGCGCCCAGCCCAAGCGCAAGCTCGTGGCCGAGCTGGAGCCGGCGCTGACGTAGGAGGCCGACCGGGCGCCGAGCGCCGAGCGCCGATGGGCCATTTCTCGTCACGGCCCGGCCGCGACGCCGGGTGGGTCGAGAACTCGACACACCCCAGACGCGCCGCGGCCTACCGCTCCACCCGCTCGAGCCCGATGCGCAGCTCGCGCCCGTCGATCTGGGCTCGCTCAGCCGCCAGCCCAGCCGATCCCTCCCCGTCATACCCGACTTCGCGGGCCAGGGTCTCGGCGGCCAGGTGGGCCTCGTGGGTGCGGGCCGCGGCGAGCAGGTCCTCGTCGCCGGCGAGGGTCAGCTTGATGCGATCCTCAACGGCCAGGCCGGCCGACTTGCGGGCTGCCTGTACGGCGTGGATCACCTCGCGGGCCAGGCCCTCGCAACGCAGCTCGTCGTCGAGCGTCAGCTCGAGGGCGACGGCATGGGAGCCCTCGCGCTCGAGCTGATAGCCGTCGATCGGGCGCAGGAAGAGCTGGACGTCATCGACCCCGAGCTGGTGATCGCGACCGCCGATCGAGAGTGCGACCTGGCGGCCGGCGCGCAGCTCGGCGGCGACGTGACCGGGGTCCAGGGCAGCCACGGCCGCGGCCACGGTCGGCATCTGGCGGCCGAATCGGGGACCCAGCGTGCGGTAGTTGGGCTTGAGCTCGTAGGACCCCAGCTCATCGGCGGCGGCGACGAAGCGCAGGAGACGGACGTTGAGCTCGTCCCGGACGGTGCCCGCCAGGCGCTCGATGGCCCGGCGCTCGCGCGGTGAGGCGACGACCACCGCCTCGCCCAGAGGCTGGCGCACCTTAACCCTGGCCTGCTTGCGGGCGGCGAGGCCGAGGCGCACCGCCTCGCGCGCGGTTGTCATGTCGGCCTCCAGCTCGACATCGCGCAGCGACAGATCGGTTACCGGGAAGTCGCACAGGTGCACGCTGGGCTCGGTGCCGTCGACGTTGTCATAGACCTCGTCGGCCATGAACGGGCAGAAGGGGGCCAGCAGCCGGGAGACCGTCGACAGACAGGTGCGCAGCGTGGCGAACGCCGCGAGGTCGCCCTCCCAGAAGCGCGGACGCGAACGGCGCACGTACCAGTTGGACAGCTCGTCCACGAACCCGGCGATGGCCCGGCCCGCCGTCGTGGCGTCGTAGGCGTCGAGGCGCTCGCGCACTTCACCGGCCACCGCCTGCAGCCGCGACAGCGCCCAGCGGTCGAGCGGGGCGGCGGGCTCGGCTTCCACGTCGGCGGCGACATCGTTGGCCCGCGCGTAGAGCACGTAGAAGGCGTGGATGTTCCACAGCTGCAACAGGAACTGGCGTACGCCCTCGGCGATCGTGCCATCCGAGAAGCGGTAGCCATCCCAGGGTTGCTTGGAGGTGAAGAAGTACCAGCGCAGCGCGTCGGCGCCGTGACGGTCGAGCACGTCCGAGGGCGCCACCACGTTGCCCTTGGACTTGCTCATCTTCTCCCCGCGCTCATCGAGGATCAGCCCCAGGCAGACGACGTTGCGGTAGGGGGCACAATCGAACAGCAGCGTGGAGATGGCCAGCAGGGAGTAGAACCAGCCGCGGGTCTGGTCCTGGGCCTCGCAGACGAAGTCAGCGGGGAAGGCCCGCTCGAAGGCATCGGTTCCCTGGGCCGGATGGTGGTGCTGGGCGAAGGGCATCGCTCCAGAGTCGAACCAGACGTCGATGACCTCGGGGACACGGCGCATCGGGTCGGCGCACTCGGCGCACGGGAACTCGACGTGGTCCACGAACGGACGGTGGGGATCGTCGAGATGCAGCCCCGAGCGCTGCTCGAGCTCGCTCAGCGATCCGACGAAGATCGTGTGACCGGCGGCGCACCGCCAGATCGGCAGCGGCGTACCCCAGTAGCGTTCGCGCGACAGCGCCCAGTCGACGTTGCCGGCCAGCCAGTCGCCGAAACGACCGTGCTTTACGTGATCGGGGTGCCACGCGACCGTCTCGTTAGCGGCCAGCAGGCGATCGCGGCGCGCGGATGTTCGCACGTACCACGATGGTCTGGCGTAGTACAGCAACGGGGTGCCACAGCGCCAGCAGTGCGGGTAGGCGTGCTCCAGCGTGCCGGATCGCTCCAGGCGGTCGCGCGAGCGCAGGTCCTCGATCAGTTCGGGCTCGGCCTCTCTTACCCGTCGATCAGCCCACGGCCCCATGCGCTCGTCGTAGGTGCCGTCGCCGCGCACGGGGTTGACCAGGGCCAGCCCGTGCTCGCGGCCGAGCGCGAAGTCGTCCTCGCCGAAGGCGACCGCGGTGTGGACGAGTCCGGTACCGTCGGTGTCTGACACGAAACCGCCGCCCAGCACGCTGTGACCGAGCGGCCCCCAGAGCTCGCCGGCGAGCAGGTCGAACGGGGCCTGATAGCGGGCCCCGATCAGCTCGGCGCCGGAGAAGGTCGCCAGCACCCGCGCCTCGTCGCCCACCAGGCTGACCAGGGCGTGGGCCAGCACGGCGATCCGACCCCCATGCGCGACGCGCGCGTAGCTGATCCCGGGGTGCACGGCGACGGCGGCGTTGGCGGGCAGCGTCCAGGGCGTCGTCGTCCAGATCAACAGCTCATCACCGGCCCGCACTGGGCCGTGGTCGGCCTGCACGGGCAGGCGGACATAGACCGACGGGTCGACGACGTCGCGGTAGCCCAGTGCCACCTCGTGGGAGGAGAGCGCCGTCTCGCAGCGCGGACAGTAGGGGACGACCTTGTGGTCCTCGACGAGCAGCCCCTGCTCCCAGATGCGCTGAAGCGCCCACCAGACCGACTCCACGTAGCCCGGGTCCAGGGTCCGGTAGGCGTCGTCGAGGTCGACCCAGAAGCCGATCCGCTCGGTAAGCCGGTCCCATTCCTCCAGGAAGACAAGGACAGACGCGCGGCAGCGCTCGTTGAACTCAGCGATCCCGTAGGCCTCGATGTCGGCCTTGGAGCCCAGCCCCAGCTCTCGCTCGACGGTGATCTCCACCGCCAGCCCGTGGCAGTCCCAACCGCCCTTGCGGGCCACGCTGTAGCCGCACATCGTCTTGAAGCGGGGGAAGATGTCCTTGAACGCGCGCGCGAGGACGTGGTGCACGCCGGGACGGCCGTTGGCGGTCGGCGGGCCCTCGTAGAAGACCCATGGCGCCGCGCCCTCTCGGCGCCGCAGCGACTCGCGGAAGACGTCACGCTCACGCCAGCGCGCGAGCACTCCGCGCTCGAGCGCCGGCAGGTCGGGCGGAGAGGGGACGGGACGCAGCGGCACGCCGCGATTCTGGCAACCCCGGCGCCCACCGACCCGCGGATGCGACAACTACGGCGACGCGGGTGTGCGGGCCGGGGCCACGGGCGCCACCGGCGCCTCGGGCGCCGAGGCGTCGTTGTCCCCCTCCCGCCCGTCGAGCCCACCTGCTTCGAAGGTGCCGGCGCGGGCCAGCACGGCGAAGACGCCGGCGGCCAGGCCCGCGGCCAGGCCGGCCACGGCGTAGGCGCTACGGGCGCTGAACGCGCTGGCCAGCACCCCGCCAGCCACAAAGCCGACCACCGGGGCGGCGGCCCCGATCGACTCCACCAGGGCCATCAGGCGCGGGAGCAGTGCCGGCGGGCCCAGCGCCTGCACCGCGCTGACCAGCGACACCCACTGCACCCCGTTGCCCACCCCCCCGACCACCGACGCGCCGCAGGCCACGGTCAGGGAGGGCGCCACCGACACACCCCCGTAGGCCACGGCGATGGCCAGGGTGCTCCAGGCCAGCAGGCGGCCCAGGGCCCACCGTCGCGCCCAGGCGAACAGCACGGCCCCGCCGATCATGCCCACCCCCCAGGAGGCCAACAGGGCGCCATAGCCGGATGAGCCGGCGTGCAGCGTTCCCTTGGCGAAGACCACCTCGACCGGGATGACCGCGGCGAACCAGACCAGCGCCAGGGCCTCGGCGCCGAGCAGCCCGGTCAGGCGACCGTCGGCCCGGACATGAGCCAGCGCCTCGCGCACCCGGGCCAGCAGCGGACTGGTCGGCTGGGGACCGGGAGTCACCACCCCGACCAGCACAACCGCAGCCGCAGCGAACGACGCAGCGTCGAGAACGAGGGCCGCCGAGACGCCGGCACCGGAGACCAGGAGCCCAGCCACCGCCGGACCGACGGCGGCGGAGACGGTGAGACCGCCGTTGAGCACCGCGTTGCCGCGCCGCAGCTGGTCGCCGGCGCCGAGCTCGGAGACCACCGCGGCGCGGACGAGGGCCCGGCCGGACAGCGCCAGCGTGCCGTCGACCGCCGCCAGCACCAGGATGGCCGGGAGCGAGAAGCGGACGGCGGCCACCACGGCGAGGGCGGCGAAGATGATCGCCTCGATCGCGTAGAGCCCGGCCACCGCGCCGCGGCGGTGGCTGCCCTCGACGCGGGCGACAACCACCGGCGCCAGCAGCGAGGGGACGAGCCGGGCGGCGATGAACAGCGCTGCGGTGGCCAGCGCACTGGCGGTGGCGTCGTAGACCAGCACCGCGAGGGCAACGTCGCCCAGCCAGTTCCCCAGCTCGTTGACCGTGTAGGCGCTGGCCAGGCGCGGAAAGAGCCCGTGACGCAGCGAGGCCGAGGGGTGGGTGGTGGGGTGCGACACGAAGGGCCCGAGAGCACGGAGCCGTACCCGAGACGGCGGCCGGTCAAGCGAGCTGGGGGAGCCGGCCACGCGGCTTGCCCTCAGCAGAGATGTGATTTTGTAGAGTTTTTCGCCCGATATCGCTTCGGTTACTGCACGATTTGTTGCATACTCAGCGCGAGGCGGGCGCTGAGTCCGCCTCGGATGCGCTCCTGCGAACAGCGAGAGGAGGCACGAATGGGCTGGCGCGGCGGCTGATCTCCCTGCAAGTGCGGGGTTGTTGACGGGGCGTGGCGCGCGGGCGTCATTGACGCTTGCGCGGACGCTCTCCGTCGATGTCGGGCCCCAGGGGTGGGTTGCGCTTTTCCCCTGGGCAGCCGACCATGTGGTCCCGGGCTCCCATGGATGGGAGCTCGCCTTCTGATTCTGACAATGGACTCGTCGCCTACACGCCGACGCGCGAGCGCGGCGCTCTCCCCGGTCCCATGACGGGCCAATCGCTCGTCGTGCTCGGCGGCGCCTGCGCCGGGCCCGCGCTGATCGGTCTCTCGCTTCTGCTCCGGATCCGGGGCGGCGGCTCGCGCGTCCGGCTCCCGGCTTTCACCGGGCGAGCGGAGAGCTCGCCCACGGCTGCCCTGCCTCTCCCGCTCGGGCCGGGCCCAGCCAACGGGGCCCCCCCAGCCTCGTCGTCGGGGCCGGCGGAGGGCTCTGGGTCAACGCCGTCTCTTCGCGCCCAGATCGCCCCGCTCGGGCCGACGTTGGCCGCCGTACAGGTGCTGGGCCTGGCGGGGGCCCTCACCTACGCGGTGCTGGCCAATGGCCAGACGCACGGAAGCCCGGCGGTCCTGGTCGTGCTCGCCGCGTGCGCGATCCTCTCCGACCTCACGGCCTTCCGCTCGCAGTCCCTGCTCAAGGTGTCGGGCAGCTTTCTCGCGCTGGTCCTGGCCATGGTGTTGCTCGGCGGCCCCTCCGCGGCCCTGCTCGGCGTCCTGTGCATCGCCGTCGGATGGCTGCGCTGGCGGGAGGCGCCGCATCATCTGCTCAACAACCTGACCGTCTATGCCTGGTTCCCCCTCATCGGCGGCCTGACCTTCAGCCTGCTGCGGGCCGCCTGGCACGTCGGCACCGGAGGCTGGGTGTACTACGCGCTCATCTTCGCCGTCTTCGCTCTGGCCCTGGCGCTGAACTTCCTCGGCGTCGCCGGCTACATCTGCCTGGTCGAGGGCACTTCGCTCCGGGCCAAGGTCCGCGAGGCCCTGCTGCCGGTCCTGAGCTCCGAGCTGTTCTCGGCCCTGCTCGCGGTCGCCGTCGCCTACCTCTACCGCCTCGTCGGGCTCGGGGCCCTTGCCCTGTTCACCATCGTCCTGGTCTTCGTGCAGAACCTGCTGGGCAAGCTCGTGGTCTCCGAGCGTCGCGCGCAGGATCTCGAGCGCCGCACCGACCAGCTCGCCTCCCTCCACGTGGGGATGCTCAGCTCGCTGCTGCACGGGCTCGACCTCCGCGACCGCATGACGGCCCGTCACAGCGCCGCCGTCGCGCGCTACGCCCGGGAGATCGCCCGCGAGGCGGGCTTCTCCGAGGCCGAGCAGGACCTGGTTCACACCGCCGGCCTGCTGCACGACATCGGAAAGTTCATCTTCCCCGACGACGTGCTCAAGGCCGACCGCAGCCCGACGGCGGAGGAGTGGGAGATCATCCGCGCCCACCCCGGCGAGGGAGCCCGCCTGGTGCGCCAGGTCGAGGGATACGGCCCGGTCGCCGACATCATCGAGGCCCACCACGAGCGCATCGACGGTCGTGGCTATCCGCGTCAGCTCGGCGGTGAGGAGATCCCCGCCCTGTCGCGGATCGTGTCGGTTGCCGATGTCTATGACGTGATGACCGCGCGCGACTCCTATCGCACGCCCATCTCCTCCCTGGAGGCCATCCAGGAGCTCTTCCGGGTGGCCGACAGCCAGCTCGCCACCGAGTACGTGAGGATCCTCGTCTCACTGCTGGCCGGCAAGAGCATGGCCTACCGCCACGGCGAAGACGCCGACTTCGATGCCGAGCTCGCCCGCGAGCGCAGCACCCACCTGTTCACGGGTGCTGCTGAGCGCGCCGGGGCCACTGGCGCCCTGAAGGCCGAGGCGTCGTGAGCGGTCGCTCTCTTGCGTGCGGGCGGACAGCTGGCCCGTATGGTGGCCGGCCATGAAGACGCGCGAGGCCGCCGAGCACCTCTCCGTCTCCCCCAACACCCTGCGGGCGTGGGAGCGCCGCTACGGCTTCCCCCAGCCGGCGCGCAGCGCGGGCCGCCATCGCTCGTATGACCGGACGGAGATCGCCTCGCTGCGCCGGGCCTTCGAGGACGGGCTGTCCATCGCGTCGGCGATCGAGAAGGTTCGCTCCCAGCTCGGGATCGACGACGACGAGCTCGAGGGAGCGCTGCGCACCTTCGACGCCGAGGGCGCCGACCGGGTGGTGGAGAAGGCAATGGGCCTCCTGCCTGTGCCCCGGGTGGTGAGCGAGGTCCTGCTGCCCGCCCTGGAGGCCGTCCGCAGCCGCTTCGGCGACGACAGCGCCTGCTGGGCGTTCTCCGCCGCCTGGGGCGCCGCGTGGCTGGAGCGCCAGCGGCGCATCACTCCGCCGCCCACGCGGCCCATCTCCCTGCTCATCGGCGACGCGACGTGGGGGCCGCTGGACCGCCAGCACGCGCCAGTCCGGGCGCTGGAGCTGCTCTGTGCTCGCGCCGGTGCGCGCGTGCTGACCCTCAGCGTGCTCGGCGCGATCGGCCTGCGCGACGCCACCGCCGGAACCACCGCGGTCCTGCTCGCCGGGGGCGGCGTGTCGGGCGAGCGCGTCAACCGCTGGCTCGACGCGGTGGCCGGGGCCACCGGACGGGTGCCGCTGACCCTCTACCGGACGCCCCCCGAGCGCAACGGTCACGCCCTCGACCGCGACCCCCAGCGCGCCCAGCGCGAGCTCTTCGCCCACCTCAACGGCGAGCGTGTCATCCCTCTGCGACACCAGCAGATCGATGGAGCTACCCTGACTGCTCTGCGATGAGTGTCGCCCGCCTTACCCACCTCCAGCCCGTCCCGGAGCCGCAGACGAGCGCGCCTGTGGCCTTCTGCTCGCACTGCGGCCGGGTGCCCCGGCCGGCGCGCCACCAGAGCAGTCGGGTGTGCACCCACTGTGAGCTGGGGCTCATCCTGCGGGCTGACGCCGAGCTGGCGCCGCGGCCCGACGAGCCCTTCGTGGTCTGTGACGAAGGGCTGCTCATCTGCGCGCTCTCCGAGGCGGCCGAGCGCGCGCTTGCCATATCTGAGCCGGCGGTGATCCACCGGCCCCTGAGCGACCTGCTCGTCGCCGCATCCGAGGAGGAGCGCAGCGACAGAACCGTCGACGCCCTGGTGTCCAACTCGGCTCGCGGCCTTGATGACCCCGGCCACGCCGTCGTCTGCCCGGTCGAGACCTTCGGGGTGCGCTTCTCCGCGCGCATCGGCACCTGCGGCCCGCCCTCGGCGGCGCTCGTGGTGCTGACCGAAACGCTTTAAGTGGGTCGCGCCGGGAAGCCCTGAGATGCGACGGACTGCCGTCGCGGGGCTATCGGGCCTGGCGGCGGCAGGGTGGCTGGGCTGCGGGAGCGCGAGACAGCCCGTGGTGCCCGCGGACTGCGTCGCCGATCCGGGCGCCATCGCCAGCGCCCTGAGCCAGGCGCCACGCCCGGTCACCCTGCCCGGCGGAACGCCGTTGTCGAGCTGCGCCCGGGACGCCTCCGGCGCCGCCGACCTCCAGAACCTCGGGGTCGTGATGGTGGCGGTGGCCGAGGATCTGGGGAGCCAGGTGCCCGGCAGCGACAGGGCGGCACTGGAGCTGGGCTACCTGGTCGGGACCATGCGCCGGGGGATGGCCGGAGACAACGGGGTCCACGCCGAGCTCGAGCGCCGCCTCGAGCAGGCCATGCCCGAAGGGGTGGCGGCGAGTCGCCGCGCCGCCTACGAGCGTGGGCTCCGCGCCGGGGCGGGCGCCGGGTAGTGGTCGTCACCCCTCCCGACGGACGTCCACCCGTCCGGCTGCGCCTCTACCACCACCACGACGGCGCGCGGGTCGCCTATCGCGAGACGGGAACCGGGCCCGGCCTTGCCCTGCTGCACTCAGGCGGACTCACCCACCGCGAGTTCCAACCGGTCATCGAGCACCTCTCAGACCGCTTCCGCCTCGTCCTGCCCGACCTCCCGGCCCACGGCGACTCCGAGGACCGGCCCCGCCACCCGTACACGCCCGAGTGGCTGACCGACGTCATGGCGGGCTTTTGCCGCGACACGGTGGGGGCGGCGGGGATGGTCGGTGGTCGGGGGGCGGGCGCCGAGCTGCTGCTCCGGGCGCTGGTCGCCGGCCACCTGGAGCCCGCCCGGGCCGTGCTCATGCCCAACCGCATGCATGGGCCCACCTCCCGCCCGTGGGCGTTTGCAGCCTGGCGCCTCGCCGCCCGGGCGGGGGGACTGCCCGGGGCCGACCGGGCGCTGTCCCACGCCGCCGAGATGGCCTTCCGGCCCGAGCTCGGCGATCACCTCTCGGCGCGCGGCGACCCCGGGGCGCGCGACCTGATGCGCCACGCCTTCGCCGATGTCGGCGGCAACTCCAACCGCGCCCGCTGCTGGGCCAAGCTGGCCCGTTCGTGGTCGCAGCGCCCGGAGCGCAGCCTGCTCGACGTCTACCCTGGACTGCCCATGCCGATCCTGCTGCTCTGGGCCGACCACGACGCCTCCCATCCCGTGACCCTGGCCGAGGAGGCCCTCGTGCGGCTGCCGCGCGGCGAGCTGCGGGTCCTGGCCGACACCGGCCACCTGATGGCCTACGACGACCCGGTGGGCCTCGCCCGCGAGCTGGGAGCATTCTGTGGAGGACGCCGCTGAGCGTCCGTCGGTGCTCGGCGCCGATCGGCCGGGTCGCGTCGGGTAGCGTTGCCCCCATGGGCAAGCGGAGGCGAGGAGGAGCATGAGCGTCCAGCCGACCGATCGCCAGCTGTGGGGCGGGGAGACGACCAAGGCCGTGTCCAACTTCCCGATCTCCGGGGAGCCGCTCCCGGCCGAGCTCATCCACTGGCTGGGACGGATCAAGGGCGCCGCCGCCCTGGTCAACGGTGAGCTGGGGCTGCTGGAGGACGCTGTCGCCGAGCGGATCGCCGCCGGGGCGGCCGAGGTGGCCGACGGCCGCCACGACGCCCAGTTCCCCATCGACGTGTTCCAGACCGGCTCGGGCACGTCGTCGAACATGAACGCCAACGAGGTCATCGCCAGCCTGGCCGGAGAGGGCGCCCACCCCAACGACCACGTCAACTGCGGCCAGTCCTCCAACGACGTCTTCCCCTCTGCCGTGCACCTCGCGGCGCTGGACTCGGCCAGCCACCGCCTGCTTCCCGCCCTCGAGGCGCTCGAGGGCGAGCTGACCCGCCGGGCCCGCGACTTCTCGGAGGTCGTCAAGGCGGGGCGCACCCACCTCATGGACGCCGTCCCGGTGACCCTCGGCCAGGAGTTCGCCGGCTACGCCGCTCAGGTACGCCTGGGGGTCGCGCGCGTCCGCGACGCCCTGCCGCGGGTGGCCCAGATCCCTCTCGGTGGCACGGCTACGGGCACCGGGCTCAACACGCACCCCGAGTTCGCCCACCGCGTCCGGGCCCGGCTGCAGGCCGACACCGGTCTGGACATCCGCGCCCCCGAGGATCCCTTCGAGGCCCAGGGCAACCGCGACGCGCTCGTCGAGCTCTCGGGCGCGCTGAAGGTCATCGCCGTCTCGCTGACCAAGATCGCCCAGGATCTTGCCCTCATGGGCTCGGGCCCTCGCGCCGGCCTCGGTGAGCTGCTCCTCCCCGAGCTGCAGAAGGGCTCCTCGATCATGCCGGGCAAGGTCAACCCCGTCCTGCCCGAGGTCGTCATGCAGGTCGCCGCCCAGGTGATCGGCAACGACACGGCGATCACCGTCGGGGGCCTGCAGGGCAACTTCGAGCTCAACGTGCGCATCCCGCTCATCGCGCGCAACCTCCTGGAGTCCATCCGGCTGCTGGCCAACACCGCCGACGCCTTCCGCGAGAAGTGCGTGGAGGGCCTGCGGGCCAACGAGGAGGGCTGCGAGCGTTCGGCGGAGTCGACCCTCGCGGTGGCCACCGCGCTGAACCCGCACATCGGCTACGACCGGGCCAGCGAGATCGTCACGGCAGCCGCCCAATCAGGCGCCACCCTGCGGGAAGTGGCACGTGAGCACGGCGTCGAGGAGTCCGTCCTCGACGAGGCGCTCGACCTCCGGCGTATCGCCGCCGGCAACCAGGCCGGCTGACGAGCTCGAGGGCGACCGGCCGCCGCGCGGACGTTCACCCACCAGCGCATGTCTTCTCCGCCTCACCACCAACCACCCCTGGTCGGCCTGAGCTTCGACGACGGCCCCGACCCGCGCTGGACCGGCGAGGTGGCCCGGGCCCTGGACCGGCTGCGGGTGCGCGCCACCTTCTTCGTCTGCACGGCGCGGCTGGGCCAGACGGGATCGCGCGCGCTGCGCGATCTCCGGGCCGCCGGTCACGAGATCGGGTTGCACGGCCACGGTCACCTCGACCATGCCGGCACCCCGGCTCCGCGCGTCCGCTCCGACACCGAGCGTGCGCTGGCGGTGCTTGCCCGCCTCGGTCTGCGTCCCCGGCTCTGGCGCACGCCGTGGGGGCGGGTCGGGCCCATCACCTTCGAGCTCGCCGCGCGACACCGCCTGGCGCTGGTCGGTTGGGACGTCGACACCCACGACTGGGCGGGAGACCCGTGGCGGGCGATGCTCGCCTCGTGCTCCCCCGCGCTGGGCCCAGGATCGATCGTGCTGCTGCATGACTCGGCCGGCCCCGGTGCGCGCCGTCGTGGGTGCGGGCAGACCGTCGCGCTCCTCGGCCCGCTGGTGGCCGCCATCCGGGGCATCGGCTGCCAGCCCACCACGGTCGGCGACCTCGCCGCCGGGGCGAGGTGAGCGTGGCCGCGTCATCGGCGGGGGCGGCCATCGGTCCGGCCCTCAGCGAGGACTCGCTGAGGGCCGCCCTCACCGCCATCGCCCCGGGTGCCTCCGCGCGCGACCGCTGTCCCGCCTTCCCCGACGACGCGATGGGAGCGCTGGCCGGGGCCGGGGTGCTCGGCGCCACGCTGCCGGGCGCGCCGGCCCATCGCCGACCGGGTCGGGAGTGGGGCCTGGTCCGCCGCACAGCGCGGGTGGACGGCTCGGTGGGCCGCATCCTCGACGGTCATCTCAATGCCGTCGAACGGGTTGTGGCGTGCGCTCCAGATCCGCTGCGTGAGCGTGAGCTGGCCGAGGTGGCCGCCGGTCGCCTGTGGCTCGGCGTGTGGGGCGCCGACCCGGTGGCCGGCGAGGGCCCCCCGGCGCGCGTTGTCGACGGCAGGCTGATTGGGGTTAAGACGTTCTGCTCCGGAGCGGGCGGCGTGCACCGGGCGATCGTGCTGGCCCGGGGCCCGGCAGGGCTCCCTCTCGCCGCCTACGTCGATCTCTCCGACGGCGTCGAGGTCGATCGCAGCTGGTTTCGCGGAGCCGGAATGCGCGCGTCGGAGAGCCACCGCGTGGTGTTCTCCGGGGCGCGGGTGCTCTGCATCCTGGGCGACCCCGGCGAGCTCGGACGGGAGCCGTTGTTCTCGCGCGACGCGATCCGCACCGCGGCGCTCTGGGCTGGCGTTGCTGACGCCGCCGCCGCGAGCGCACTCGACGAGATGGCAGCGCGCCCGACGGTCGGGGCCCTCGAGGGCCTCGCGGCCGGGCGCATCGCCCTCGCCCGGCAGGCCATCGACCTATGGCTCGACGAGGCCGCCCACCGCGCAGAGCAGGATCCCCAGCGCCCGCTGCGCGTCCTGTCGGTCCAGCTGCGGGTGGCCATCGCCCAAGCCGCCCGGACCATCCTCGACGAGGCAGCGCGGGGGTGCGGCTCGCGTCCATTCGCCCGCCCCACCGTGCTCGAGCGGGCGCGCCGCGACCTCGAGCTGTTCCTGCTCCAGCACCGGCTGGATCCCATGCTGGCCCGGCTGGGCCAGGACGACCTCGAGGGTCGGGGATGAGCGCCGGCCCCGGCGTCGAGACGAGCTTCTTCGAAGCGCTCTACCGCGAGCACGAGGACCCCTGGGGCTTTGCCTCGCGGTCCTACGAGAGTCACCGCTACGACCGCATGCTCGCTGCCCTCGGAGCTCGTCGCTTCGAATGCGCGCTCGAGGTGGGCTGCTCGATCGGCGTCTTCACCGAGCGCCTGGTCCCGCGCTGCGCAATCCTCAACGCGCTGGACGCGTCCCCCACCGCCGTCCAACGCGCTCGCGACCGCCTCACCGCGCATCCCGGCGCCCGGGTCGTGCGCGCCCGAGTGCCCGACGAGCTCCCCGAGGGGCCCTTCGACCTCGTGGTCTGCGCCGATGTCCTCTACTACCTCAGCGCCGACGCGTTGGCCGGCCTGCTCCCGCGGCTGGAGGCGAGTCTGACGCCGGGCGGGATGCTGCTCGCGGCCCACTGGCGGGGACCGACGGCGCCCGCCCCGCTGACCGGCGACGAGGTCCACGAGCAGCTGCTCGGTGCGACAGCCCTGCACCACAGCCTGGACGGGAGCGAGCGGCGCTTTCGCCTCGATCTGCTGGAGCGCCGGTGAGCGACAGCGACCCTCTGGTCATCGTGGGCGGGGGCGCCGGTGGTCTGTCGGTCGCCCGCTCCTACCGCGACGCCGGCGGGCCGGCGGAGGTCATCCTCCTGGCCGAGGAGGGCGTGGCTCCCTATCAGCGCCCGCCGCTGTCCAAGGACTTTCTCCGCGGGGAGACCGACCGCGACGAGCTGTGGCTCGAGCAGCCGGGCTGGTATGAGGAGCAGCGCATCACCCTGCGCCCGGCGCGGGCGCAGGCGCTGGACCCCACGGCGCGTGAGCTGCGGCTGGACTCGGGCGAGCTGCTCGTCTACGGGAGCTGCGCGCTGGCCTGTGGCTCGCGCGCGCTGCGCCCTGACATCCCCGGCCTCGACGACCCCGCCGTGCTCGCGCTGCGGTCGCTCCAGGACGCCGAGGATCTGGTTACGCGGACCTGCGCACCCGGCACCCGGGTCGTGGTGATCGGCTCTGGCTTCGTCGGTTGCGAGGCCGCCGCCTCGCTGTCAATGCGGGGCGCGACGACCACGCTGGTCACCGACGAAGAGCAGCCGCACGCCGCACGCCTTGGACCGGAGGTCGGCGAGCGGATCGCCGGATGGCTGCGCGACGCGGGTGTGGAGCTGGCGCTCGGTGCCGGCGTGGAACGCCTCGAGCGCGGTGACGAGGGCGTGGAGGTGGTCGTGGCCGGAGGGCGGCGCATCGCCGCCCAGGTCGTGCTCGCCGCCCTGGGGGCCCAGGCGCGGGTGGAGCTGGCCGAGGAGGCGGGGCTCGAGCTCGCCCTGGGCGGGGTGGCCGTCGACGCGTCGATGCGCACGTCGGCGCCCGCCGTCTGGGCAGTTGGGGACATCGCCGCAGCCGAGCACCCGGGCGCGGGCCGGCGGATCCGGGTCGAGCACTGGGGCGACGCCCTCACCCAGGGCGAGGTCGCCGGTCGGGTCATGGCCGGCCAGGACGCCGCCTGGGACAGCGCACCAGGCTTCTGGTCGACCATCGGCACGCACACCCTCAAGTACGCCGCGTGGGGCGACGGTCACGACGTGGTGCGATTCGAACCGTCGGCCTCGTCGGCCTTCGCGGTCAGCTACGAGCGCACCGGACAGCTCGTCGGCGCCCTGGCCCATGAGCACGACGAGCACTACGAACAGGGCAGGCGGCGCCTGGAGCACGGCGGATGAGTCCGCTGGCACCCCCCTCCGCGCAGCTGCTGGCCTGTGTGGTCGTACCCGCGCGCGACGAGGAGTCGCGCGTCGCCGCGTGTCTGACGTCGCTGGCCGACCAGCACGGCCTGGACGCGGCGGCCTACGAGGTGATCCTCGTCCTCGACGGCTGCCGGGACGCGACCGAGCAGCGGGCTCTGCAGGCGGCGGCGGCGCACCCGGGCCTTGCCCTGCGCCTGCGCCGCGTCAGCACGCACAGCGCGGGCGCCGCGCGGCGGGTCGGAATGGACCTGGCCTGTGCGCGGCTGCTCGCCCTCGACCGACCCGAGGGCCTGATCGCCTCGACTGATGCCGACACGGTGGTGGCGTCCGACTGGCTCGAGCGCCAGCTCGCAGCGATGGCGCTGGGGGCCGGGGCCGTCGGCGGCCGGATCGAGCTGTCGGGAGACGAGCAGGCCGCCCTGGCCCCCGAGGTGCTCGCGGACCGGGGGGCCTCGCTGCGTAGGCGCCGGGCGCGGGCCCGGGCCGATGCCCCGGCCGCCACGCGCACCCTGCGCGTCGACCATGGCCAATTCAGCGGAGCGTCGATGGGAGTGGCAGCGGGCCTCTATGCCGAGCTGGGCGGCCTGGAGCCCTCGCGGGCCCTGGAGGACGAGGCGCTCGAGCGGGCGCTCGTCGACCGCGGCGTGGCCATCGCGCGCCCGGCTGATGTGCGGGTGACCACGTCGGCCCGGACGGGCGGACGGGCACCCCGGGGCCTGGCCGCCGACCTGGCCGTCGGGCATTGGCACGCCCGGCGGAGCTACCGAGCCGACGACTACAGCCTCGGTGCCCTCCTGAGCGCCAAGCAGGAGCGGGTGTGCGTCATCCTGCCCGCCCGCGAGGTGGCGGGGACCATCGCGACGATCCTTCAGCGCCTGGATGGACCGCGCGCGCGAGGCCTCATCGACGAGCTCGTCGTGGTGGACGCCGACTCCTCTGACGGCACCGCCGAGCTCGCCCGGGCCGCCGGCGCCCGCGTTGTCTCCGAGTCCGAGCCCAGGGCTGACCATGGACCCTGCCGGGGCAAGGGCGACGCGCTGTGGCGAGCGCTCAGCGTGACCGGGGGTGAGGTTGTCGCCTTCCTGGATGCCGACACCGCGGACTTCGACGTGCGCTTCCTGCTCGGACTGCTCGGACCCCTGCTGTCCCACCCCGAGCTGAGACTGGTCAAGGGGGGGTTCCGGCGCCCGCTGCGTGTGGGCGCCGGCGTCGTGCCCGACGGCGGAGGCCGGGTCACCGAGCTGCTCGCCCGTCCCACCATCAATCTCCTCTTCCCCCTCCTGGCCGGCTTTCACCAGCCGCTGGCCGGCGAGATTGCGGCCCGGCGCGATCTGCTCGAGCAACTCCCCTTCCCCGTCGGCTATGGCGTCGAGTTGGCCATGCTGGTGGATGCCGAGAGGTTGGTCGGCCTCGACGCGCTGGCCCAGGTCGACCTGGGCACCCGGCAGAACCGCCATCAGCCGCTCCTGGCGCTGGGCGCCATGGCCTATGCCATCCTCGTCGCCGCGGAACGCCGCCGCCCCTCCGATGCCGGAGGCGTCCAGACTCCCCCGACGACCCTGACGCTCGCGTCGGCAGCGGGCCTTGACCCGCGCGAGGTCGCCGTCGAGGAGCGGCCTCCGCTTGCCTCACTGCGCGCACCGGTGCTGGCCACTCCTCCCGGGCCCCGACCCACCTTGTCGCCGTGGCGCTCGCCGCGGCCGGTGGGGTAGAGCCGCCGCCGGAGCCGCCCGCGGCGGGGGGCGCGGGTGGCACCGGAGCAGCCGGGCCAGCCGCAGCCGGCGTGTAGGCTCGGAGCTCATGCCCTCCACTCCCGCTGAGCGTCTGCGGATCGTCGTCGAGCTCGCCAGCGACCACGTCCGCGTACATGCGTCCGGGGAGCTCGATCTGGAGACCGGACGCGGGCTCGAGGAGACGCTGAGCGAGCAGCGCCGCGACCGCGATGTCCTGCTGGACCTTCGCGAGGTCGGGTTCGTCGACTCCGCCGGCCTGCGCGTGCTCCTCGGCCTGCGCCAGCACGCAGCGCGTGACGGGTGGTGGATGACCGTCGTCCCCTCCGAGCCGCTGCGTCGCCTGCTCACCATGACCGGCACCGCCGGTCAGTTCGACCTCACTGACACTCCATTCTGAGGCGACACTGGGGCGTAGCTCTTCGGCGGTAAGACGCGACGTAGAGCCGGCGACGATCCGGCCATGAGCGCTTCTGACGATCGCGCCCGCGCGGTTCTCGCCGCGACCCAGCCGCGCGGGGGCGAGTCACGCCAGCCTCGCGGCGCGACAGGTTCAGAGCGCGTCAGCCTTGCTGGCAACCACCATCGTCGCGCCAGAACCGCCCGCTGTGTGCCCACCACGTCACCAACCCTTCGCACCCGACGACCACCGGCTCCTGCTCGGCGCGCGCCAACAGCGCGGTTGCCCGCCGCCGGGTCAGACGACGGCCAGCCATTCGCCCCGAGACGAACCGATACCGACCAAGGAGAAGGGCGGGGAGGTCGAAGGAGGCGCGGACGAAGCCGGCGCGGGAGTCCAGACGCAGCACCAGCCCGACGCTAGGCGGCCGTGCGGTCGGATTGCCGTCGAGCGTGCAGGGCTAGGTGCCAGCCTCGGCGAGGTAGTGACGGCTGGCGTCGGTCGGGTCAACCCAGACGCGCATCAGCCTCTGGGTGCTGGGGTCGCGAAAACGCTCAGGGGTGGGCAGCCACCCTGGTTCGGGCGCCAGCGCCTCACCGTGCCTTCGACCGCGTCGCGACGCGGTGAGCGAGGGGTCGAGGGGTGGGAGGTCCGCCATGACCGTGGCTGCCTGCTCCCGCGATCCTGACCGGTAGACGACCTCCAGTCGCCGGCCTCAGAGCGGGTGACGTCGCCGCGCACGCGGCGCGGTGCGCCGCCCCGAGCCTGACGTTGGGACGTGGGCCCGTCAGCTGGACGCGTAGGGGTCGTAGGTCCCAAACGACCAGCGGTAGCCCTCGAGGTCGAGGGCGCTGTACTCGCGGGAGCCGTAGTCCTGGTCGACGAGCCCGCGCACGATCTGGGCCCCGGCGGCGTGTGCCCGTTCATGGTGGGCGTCGGTGTCGGCCACGACCACGTAGATGCCCTGACCCTGGGCGTCCGGGTCTGGCTCCTGCCCGTCCATCCAGTCGCCCTGGCGAACCTCGCCGAGCATGATCAGCCCCGTCCCGAGGCGCAGCTCGGCGTGGTGCACCACCCCGTCCTCGCCACGGTGGACCTCCTTCTCCTCAAAGCCGAAGGCGCGCCCGAGCCACTCGATGGCGGCGTTGGCATCGCGGTAGCGCAGCGTCGGGAAGATGTTGGGATGGGCGGTCACGACTGGCTCCTGTCCGTAGGGGAACCCGGACGCTAGGCGACTGGAGCGGCCGCGTCTTGGATGGAGTTGACTCCGTCGCCGATGGCATCGCCGCCGCGCACGTGCCGGCTGAGGTAGTCCGTCGGGGTAGTCCCCGCCAGCTCGCGAAAGTCGCGGTCCAGGTGCGCTTGGTCGTAGTAGCCGGAGTCGAGCGCGAGGTCCGCCCAGTCCCCCGGCTCCGGCCCGTCGAGCCGGCGCAACAGAAGGCCGAAGCGGATGATCCGAGCGAGCCGCTTGGGCGGCAGCCCGAGCTCCGCGCGGAAGCGGGCGATGAGGTGGCGATGGCTCCAGCCGACCTCGTGGGCGAGCTCACCGATGGCCAGGCGCCCGCCGGTCTCGACAAGCCGTGTCCATGCCCACCGCACAGCGGGCGCGGGCTCAGGGCCACCCTCGGCGCGGCGGACGAGGAACCCGTCGAGCAGGTCGAAGCGCTCGTCCCAGGTGGGCGCGGCGCGCAGCGCGTCGAGCAACCGGCGCCCCGGCGCGCCGAAAAGCTCGCCCAGATCGCGCACCTCGTTGGTGAGCTCGTGCATGGGCAACCCAACCAGGGTGTAGGCGCCCAGCGGCGTGAGCTTGAGATCGACCATGGTCATGGCCGGCCCTCGCTCGACAATCGAGGGGTGGTCCCCCAGACCGGCCACGAACGCATCGGGCAATCCTCCGAACGCCTCCCCGAGATTGAGGATGAGCGTCGCTCGCGGACGCGGAGGCAGCAACCACGACTGAAACGACGCGCTCGTCTCCACGAACCCGACGTAGCTGCTCGCGACCAGCGAGCCCAGTCGCGGGTCGGCCGGCCGGACCGCGTGCGTCCAGCAACCCAGCTCGGACTCGTGACGCTCGACGCGAACCGGGGGCGAAGACACCCGGGAAGCCTACCCCGGTGGGTGGTCCCGGCGGGTCCCCGGCGACGGAACCATCCGGCCCCGGAAACCCCCCAATGGTCCCCGGGGCCCGACATGGTGATCCTGCCTACTGGCCCGTCGAGGTGCCGCCGGCGCCACCCTGGGTCAGGATCTTCTGGGCGCAATCCTGGCCGGCGGCGGTCGCCTTGGCCTTGGGGACGTCGTCGTAGCTCTTGTACCCCTGGCCCTTGAACTCCTGGATCGCGCAGTCGGCAATCTGACTGGCCTGGACAGGGTTGACCCCGGGCACGCCCTGGAGCTGCTTGACCAGCTTGGTGTGGGCGTCTGAGCTGTCCAGCGACGTCGACCCGCATCCGGCCAGCGGAAGGGCAAGCGCGAGCGGGGCCAAGGCGAGCACCGGGAGGCGCCGGACACGCCGTCGAAGGGTCTCGTTCTTATGGGGCAAGGCAAACCTTTCTGGATCGGTGAAACGGGTCGATGCCGGGTGCGCCGGAAGCCGTCACTGGCACGTCGAACCCGGAGGCGCGGCATTCTGCCGCATCACACGGCCGAGTGCCCCTCGACCTCCGCCACGCCGGGAGCAGTGTCGTGGGGATAAACGCCGGCGCGGCCCAGGCGGCCGGCCCTCGGGCTGAGCGACGCTGCGCCGGGCGCGCCAAAACCATTAGGTTTCGGGCTCGGGGAGCACTGGCGAGAGGGAGGCACCATCGATGACGAGGATGCGACTGATCGGACTCACCGCCCTGTCCGGCACAGCGCTGTGCGCCTCGGCGGCCGCCGCCACCGGTCCGGGCACCATCCGGATCTCGGTTCCCAAGACCACGCGGGCGGGCAAGCACAACTTTGACATCAGGGTCACGGGGCGGGCCAACGGCTTTAGCCTGGTGTACGTATTCATCAATCCGGGACGCATAGGGTGCCGGCCTACGGTGCGCGCTGAGAAGCGCCTGCGGCTGGTCAACAAGCGGTTGCACCCGCAAACCTTCCCGAAAGGCCGCTACAGGCTGGGCGTAACGGTCCGGACGTCAACCCGGGGCAGCCACCTGGTCTGCGCCTACCTGACGCGCGCCCGGCAGACCGCGCGCGCCTCGGCCCGCTACGTCACGCGCTGACTCCCGGCCGTCCCCCGCCTACCGCGTCCCCTCGTCGAGGAGGTGCACGACCGAGCGGTAGGGCACCCCGGTCGCGCGGCCCAAGGCGATCTCACAGGCCGGGCCGGGGACGCTGAACTTCACCAGCGGATGGGGCATGCGCGCCGCGTCGCGATTCAGGGAGCGGCTCTGCTGACCGGCGGTGATCACCAGCGGCGAGTGGTTGGCCTGGGCGTTGAAGATCCCGCCCATGGCGTTGCCGACGCCGGGGGCGGTGTGCAGACTGACCAGCGTGGGGCGCCCGCTGGCCTGGGCGTAGCCGTCAGCCATGCCCACGACCACGGCTTCCTGGAGGCCGAGCACGTAACGCAAGTCCGACGGGAACCCGGCGAGCATGGGCAGCTCGGTCGAGCCCGGATTGCCGAGCACGGTGGTCATGCCCGTGCGGCGCAGCAGGTCTAAGCTAAGACGGCCTCCTAAGGACGATCTTTGTATGGTGCAATGCCGGAACGGGCCCGTTACTTCTCGTGGGATGAGCCGGCGTCGTCGGATTCCTCGTCGCCTTCGCCGCTGGACTCTTCGCGCCGGTCGCTCCACTCCTGCCCGCCCAAGCCGCCGGTG